>ERZ772865.463-NODE-463-length-46552-cov-4.497710_pt1 | contig 46552 bp, 42 predicted proteins | sample MGYA00512133_ERZ772865 | MGnify/ENA primary metagenome ERZ772865 (study PRJEB29015, sample SAMEA2737722) | human gut metagenome | biome: human gut; feature: human-associated habitat; material: faeces | place: China | collected 2012 ...
CGACACGATGACCACCACCGCGTCGGAGTTTTCGCTCATGCCAATGCCCGCCCGGCAAATTGCTTGCGCTACACCAAATCTCGAGATTTGAATCCCACAATGAGGTAGTGTTTCAGGCATAGTAGTGGCAGGGATCATGGTTCCAACTGGTCGTCAAGAGAAGTCGGCTATGAGAAAAATGTTTATACGGATGACTTGTTTGTTGGCTTGTGATATACTGAAACGAGAAAAACGACGACGGGTGCTTTATAAATTTAAGGAAAAATTTGACAACATCGAAGGATGGTTTATCTATGCAAATTGAAAATGAAATAGAGCATGCAGCCAGAAAAATTATATCCTCTAATTACCAAATAGGACTTGCACAAGAGGATCTGGACGATGCTGTGAATCGAGCGAAAGAAGCATTGAAAACTGGTGAGTTGGATTTCTCAAGGGTAGAATCATTAGTTCTTACGCAGGATGGACATACTCGCCACGTCTATCGGTATTCTGATATGTTGGCACCGGAGAATGTAATTTGCCAATGCCTGAAACAGCTTCTGGATAAAGTGTTTAGTGTTCGCTATCCGAATCGTAATAAAATGGTTAAGACACTGTTTAATACACTTCCAGCGGTTGTCCAAATGTCTGCATTTACGATCGTGAAGTTTGATTTTAAAAACTATTTCAACTCACTCTCGGCAACTTATGTCTACGAGAAATTTCTGAAGAATCGTTTGTCTTTCCGGAAAGATGCAGATTTGATGAAAAAATTCGTGGAAGAAACACAGTACACATACGCAGGACTGAGTACTTCAAATGCGATGGCAGAAATAGCGGCTTCTGCATTTGATTGTGCGGTTCGCCAGAGATTTTCTCAATCAGGGCTGATCTATTATGAGCGATATATCGACGATAGCATATTGATTCTAAATCGAAATTGGGAAAGCCCAAAAATTCAATCGATATTGGAACAAGTGCTGCAGGAAATATTCCATGATGCGCAGATCAAATATGGAAAGCCGTGTAAAACTTCTTTTAATATGAAAAAGTTTTGCTGTGTCTCTGAAAAAAATCTATCGCAAAAGCATATAAAAATAAATTACCTGGGGTACGAATTTGATTTTTCCATACAAGATCTGGAAAAGCGTAAAGTTGAATTGACGTATGGGATTACAGAGGAAAAGCGAAAAAAATATTGTCGTCGAGTAGGGAAACTGATCAAGTTATATAATGATCCAGCTAGTCCGGATTATCGTGACGTGGAATTGCTCCGACAGAGACTTAGAGCTTTTACTTCTCGTGTAGTGTATGTGTCAAAATATTCAAGTGGAAATGTCTGGAAAGTGAAGGGCTTTATTTCAAATTATTCAGAACTTCGCTATTTCGAGGATAACAAGACACTTGAAAAAAATACGGTGGATTTTTTGAAGAATATGGTTATAAGGGAGTTTCAGAGTCAAAGAACTCCCATTCCGTATTTTTTGACAATGTATACTACAAGTGATCGTGAAAAAAGAAATGCGGCTAGCGGATATGATTTGTATAAGAATATGAAAAGCAATCGGACGCTTCTATTTGTGGAGGGAATAGGTTATGATTATGATGCTCTTCAAAAGCTCTGTCAAAAAGTACATATTCGACCGGTTGATTCAAATGGTATTCGGAAATCCTATAATGAGCTGGCAAAGGAATATCTTATCAGAATGAAAGTAGGCTTTTAGAAAAACAAAACGGCAAGGTTTCCCTTACCGTCTCGGAACATTTGCCGTAGCTATGTTCTAAACACGATATTGGCTAAAGCCGTTTACCGTGCCGATGATGTGTGTGTCTACACGTATGTAAACACTGCAAAACATGTGTTTGCCCATTAAGCATATACTATTAGGGAGGAAAAGTCAATGGGGTGGAAGGGATTAGAAAGAAATAAGCTGGATTTCATCCTTACAGATTTGTTGCCGGTGGAGGTTTCGGAGTTATTTTCTTTTACAAACTTTTATGATTTTTTGACAGAAGGTTCTCAGCAGAAAGTAATTAACAGCTTACTGAAGGAATTCTATAGAATGAAGGCCGCTGGAGGATTGTTATTTGAGAACGGTTGGGGAACAAGACCGCTAAAATATAGGATTCTTAAGGGCACTACTTCAACAAGGGAAATGAGCATTATTCAGCCATGCTCAGCATTGAATTTGTTTTTCTTTATTGACTGTTATCAAAAAGAAATCTTAGACTATTTTGAACAGCACCATGAGTTTTCTATCCGATACCATCAAAAAAATACAGACCTGGTATACCAATCTCGTTCAAAAAAAGAAACACTCTACTTTCAAGATAGTGCCTGTTTTACAGATCGTTCGATAATTCAGCAAAGTGGAAACTTCTTTAAGATTGGCCCGTATAAATCAATTAATAGCTTTACGGGTTCGCATATTTGGCGAGTAAACAATTTTAAATTTCCTGTATATGCGAAAGTGGACTATAAGGCTTGCTTTGATAGTATTTATACCCATGCTTTTGCATGGTGCATAGAGCAGAATACAGTTGACGCCAAAAACGCCAAAAACTCTAATTTGTTCGTGGAAATCGATCGGATTATGCAAAATATTAATGGCCGGTTTTCGAATGGGATTGTGGTGGGGCCTGAGTTCTCTCGAATGATGGCGGAAATACTGTTGCAATGGATTGATTGCGAGGTTGAAAGGTCGTTAGAAATTCAAGATATTATTTGCGGATCGGATTATAAAATATATCGATATGTTGATGATGTTTTCGTTTTTGCAGCAAACGACGTAGTTATCGAGCATATTGTTGAGCAGTATCGTTTGCATGCGGGGCGATATTTGCTAAGATTAAATGATTTGAAATTTAAAAAAGAAGCTACACCCTGTTTGCCGAAAGACTGGCTAGAAAGTACGAGGTTGATGGCGGACGCTATTGGCGATTTTTTCTATCAAGGAAAACGAAAGGACTTCTATGATCTTCCAGATGAGAAACAGATTTTGGTGAAAGACAATTTTATTCCTATTGACAGAATTAAAGATGAAATAGCCGTTTTAATGAAGAAGCATTCAGAAGATAGACACACAATTGTTTCGTTCTTGCTCTCAACAATGCTAAACAATATCGGAAAGAAAAAGAATGGATATAAACTCTTTCACCCAAATCATTGTGGAAAGGCCATGCTTCTAATCGATCTAACCATGTATATCTACGCATATTGTCCCTCGTTTGAATCGACGCGAAAAGTGATATCAATTCTATCATATATCAATGATGAGCTTGATTTTAAAACCAATGAAATCGTCAGGGAAAAACTGAGAAGATGTCTGTGGAGGTATGCATTTATTTTTGAAAAGGGTAACCTCTTTGATCTCTGCGATTGGTTTCCAGTGCTTTTGGAGTATGGCTTGACGTTGCCAACTAGGGTAGAGGAAAATATCATCGAGAAAATTCGAAAATTAGACAATCCAATATTGTGGGGAGTTATATTGTGTTATTCAAGATATTACGAAAATTTCTTTAAAAAATTACTTGAAGAGGTGGAATTGGTGATTGACGATAAAATTGACAGGATTTCAAAAAAGGAGGCAATGATGTATGAGGAATTTTGGTATGTTCTTATTTTTCATAACTGCCCTTTTTTATCAAAATCATTAAAGAAAAAAATCACCCAATTTGTGGAAGATATAACGCCGAGAGCACCAAAATTACCAAATACAATGAGTCCTTCCGATAAGGTGAAAAAACTCTTATGCGATTTTCTCCAACGTTCAAACCAAGGAAATAAACCTGAGAAGAGCTTTTTTAACTGGGGAAGAGTGCGAGCTTTTGATAACCGAATTACTTACAGAACTTATCAACGAACTGTTTTTAAAAATTACAAGAAATACCAAACGGGAATTATAACTAGCCTGGACTAAAAAACACAGGAAGGCGTATACGTTCGGAAATTTCCTGGTGTGAATTTCTGGAGTGGAAATATAACAATAGGCGTATTGAAACATTGGTCGCTGCGGAGCTGCAACTCCCGGCGACTTTCTATTTTGTAGACTTTATCACAAGATGGATGGTGCTCAACATTAGATTGACTGTTTGGCTTGTTCCAGTCTTGTGGGCAACGATGCTTCTGCTATGCAGATTCCAGAGCATGAACGGATAAGGGGACACCTTTTTGGTGAGGATATAGGAAATATCTTCTGTGTTCTGTGTCGAACAAATATCTCCCTTCTCCCACCGCCCCCTTCAAAAACACGTCCGGTGAAATTTCAATCAGAAAGCCGCCGGGAAAGCGCCGGAAGGGACACGAACAACCTGCTGCACAGCGGTCTGGTATCTGCTCACCTCCATAAAATCCACCCCGATATCACCCCTCAAAGCCGCAAGGTCACGGACTGAGGAGAGTACCTGGGCAGGGCAGACGCCCCGGCGGAGGCCCATGGGCCCCAGGCTCTCCGAAGACTAGCGAATGAGAATATATGTTATCGCTCGCATAGATATACCGGCGAAAAAAGAAACGGGGAAAACTTGAAAACAACGCTAAAACGTGGTATAATAGTGGTACGAACAAGCCGGGTTTAGTACGACAACTGTGCGCTGTGGTACTGTAACTGTTGTTTCAAAATTAGGAACGACTACAAAAAGTGTGCGAAAAACCAGCGTAGCTACGACGACACCTACCAGGTCCAGGTCGTGTCTTGGTACGACAACGAGAACTCCTACACCTCTCAGATGGTCCGTACCATTAAGTACTTCGCTGAGAACTGCTAATCACAGCTCTACGCTCAAAAGTGCTTGAGGTGCCGTGCTGAATGACGGCTGGTACCGGCTTTGCTGGTACAAACATGCGGTGATTGGTACGACAACAGGAACTTGAGTTCTACACCCTTCCTTTTGCGGGTTTCCGTGAGAGGAAGGGTGTTTTTTTGCTGCAAAAAAGCAATGGAACGAGTTCCTTTCTAAAATGAATAGGTTGCAACAAAAAAGACGGAATAAAGTACGGAAATCTTAGCCATGATGCAGGCAATGATACAGCTGCAAAGTATTGTACCCCAGAGGAAAAAATGGTAAAATATTTTTAGTGTCAATAAATACATTTACGAAATTGATATTGATGATTCTGGAAATAAAATGTCAATGAATTGCGGCGTAAATCAGTCAAAAACCTGGGCGTAAATGCGTCCGGGCTTTTTCTGATGTAAAGGAAACCGGGCCGGAGTTTGGCACGGTATGGGGATGAGATCCCTAAATGGGGAAAGCGACAGGAAAGGGAAAATGAAAGAGAAATTGAGGCTTGCTGTTTTTGGCCACAAAAGGTGGTCGAGAGAGAGCGGCGTGGAGATCGTGGTAAAAGAGCTGTGCACACGGATGGCGCAGCAGGGCTGTCAGGTGACATGCTACAACAGAGCAGGCCATCATGTGAGCGGTGCGGAATATGACGATGCTGGTAAAACGGAGTACGAGGGAATCCGTCAGAAGTCTGTTCCGACCATTGAACGGCGAGGATACGTCGGCCTTTCCCTTAGCGTTCTGTTAGCACAGCATAATCAAGTGATGGCTGTTGACATTGTGCAAGCGAAAGTGGATATGATTAACAATCATAAATCCCCGATTCAAGATGACTATATCGAGAAGTAGCTTGCAGAGAAAGAACTGAACTTGATCGCAACGCTGGATGCAAAGGTTGCATACTCGGATGCGGACTTTGTTGTAATAGCTGCTCCCACGAATGTCTAGGTCTAATTCTTCGGAAAAATAGAATGGTCAAGGGTGGAGTTCTAAAAACATAGTTTTTGGCAATAAGTGAGCTTTTCACTACACCCTGATACAGAAAAATGAGGTTTCGTGTAGAGATATGTATACCTCTAATTAACCAGAAATATTGCATGAGAACGGAGTGAAAAAATCACCTAATGAAAATTTTCGCCAAGTTAAACAATTTGATTTCAAAAATCACTCAATAGAGCATACAAAATGCACTAAAAAATACGTTGCAGCGTCAAACAATGTCTAGGTCTAATTCTCCGGAAAAATAGAATGGTCAAGGGTGGAGTCATAAAAACATGGATTTTAGCAATAAGTGAGTTTTTCACTACACCCTGATACAGAAAAATGAGAGTTTGCGTAGAGATATGTATACCTCTAATTAACCGGAAATATTGCATGAGAATGGAGTGAAAAAATCACTTAATGAAAACCTTCGTCAAATTGCACTGCTTAAATTTGAAAACCACTCGATAAAATATAAAAAATACACTAAAAATGCGTTGCAGCACAGAATAAATGTCTACCTCAAACTTTCAGTGGCGGCATGATGGTCTACGGTGGAGTATAAAACTCATGCAAAATACCCCTACTGCGAGCCTGTTTTATTGCAGAGCAAGGTAGTGACATGATACCTTCATTTTTCCGAAGAATTAGAGGTGGAGGTTGAAAGTGTTGAAAAGCCCAAAATCTATTTTTCAGGAAAAGTTTATTGCAGAGGAAAGACGGACATGATAACTGCATTTTTCTGGGGAATTAGAGGTGGCGAGGGGAAGATGATTGTTCATGTTGCAACAAGAGGAAGATATGAACTTGTACAGTTTTAACAAAGTGAGTTGGCTTACGGGTTATGACAATAAGGGCCAGCACTTTGAAAAATGGAGAAGTGCGACTGCGAGTTATGACAATAAGACACAGCACTTTGGCGGAGAGCTGGTATGAAGGTGTCTACCATTAAGTTTCAGTTGAATGGAAACTGATGAAGTAGACCATGACTGGTCTACATAAAAGATTCAGTGGTGGTCGGAAAAGTAGATGACCACTGTGAGAAAAATGATAACTACAGTGTGATGAACACACTGTTTGATATAGATAAAGCCCGCCGGTGTAATGCATCGGTGGTTAGATATAAAAACTTGTGAGAGGAATATAGAGGAATGTCAAATAAGAAGAATCTCCTGATTTATGCTCATTACTATATTCCAGATACTGCGTCAACGGGGCAGATTCTCCGTGAACTGGCGGAGGGTATGCTGGATCAATTTAATATCACAGTTATTTGCGTAGTACCTAGTTACTTGGGGACAATCCAAGATGAGTATAAGATACAGAAGTATTACGCAGAAGAAATTAATGGTGTAAAAGTTTTAAGAATAAGAGTACCTGAATTTAGCAAGACAAATAAGAAAAGCCGTGTGAAAAATATCCTTTCTTATTTTTTGGGTGCGATGAGAGCTACTTTCAAAGTAGGAAAGATGGACTATGTTTTTGCTATCTCTCAACCCCCGATCCTTGGTGGTTTGTTGGGTGTGTGGGGAAAATGGGTGAAGCATGCCAAGTATATATACAATATTCAGGACTTTAACCCAGAGCAGGTGCTGGCAGTCGGATACAGTAAGAATAAGTTGATCACCAATACAATGATGTGGTTTGACAAGTTAAGTTGTAAGCATAGTGATCTCATCATTACCGTTGGGCGGGACTTAGTAGAAACAGTCGAGAGGCGTTTCAAGGGAAAGAAAGTACCGAAAACAGTCATGATCAACAATTGGATTGATGAAAATGAAATTCATCCTTTGAAGCCAGATCATGAAAGAATTGTAGCTTTCAAAAAGAAGTATAGTTTGGATGGGAAATTTGTCATTATGTATTCTGGCAACATTGGCTTGTACTATGATTTAGAAAATCTGATTGAGATTGTAGAAAGGTTCAAGCCTGGCACTAAAACCGCAGATGGTCGTGAAGTTGTATTCGCTTTTGTCGGGGCGGGCTCTGTGTTGGATAAGTTGATGAATTATGTGAAGGAGCATCACATGGATAACGTAATATTCATTCCTTACCAAGATAAAGCCGATTTGATCTATAGCTTGAATGCCGGGGATGTCCATTGGTGTGTGAATGCAAAAGGAATCAAAGGCGTTAGCTGTCCGTCAAAAGCATACGGAATAATGGCAGCTGCAAAGCCGATAATCGGAGTTCTTGAATCAGGTTCTGAGGTTCGATGCTTAATTGAGGATGTTCAAGGTGGGCTTTGTTGTGAGCCGGGTGAGTATGATAAAGTTGAAGAGAATATTCGCTGGTTCATTGATAATGCTGGAAAAGATGAATTGAAAGCAATGGGAGTTAGGAGTCGTCAGAATTTGGAAAAGAATCTGACTAGAGATGTGTCGGTGAAAAAATATGCGGAAGAGATTGTAAAATTGTAGAGGAGGCAAGATGGATGAATAGTAACTGGTTTAAGCTGGTTATGAAGATGACGAAAGTTGAATATGGACATAACCTCTTGCTAAAAGGTGTGCCGATCATCTTCAACAAGGGTGGTGCCAAGTTGAAGATTGGAGAGAATGTCACGATCAAGAGCAGCTTCCTCAGTAATTTGGTAGGTCTTTACAGCCGAACGATCATTGTTACTCGTGCTCCAGATGCGGAGATTGAGATTGGTGATAATGTGGGAATCAGTGGAGCAACGATTTACGCTCGGAAGAAAATCAGCATTGGTGAGAATACCTGCATTGGTGGCAATTGCAAGATTTTGGACAATGACTTCCATCCCATTGAAGTGGAAGCAAGAAATAAATTGTTACAAGATACAAATGGCGGTGATAGTAGCCTAGTGCCCAGTCGTGAAATTAGGATTGGTAAGAACTGCTTTATTGGATGCAATAGCATTATATTAAAAGGTACGGTGCTGGGGGATGGATGTGTTGTTGGTGCTGGTGCTGTTGTATGTGATAAATTTGAGGATAACTGTGTGGTTGCTGGAAATCCGGCGAGAGTTATTAAGAGGTTGGAGGGCAATAAGTGATGAGCAAAAAGAAAATCTGTTTTATTGCACAGTTTCCTCCTCCGATGCATGGATTATCCAAAGCTGTTGAGACATTGTACAATTCTGAACTTAATATTGCAGTGAATGCGGATGGTGAGTTTGAATTTGAAAAAGTCGACATCACAAATAATAAAAGCTTTTTTAAGAATTTGATTAAAATTAGCAAGAGCAAAGCAGATTTGTTTTATTTTACGATCAGTCAAACAAAAGGCGGTAACTTGAGAGATTTGGTAATCTTCAAGTTGCTGGAATTTCAGCACAAGAAATGTCTGATTCATCTGCATGGTGGATATTACCGTCAGTTAGTGGATAACGATATGGCTAGCTGGCAGCAGAAAGCAAATTATAAAGCAATCAAGAAACTTGCAGGAGCAATTGTTCTGTCAAAATCTCTCAAGAAAATTTTTAAGGGAATGATTGACGATGACAAAATCTTTGTTGTGGAGAACTGCGTCGATGACCAGTATCTTCTAAATGATAAGGAGATAGAAGAAAAGCTAACGGCTTTAGAGAGTAAAAAAATTCTTCATGTACTGTGGTTGAGCAATTTTATCAGAAGTAAAGGGTATCCGTTTGTTCTTGAAATGGCAAAGGCAGAGAAAGAACGTGTGTCTGCAGGAGGAGAAAAGAGATTCCACTTCGATTTTGCTGGAAAATTTTTTGATGATTGTGAAAAAGAGTACTTTGAACGTTATGTAAAGGACAATAAGCTGGAAGAGTATATTACCTATCACGGTATTGTCGGTGGAGAGAAAAAGAGAAATCTGCTAAAGGAGTGTTATCTTTTTGCGTTGCCCACTAGATATCCTAATGAGGGGCAGCCTATCAGTATTTTGGAAGCAATGGGGAATGGAATGTTTATCATAACCACGGATCATGCTGGTATTCCTGATGTTGTGGAAGATGGCGTGAATGGGATTGTGATAATTCAAGAAGACAATGCGGACACTATATGTAGAAGGTTATTACGAATCAACCGCAAACAGTATGCTGATATAGTAGAAAATAACAGAAAAAAATGTGTGGAGTGTTTTTCGGAAAAATTGTACATTAGCAGAATGAAAAAGAGTTTTGCAATGATAGGAAAGTAGGAGAAGGTAAAATGGCAGTCAATATATTATATGTTAATGGTGGTCCGATGAATCGTGGCGGAATTGAAACTTTTATGATGAATTATATTCGCCATATGGATCCGCAAATGGTACATATTGATTTTGCTGTGACAGGGCATGAAAAAGGTGCTTATGATGATGAACTGGAATCACTAGGCTGTAAGATATATAGATTACCAAAAAAGAGTAAACATCCAATTAAATATCAAAAAAAATTAAAAGAAGTATTTAGTAACAGTAAATATGAGATTGTTCATTCTCATGCTGATGCAATGAGCTGCTGGATATTGAAGGTGGCAAAAGAATGTGGTGTCCCCGTACGAATAGCCCATAGCCACAATACACAGCATTTGACAACCAATCCAATTAAGTATCAGGTTAATGAATTTGCTAGAAAAAACATTAATAAATACGTTACAAATCGATTTGCATGTTCTGGTGAAGCGGGAAAGTGGCTCTTTGGGGATGCTCCCTCTTACGTAATTCATAATGCGATTGATACAAGTGAGTTTGCATTTGATATTGATAAGAGAAAAGTTCTAAGAAAAAAATACGGTGTGAGTGATGGTACTATTTTATTGGGACATGTCGGAAGATTTGACACACAAAAAAATCATATCTTTCTGATTGATATGTTTGCTGAATTACTAAAAAGAAATGATAACTATAAGTTGATGTGTGTTGGAGACGGATGGCTTCGAGATGACATAGAAAAGCAGATTAGAGAAAATAATTTAGTCAATAAGATTATTCTTGTGGGACAGCAGGAAAATGCAAGAGATTATTATAATGCTTTTGATTTGTATGTATTTCCGTCTCTTTTTGAAGGGCTTAGTTTTGTCCTAATTGAAGCACAGGCGAATGGATTGACATGCATAAGTTCTGAAGGAGTTCCACAGGAAACAAATTTAAGTGGAGTAGATAGAATGTGGTATCTTCCATTGGAAAAGCAGATCTGGGTGGATAAGTTGCTCGAACTGGAAAAACCGGATAGATATGACGGTGGAAAGTATGTTGTCGAGCACGGGTATGATATTACTCATGAGGCAAAGAAACTTGAAGATGTATATTTGACTTTAACAGAAAAATATGACTAATTGAGGAAAATCAAATGAAGCTATCAATTATAACAGTTTGTTTCAATACTGAAAACACAATAGAAAAAACCATAAAATCAATCTTGAAACAAACATTTACAGAATTTGAGTGGGTTGTTGTAGACGGAAAATCCACAGATGGAACTAACGAGATCATTAAGAAGTATATTCCGAAGTTAGAGCAAAAAGGAATAAAAATCAACTATAGCTCCGAGAGAGATAATGGAATCTACGATGCAATGAACAAGGGAGCTCAAAGAGCTACTGGAGAGTATTTAACCTATATGAATGCGGATGATTTATATTATAAGAATAACAGCATTGAACGGGTCATTACGATACTCGAAAACACATCGGCAGATATTGTTTATGGAGATACCTGCTTTATTAAGCCGAATGAACAATATATTGAGAAAGCAAAATCTATAGAAACTATAATATATCATCTGCCTTTCTGTCCTCAGGCTGCATTTGTCAAGTCTGAGTTACAACGACAGATTAAATTTGACACTCAGTTTCGAATTAGTGCCGATTATGATTTTTTTCTGAGAGTGTATCTTCAAGGAAATCAGTTTCAAAGAGTAGAGCAAGTAGTGGCATATTTTACGTTTGGTGGAGTATCCAATGAGAATTTAATTAAGACATATAAGGAAGATGTAGCGGTAAAAGTTAAAAATGGGTTGGAGAGAAAGAATAGTATAGTGAGAAAAATTAAATATATGAAGTTTATACTAGTGAATAAAAGAAGGAATCGGGAGAGTGTAGAATGATTTACGTAGGAACATTTACAATGTCTGGACTATTTGCATATTATGCTGGAAAGTCAAAGAAGAAAAATCGGTCTTTTTTATTGTCGCTTGTCGCTATTCTTATTCCCTCCTTACTTGCTGGATTGCGATCAACAAGTATAGGAACTGATGTTGAATATTATGTCATAAATAACTTTGAAACGGCGATTGTATCTAGTAGCTTCCTAAAATATTTGAAAGTAGTATATGCTAAAGAGCCGTTATATTTGTTAATGGTATATGCTGTTGCCAAAACAGTTGGAAATATACAGTGGTTGCTGTTCTTTTTCGGAATGATTACCATTGGAGGAATATATTTCGGAGCATGGAAGTTACGACAGTATTGCTCTGTTCCAGTGGTTATGTTGATTTATTATTTTCTTTATTATAATGATTCGTTGAATCTTGTCAGGCAACATATGGCGATGGCCATTTTATTTGCGGGAATATATTTACTGTTTTCGGGTAATTATAAAAAATATTGTATATATATTGTAATTGCTTCTGCAGTTCATGTAATTGCTGCGACTGGAATCATTTTCATTGTGGTTCATTGGTTTGTTTGTAGGCGAAAAATTGAGAAGAAAAAAAGAGTAGTGCAACTGAGAACAATTCTTATGATTGTGTTATCAATTATAGCAGTATTTGGTATTAAGTTGATTGTTACTGCATTTGTTAATATCGGATTGCTAGATCCTAGATATTTTCTTTATTTTCAAAGCAAGGCTGGATCTAGCCATAATACAGATACACTGATCTATGTTATTGAATTGATTTCTCTTTTCCTTTATAATCGTTTTTTTGAAAAAAAAATCTTTGAATTTGATTATTTAAAGTTAAATGCAATTATGAATATTATCTTTCTACAATTGGCAAGATTCATGTCTTATGGACATCGAATTAGTCTTTATTTTGGTATAATCAATATCTTTCTTATTGGTCAGTTACCAAAGCAAATAAAAAAAGCTAATAACAGATTTTTGATAAGTTGTGGTATGTTTATTTTTTTCTTCCTGTACTGGATGTTCATATACTGTATATCGGAAGTATCAATGACATATCCATACAAATTTTGTAGATGATATAGTGAGGGATAAGATAAAATGGTTGATTTAACAGAGAACAATATAAAGAAAAAATGGAAGAAGGAATATAGCGATATTCCAATTGTGTCTATAAAGTGTTTAACTTATAATCATCAAAAATACATTTCAAAAGCACTTGACTCATTTTTGCAACAAAAAACAGAGTTCCCATTTGAAATTGTAGTGCATGATGATGCGTCTAATGATGATACGCCCAAAATTATCTCGGAATACCAGAATAGATATCCAACCATAGTCAGGCCAATCTATGAGAAAGAAAACCAGTACTCTAAAGAAAATGGAGTATTAAATAAGATTGTCGATTCACAAATTAGAGGTCAATATATTGCTATATGTGAGGGCGATGATTATTGGACAGACGAATATAAACTTCAAAAACAATTTAATGCAATGGAAGAGCATCCTAATGTTGATATTTGTGCACATGCTGTGAGAAAAGTTGATGCAAAAACTGGAAAACCCCTTGGGATAATTGCTCCAGAAAATATAGAAATGGTGATACCTATAGAAAACGTGATTGCCGGAGGCGGTGGATTTGTTGGAACAAATTCTCTCTTTTACAGAAAAAAGGCATTTGAAACCACTTTTCCATTCAGGAAACTTATAGAAATAGATTATACCTTGCAAATTCAAGGAGCTATAAGGGGTGGAATGCTTTACATGCCAATGTGTATGTCTGCATATCGTTGTATGACGGATAATTCATGGTCAAGCACTTTTCATAAAACAAGAAAAGAAGAAGATTTGTCTGCACAGGTAAAATGGAATAAAATGTTGAAGCAGATTGATGTAGATACTGATGGAAAATATACAGAGGCTGTCAAAGAATATATGGGAAAATGTGAGATTGATCAAGCTATTCGTTTTAAAGAATATTCAGTATTGAAAAGGTATAAATATTTTTACAAACAATTAAATGGTGATGAAAGAAAAAAATACTGGATTAAAGTTAGGTTACCTCGATTCTATAGTATTCTAAAAAAAATAAAGGAAGCATAATCTAATGGTAAAAAACAACGTTATAAATAATTTCTTTTGGCGATTTGCAGAACGCTGTGGTGCCCAGTTTATTACTTTAATTGTTTCGATAGTTCTAGCACGTATTTTGACACCGGGCGATTTTGGAACGGTTTCTCTTGTTATGGTCTTTACCACGATTATGCAGGTATTCGTGGATAGTGGCCTTGGAACTGCACTTATACAAAAGAAGGATGCTGATGATTTGGATTTTTCATCTGTATTCTACTTTAATTTTGTAGTATGTCTAATTTTGTATGCAGGAATGTTTATTGCTGCTCCGTACATTGCTCGGTTTTACAGTGATTCTTCGCTGAAAGCAATTATTCGAGTTATTAGTTTGACGATAGTTATATCTGGAGTGAAAGGAATCCAACAATCTTATGTGTCACGGAATATGTTGTTTAAGCGATTCTTTTTTTCAACATTAGGTGGTACGATTTTTTCAGCAATTTTTGGTATTGGAATGGCTTATGCAGGTTGTGGTGTATGGTCTATTGTTGCACAGCAACTTTCAAATACAGCAATTGATACCTTAATTCTTTGGATTACTGTTAAATGGCGTCCGAAAAGAATGTTTTCATGGGAGAGACTTAAGGGATGACATTCATAATATATTCATACACTAACATAGAGCATCGCTCATCACCATTCGCTTTTGGATACTTTCTATAACAATTTACGTAATCTTATCATTGGAAAAATTTATACATCCGCAGATTTGGCATATTACAATCAAGGTGATAAGTTTCCAAAAGTAATTGTGATGAACATTAATGCTTCAATTGACAGTGTCCTTCTTCCATCGATGTCGGGACACCAGGATAATGCCGAACGAGTTAAGAGCATGACGCGGCGTGCAATTAAGACAAGCACTTATATTATGGCACCTTTAATGATGGGGTTGTTGTTTTGTGCTGAACCGATTGTCAAATTGCTTCTTACAGAGAAATGGCTTTCTTGCGTCCCATATTTGCGCATATTTTGTTTCACTTATATGTTTTGGCCGATTCACACAGCGAATCTTAATGCAATTAAAGCTATGGGAAGAAGTGATCTTTTCTTAAAGCTTGAAATTATCAAAAAAGCAATGGGATTAACTTTATTGCTGCTGACAATGAACATTAGTGTTATGGCGATGGCATATAGCCTGATCGTATCCAGTATATTGAGCCAGATTATCAACTCTTGGCCGAATTGGAAACTGCTGAATTACAATTATATTGAACAATTGCGAGATATTTTGCCATCAATAGTTATTGCAACGGGTATGGGAGGATGTGTCTACTTTGTTGGTTGTTTTCCGTTACCAACAATTATTATACTAACGATTCAAATTATTGCAGGTGCAGTAATTTACATTGGAGCATCTGCTCTATTTAAATTAGAAGAATATGAATATCTATTTGGGATGGTCAATATTATTCTGAAAAAGAATGAAAGCTCACGGTAAATTAAAAAGAAAGGTTGTTTGTTATGTCAAATATTTTAGTTACAAGATCGTCCATGCCTTGTTTTGAAGAGTATTGTAAAGAAATTAAGGACATTTGGGATAGTCACTGGCTTACTAATATGGGGGTAAAACACAAGGAACTGCAGAAAAAACTTGAAAACTATCTTGATATCCCACACGTTGCGTTGTATACCAATGGACACCTCGCCTTGGAAAACATAATAGCTGCACTTGATTTGCCAAAAGGTGGAGAGGTTATTACAACTCCGTTCACGTTTGCTTCTACAACACATGCAATTGTTAGAAATGGGTTGGTGCCTGTTTTTTGTGATGTCAATAATAAGGATTACACATTGGACGTCACAAAGATTGAGAGTTATATTACAGATCGCACAGTAGCTATTGTGCCTGTACATGTTTATGGAAATATGTGTGATGTGGAAGAAATTGACCGCATTGCAAAGAAGTATGGATTGAAAGTTGTTTATGATGCGGCCCATGCCTTTGCAACGAAATATAAAGGTGTATCTTCAGCGTGCTTTGGTGATGCGGCGATGTTTAGTTTCCATGCCACCAAGGTGTTCAACACTATTGAAGGCGGTGCTGTCTGCTTTAAAGATGACAGTTGGGTGCAGTTGTTAAACGATCAGAAAAACTTCGGAATTCACGGGCCCGAATCAGTATGTTTTGTTGGTGGAAATGCGAAGATGAATGAATTTCAGGCTGCAATGGGAATCTGCAACTTGCGTCATTTGGATGAAGAAATTGCAAAGAGAAAAAGAGTTGTAGAGCGTTATCGTGAGAGGCTAACTGATATTGAGGGGATTCAGCTTAGTGCAATTCAGAAGAATGTAGAAAGTAATTACGCATACTTCCCGGTTGTTTTTGATGGGTATAAGTATACTCGTAATGAAATCCTTGAGAAGCTGGCAGAGGACGACATTGGTGCTAGAAAGTATTTTTACCCGTTGACGAACAGCTTTGAATGTTATCGAAATTACCCAACTGCTGGAGTTGAAAAAACTCCTGTGGCACAGCATCTTGCACTTCGCGTGTTGACACTTCCACTGTATGCTGATTTGCCCTTGGAGGATGTGGATAGAATTTGTGATGTGATATTGAGGTGAGATTATGAAGAAAATACTGCTTTTAGGTGGATCAGCACAGCAGGTTGTGGCCATTGAAACAGCCAAGAAGCTTGGCTATTTTACAGTTTTATGCGATTTCCTTATAGATAATCCAGGGCAATATAAAGCAGATAAGTTTTATATTGTGAGCACTACAGACAAGAAAGCAGTCCTTGAGGTGGCGCAAAAAGAACAGGTTAATGGTGTGTTGGCCTATGCATCTGATCCAGCTGCACCAACAGCAGCTTATGTTGCGGAAAAGATGAAATTACCAGGTAGTCCGTACAAATCGGTTGAAATTCTTTGTAATAAAGATAAATTCCGTACATTTTTGAAAGAAAATGGGTTCTGTACGCCAGAAGCAAAGGGATATGCTGACATCAATGAGGCACTTGAGGATATCAAAAGAGACTATTTTAAATTTCCAATTATTGTAAAACCGGTGGATTCATCAGGCAGCAAAGGTGTGAGTCGCATTGATTCTTATGAACAAGCAGAAAACCTTCTGGAATATGCAATGTCTTATTCGCGTAGTCATCGAATCATTGTAGAAGAATTTGTAGAAAAATATGGTTATCAGATTGCAGGAGATGGACTCTCTATCGATGGAAAACTTGCTTTTCGATATTTTGCAAATGACCATTTTGATGAGCGTTGCAAGAATCCGTTTGTTCCGATAGCAGCAAGTTTTCCTTATAATATGCCGGATGATGTGCAGGTGAAAATCCATAATACTATTCAGCGATTGCTTACGCTGCTCGGTATGCGTACTTCGACCTATAACTTCGATATGCGCATTGACAAAGACTTTAATGTTTATCTGATGGAAGTTGCTCCCCGTGATGGCGGTAATTATATTCCACAGGCAATTCGTTATGCAACGGGTATTGATTTGGTTGAGTGTTCAGTCAAGGCTGCAATGGGGAAAAAAATTGAGCTTCCAGCACAGATTCAACCGAAAGGGTATTGGGCGTATTATGCAGTACATAGCCTTGAAGAAGGTGTTTTGAAGAGTGTTGTCATTGATCCGGCAATTGAAAAAAAACATATAGTAGAAAATCATTTAATTGTGAAGCCAGGTGATAAGATTCATTCGTTTGTAGGGGCAAATTCTACGTTAGGAATCCTAGTAATGAAATTCGAATCATTAAAACAAATGTTGGATATGGTTGAAAATGCAGATACTTGGATCAAAATCGAGTATAGCACAGGAATAGTTAAATATTAATAATTAGGGGGATAAACAGTCTTGACCAATCTAAGTGCTGAGATACAACCCTGTTACTTTTTGAAGGAGCGTGTGCAGCATGAAGAAAATTCTTTTGTTGGGCGGATCAGCACAGCAAGTTGTAGCTATAGAACTGCTAAAAATGGTATTTTAGAAAGTGTCTTTATAAAAAGTCGGAGAACAAGTAGAGTGCTTTGATAATGCAGTAAAGACCGTGATCATTATCTTAATGAAATTTGAAAATTAGGACGAAATGAATGAAATTCTCAGAAATGTTAACGAGTATTATCAAGTGGAGGTAAGATGAAGGAAATTGGAGGATATATTGAACTCGATACCTATACAGGATCAATGCTCCATGAAAATTCAGTAAAATTGAATTGCGGAAGGAATGCGCTGGCATATATTCTAAAAGCAAAGCAAATTAAAAAAATTTGGATGCCGAAGTTTATGTGTGATTCCTGTGATTTGGTGCTGTCAAATTGTGGAGTAGAAACGCAGTATTATTCTATTGGACTGGATTTCAAACCTCAGGTGAAGCAGTGGGGTGAAGATTGGCTGTATGTAGTTAATTTCTATGGACAGTTGTCTAACGAATATCTAGTATCTCTTGGTAAGAACGTGATTGTTGATAATGCACAGGCATACTTCCAACTGCCAATTCCAGGACGAGATACATTATATACATGTCGAAAATTCTTTGGCGTGACAGATGGCGCAATTCTGTATACGGATCAGAAGATTGAAATTTTAGAGCAGGATGAATCCTTTGAAAGAATGCATTTCATACTTGGCCGATACGAAAGATGTGCTGGAGAATTCTATCAGGAATATGTAGATAACAATCATTTTTTTCAAAAAGAACCTATAAAACGAATGTCGAAGCTGACAGAAAACCTGTTACATGGAATAGACTATGATGCCACTAGAAAGAGAAGAACAGAAAACTTTGCTTATCTACATGAAAGATTGGAAAGTACCAATCAACTGAGATTGGTAGTTCCTGACGGTGCATTTATGTATCCATATTATGTGGACAATGGAGTTAAGCTTCGAAAAAAATTACAAGCGGAGAAAATTTTTATTCCGACATTATGGCCAGCAGTGTTTAATCGTTGTAACCAGAATGAACTGGAATATCAAATGGCAAAAAATATCTTACCGATTCCAGTGGATCAGCGATACGGAATTTGGGAGATGAATTACGTTACAAAAAGAATACTGCAAATGCAAAAAGTATAAAGAAAAACGAGGAGGTTATAGACGAAACTGCTAACAGAGAGAACAATAGGAGATTAGAAAAGATGTTGAGGAGATTTGAAGGAAAAAAGCTATTAGTTTTGGGAGCAACAGCAAATGAAATCCCGCTCGTTAAAAGAGCACAAGAATTGGGTGCTTATGTGATAACAACGGATTATAATACTGATTTCAGAAAAAGTCCTGCTAAGAATGTGTCCGATGAATATTGGAATGTTAGTTGGTCAGATATAGATGAACTCGAGAAGCAATGCCGAACATATGGAATCAATGGCGTGACCGCTGGTTTTTCAGAAATTCGCATTGATAACATGATAAAACTCTGTGAACGGTTGGACTTGCCATGTTATGTCACTTCAAAACAATTAGCTATAACTAGGGATAAGGCGTTATTTAAAGCAGAATGTAGAAGAAATGGTGTTCCCACAATAAATGAATATGAATCACTCAATGCAGTTACAAAATATCCAGTTATTGTAAAACCAACTGATAGAGCTGGATCGATAGGAGTAGGAATTGCATATGATAGAGCTGGGTTAGAGGAAGCATTTAAAATTGCTTACGAGAAATCGCTAGAAAAATCTGTAATAATTGAAGATTATATTACAGATGCAACAGAATTTGATGTACACTATGCTGTTTGCAATGGAATGATCACATTGCTTACAACAGACGATATTATTCCTGCCTCTGGAAACCGAAAAGATGGTAAGGTTGTACAAAGTGCATGGATGTATCCTTCAAAATACGAGAGAGATTATTTAGATAATGTAAGCCAAAATATCGAAAGCATGATAAGAAACATGAACATAAAAGATGGAACAATTTTCTTTTCTGGCTTTGTCCATAAAAATGGGGAATTCTCCTTTTTTGAATGCGGATTTAGACTTTGGGGCGAGCAGGAGTTTTCATACGACTATATGTGCGGAAAAATGAACTACTTGGATATTTATATTTATCATGCTCTAACTGGATCATGTGCAGGTATTTCTGAGAACCCTAATGTCGCAATGAAAAAAGGTATTGAACTGAATTTGTATGTTACAGAAGGTACAGTTTCAAAGATAGAAGGTATCAATCAAATTGCTGAAAATAAGGATTGCTACCTTCATATCATAGATTCCTATATTGGTCAGGAGTGCACATTTGAAAATGCGATTTTGACAAAAGCTGCACTTATAGGATTCGCAAATTCAGATCCGTTGCAGTTGAAGAAAGATATTGAGAAAGCATATTCTATAATTCGTGTTTGCGATGAAAATGGAATGGATATGCTTTATGACCATGTAAACTCTGATGTTATTGGAACATGGTGGAGCAGATGAAAAAGTAAGATATTAGGATTAAAAACAAGGAGGAGTGGGAAGCATGGAACTGATATTATCTATTGCTTTTGGAATCTGGTATATTATAGCAGCTCTTTTTTATGGTTATATAACAAAGAAGGAGATTAATTAATGAATATATATCTGATAGGAACCATTCTTGCTATTACTATTTTTATCTTAATTGGTGTAATAGCAGGGAGAAAAGTCAAAAATACAAATGATTACTATGTTGCTGGTCGAAAGGCACCAGTGATTTTAATTGTAGGTTCTCTAATTGCGTCTTTCCTTTCAACAGGAGCTTTTATGGGAGATACAGGAGAAGTCTATAGTGGGTTCTTCATGGGAATTGTAATTGTAGGAATTCTTCAAGCATCGGGCTATGTATATGGTGCTGGATTATTTGGTAAGTATATTAGACGGGCAAAGGTTAATACTGTTCCAGAATATTTTGGAATGCGATTCAATTCTAAAAGACTACAAAAATTAGCTTCTACAACATTAATTGTTGCTGTTACCGCATATTTGCTTTCTGCAATTCAGGGAGTGTCAACGCTGATGACTCAGATTACTGGATTGAGCTATAAAATGTGCGTGATTTTAGCATGGTTGGCATTTACTGTATTTACAGTTTATTCTGGTTCAATGGGAGTTTTGATTACCGATACAATTATGTTTTTGGTGTTCCTAGCAGCTGCATTAATAGGAATTCCTTATATTGTTTCGGCAGCTAGTGGCTGGGGTGAAGCTATCCGATCATTGGCACTTTCGGAATCTAATCCGGGAATTATCAGTTGGACGAATAATTTGTCATATTTGTATCCGACTGGAACTCAAAATCTGGTATGGGCTTTGGTATATGGAATCGTTTGGGCCATTGTTGTTATGGTAAGTCCTTGGCAAACAAGTCGTTATCTTATGGCACAGGATGAGCATACAGTTATGAGATCATCCGTTTTTGCTTCTATGGGTGTAGTGACAGTTACAATGCTTCTGTATTTTTCCTCAGCATTTGTATATAAAATTAATCCGAATTTGGAAAATGCTAGTACATGTTTAATCTGGGCAGCTCAAAATATTATGCCAATGATTGTTGGAGTTGTAATGATTACTGGTATTCTTTCTGCAGGTATTTCATCGGCATCAACTTTTCTTTCATTGATTGGAACATCTTTAACAAATGATATAATGAATTTAGGTGATAAGCAGGACATTGATAAAAATTTGAAAACATCTAGAGTTATTATGGGTGCTGTTAGTATTGTTGTTTTAATTTTTGCATATTTTAATCCTCCACAGATTTTTGTAATTATGTATTTTGGTGGAACTGTAATCGCAAGCGCATGGGGGATAGTTGCTCTTGCAAGTGTCTGGAAGAGAAATATGAGCGAAAAAGCAGCCTTTTGGGGTATGCTGTTAGGTTTTTTGGGGTGCGTTATCAGTAAGAGTTTTGCTGCAATTACTAGTGTAATACTTCCGATATATCTTGATCCATTTTTTATTGGACTTATTTGTAGCATTATGGGAATGATGATTGGAAATAGAATACGGACGGCATCAATGGAAGACAAAAAAAGATATGATGAACTGCATGTGAGACCAATCTCAGAAATTAGTGTTATTGAGGATAAAAAAACGCACAGGTTGATGTGGTTATATATGTTTTTTGGTGTTTTTCTAGGTTTAGCATTTATATTCGCTTATGCTGTCCCATATTTGAATGCAATTAAATAAAAAACTACGCTGAAAAAGTACCGCCGGATTGGTGACAAACTGTGTGAGAACGCATGTGAGCAGAATCCGCTTCCGGAAAGATTCGAAGTTGTTAAGTATATAAAAGGTAAAATTGCAACGTTTTGTCGTAAATTACTTTGATTCGAATGCTGAAATACAACGAGGAGTATATAACGTGTTGACTATTGCACAGGCAAAGGGATTAGAATTTGAGAAAGTGGTAGTTGTCAAAGAAAACATGACACGCAATGAATTTTACGTTGCTTGCACCAGAGCAATTCAAGAATTATACGTATTATAACCCCAAGGAGCGCATACCAATGACCAAAAGAAAACTTAAAAAACTATTCCTCGCCCAGAGTTACCTCGATTCGTGGGACGAGTATCAGCGCAGTTTGCGCAAATCCAGTTATATCACATGGGATTATGTGATATTAACAGCTTCCAATGAGGAGCAGGCGTTAGCCTATGAGCAGCAGATTTTAGATCGGCTGACGTTAGGCTTGCTGCCGGAGAAGACAGTTTATAAGGTATTACCGGATCCGGATGGTAAGCGTGTTGGATCTGGTGGAGCAACTTTTAATGTATTGAAGTATATTGCTGAGCAGGATGGAGATGCAAGGGAGAATCATTTCCGGGGCAAGCGGATCTTGGTGATCCACTCCGGAGGAGACAGTAAGCGTGTTCCACAGTATTCGGCTTGTGGCAAGTTGTTTTCACCGGTGCCGCGGGAGCTGCCAAATGGCAGACCATCGACATTATTTGATGAATTTATAATAGGGATGACTTCTTTAGCAGGACGTTTCCCAGATGGAATGGTTGTTCTATCGGGAGATGTGCTGCTTTTATTTAACCCGTTGCAGATCGATCTACAGTATCACGGTGCGGCAGCGATTTCGATCAAGGAAGATGTTGAGACGGGCAAAAATCACGGTGTTTTTTTAAATGACGGTCACGATCATGTAGCACGCTGCCTGCAGAAACAGTCGGTGGAGACACTTCGAGCAGCCGGTGCGGTGAATGAGAATGATGCGGTTGATATTGATACCGGCGCAGTCGTATTAGATGCTGAACTACTGAATGCGTTGTTTAGTCTGATCAGCACAGATGGCGTCGTTTGTGAAGAGAAATTTCATAAGTTTGTGAATGAGACTGCGAGAGTAAGTTTCTATGCGGACTTTTTGTATCCGTTAGCTGGCGAAGCGACGTTGGATGATTTTCAGCGGGAGACTCCGGAGGGGAGCTTTTGCGAAGAACTGACAGAGTGTCGTAATCAGATCTGGGAGGCACTGCATGCTTTTTCAATGAAGCTGATCTGTCTGTCTCCGGCGGAGTTTATTCATTTTGGAACTACGAGAGAGCTTAGAGAACTTGTGACGGTTGGCGTGGATGATTATGAATTCCTTGGCTGGCAGAAGTGTGTTTTGACGAATATGCAGGATGCGGACGAATATGCGACGAACAATGCCTACATTGCGTCAGATGCCGTGATAGGACAGGGATCTTATATAGAGGATAGTTATATTGGACCGAATACGGTCGTTGGGGCCGGTACGATTATTTCGAATGCTGGCATTGAGAATGTGACATTGCCGGAAAATATGGTGTTTCACACGTTGGCACTCTCGGATGGCACTTTTGTGACGAGGGTGTATGGTACGGAGGACAATCCAAAGGGAACCTATGAGAAGAATAGCCTATGGATGGGGATACCGATACAAAATATATTGGCGGCGTACGACATTTTGCCGGAGCAAATATGGAATGGACAGGAGCGTTATTTGTGGTTTGCTGATCTCTACACGGTAGAGGCAGATCGTGCTGCCAGTGTTGCAAGTGCGATGCGTTTATGCCGTATTGTGGCAGGAACAGCGAAGCCGGATGATGTGAAGAGTTGGTTGGAGTCAAAGAGACTGAGTTTGTGCAGCAGTTTTAATGCAGCGGATGTACGCGCTATTGTTCCGTGGAAACGTAAGATTGAGAACCAGGTGCTTGTGACCTGTTTCGTGGATCGATTGATGCAGGGAGAGTATTACGAGGATGCATTGCGTGTCTTTGGTGATGCAGGAATTAACGAGGCACAATATCAGTTGTTGATGGAGCGCGCAGAGCATAGTGCATTTTCGGAGAAGATTCGCATTTATTATGCGTTGTCCAGATATATGAGAAATCATCGCCAAAGCTTTGCAGGAGCACAGTATGATGCATTAGAGAGCAAATGCTTTGATGAGATCCAGCACGTTATCTACGAAAATGGCAAAGATAAGATTCCGGATTTTGATGATTTTCATATTGCGAAGGAGGAAGTGCATGTTTCGCTTCCGGTTCGTGTGAATTGGGGCGGCGGTTGGACGGATACACCACCACATTGTAACGAAAAGGGTGGCGTTGTATTAAATGCGGCGATTAAGCTGAAAGGCAATTATCCGATTCAGGTGACGATGCATCGAATTCCCGAGCTGGAGGTACAGTTTGAGAGTCAGGACATTGGTGTAAGTGGTGTTGCAAAGACGGTAGAGGAGATTCAGGATTGCCATAATCCTTATGATTTCTTTGCCCTTCATAAAGCAGCATTGATCGCATGTGGCATTATTCCGATCGAAGGTCATTATGAATTGACGGATATATTGGAGAAGCTGGGTGGCGGATTTTATTTGTCGACGCAGGTGATCGGTGTGCCGAAGGGGTCTGGACTTGGCACAAGTTCCATTCTATCGGGGGCTTGTGTGAAGGCGATCTTTGAATTTTTTGGACAGGAAGTACAAGATGCAGAGCTTTATGATATTGTGCTTTGCATGGAGCAGATCATGAGTACCGGTGGCGGCTGGCAGGATCAAGTCGGTGGCGTGACAGCGGGAGTTAAGATGATTACGACAGAACCTGGAATCAATCAGGTGATTCAAGTAGAAAATGTGGTACTGAGTGAGGCAACCAAGAAGGAGCTGCAGGAGCGATTTGCGCTGATCTATACCGGACAGAGACGTTTGGCGAGAAATTTGTTGCGGGATGTTGTTGGTGGATATATCGGTGGGCGTAAGGAATCTACCGATGCGTTGGATCAAATGCAGCGGACAGCAGCATTGATGCAATTTGAGTTGGAACGTGGTAATGTGGATCGGTTTGCGGCACTTTTGAATGAGCATTGGCAACTTAGCAAGCAGCTTGATGCGGGATCGACGAATACGTGCATTGATCAGATATTTCTTGCTTGTGAAGATCTGGTGGATGGACAGTTTATTTCCGGCGCAGGTGGTGGCGGTTTCTTACAGGTGATCATGAAGAAGGGCGTTACGAGAGAACAGCTACACCAGAGATTATATAGCATATTCCAGGATAGTGGCGTTGATGTTTGGGATACGGAGTTTATCTGGGAATAAGGGAGGAGTCAAACGATGCTAAAAGGAATTCCGAAAGTGCTGACCCCGGAGATGTTGAAAATACTATGCGAGATGGGACATGATGACGAAATTGTCATCGCAGATGCACATTTTCCGGCAGAAGCGATGGGAAAGCGTGTTATTCAGTACCCTTGTATTAGTGCACCGGAGATGGTGGAAGCCATTGTGAAAGTTATGCCGTTAGACACGTATGTAAAGGCTCCGATCATGGTGATGAGCCTGGTGCAGTCGGATATAGATAAAGGAATGCCGATACCGACGATGTGGGAAGAGGTTCGTGCTCGTTCCAGTGAGATTGAGGGATTCGAGGTGCAGCTCGGAGAATATGAGCGGTTTGAATTTTATGAGCATGCCAAGAAAGCCTACGCAATTATACAGACGGGCGAGGAACGGCAATATGGCAATTTTATGCTGCGTAAGGGTGTTGTGCTGAACTAAAGCATTTGTAGAATTGTAGAGCTTGCAATGTGATAGAGAGAAGGTGCGGTATGAGCATAGAGGAAATGGGATATTTCACGGATCGTGCAGTGCGTTCAGACCGCATTATCTATACACCGACTCTATTTGCAAAAGAAGCACTGTTATATTTGCAAGAGGTTGGTTCGCTGCAGGCATTGAAGCCACATCAAAGTCATAGAGAATCGCTGGACTCTTTCTTGTTTTTTGTCGTAAAGAATGGTCGGGGAGAATTGCAGTTTCGCGGACAAAAATATTCGCTTTCTGTGGGGGACTGTGTGTTTATTGATTGCAGACATCCGTATTACCATAGAAGTTCTAAGGATGCTCCATGGTCTCTAAAATGGATGCATTTTAATGGAAGTATGGCAGCCACTATTTATGATAAGTATTTATCCCGAGGCGGAGAAAATGTTTTTCCTTCTAAACGGATCGATCAATATATGGATGTGATTGATGCGGTATATCGCGTAGCAGATTCGGAAGATTATATTCGTGATATGCGGATTAATGGGTATCTGCAGAATTTTTTGACATTGTTAATGGAGGAAACATATCATCCGGAGCAGGAGATTGGTGGAGCAAAGCAGGAAAGCGTTCATCTTGTGAAAGAATATTTGGAATCGCATTATGAGGATAAGGTGACATTAGATGATCTGTCGAAACGTTTTTACATCAATAAGTATTATTTGACGAAGCTGTTTAAGCAGACCTATGGTGTTACGGTGAATTCGTATTTGCTGCAGATTCGTATTACGCGTGCAAAGCAGCTGCTGCGATTTACGGATCTGTCAGTGGAGATGATCGGGGAGAAGTGTGGGATATCGGATCCCAATTATTTTAATCGGGCATTTAAGAAGATAGAAGGATTGACACCGAGAAGATATCGGATGATGTGGTGAGAAATGGCTGTTTTTTAACATATAGATTGTAACGGAAACTTGGCATTGACATTAGACGATGACGCAGTTAAGATAATCTTAAGTACAAAGGGAACAATGGACGATGTGAGTCCCGAAATGAAACGGATTTTGGATTATATTGATGGAAAAGGTGCGTCGGACAAATTCACAGAGGAGCTGGAGGAAGCAGTGTGTTCGGCCCGCCAAAACGAGAGATGGAGGTTGGACTATATGACATTAGAATATGAATATCGTCAGCGTTACCTAGAGGGAAAGGAAGAAGGCCGGGAACGAACGATTCAAAAGCTACATGAACGGGGTGATAGTATTGCATCTATTGCGGACATTGTAGAGTTGGATGAGGAAGAGGTAAAACGTGTGATAGATGCATTGAAACTGTAATGTATAAAAACCAATATTATGTCAAAAAGCGTAAAACATGCCAATATATTGTCTTGTTTTACGTTTTTTAATTGATAGGAAATTGCTGTTGTGTAGCGTGACATCGCCAAGAATTGCTTTAGCGATTCTTGCAAAGCCAGCGCTTTGCTTTTTTATAAACTGATTGATCAAAATATAGAAAATAAAAATGAAAAAACATTGTGAGATATGTACAAAACTAATGTATAAAAATATGAAAAGTGCCAATAGTAATCTCTGATTAAAAATGATATACTGCTACATACGAAATAATAAACATAGCATGTTTTAGGGAAGAGGAGATTACTATGGCAATGAAGATGAAGAAATATGAGGAACTGGAACTGCGAGACGACTTTATGTTTAGTCGGATCATGAGCAATCCTAAATTTGTGAAACCGCTTTTGGAGACAATCTTAGGTGTGAAGATACGAAAGATCGTATATCCACAAACACAGAAAACCATTGATCTGTCCCTACAGGCGAAAGGGATTCGGCTGGATGTATATGTGGAGGATGATCAGAACACGGTATTCAATCTGGAAATGCAGACATCCGATGGCGCAAACCTGCCGAAGAGGATGCGTTATTACCAGGGGATGATAGATCTCAATATATTGGATAAAGGTCAGGATTATACGACATTAAAGAAAAGTTACGTAATCTTCATCTGCACATTTGATCCATTCGGAGAAGGTCGGCATATTTACACATTTTGTAATACATGTCAGGAAAATACAGCATTGACATTAGACGATGACGCAGTTAAGATAATCTTAAGTACAAAGGGAACAATGGACGATGTGAGTCCCGAAATGAAACGGATTTTGGATTATATTGATGGAAAAGGTGCGTCGGACAAATTCACAGAGGAGCTGGAGGAAGCAGTGTGTTCGGCCCGCCAAAACGAGAGATGGAGGTTGGACTATATGACATTAGAATATGAATATCGTCAGCGTTACCTAGAGGGAAAGGAAGAAGGCCGTGAAGAAGGCTTAAGGAAAGGTGAAGAAACGGGAATAGCCAAAACAAGGGAACGAACGATTCAAAAGTTACATGAACGAGGTGAAAGTATCCAATTCATTGCGGATATTGTAGAATTGGACGAGGAAGAGGTAAAACGTGTGATAGATGCATTGAAACTTTAATGTGTAAAAACCAATATTGTGCTAAAAAGCGTAAAACATGCCAATATATTGTCTTGTTTTACGTTTTTTTTGTGCGTAAAATAACGCTTGTATTTATGAAATTAGAGCATAGCAATTTGTATCGGCGCACACAGGATACAAATGGTTATGCTGGAAAAACGTGTGCAGAATTGGAGTTTATTATATTATGAAAAAAGCGTTAATTACAGGAATTACAGGTCAGGATGGATCTTATTTGGCAGAGTTTTTGTTAGAAAAGGGATATGAGGTACATGGTATTACAAGACGAGCTTCAATCTCCAATACATCACGTATTGACCATTTGTTAGAAAAGAATGCTATTACATTGCATGATGGAGATTTGTCTGATTCTTCTTCATTGGTTCGTATCATTGGATTAGTTCAGCCGGATGAAATATATAATCTGGCTGCACAGTCGCATGTGCAGGTGTCGTTTGATGTCCCGGAATATTCCGGCGATGTTGATGCGATCGGTGTACTTCGTATTTTGGAAGCTGTCCGCATTTTGGGACTGACGCAGAAAACTAAGATCTATCAGGCATCTACATCTGAATTATTTGGTAAGGTGGAAGAAGTGCCACAGAGAGAGACAACACCATTTCATCCATACAGTCCATATGCGGTTGCGAAACAGTATGGCTTTTGGATTGTAAAAGAGTATCGTGAAGCATATAACATGTTTGCAGTGAATGGCATTTTGTTTAATCATGAATCGGAGCGTCGTGGTGAAAATTTTGTAACCCGCAAGATTACGTTAGCAGCAGGACGTATCGCTGAGGGATTACAGGATCATTTGGAACTGGGCAACATGGATTCCCTGCGCGACTGGGGATATGCGAGAGATTATGTAGAATGTATGTGGATGATCTTGCAGCATGATACTCCGGAAGATTTTGTAATTGCAACGGGAGAGCAGCATACGGTTCGCGACTTTACGGAAAAGGCGTTTGCAGCAAATGGAATGCAGATCCGTTGGGAAGGTGAAGGCGTGGATGAAAAGGGATATGATGCAGAGACCGGCAAGTTGTTAGTCAGCGTCAATCCGCAGTGGTTCCGTCCAACCGATGTAGATAATCTTTGGGGAGATCCTACGAAGGCAAAGACAGTACTTGGATGGAATCCACAGAAAACAAGTTATGAAGAATTGGTCCGTATCATGGCGGAACATGACCGTAAGTTAGCGAAGAGGGAGCGTGCGGTGAAAGATGCAGATGCATAGTACCGGATAATTCATGGTATCAGCTAAGAGACAAAATATTTTTTGAGACCAATCGAAAGGACGGATGATCGAAATGATGGAAAAAGATGCCAAAATATACGTTGCAGGGCACCGGGGAATGGTCGGATCTGCAATAGTCAGAGAGTTGGAAAGACAGGGATATACGAATATTGTTACGCGTACTCATGCAGAACTTGATCTGTGCAGACAGGATGCGGTAGAAGCATTTTTTGCGCAGGAAAAACCGGAGTATGTTTTTTTGGCAGCAGCAAAGGTTGGCGGCATTGTGGCGAACCAAAATGCGCTTGCAGATTTCATGTATGACAATATGATCTTGGAGATGAATGTGATTCATTCTGCATGGAAGAACGGTTGTAAGAAACTTGAGTTTTTAGGGTCTTCTTGTATTTATCCGCGAATGGCACCACAGCCAATGAAAGAGAGCTGCCTGCTTACTTCAGAATTAGAGAAGACGAATGAGGCGTATGCACTAGCCAAAATTTCCGGGTTGAAATATTGTGAGTTTTTGAATAAACAGTATGGGACGGATTACATTTCGGTGATGCCGACCAATTTGTATGGACCAAATGATAATTATCATCCGACACACAGCCATGTGCTTCCGGCGTTGATCCGTCGTTTTCATGAGGCGAAAGAGAGTGGAGCAACAGAAGTGACTTGCTGGGGGGATGGCTCTCCACTTCGTGAATTTTTGTATGTAGATGATCTGGCCAATCTATGTGTGTTCTTAATGAACAATTATAGTGGTGATGAGACGGTCAATGCGGGAACAGGTAAGGAATTAACGATTAAGGAATTGACAGAATTAGTGGCTAAGGTGATTGGATTCAATGGAGAGATCAAGTGGGATAGTTCGAAACCAAATGGTACACCGCGTAAACTTCTTGATGTTAGTAAAGCTGAGAAGTTGGGATGGACATATAAGACGGAATTAGAGGATGGAATTCGGTTATCGTATGAGGACTTTTTGAACAATCCGATGAGAGCAGAGCGTTGATCATATAAAAGTGTTATTATAGTTGCTTTACAAATGCTTCCCAATGTTAGGGGGAGAGTGATCGGTTGAATGCGAATTGTTGTGCTGAGAAAGGAATAGTTAGTTATTATGAATTTAGTATTATTATCTGGTGGATCCGGAAAGCGTCTTTGGCCGCTTTCGAATGATGTTCGTTCAAAACAATTTATTCCATTTTTGAAAACGGAAAATGGATATGAATCAATGGTACAGCGTGTATATCGTCAGATTAAGTTGGTGGACGAAAATGCGGAAGTAACAATCGCAACGTCTAAGACGCAGGTTTCCTCGATACACAATCAGTTGGGCGAAGATGTAGGAATCAGTATTGAACCGTGCCGCCGTGATACGTTTCCGGCGATTGCGTTGGCTGCCGCTTATTTGAAAGATGTTCGAGGAGTTGGGCTAGAGGAATCGGTTGTGGTTTGTCCGGTAGATCCATATGTTAATGATGATTATTTTGAAGCATTAAAGCGTCTGGGAGAATTAGCAGAAACGGAAGAGGCAAATCTGGTTTTAATGGGAATTGAACCGACGTATCCGAGTGAAAAATATGGATACATTATTCCGACATCAACGCAATCAGTAAGTGATGTATCTGTATTTAAGGAAAAGCCAACGGAAGAAATTGCAAAAGGTTATATTGCACAAGGCGCATTGTGGAATGGTGGCGTTTTTGCATTTCGCTTAGGTCATGTCTTGGACAGAGCACATGAGTTGATTGATTTTACGGATTATGCGGACCTGTTTGATAAGTATGAAACTTTGGAAAAAATATCGTTTGACTATGCGGTAGTAGAGCATGAAAAAAACATTAAAGTAATGCGCTTTTCCGGTGCGTGGAATGATCTTGGAACATGGAATGCATTGACTGAGATCATGGAGGGAAATACGATCGGTGAGGCGATCTTTGATGAAACGACAGAGAACACATTTGTGATCAATGAGATGAATGTTCCGATCTTGTGTATGGGTACTAAGAATATCGTCGTGTCGGCGAGTGCGGAGGGGATTTTAGTATCAGATATTGAGCAGGCAGATCGAATTAAGCCATATGTGGACCAGATCAATCAGCAGATCATGTATGCTGAAAAGTCGTGGGGAAGCTACCGTGTCATTGATATTGAGGAAGAAAGTATTACGATAAAGGTAACGTTAAATCCGGGACACAGCATGAATTATCATAGTCACGAGCACAGGGATGAGGTGTGGACAATTCTTTCCGGTGAGGGACGAACAATTGTGGATGGAATGGAACAGAGTGTCCGGGCAGGAGATGTTATTACGATGTCTGCAGGATGTCGTCATACTATTATTGCTAAGACAGAACTACAGGTGATGGAAGTACAGCTTGGTAAGGAAATCAATGTGCATGATAAGAAGGTGTACGAATTGCCGGCAACAAGGTAAGGCATAGTGCGGAGGATGAACATGGATAGAAAGCCGTTTTTATTGAAACCTGCCGCTAAGGATTATTTATGGGGTGGCAGTAGATTAAATGATGATTTTTCGAAAAATATTGATATGCAGCCGCTGGCGGAGACATGGGAATGCTCGACACATCCGGATGGACCAAGTGTTATTGCAAGTGGTGAGTTTGAGGGAATGGAACTTGCAGAACTTTTGAGACGTTTTCCGGAATTTATCGGAGAACATCCGAGGAGTAATCCGTATCTTGAGGCAGGTGAACTTCCTATTTTGATCAAGTTTATTGATGCGAAGAAGGATCTTTCTGTGCAGGTGCACCCGGATGATGAATATGCAAGAAACAAGGAGGGGGAACTCTTTGGCAAAACAGAAATGTGGTATGTTTTGGATGCGGCTAAAGATGCAAAACTTGTGTATGGCTTTTATCATGATATGGATAAGAAAAAATTACGTCATAGCATAGAGAATGGAACAGTGGAAAAATACTTACAGAAAGTGCCGGTGCATAGAGATGATGTATTTTTTATTGAGGCAGGAACGGTGCACGCGATCGGCGCAGGAGCACTGATCGCGGAGATTCAGGAAAATTCTAATCTGACGTATCGTTTGTATGATTATAATCGTCGCGACAAGCAGGGAAAGCTGAGAGAATTACATGTCGATAAAGCGCTTGATGTTGTTGATCTGCGGCAAAGTTCGGAACCACGACAACCGCTCCGAGTATTAAAGTATCAAAGAGGCTGGGCGAGTGAACTATTATGCCGGTGCCAATATTTTCAGGTTGAGCGTATGCTGCTTAACACGGAATCATGTCGTGAAATGGCAGATTTTTACACAGATAAAAATTCATTTCAGGTATTATTATGCACGTCAGGATGTGGTTTACTGCTTTATGGCGGATCAGGAGTGTTGCAGTTTTTTAAGGGGGATTGTATATTTGTACCCGCTGGTTCGGTGCCGCTCAAGATTCATGGTAGTGCGCAGATGTTGAAAGTGACGTGTTAAATGATCAGATTGACATAGTAAATGTTTGCTAAATGTGACAAAATTAAATGAATATGCGACAATTGCAAAATATTATCTTCAAAATGGTGAAGAGTATGTAGTTGTTGGAAAGGTTTGGTAAAGAGCATGAAAGAGACGATACAAAAAGAATATTTAAGGTGGAAGACGTTAGCAGATGATCAGGATGTGGCTGCAGAATTACAAAGTATGGACGGCAATGAAGAGCAGATCGAGGATGCATTCTATCGTAATTTGGCATTTGGAACCGGAGGATTACGCGGAGTAATTGGTGCCGGAACAAATCGAATGAATATTTATACTGTAGCAAAGGCGTCTCAAGGTTTGGCAGATTATGTAAATAAGCAGTTTGCAGAGAAAAAGAGAAGTATTGCGATCAGTTATGATTCGAGAATTAAATCAGACATATTTGCAAAGGTTGCTGCAGGAGTTTTTGCGGCAAACGGAATCCAATCTTATATTTATAAAGAACTTATGCCTACGCCTTGTTTGTCCTATGCTGTGAGGGCACTTCATTGTGCTGCTGGTATTATGGTAACAGCGTCTCATAATCCATCGAAGTATAACGGATATAAAGTATATGGGGCAGATGGCTGTCAGATTACAACAAAGGCAGCAGATGCTATTTTAGCAGAGATAGAAAAGTTAGATTTGTTTGATGATGTGAAAAGAGTATCCTTTAAGGAGGCGTTAAACGTTAATAAGGTGTCCTATATTTCGGACAGAGTGTATGATGACTTTATCGAAGAAGTGAAAAAACAATCATTACTATCGGACGATCTTGCCATTAATAAAGATGTTTCTATTGTATATACGCCGTTGAACGGGACGGGGTTAAAACCGGTTTTACGGGCATTAAAAGAATCTGGTTATACAAATATTACTGTAGTAAAAGAGCAGGAGCAGCCGGATGGATATTTCACAACTTGCCCATATCCAAATCCGGAAATTAAAGAAGCGATGGAACTTGGAATAGCATATGCTAAGAAGTGCAATGCAGATTTATTACTTGCGACCGATCCTGATTGTGACCGTGTTGGTATTGCAGTTAAAAATAAGCAGGGAGAACATGTATTAGTAACCGGCAATGAAGTGGGAATGCTGTTGTTAGATTATATTTGCAGCAGACGAATTGCGATGGAGACGATGCCGGAGGATCCGGTTGCGGTAAAAACAATAGTTACCATTGATATGGCAGAAAGAATAGCAGAACATTATGGTGTCAAAGTAATTAATGTTTTAACTGGTTTTAAGTTTATTGGTGAACAGATTGGTTTATTAGAAAAACGAGGAAAAGAAGATTCATATATCTTTGGCTTTGAAGAAAGTTATGGGTATCTGTCGGGGGGATATGTCCGTGATAAAGATGCGGTAAATGGAGCATTTTTAATTTGCGAAATGTTTGCATATTATGCTACTTTAGGCATTAGTTTATTGGATAAATTAAACGAATTATACGAGCAGTATGGATATTGTCTTAATACCTTGCATTCCTATGAATTTGAGGGTGCTGCGGGATTTGATAAGATGCAGAGGATCATGGCTGATTTTCGTGCCGGAATAACTTCATTTGCCGGTAAAAAAGTGATAAAATGCAATGACTATAAAGAAGGCGTTGATGGATTACCAAAGTCAGATGTATTGAAATATTTCCTAGAGGACCATTGTTCTGTTGTTGTGCGTCCTTCGGGGACGGAACCTAAGTTAAAAACATATATTTCGGTGAGTGCTGAGAACCGGGAGAAAGCAGTCATGGTAGAGCAGGACATTGCGTGTGAATTGGAGCGAAAGATGAAATGAATTATGTCAATGCTGCATTGACATTAGACGATGACGCATGAACGGGGTGAAAGTATCCAATCCATTGTGGAAACTGTTGAGTTGGATGAAGAAGAGGTAAAACGAATTATTACTGTACTGGGATTAGAGTAAGGAGATTGCACCATGAAAGAGCAACGTACCGCTAAGCTGGGTCGGCCTTCCAAGAAACCAAATTATAATGCGGCTGCCATTTTACAGGACAAGGTGGAGCAGGCTGCTAGGTATTATACGATTTCCGGCGATAAGAGGGCAGGAGATGCAAAGCATCGTTCTTTAGCTGAGATTGGACGCTTAATGGAGATGAATCCTATTAAAGTGCGCAAGCTATTGATCACGGCAGGGGTGTATGAGAGTGACATCGCAGATCATGTAAATGCCGTGTTTGCGAAGCATCGTGCCAAGCTATCGTACAAAGAAGCATTAAAACAGACCTGCATGGAAACAGGTCTGTCTAGAGCTTCTGTAAATTCTTATCTCCCTTATGAGAAAGGGATTTATATGCCGGAGGATTGTTCACCGGATGAAATTAGTGTTGGAGCAGAGCGGATAAGACGGTTTCGCAGGAAAAATGCTACTCCGTAAATTGACGCTCCACATGCCATAGCGTTACGCCACAGATAATTCCGGCGATGACGATGGAAATAAAGTCTGCGACGGATTGTGCGTAGATCACACCGTTTAATTGGAATAATTTATTCAGGATAAAGAGCATCGGGATGAAGGCAAGTCCCTGACGACATACCGTAAGCAAAAGAGATTGCAAAGCTTTTCCCATTCCCTGCAAGGTATTGATACATAAGAACAAAATACCGATAACAGGGCCGGAAAGCTGTAGTGCGATCATCATTTTGATGCCGGAAGTGACAACTTCCTGATCGTTGATAAATGCATGAATGATCGGCTCGCGGGCGATCACCATTAGGAGCGTGAGTACAGTACCCATAATGACGGCGCACAGCCCAGTGAAAAAGAATATTTTTTTCAGGCGTTTTACATTTCTGGCACCGTAGTTATAACCGATGAGAGGCTGAATACCAGCGCAGAGTCCGATCTGCAGCAAGATAACGATCATGTTTGCTTTCATGGCGATGCCCATGGCGGCTACAGGTGTGTCTCCATAGCTGATCAATACGTTATTTAATAGGATGTTAGCGCAGCTCATCAAAATATTATTGAGAGATGCCGGGATCCCAATGGAAAAGACGCTGGATGCAATACGGTTTTTCCATTGAAAGTCGCTTGGCTTTATGGAAAGGGCAGTGCCTTTTTTGTGCAACAGATAGTGAAGATAGAAAATACAAGCTGCTACATTGCCAAGTACAGTAGCGACAGCTGCTCCGGATACACCCCAGCCAAGCCATAAGATCATAATGGGATCCAAAATAATATTGGTGATGGTACCGATCAGATTTCCGATCATGGATTCTTTGGCTGCTCCTTCACCGCGGACAATATTACCGTAAGCAGTGCCAAACATGACAAAAGGGGCACCGATCGCAACGAAAGTAAGATATTGTCTTGCATAGTCAATGGTGGCCGGACTGGCACCGATCATTTTGAGAATACCATCCATAAAGAGAATGAATATTAGTGTCATCAGTATCCCGACGCCCAGAGAACCATAGCAGCAAAAGGCAGAAATGTGTCTCGCACGCTGCTCATTTTTTTCACCAAGTGCACGTGAGATTGCGGAACTTCCGCCGATCCCGAAGAGATTGCCGAGCGCCATAAACACCATAAATACAGGTGTGGCAAGAGAGACTGCAGCCACCTGCATGGCATCACCGGTCTGGCCGATAAAAAAGGTATCAGCCATATTATAAATAACAACTACCAGCATTGTGACGATCGTTGGAATAGCCATAAGTGCCACCGCCTTTGGGACGGATGCTTTTTCAAATAAATCTCGGTTTGAATTCATAGCAATATTTACCTCCTGTGTTTGTGTATAATTCATCGTTATCAAAATGATTTTCTGATCGTATTTGAATGTCTTTCATCATGATCAAAATGATTTCGACGTACCTCATGTTGTACCATGTAAAATGCAACTTTTCTATTCTACGCCACTTTTCGCCAAAATGCAAGTCGATACACTACTCCACATCACATTTTTCTTAATTGCTCAAACTTTGCACATCAAAAATGATGAATACCTTGCTTCCAGGACTTCGAGTTTCCGAAAGGCATGTAAATCAATCATCAGAGACAACAAAATTTAGAAATTACTGTGAAAACTAATTGCGGCAAAGCAATTGCTATAGTTTATTGATGGCAGGACTCACTATATAGCGGCTGCAAAATATAATTAGCCCATCGACATAATAAGCAATATGTGACTGGATGGCAGCTTCGGATGTGTGAAGTTTGAATTAATTACGCAAAAACTGCCGCCCTTGGAATTTGGATTCCAAAGACGGCAGCTTTTAAGTTTTGCTGTTCCTTTTTGTCGGTAACGCTTATTTGTTGTTATTGCTATCCGTTTCGGGTGCTTTTTGAAACGGAAAATTCTGAAATTCTAGAAAATATTTTGGCTCTACATTTAATATATCAGCAATATCAAAGATGAGATCCAATGATATTTTACGATTTACATTTGGTGCTTCGATAGCACCAATATGTTGTCTGCTGACATTTAACTTCTCAGCCAATTCTTCCTGTGTCATTTTCTGATATTTACGACAATAAGCAATGCGAAAACCGATTTCGCGATAGCGTTCCCAGTGATTTGTATCTTTCTTCATAATGTATCCCCTTTTCTATATGATAATTCTGGCACTCGGAGACAAGTTGTGTGGTAATGCATATCCGCACAATGTTAAAAGTGCTCCATTACATCGTATGTCCTATATCATTAGTTTAACCGAAAATAATAAATTTAACATAATTTGAAAAGTAATATGAGTTATTTTGCAAATAACAAATTAAATGTATTACGTATGAAATGTTTGTCTTAAGGAAAATATTCATGGGCAACTTGCCATTTATTAGGTGGAATGGTAATATTTATGATTGTTAGATAGCGTTTCACATAATGTTAGAACACACGACATCTTATATTTTAGATGGCTATGAGATTTTATGTGGACGATAAATGGATTCAAACGTTCCGGTTCTTTATAGTTGTATGGTTATAGATTACTTATTCTAAAAGGGATTTTTGGTATGGAAGGTTTGAGTTGTCGAGGAAATGACAAAGGGTATGGTTAGAATATGTTAATAGATTGTATGATGGCAGACATTGCGGAAGTCTTGTCGTATTTGCCGACAGCGATATTAGTCGGAGCAGCATATGCATTGGTGGCAGGAATTGTCTTCCGCTTTATGAGAAAACGGGCAGCGAGTAGCGGTGATACGCCCGGTAAGGTGCCATTTGGCGAAAATAGTGTTTTTAAGCTGACTATAAGCACATTGTTAGTGATTTATGTTGTCGTGGTATTGATGACGGTGTTTTTTTCAAGAGAACTTGGCTCCAGAGATGGCATAGATATGCGCATTCTGGGAACATGGGGAACGACGATGCAGGATCATGCGTGGGTGCTTGAAAATGTTTTGCTCTTTATTCCGTTTGGCCTGTTACTTTCTTTTTGGTTTCCAACTGGAAAAAAGGGTATTGTTGTTCTTATTGGCATGGTGTGCAGCATCGCGATTGAAGTGACACAGCTTGTTACGGGGTATGGATTTTGTCAGTTGGATGATGTTATAATGAATACAGCAGGAACTTTTGTGGGATATCTGCTGTATCATGGTATTGTAAATATATGTCGAAGGACGATGGCGAGAAGGCTATGCTGTTTATTGCTGGTGATTGTGTGGATGACGACGATCTTTCATTTTTCGGCACAGCCGGCAGATGAATCCGGGCAGATGAGCCTGCGGTTTGGAATGTCGATCTGTCGGATGGTTGTACCGCATTTTGAGGATAAAACGGTAGAGCAGCAAGAGACGATGGCAAGAAGGATTGAGTTTCCGGTACGTAAAGCGGCACATATGACGGAGTATGCGATTTTGGCGTTGTTATTGTTAGGTATGATCACAAAGGATCGGATCACGCGAAAACAGCTGTTGTCGGTGATATGTTTGGTAGCAGCTTATGCAGCAACGGATGAATATCATCAGTTATTCGTGCCGGGACGGAGTGGTCAGGTGCGGGATGTGGTCATTGATACGGTTGGAGGAACACTTGGCCTTGGTGCTTGGCTGGCAGTACGCCGCCTTTTGACACCTTGATCCTTAATAGAAAATTGCCCGTAATGTTTAATAGGAAATTGCTCGTAATGTTGTGTTACACCACCAAGAATTGCTTTAGCAATTCTTGCAAAGCAAAGCGCTGGCTTTGCTTTTGTACGGAACATCTTTGAGTGTTAGGAGATGATTAACAATGGATTTTATGATTGGTACGGTTGATTCGAAACGGCTTCGCAAAGATTTGCTGCAGCATTTTCGGACAGCCCCGAATTGTAGAACGCCGGAGGGACGGCGTAAGCTGGAAGCAATACAGTATGCTAATGAGCAGCAGCTTGTGGCACTTGCTAAGCAGGAAGGCTTTGAGATGAGACCCTATATTCGTTAGGGCAGAAGAGCATAGAGCAGATGTGTGATTTGCGAAGACAGAAGAGCATAGAGCAGAGGTACAATTTGCGAAAGCAGAAAGGCGGATTATAAATATGAAACAGTATGATTATTTAGTAGTAGGAGCAGGACTTTTTGGAGCAGTATTTGCCAGACAGGCGGCGGATGCGGGCAAGAAAGTGCTTGTGATCGATAAAAGGGATCACATTGCGGGAAATGTTTATACAGAACAGGTGGAGGGAATCCATGTACATCGTTATGGAGCCCATATTTTTCACACGAATAATAAAACAGTGTGGGATTATATTACACGGTTTGCAGAGTTTAACCGTTTTACGAACAGCCCTGTCGCAAATTATAAGGGGAAATTATATAGCCTGCCTTTTAATATGTACACATTCAATAAGATCTGGGGTGTTGTGACGCCGGAGGAGGCAGCAGCTAAGATTGAAGAGCAGCGGCAGGAAGCAGGCATTACAGAACCACACAATTTAGAGGAACAGGCGATCAGTCTGGTCGGTAAAGATATTTATGAAAAATTGATCAAAGGATATACGCAGAAGCAATGGGGACGTCCATGTACGGAATTGCCGGCATTTATTATCAAGCGTTTGCCGGTGAGATTAACATTTGATAATAATTATTTTAATGCGTTATATCAGGGCATTCCAGTTGGTGGATATACGCAGATGGTTGCTAATTTGTTAGACGGGATAGAAGTGCAGCTTGGCGTGGATTATTTGGCAGACAAGGAAAAGCTTGCTGCAACTGCAGAACGTGTCGTATACACAGGAGCGATTGACGCTTACTTTAATTACACGCTTGGTACATTGCAATATCGTTCTGTGCGTTTTGAGACAGAGACATTAGATATACCGAATTTCCAAGGCAATGCTGCAGTAAATTATACGGATGCCGAGACACCTTGGACAAGAATTATTGAACACAAATGGTTTGAGTTTGGTAAAGATGCAGAGGGAAATGATCTGCCGAAAACGGTAATCTCCAGAGAGTATAGTTCTGAGTGGAAGCCGGGAGATGAACCATATTATCCGGTAAATGATGAGAAAAATGGTGCATTGTATGAGAAGTATAAGGAGTTAGCAGCCGGGGAGACTAATGTGATCTTTGGCGGAAGATTGGGCGAGTATAAGTATTATGATATGGATGCGGTTATCGCCTCAGCGCTCGCATTGAGTGAACGTGAGCTTGCATAAGAAAGCATAGCTTTATTGAGTGAAGTGCACTTGTATAAGAAAGCTTAGCCCCGGTGGGTGAATGAGAAACAATATAAGAAACAGCCTTGTTGAGAATGACTGGGAAGGAGAGTAGCTCTTATGGAGTGGATTTATCCGATTTTGGGTAAGCAAAAGTGTCTGCCCTTCTATTTGTCGGGCATTGGTATTGCAGAACCGGAGTATCATGTGATACGAGAAGAAGGTTTGGTATCCCATCAGCTTCATTATACGCAAAGTGGCCGTGGCAATCTTGTTGTTGGCGGCACGACGTATCCGTTAGAGCCGGGAAGTATGTTTTATATGGCACCGGGGATCCCACATGAGTATTATCCGCTTGTTGAGGATGAGTGGACGACCTGTTGGCTGGTGTTTCGTGGGGAACATTTGCTGGAATTAATGAAAGGCATGGGTTTTGATGGTTTTGCCTATGATAAAAACGTTGTCAATGAAAAGATTACCGGAATTTTTCATCAGATGCTTAAGGCGGCAAAAGATCCACTGTATGGTGATGAGCGATGCTCTATGTTAGTGTATGAATATATTATGAATGTCCGACAGGCGTTTTTGGCAAATAAGAAGTATGGCGGTCAGAGTGCCAAGAGCATGTTGCAGCGTGCTCTAATGTTTATTCATAAAAATTATGCGAGAGATATTACATTAGAAGAACTGGCAGAAATGAGCGGCGTGACGAAACAGCATTTTTGTCGGGTTTTTAAGGAACAGATGCGGATGCGTCCGATGGAGTATCTGGCAAGACAACGAGTTTCGGCTGCAAGAAGTATGTTGTTAGCAACCGATAAAAGCATCGCACAGATCGGGGCGGAGGTCGGATATGAGAATCCGACGTATTTCGGCATGGTATTTAAGAAGTATGAAGGCATAACGCCGACTGATTGCAGAAAAAGACATGGTACAAGCTTGACATGGTAGAGGCTTGCAGAGCAAAACGCTGGTTTTGCTCTTTCTTTAGTGATAGGAAAATGCTGTTGTGTAGTGTGACATCAACAAGAATTGCTTTAGCAATTCTTGCAGAGCAAAACGCTGGTTTTGCTCTTTTTTTAGTGGTAGGAAAATGCATCAAAATGTTCATATCACTGGGATTTAACAATTATTTTAGATTGCCGGATCTATGCGGCTTTACTTATAATACAAGCAGCAACATAATTTTTGCGTAGGTAAAAAGGAGGAGAATATGGTGAGAAAATTACTGAAACGTGCGGGAGTATGTTTACTCAGCCTTTCCATAGTCTTGACGGGGAATGTCGGGATCAGCGGGGCAAGTACATCTTCCCGGAAAGGGGCAGCAGTGGAAACAAAAACGGGAAGCATTGTGATTGATGGCAATGATATCAAGGCAGACAATGTGAATGGACTTACGTATAAGGGATTTGGTATGCTGAGTGCCAATTCTACAAGTGATCTGTTGATGGATTACAAATCACAGAATCCGGAGGCATATGCAAAATTAATGCAGTATTTATTCGGAGGCGAGTACCCGATTTTTACACATGTGAAATTGGAAATGGGTAATGATCGCAACAACTCGACCGGATCAGAGAGTGCAACCAAGAGAACAAAGGGCGAGAAAGCCAATGTGCTTCGTAATCCTGGCTGGCAGCTGGCAGCAGATGCTAAGAAGATCAATCCGAATTTGAAGGTCAGTATTCTGACTTGGCGTACACCTTCTTGGGTGAAAACAGATGAAGATAAGTATATCTGGTATAAACAGAGTATTTTGGATGCTTATGAGAAATATGGCTATATGGTAGACTATATTAATCCAAATACGAACGAAGAATGGGGTGGTGCAGGCGATGTTGCTTACACTAAGAAATTTGCCAAGTGGATCGCAGCGGAAAGCACTAAGACGATCGCGGATGAGAAAGCACTTGCTTTGTTCAAAAAGATTAAGCTTGTTGTATCCGACGAGGCAAATGTTGTCAGCAGCGATGTTGCCAACAAGTTAAAGGATGACAAAGAGTTTATGAACGCAGTGGATGTTGTCGGATACCATTATAAGACAGCGGATGATGAAAATAATGCGATGAAGTGGCTGGCAGAGGAAGTGGACAAGGAAGTATGGAATAGCGAGGAGCAGGCAACGTTCTCAAATTCAGCGTTCCGTCCATCCACGACAGATAAAGCGCCGACGGTAGAGGGTACTGGTATCGGTGGCTCCGGCAGTGCATTGGAAATGGGCAATACCGTGATCAAGAGCTTTGTCGAGTCACGCCGTGGTCATGTGATCTATCAGCCTGCGATCGGTTCTTATTATGAGGGTGCACAGTATTCCTTTAAGGAGTTAGTAAGCGCCAGAGATCCGTGGTCAGGATGGATGCATTATGATGCCGGATTGTTGATTTTGGCACATATCAGCAAGTTTGCAGTAACCGGCTGGGAAAATGAAACAAATACTGCCGGCATTTGGCGTGGTGTTGCATCGGCCAGCAAGGCATCTGCTGTACAAGGAACAACCAGCAATGCAGTTGACGGTCGTGGCGGTGGAGAAAACTATATGACTCTGGCAGCACCGACGAAAGATAATTTCTCAACGGTGATCGTTAATGACAGTGAGTATCCAATGACATATACACTGCAGACGAAGAATATGAAGTTGAAAGCAGATCAGAAGTTAGAACTTTGGGAGACGAGAGCAGCAGACGAGGGTGCATTTAATGAAAATTATATGAAATGTATTCAGGAATTATCTGCGGACAGCAATGGTGTATATTCCTTTGCGGTAAAACCAAATTCTGCAGTTACGGTTACCTCTTTAGATGTTTCAGACAGCAAAGAGCATACAGAGGCAATGCCGGTAGAGGGTGAGCGTACCGTACTTGACACAGATGCAACCGGAGACGTTCAGAACACAGAGGATGGCTATCTGTATGCGGATGATTTTGAGTATACCGGCAAGACCGTTCCTGTTCTTGATGGCAAAGGCGGCTTTACCGGAGAGAAGGAAGATTACATTGCATCACGTGGTGGAGAAAAAGGTGCGATGGCACGCTATACTCATACGTTGAATGGTGCTTTTGAGGTCTATAAGAGTGGATCCGGCAATCATGTGCTTCGCCAGCAGTTGGATAAGAAGTCAACAGGTGTCGGAAGTGCTTGGAATAGCGGAGATCCTGTCACGTTAGTGGGAGACTACCGCTGGACGAACTATACGGCAGCTATTGATGTATTATTTGAGCGTGCAGCAGATAAGCAGTATGCGCAGATTGGTATCAGACAGACCGGAAGAACACACAATCTTTCGAACAATGCAGGATATTCTTTGAAAGTCAATGATGATGGAAGCTGGATACTGTATCGTGCGAAAATGGGTTCTACATCTTCTAAGGGTACAGAGCTTGCGTCCGGTTCGGTAGATGCAAGTCAGGTAACACCGGGGACTTGGTTCCAGCTCAAACTCCGTGGCGAGGGTAATGTGATCAAAGCATATATCAACGATACTTTAGTCGCAACATATGAGGACAGCAATCCGATCACTTCAGGACGTGTTGCGATCGGCTGCGGTAATTCCTATACAAGATTTGACAATCTGGCAGTAACGAAGATCAAAGGATATGCGCCATATTACAGAGAATATATTGACAATATGGAAACCTATGATCTGACACCACAGAAAAATGCAAAATTGGTATATAACAACAAGTGGTCTCGTACTTGTGCAAATCAGGGAATGTTTGTATATCAGAGAAGTGTTTCCAATAGTACGGGCACAGGCGCATCCATTACGTATACCTTTAACGGAACCGGTTTGGAAGTGTTAGGATACAATAAATCCACAGGAGGAACTGTGAATGTGATGGTAGATGGACAGTCCTACAAGAAAGGTGACGCATTGTGGAATGCAGATAATATGTGTACTGCATATCAGGTGAGTGGACTGGAAGATGGTGAACATACTGTAACAATCGAGGTTGCAAGCGGCAGTCTTGCCGTGGATGCAATTGCAGTGATCGGCTCCATTTACAATAGTGATGAGATTAATGTGACTCCAAAGAAAGGTACAGAAACTGGTCTGCCGGAAGAAGAACTTCCAAAAGATCTGACAGAGGATGTGGTACCGGATATCAGCACTCCGTTACCAAGTCCTGCAGCCCCGACAACCGCCCCGACAACGAAGCCGCAGCCAACCAAAACGCCGTCTGTCCGCAAAGGATATTCTTTTAAGGTAAAGGGAGCATCTTATGTTGTGACAAATGCATCCAAGAAGACGGTCAGCTACCGCAAGGCAGCCAATAAAAAGATCAAATCTGCAGCAATACCGGCGACGGTAAAAGTAAAAGCGAATGGCGTCGTATATTCCTTCCGCGTTACGAATATTTCTGCAAAGGCATTTGCCGGATGCACCAAATTAAAGAAAGTAATCATTGGCAAGAATGTTGTTTCCATCGGAAAGGAGGCATTTTCCAAGGCTAAGGCACTCAAAAAGATAACGATCAAGACAACCACATTGAAAAAAGTGGGCAAAAATGCGATCAAGGGCATTTACAAAAAGGCGAAGATATCCTGTGGCAAGAAAAAGCTGAAAGCATACAAGAAGCTGTTTAATGCCAAGACCGGATATAAGAAATCGATGAAACTGACCAAATAATTTATGCAGTAAATTGCCCAAAGAAAACGGGAGCTGTGTCGTCCATGTTTGACGAACAGCCCTGTTTTTTGGTATAATCATTCAAATAGACAGATTTGACGAAATACACGAAAGAGGGAAAGGAGCAGATCCTATGTTAGAATCAGTATGGGAACGGCTGCGGGCGTTTGGCTGTAAGCAGACGGAGCATATTTTGTACTGGATCAGCATATGGTGTGTTCTTGGTGTGGGGCTTGTATATATTGCAGCATTTTATATTGCGCATGTAACCGGAAACGACCGGTTATTGCAATGCAAAATGAAGCTGTATTTTGGAATCCCCTGCCCGGGCTGTGGTGGAACAAGAGCAATATGGTCTCTGTTACATGGAAGAGTACTGCAGGCAGTATATTACAATGCATTTGCGGTATATGGTGCAGTATGGTATCTATTGTTTTTTATCAGTCAGACTGTGCAGCGTGTGGCGGCTCGTTTTGACAGGCAGATCAATGGAATGAAATTCCGGGATGCAGCATTATATATCGCCATCGTGGTGCTGATCGTGCAGTATTTGTTAAAGCTGTTTGTTCCGGGCTATCGAATATAGCTTTGAAATGCAATGTAGAGACAGGGTGCTTAGGCTTATGGACTTCTATTAGCAGGGCGTTATGTCATACAATGTAGAGGTAGTACATATACAAAGTTGAGGAGGATTACAATGGATAACAATCAAAATGAAAATCAGAGTTTTCAAAATGGCAATGCAGGAAATGACCCACAGGGGTGGACGAACGCCAACAATGGCAGTTATCAGAATGGTGGCTATCAGAATGGCGGCTATCAGAATGGCGGCTATCAAAATAACAGCTACCAGAACAATGGATATAATGGCCAGCCACAGTATAATTATCAGGGAAATAATTCGCCGGGAAGAGGATATTCCATTGCGTGTCTGATATTAGGTATTTGTGGTATCGTATTTTGCTTTTGCTATGGCATTGTTGCTCGTCCTCCTCGACTTCCTCTGCAGTATTGTTGCATTAGTGCTTCATGGTAAGGCAGTAGAGTTAGATGGATTTGAGAGCAGCTACGCTAAGGCTGGTAAGATCTGTGCGATCATCGGAATTGTGATCGGTGTTATTTATCTTATCCTGACCATCCTTGCTGTTGTATTCAGCATGTCAGTTGGCGGATTATCAACAATGCTTCGCGCATAAGGAATCTTTAAGTAAAGAGATTTTGAATTATGTAAG
>ERZ772865.466-NODE-466-length-46490-cov-32.539055_pt1 | contig 46490 bp, 35 predicted proteins | sample MGYA00512133_ERZ772865 | MGnify/ENA primary metagenome ERZ772865 (study PRJEB29015, sample SAMEA2737722) | human gut metagenome | biome: human gut; feature: human-associated habitat; material: faeces | place: China | collected 2012 ...
TTTTCGCCTATCGAATTTCTTAATAATAGTGTCCAATATGATTGACAAACCTACAGTGAGATAAATTTCTTTTTGATATTGCCTAAAAAAACTTTGACAGATCAAAATTCATGGCAAAGTCATCATACCACGACAGATCGCAGCCTTGTCTTTCTTTGGGCTTTGCCGCAGTCTTTCTCTTTGAATCATTGTCAAGCCAGCCTGAGATTATGCGGTATGGGTCTGTGCAGTGCCTGCCCTTGGTAAACAGCCATTGAGATAATTTAGATATATAGCTCTCTAAAGACAGACCGACAGACCGACACCTGCTTTCAAGCTCGTTATACTGCTCTGATGTGAGCATTATATTTTTGTGTGTGCCGAAAGACCTGACGACAGACTTCGCTGTCCCTGCGTCTTTCTTTTTCTCTTTATCTATAGCTTTATCTTTATCTTTGTCTTTATCTATATCTTTATCTGTATCTTTGTCTATATCTATATCTGTATCTTTGTCTATATCTATATCTTTATCAGCTTTTTTTGCTTTTTCTGAAAACCTTTTGGTTTGTGAAAAAGCTTTTGGTTTTTCTGCGGTATCATTTATACCCTGAGGTTTTTCTTCTGCAGTATCTGCTGATGCAGCTGTCTGCTCAGCTTTTTCATCAGTATTCCCTGACTCATCAGACTTTTTAGGTCTGCCGCCCTTTTTACCGCACTCGCTCCTTTGAGCACACGTCTCTTCCCATGCAATGCCGTCACGCTCGATAGCAGCCCTCATCATAAGAAACGCTATCTTTGTTCCTCCTGAAAGCTTTGGAGTTTCTCCCCTCTTTGCATAAGCAAACAGCGCCATAACAAGCTCGCCTATCTCTTCGCTGCTGTCAAGCGCCTGAAAAATGTCCTCCCAGTCTTTGTAAAGCATGAACGCTTTGTTGTCTGTGTGAAAATTCTTTGCCATTTTTATCGTCCTTTCTCTGTGGATCGGGGGCAATTATCCCCCTCTACTTATCCCGAAAAAGACCTTTTTTGTTGCATAAAAAATGCAACAATTGCAGAAATGTTGCCAAATTAAAATATAAATCATTTGTTTGCACAAATCAAGTGCTGATATTTTGTACAATTTGACGGTGAAATGTCATGTGATTTTGCGGCAAGACAAACTATCCCAAATAATCTGTAGGGGCGAACAGTGTTCGCCCATGCTCAGAACTTGTACAAATTCAGAACTGTAGGGGACGACGCCCTACATGGTTTGTGAAAATATAACGAATGTACGAATATCATAAAATTGTAGGGCGATATATGCAGGCGAACGCTGTTCGCCCCTACCGTATATCGTGCGAACAACTCAGTCGTGGATATAAAAAAAGAGCCGACCAAAGCCGACTCGTTTTTATAGAAAGAATTATCTGATAGCTTCCTTGACCTTAGCTGCCTTACCAACTCTGTCACGGAGATAATAGAGCTTAGCACGGCGAACCTTACCGCTGCGTACAACCTCTACCTTTTCAACTACAGGTGAATGAACAGGGAAAACTCTCTCGATTCCACAGCCGTGAGCTACTCTACGAACTGTGAATGTCTCGTGGATTCCACCGTGCTTCTTAGCGATAACTGTGCCCTCGAATACCTGGATTCTGGACTTGTCACCCTCTGTAATTCTTACGTGTACCTTTACTGTATCACCAACGTTGATAACAGGTGCCTCGGATTTAAGGCTTGAATTAGAAATCTGCTTTAAAGCGTCCACTTTAAATTCCTCCTTAATATTTTCAGACATTCATTCGCTTTATGGCAGCTATCGCTGCAAAGCCAGAGGACTGCCCGCTTTAATGTCGTGCCTTTCGTTCAAAGGCGTGGCATTAACTCTCGTCGGAAGAACCGACGGTAATTCAAATGCTTTAATATTATACCATATCTCAAAACCTTTTGCAAGGATATTTATATAAAATTTTCGCCATTTGCCATGAGTATTTTTGTACGTTCTGTATAAATTTCCGATATTTCTATACCATAACGCTCACAGAACGTGTCTATGACTACGTTCACATTAAGATTGAAGGAGCTTCCGCAGGGCAGCTTTAATGTCACCTCAAAGCTGTCCTCTAGCTCTTTGCTGTCAAGCACTGTGATATGTGGCTTTATATCCACAAGATTGACAGTCTTTTTCTTGGTTCGCTTTTCAATCTCTATCTTGTCAAGTGACATGAACTCTCCGAAAAGCTTTGCCGCCTCATGTACGCTCTTGTCTGTTTTAAGCCTTGCCACATACTCCGCCGCTGTAATATCGGTATGCTTATGCTCAGGCTTTGAAACGCTCACTATCTCCAGACCGACAGGCGTTTGTGCGTTCATTCTCTCCAAAACCTCGTTGTATGGAATATCCTCCGTGAGAGCAAAGTCCATTATCTCTACCCTGCTGTCAGTGCCGAGGGGCAACGCAAGAGGGAACATTATATACACATGGGGATTGAAGCCCTGAGTATGCCATATGGGCAGGTGCGCCCTTTTGAACACTCGCTGAAAGGCTCTCATAAGGTCAAGATGAGAAATGTATTTCGCTCTGCCTGTTTTTGAAAATACCGCTCTGTATTCAAATCTCTCCAAACGGAGATTTACATTCTTCGGCTCAGCGTTTGCCACAGTAAACACCTCCGTATTCGCATTTTATGCCACAGCCTGAACAGCCCTCTTTGCAGTTTCGTGTAGTCACTGCCTGATGTGCTTTCTTGTTCTCACGAACAAAAAACTCGTGGCTCACAAGATAATCAAGGTGCGACCACGGCGCTATCTCGTCATAAGAACGTCTGCGGTGAGCATAGAAGCTTGTATCAAGCCCACACTCCTCAAATGCTTCCTGCCACTTGTCAGCCTTGAAATGCTCGTCCCAGCCGTCAAGATAGCAACCCTTTTTCCATGCGGTGTATATCGCCTTGCCAAGACGTCTGTCGCCCCTTGCAAGAACCGCTTCCAATATAGATGTATAGGATTGGTGAGTGCTAAGGCGTATCTTACGGCTTGTAAGACTTTTGAAAAGGTGTTCCTGTTTCTCTTTTATCTCCTCAGGAGTTGCCTGTGGCTCGAACTCGAACGGAGTAAAAGGCTTTGGTACGAATGTTGCAGTAGAAACTGATATCTGCACGCTTTTGCCACGCTTTTCTTTTGGCGTTTCGTAATAAAGGTCAAGGACTTTCTGAGCAAGCTTTGCGATACCCTCAACGTCTTCCAGCGTTTCCTCCGGCAGACCAAGCATGAAATAAAGCTTTACGGTGCTGTAACCGCCCTCAAAGGCAGTGCGGCAGGTACGCATTATCTCCTCTTCGGTTATGTTTTTGTTTATTACGTCACGAAGCCTTTGTGTGCCGGCTTCCGGAGCAAAGGTCAGACCGCTTTTTCGTACGGACTTTATTTTCTCCAGAAGTTCTTCACTGAAATTGTCTATTCGCAGCGAAGGCAGTGAAAGGTTTATCTGCTCGCCGTCGGTGTATTCCACAAGATTTTCCAAAAGCTTGTTTATCTCTGTATAGTCGCTTGTAGACAAAGACGACAAGGACACCTCCTCATAGCCTGTCTGCTCACAAAGGGACTTAGTTTCGTTCTTTATGGTGTCGATGCTTTTCTCTCTGAACGGGCGGTAGATAAAGCCTGCCTGACAGAATCGACAGCCTCTTATGCACCCTCTCAGTACCTCAACCACCGCTCTGTCATGGACTATCTGAGTGAACGGCACAACAAAGCCCTCAGGGTAATATACCTTGTCAAAATCCTTTATAACACGCCTTTTGACCCTGGCAGGTGCCTCAGGAACGTTTGGCGTAATAGACTTCACAGTGCCGTCATCGTTGTAATCCACGTCATAGAAAGACGGAACATAAACACCCTCCAGCTTTGCGGCTTCTCTTAGAAACTCCTGCTTAGTAGGCTTCAAAGGCTTCATTCTCTCGTAAAGTTCAAGAAGCTCAACGTTGACCTCTTCGCCCTCGCCAAGAATGAACAGGTCGAAAAAGTCAGCCATAGGCTCAGGGTTGCAGGCACACGGACCGCCTGCGATAACAAGTGGTGTAAGCTCAGTTCTGTCCTTTGCAAGCACCGGCACGCCTGCAAGGTCGAGCATTTCAAGCACATTATTATAAGAAAACTCATACATGAGCGTAAAGCCGATGAAATCAAAATCCTTTATAGGGTCAAGGCTCTCCAGTGCGTAAAGTGGGATATCGTTCTCACGCATAAGCTTGTTGTAGTCCTCTTCAGGCATGAAAACACGCTCGCACCACCAATTTTCACGGGCATTTTTCAGACCGTAAAGTATCTTCATGCCCAGGTGTGACATACCCACCTCATAAGTATCAGGAAAACAGAAAGCGAACCGCACGTCCACCTTATCCTTATCCTTTACAACGCTGCCCACCTCGCCGCCTATATACCTTGACGGACGCTGCACTTTAAGCAGCAGCTTTTCTATTTTCTTTTTCAGTTCTTCCAACGTTTTATCCTCCGATATTGAATGTCTGTACTATCTCACCGCACCCGGTAAAGCGAGAGCAATACACAAAGTGAGGTGAAACGGGCGAACACTGTTCGCCCCTACAGATACATAAGCATTTCATATTTTATACCAAAAATTTATTACAAAAGCAATAAGCAAAGTGTTAATATATGACTTCCGAGAGGACGATAAAACAAAAAGTTGCAGCAAAAGAAATGCTCACAGTACCGTGGAGTATCATATGTATCATAGCCACCGCTGAGAGTAGTATAAACACCGTTCTGAAAAACTCGCAGACCTTGCCATTGGCAAGCAAGGCGAGTATCCTGCCGCCGTCAAAATAGCGAAATGGCAGTAGGTTTAGCGCACCAAGCAGAAAATTCACCTGACAGAAAAAGCCACCGCCATTTGCCATATATGACAGCAGGCAGAGCATAAAGTTCACGGCAGGCCCTGCGAAAAGCACAGCAAGATCGTGGTATTTAGACAGCTGTTTATTATCAGGAGTAATGCGGATACCGCCTCCATAGACAACAATTTCTTGCGGTGAGCTTCCGAAAGCGGTCATAAGTACGAGGTGACCCAGTTCGTGGAGTGCGCAGCTCACAAGGGTCATGAGCAATTTTTCCGTTTGGGTCGCAGAGCATATCGTCACGAGGGCTATAACAAAGAAAAAGCTGAATGAAATTCCATAAGTCGTATTTTTGATTTTTAGCTTAAACAAGTTCATCACCGAAATATGTATATTCGGTATTTGCTAAAATAATGTGTAGGGGCGAACACTGTTCGCCCGTCGAAGAAATAAACCCTGATTATTACGCTGTTTGGCAAACGTAAAAAACTCCCATACAGTTCTGAATTTGTACAAGTTCTGAGCACGGGCGAACGCTGTTCGCCCCTACAGATTATTCGGGAAAGGTTCTACTGCCGCAAGATCGCTACGCTCTTTGCTGGTGCTTTGTTTGAGTTATAGAAAAGCGGTGTGAGTTTTATTTCTCGACACCGCTTTGATTATTATTTAGTTTGGTAGTTTCATTTCTGCACCCCTCTGCACCATATAGCAGAACAAACAAAGTGCATACATTTACCTCGTACTGAAGAGCCGCAAGGGTCAGCTATGCCAATTCCTCACTCCTCACTCCTCACTCCTCATTTGTTACAGCATCTTCCTCAAATACTGTCCCGTATAAGACCTGTCGCAAGCCGCAATTTCCTCAGGCGTGCCTGTGCAAACGATAGTTCCGCCGCCGTCACCGCCCTCAGGGCCTAAGTCTATGATATGGTCTGCGGTCTTTATTACATCAAGATTGTGCTCGATAACAAGCACTGTATTTCCTCCGTCTGCAAGCTTCTGCAATACCTCTATAAGCTTATGCACGTCCGCAGTATGAAGTCCTGTAGTCGGCTCGTCTAGGATATATATAGTTCTGCCTGTGGCTCTTTTTGAAAGCTCTGTTGCAAGCTTGACTCTCTGCGCTTCACCGCCTGAAAGCGTTGTCGCCGCCTGCCCTATCTTCACATATCCAAGACCAACTTCATACAGTGTTTCAAGCTTACGGCTTATTTTAGGGATAGCACTGAAAAACTCAACGCCCTCTTCCACTGTCATTTCAAGCACGTCATAAATGTTCTTGCCCTTGTATCTTACCTCCAGCGTTTCACGGTTATATCTCATACCACCGCAGACTTCGCATGGCACATACACGTCAGGCAAAAAGTGCATTTCTATCTTGATTATACCGTCGCCCTCGCAAGCTTCACATCTTCCGCCTTTGACGTTGAATGAGAAACGTCCTGCACCGTAGCCTTTCATCTTTGCATCAGCGGTCTGAGCGAAAAGTTCTCTGATATCAGTGAAAACGCCTGTATAAGTGGCAGGATTAGACCTTGGCGTTCTGCCGATAGGCGACTGGTCAATATCTATTACCTTATCAAGATGCTCTATCCCCTGCATTTCCTTGAATGCTCCAGAGCGTATTTTCGCGCGATTTAATCTGCCCGCAAGCTCTTTATAGATTATCTCGTTCACAAGTGATGATTTGCCTGAACCTGACACACCTGTTACGCAGGTGAAAGTGCCCAGTGGTATCTCAACATCTATGTTTTTCAGATTGTTCTGTGTTGCACCGATGACTTTCAAAAACTTGCCGTTTCCCTTTCTGCGTGTTTCGGGAACAGGTATCTTCTTCTCGCCGCTGAGATACTGTCCTGTGATAGAACGCTTGCACTTCATTATATCGTCAACAGTTCCTGCGCAGACTATCTCGCCGCCGTGAATGCCTGCACCGGGGCCAACGTCAACCACGAAATCTGCCGCACGCATGGTGTCCTCGTCATGCTCTACCACTATGAGAGTATTGCCAAGGTCACGAAGCCTTTTTAAGGTTGCGATAAGCTTATCATTGTCACGCTGGTGCAGACCAATAGACGGCTCGTCAAGGATATACAGCACGCCCACAAGTGATGAGCCTATCTGCGTTGCAAGCCTTATACGCTGGCTCTCACCGCCTGAGAGAGTACCTGCGGAACGTGACAGGGTGAGATATTCAAGTCCAACGCTTTTGAGAAAGCCAAGACGTGACCTTATCTCTTTTATTATCTGCTCACCTATAAGCTTGTCACGGTCGCTTATCTCAAGGTTTTCAAAAAATTCAAGGGCTTTTGCAACGGACTTGTGACAAAGCTCTGCGATATTTATTCCGCCAACTGTAACGCTCAGGCTTTCTTTTTTAAGCCTTTCACCATGGCAGGCAGGACACTTTTCATCGCTCATATACGCTTCTATATCAGCCTTCGCCCAATCGCTGTTCGACTCTTTATAACGTCTTTCAAGGTTCGGTATAACGCCCTCAAATTCAGCCTGATAGTCAGCCTTATAGAACTTATTGCCACGCTTTAGGTGAAGCTTCTGACCCTGCGTGCCGTACAGAAAAACGTCTATAGCGTCCTTGTCGAGATTTTTCACAGGCTCGTCAAGGGATATGCCGTAAGTTTCTGAGATAGCGTTGAAATACATCATTGCGATAGAGCCTTCTTCAAGGCTGTTCCAACCGCTTGCTTTTATCGCACCCTGCCTTATGGAAAGGTCTTTGTTAGGGATAATAAGCTCAGGGTCTATCTTCTTGAATACGCCAAGACCAGTACACTTTTCGCAAGCACCGAAAGGATTGTTAAATGAGAACATTCTCGGTGTCAGCTCGTCAATGGATACGCCATGCTCAGGGCAGGCGTAATTCTGTGAGAAAAGCATTTCCTCTCCGCCGATAACGTCAACGCCAACAAGTCCCCCTGTAAGCGAAGAAACAGTTTCGATACTGTCGGTAAGACGGGACTTTATGCCCTCTTTGATAACAAGTCTGTCCACCACTATCTCGATAGTATGCTTTTTATTTTTCTCTATTTTTATCTCTTCCGAAAGGTCATAGGTTATGCCGTCGATACGCACTCTCACATAGCCCGACTTTCTTGCACGTTCAAGCTCTTTTGTATGCTCGCCCTTACGTCCTCTGACGATAGGGGCTAAAAGCTGTATCTTAGTACCCTCGTCAAGCTCCATTATCTTATCCACTATCTGGTCAACGGTCTGCTGACGTATCTCTCTTCCGCAGACAGGACAGTGTGGCACGCCTATACGGGCGTAAAGCAGTCTGAGATAGTCGTATATCTCGGTGACAGTACCCACAGTAGAGCGTGGGTTTTTGGAGGTAGTCTTTTGATCTATGGATATAGCAGGGGAAAGCCCCTCGATGCTGTCAACATCAGGCTTATCCATTTGACCCAAAAACATTCTCGCATAAGATGACAGCGACTCAACATAACGTCTTTGTCCGTCGGCATATATGGTATCGAATGCAAGAGAAGATTTACCCGAACCCGAAAGACCTGTCATAACAACAAGCTTATCTCTCGGTATGGTAACATCAACATTTTTGAGATTATGCTCTCTTGCACCTTTTATAACTATCTCGTTAATTGGCATTGGTATTCTTTACTCTCCTTTTGGTATTGAAAAATCACATATCGGTATGCAGGCGGGCGAAGGGTGTTCGCCCCTACACACGTTTTGTGGGTGTATATCCGTTTTATGTTTCGCAAGGCTTTTTATTTCTTCTCACCCTTTAACTCCGCAATTTTATCACGCAGGAATGCGGCGTGCTCAAATTCAAGCAGCTTTGCCGCCTCCTTCATTTCCTTTGTGAGCTTTTCTATGAGCTTTGCAGTTTCCTGCTTTGAAAGCTTTGTTTTCTGCCTTGCCTCGTATTCCACCTCTTCCTTGGTGGATATTTCTATTACATCTCTTATATCCTTGACGATAGTTTTCGGAACTATGCCGTGTTCTTCGTTGAACTTCATCTGTATTGCACGACGGCGCTCTGTTTCGGTGATAGCCTTTTCCATTGAACGTGTCACGGTGTCGGCATACATTATTACCTTGCCCTCGGCATTTCGAGCGGCTCTGCCTATGGTCTGTATAAGTGCGCTTTCAGAACGCAGGAAACCCTCTTTATCAGCATCAAGTATAGCCACAAGAGTTACCTCAGGCAGGTCAAGACCCTCACGCAAAAGGTTGATACCAACGAGCACATCGAACTCGCCCAGACGCAGGTCACGGATTATCTCCATACGCTCGATAGTGTCGATATCGTGGTGCATATATCTCACCTTTACGTCAAAGCTCTTAAGATAATTTGTTAGATCCTCAGCCATTTTCTTTGTGAGCGTTGTGACCAGCACACGCTGATTTTTAGCGGTACGCATATTTATCTCGCTGAGCAAGTCCTCTATCTGACCCTCGGTCGGCTTAACTGTTATCTCAGGGTCAAGAAGTCCTGTCGGTCTTATGACCTGCTCAACTATCTGCTGTGACCTTTCCTGCTCGATAGGGCCAGGGGTAGCTGATACAAACACCGCCTGATTGATATGAGAATAAAACTCATCAAAGGTCAGCGGTCTGTTATCCATTGCTGACGGCAGTCTGAAACCGTAGTCAACAAGGGTCTGCTTTCTTGCCCTGTCGCCTGCATACATACCTCTTACCTGCGGCAGAGAAACGTGTGATTCGTCCACGAAAAGCACAAAATCCTCAGGCAGAAAGTCAAGCAAAGTGAATGGCGTAGAGCCTGCGGGACGTCTTGCAAGCACACGGGAATAGTTCTCGATACCGCTGCAAAAGCCTATCTCCTCCAACATCTCAATATCATAGTTGGTACGCTGAGCGATACGCTGAGCTTCGATAAGCATATCGTTGTCTTTGAAATACTTGATACGCTCGTCAAGCTCCTGCTTGATCTCTTCGATAGCGTCGTGCATTTTATCACGGCTGACGATATAATGAGAAGCAGGGAAAATAGCGGCATGGGCAAGGGAGCAAAGCACCTCGCCGGTCACCACGTTTATTTCAGTGATACGGTCTATCTCATCGCCGAAGAACTCCACTCTGATAGCTGTATCAGTAGAATTTGCAGGGAATATCTCCACCACATCTCCCCTGACACGGAACTTGTTTCTCACAAAATTTATATCGTTTCGCTCATACTGGATACCAACAAGGTCAGCAATAAGTCTGTCACGGGATTTCTCCATACCACGACGTATAGACACCACCATGGACTTATACTCCTCAGGGTCACCAAGGGAGTAGATACAAGAAACGCTGGCAACGATAATAACGTCGCGTCGTTCGGCGATAGCGGAGGTAGCGGAATGTCTGAGCTTATCTATCTCGTCATTAACGGAGCTGTCCTTTTCGATATAGACGTCCTTGCTAGGCACATAGGCTTCAGGCTGATAATAGTCATAGTAGGACACGAAATATTCCACGGCATTGTTCGGAAAAAACTCCTTGAACTCAGAGCAAAGCTGAGCGGCAAGTATCTTATTATGGGCAAGCACGAGCGTTGGACGGTTTATCCTAGCAATAACGTTTGCCATAGTAAAGGTCTTGCCGGAACCTGTAACGCCCATAAGGGTCTGCTCTCTCATACCGCTTTCGATGCCCTTTACTAAAGCGTCCACTGCTTCGGGCTGATCACCTGAAAGCTTATAATCTGAAACAAGCTGAAACTTATCCATAAATGCCTCCTCAATCGAACAGTTGTTTTAATCATTATATTACAATTATTTTTAATTGTAAAGGCTTTTTTATCAATATTTTTTGAATTTGCGTATATGTACGATTTTTCGGACTGGTATTGTTACTCAACCTGCGGTATCAGCTCGATGTATGTGTAGGGGCGAACACCGTTCGCCCGTCGAAGAAACAAACCCACGGTAACAACAAGGTTCGGCAGCAAAAAATTCTCCCCTACAATTCAGAATTTACATCAAATCCTGAGCACGGGCGAACACTGTTCGCCCCTACAGATTGTTCTGGAGAGGTTCTTCTGCCGCAAAATCGCTACGCTCTTTGCGGGGTTACATTTGATTAGGGAAAGGGTAAGCGGTGCAGATTTTTGCTCCGATATTACTTTATAATAGAGCAAAACCTTCTTCTGCTTTTTATAATTCAATCTGCACCTAGTAGGCTTACGCCTATTGAGGCTCTGCCTCAAACTCCGCTCAGGGCTTTGCCCTAAGAACCCACAAGCCCTCTAACGCCGGGCTTGAGCCTGCGTTTAAGTGCTCGCTACGCTCGGTGTTGGGGGCACAACTTTGGTCAGCTTTGCTCATTCCTCATTCCTCACTCCTCATTCCTCATTTCTCACTCCTCACTTAATACCGCTCCCCCTCTTGCATTCTCCCACACTTTAGGTTATAATATCACTATAGTAATAATTTCAGGAGGACGTAACATGAATAGATCATATGACGAATACAACTACACCCTCTCAAAGCGTGAACTGGAAGAGCTTAAATTCTTATTCATCTCTGATGATGTGGACTACAACGACACTGACAGCAACGGGCTTACTTTCCTGCTCACTGCAATCGAAAGTGCAGACCTCGTGGAGCATGATGGTGTTCTCAAGCCTGACAAGCGAAGTGTTGATTTCATCAAATGGCTCATCGCCCAAGGCTCTGATGTGAACTTCCCTGCTGACAAAAAGCCTTTACAATATGCTATCAAATGTGAAGAGGAGATATCTCGCCGTAAAGGCAAAGCCTGCGATATGTCAGAAATTCTTCTGCTTCTCCGTGACAGCGGTGCTGACAGCTCAGGTCTTGACGAGCTTATTGACGGAGGATTCTCAGCTCGTGTGAAGCTCTGAGGTATGACATGAGAGAATTTATAATAAATCAGAATGACGCAGGTCAGCGTGTTGACAAGTTTCTCACAAAAGCTGTGCCGAAGCTGCCTAAAAATCTGCTGTACAAATATCTGCGTCTAAAACGTATCAAGGTCAACGGCAAACGCTGTGAGATATCCACAAGGCTTGCTTGCGGTGACGTTATGCAGCTTTACATCAATGACGAATTTTTCGAGGGCGAAGTTGCTGACAGACCTGCTTTTCTCAGTGCGCCAACGTCTTTGAATATTATTTACGAGGACGAGAATATTATCCTTTGCGACAAAAAGTGCGGACTTGTGGTGCATGAGGACGAAAGCGGTTCGGCGGACACGCTCATAAACAGGATACAGCACTATCTTTATGAAAAGGGTGAATACCGTCCTGAGGAGGAGTTGTCTTTTGCTCCTGCCCTTTGTAACAGGATAGACCGCAACACAGGGGGCATTGTAATATGTGCGAAAAATGCTGAAAGTTTGCGTGTGCTTAATCAGAAAGTTAAAGACAGAGAACTTGAAAAGCTTTATCTTTGTGTGACAGTGGGCATACCAAAGGAAAAGTCTGCTCGGCTCACGGCTTATCATCAAAAGGACGAGGCGACAAAAACTGTCAAGGTATCTGACAAAAAGTTTCAGGGCAGCCGCACCATGATAACCTCTTATCGTGTGCTTGCGGAAAACAAGGCTGATGACCTTGCACTTCTCGAAGTTGACCTCATCACAGGCAGGACGCATCAGATAAGGGCGCATCTTGCTCACATTGGCTATCCACTTCTCGGTGACGGCAAATACGGAATAAATAAAGTCAACCGTGCATACAATGTGAAAACGCAGGCACTTTATTCGTACAAGCTTACATTCAAATTCACCACTGACGCAGGTATACTTGAATATCTAAACGGCAAGAGCTTTCAGGTTAAAAACGTATGGTTTTGCGAAAAATTCTTCGGATATAAGCTCTGATATTTCGTTAAATCGCACTATTTCGACACTGTAGATTTGTCATATACGACAAAATAATATAATTTTCGTGCAAATTTTGTGTAAATTGTTCAAAAGTGCTTGCAAATGTATATAAAATATGTTATAATTATTTAGTCAAATTTAACGACTGTACTATATATACAGAAAATGACAGATATATTTTATAGATTTGGAGGAACAAAGGTATGACAGGAGATCTGCATTGTCACACAACGCTGTCTGACGGCTCGCTTGGTATAGAAGAGGTCATTGTTCAGGCAAAAAGAATGGGACTTGACTTTCTTGCGATAACAGACCATGATACTCTTTCATCATCAAACAGAGCGCAAATACTTGGCGAACGTTATGGGGTCAAGGTCATTCCTGCGGTAGAGCTTTCCGCATGGGACAAGAAGCGCAATTCAAAAGTACACATTCTTTGCTATGCACCGCAGAAACCTGACAGGCTCGAGGGTCTTTGCCTGAAGTCATGCCAGATAAGAAAAGACTGTGCAAAGGAAATGATAGAAAAGGTAATGGCAAGATATCCTATTCCTGCCGATGCTGTACTGCACTACACAAAAAGCTCAAAGAGCATTTTTAAACAGCATATCATGAGAGCATTGGTAAATTACGGCTATGCCACTGAGCTTTACGGCTCTGTGAACGACAAGCTTTTTGCATATCCAAACGGCGAATGTCTTGTGACCCGTGAATATCCTGACGTAAACTTTGTGCTTGACCTTATACACTCCGCAAAGGGCATTGCTGTTATGGCACACCCTGTTATGTTCAACAACACCGAGCTGCTTCTTGAACTTATTGAGGCAGGCAAGCTTGACGGAATTGAAGCTTATCATTACTCTGCTACTCCAACTCAACAGCAGAAGCTTGTGGATATCGCAAAGGAACATGACCTTATAGTGACTGGTGGCTCTGACTTCCATGGTCTGTATAATGAGACCATGACACATATCGGAAGCATGACCACTGACAAGGAAAATCTTGATAAGCTTTTCAAGCTCATTCATATAAATTCACAAAAAGCTAACAAAGCGGCTGTGAAAACAGAGAAATAATATGGTATAATAAAGGGACATTATCATGCGGTAATGTTCCTTTAATGCGTAAAATAGAGAGGACTGTATAAAATGAACGTAATGGAAGAATCCCTACAGAAACACAGAGAATGGAAAGGCAAGATAGAGGTCTGCTCAAGAGCAAAGGTAAACAATGCAAAAGACCTGACGCTGGCTTACACACCTGGCGTTGCTCAGCCTTGCCTTGAGATACAGAAAGATCCTGACCTTTCATATGAGCTTACAAGACGTGCAAATCTTGTGGCTGTTATCACAGACGGCTCTGCTGTGCTTGGTCTTGGCAATATTGGCGGTCTGGCAGGTATGCCTGTTATGGAGGGAAAATGTGCACTTTTCAAGGAGTTCGCAGACGTTGACGCTTTTCCACTTTGCATAAAGTCAAATGACGTTGACGAAATAGTAAACACTATCGCCATGATATCAGACAGCTTTGGCGGTATAAATCTTGAAGATATCGCCGCTCCAAGGTGCTTTGAGATAGAGGCTAAGCTTAAAGAAAAAGTTGATATCCCTGTTTTCCATGACGATCAGCACGGAACTGCTATCGTTGTCGGTGCGGCACTTATGAACGCCTGCAAGGTAGCTAACAAGAAGATAAGCGACATCACACTGGTAATTAACGGCGCAGGTGCGGCTGGCTGTGCTATCGGAAAGCTTTTGCTTTCTCTCGGTATCGGAAACCTTATCATGGTAGACCGTGAGGGCATAATCTGCGAGGGCGACAATTATCTTAACGAGGCTCACGCTGAAATGGCAAAGGTCACAAACAAGAACAAGCTCCACGGCTCTCTTGCCGACGCACTCAAGGGTGCAGACGCTTTCGTAGGTGTTTCCAAGCCAAAGCTTGTGACCGCTGAAATGGTTAAATCCATGAATGATAAGCCTATACTTTTCGCAATGGCTAACCCGACACCTGAGATAATGCCTGACGAAGCAAAGGCGGCAGGTGCGTTTATCGTTGGCACAGGACGTTCAGACTTCCCTAACCAGATAAACAACGTTATCGCTTTCCCTGGAATTTTCAAGGGTGCGCTTGCAGTAAGGGCTTCTGACATCAACGAGGAAATGAAAATGGCTGCCGCAAAGGCTATTGCAGGCTGTGTGCCTGAGAACAAGCTCAATGCGGAATTTATACTGCCGAACTCTTTTGACAGGTCAGTACCTGTTGCTGTGGCTGAGGCTGTGGCAAAGGCTGCAAGAGAGACAGGCGTAGCAAGAATTTAGGAGGTTTTTCAAATGGCAACGATAAGCTACACTCCAAAGGGAGTATGTTCAAGAAAAATAGATATCGAAGTAGAGGACGGTATCGTAAAGAAAGTGCATTTCACAGGTGGCTGTAACGGCAACACACAGGGTGTATCAAAGCTTGTTGAGGGCATGAAGGTTCAAGATGTTATTGACAGACTTGAGGGTATCGACTGCAACGGACGTGGCACATCATGTCCTGCTCAGCTTGCTGAGGCTTTGAAGTCTGCACTCTGATTTAACACCAAACAAAAAAACGGGCGAACACTGTTCGCCCCTACAGAAAAAATACACGGACTGCATTTTGTGTGCAGTCCGTTTTTTTGTACATATTCTAATTTTCTTTCGCTGCGCTTTGAGTGAAACTCATTGAAACAAATCCCGTACCAGTCACCGTAATATCCGTATGATTACCGTCAGACCACTGCTCTGCACTGTTAATGCCGTTCGTTCGATAGAACTGAATATCATATTGATTTTTCTCGGCAGAATTGACTTTTAAAGTGGCAGTGGCTATGCCAGAACTGTCCTTTGAAATAGTCAGATCATAAGTATTCTTAAACCATGGGCTGATATCAACATAGTTCGTATTCCAAGTCAGGGTGACAGTACCCTCGCCACTGCCTGACAGGCGGTAGTTGAAGCCGTCAAGATCTTTAGGCGAGGTAGCATTGTCGATGAATGTGCCTGTCCATGTTGCTGATGTGTTATTATTTATATAGATAACGCCAAGCTTTGCTGAGAGCGGTTTCAACTCTGCCTGATTTGTAGGAGTGGCTGTCACTCTCATGTATATGTCAGACTTTGTGAGCTGTGACTTATCAAAAGTCAGCACAAATTCATGCTTGTTGAAATCGTCAGCCATAAGTTTCAGAAGTGAAAACTCTATTTTTGAATTGCTTCCAAAAGTCTTTTTTTCGCCGTTATATTCAACTGAGTATTTTGCAGTTTTTTCTCCGGTAACGGCTTTTCCGTTGCTGTCCACAAGCTCGACTGTCAAAGCGTATGTGATATCCTTGTCATTATGCTTTATCAATGTTTGCGGATAGTTGCACACATTGACTGTCACACAAGGCGAGTTTTCCATACTGCTAAAAGTTATCGTCCTTGGAAGATCATTTTCATCTGTTGTAAGATAATTAGATGAAAACAGCATGCCAGCTCCCTTTTGTGTGGATACAACTCGCTTTACACTTGAAACGCTGGTATAAGCCGCCAAGACACCAATAGTACTGAGTGCGGCTGCCGCAAAAGCTATCCATATTGCAAGCCATGATCTTTTAAGCTTTTTTATAAATTTGTCTTTCATAACAGCCACCCTCCTCTCTATTTTGTGATTTATTACTTTCTTTGAACTGTCAGGTAGACCATATCAGTTTCTTTATTGTTTTGGACGTTTTCATTCCATTTTACTCTTATTATAAAATAATCGCAAAACGGATCTTTATTGTCAATTACCGTCAGTGTATCCGATTGCCAATAAAGTGCCTCGGCATTTTTCTGAACATTGCCGTAGCTGTCATAGGACTTTTCGTGAAGTGTGCTGTTAGCAAGTATCTCCGAGCCTTGCTGATTGAGATAATGTCCCGAGATCTTATTGCCGTCTATTTTGTAATAAAACGTTTTATTCTCTTCATCAGAAACATAAACGACAGCTTCTGATTTTTCAGTTTCACTGACGCTTTTCGCACGGTATATCTCATACTCAAAAGGGATATTCGTTGTATGTGCAAGCTGTATTTGATATTGTTGCACGTCTGCCCCGCCTATGCCGAAAACAAAGTCTTTATAACTGCCGTTCTCAACGTCTATATCTGCCATTTCAAGATTTGCCACAGATTCTTTGTTTCCTGCGGTGATATAAAGCTGAGTAGGGGCATTTATTTTTGTTGTAAGAGCAATAGAACGTTTGTGAGTAAACCACGCATAAACAGGCAGTGCCACAAGCAGTACCACCGAGATGGATACTGCTATGACTAGCTGGAGCTTCTTCTTTTTTTCTAATTTTCTGAATTTTCCAAAAATGCTTTTTGTCATAATTTTCTCCTGAAAATGCCTGCTTATTATGAATTTATAAAGCCTGTTTCTATTTTTGCGTTTGTGTAAACAACATAGTCGCTTGAGGTAGTTCCATTAACAACTGAGTTGTTGTCATTAAGCAATACTGCGGTAAGCTCAACTCTGTAGTTTGCATAGGTAAGTCCCTGCTCCTCAAAAGCCTTGCCTGTTTTTACTGTAAATTTCGTAACGGCTGTGTTTTGTTCTTCCCCATTATAGACAGTGGTAAAAACGCACTCCTTGCCATTCAGACCGCTGCTTGATGTGGCGTTTTCCAAAGTAAAGCTACTGAGATATTTGCTAATATCGTTTGTCTGCTTATAATCGCCACTATTGTCCTTAACATACAACCTCATTGTATACTGTATTTTTTTGCCGCTGTCCTTTGTTGATCGACTCAAAGCAGACAGATCATAGATAGCATTTGCTGTTATTGCCATTTCTTCTGTATTCATATCTTTGGCATTGATACCAAGCTGCGAAAATGGTGAATCCTTCGACTCAAGAACCGTTGACTCTGCAACGTTATAGTTTAGCTGTGCCACCGTCATTGCCTTTCTATAGTAGCGTCTGGCAGGCATAACTCCACTTGCAGAGATAGAGCTGTTCTCAATATTATTCTGACTATATGCAACATAAGACGACGCATTTACGCCTATACCGGTTTTTGTATCCCCGTCCTTACGTTCAGGAAACTGATCTATGATCCCTGCAGTACCATAAGTTAAGCTGATATCAGCCTTGACAGTTATAGAACCATTTGTGTCACTATTGATATAATCGTAGACCGAATCGGGATACATCAGCATATAGCTGTCTTTAGCTTCTGAAAGTGTCTCAGTCTTGCTTATTTTTGCGTTTGATAACTCTGTGTCTGAACTGTTTAAAATGCTGTAATCAACATTCACCGAAGTTCCTGCAATGATCTTTGCATTAGCTCCCGCATCGTTTTCATCAAAGCTCTTCATAGAGAATTTAAACGCCTGATACATATTGAAATCGTCACTCTTATAGCCATTAAATGTATCTCTAAGGCTCGGATCAATGCTTATCTTTGAAGTCATTGTGGCATGGATAAAGTTATTTGACGCTGTTATCTCCTCAGGAGCATGAGCATCAACGCTTACCTCCTGCTTGAAGAAATTTGCAATAACATATGTACTGGTATTGCTGTCAACAAGATTTGTAGGCAAATTACCATTGAGCTTTCTTGGCTTATTACCGCTATAATAATTCACAAAGTTTTTGATGACTTTTTTTGAGCTTCCCGTTTCCGGAATATTGATAGTGAGATAATAGTTCTCGCTTATTATCATTTCGTCATTATCATTTTTGGGTGTATCACTATTCGCTGAAACAGTTATCTTATAAGTGCCTGTTTCATTCTCACCAGCAGGTCTATAATACTTGCCGTCGCTTGTTTTTACAGTAGCTGTAGCTTCATCAGCTGTCTCAACAAGTGTTCCGTCAGATGATTCTTTAGCTGTTACCGACGCATATCTTAACAGTACATCATTCATTGTAACCGGTTTAAAGCCACTTATATTTGTCAAGTCAAGCTCACCAGTTGTTTTATTAAACTTAGCATCACTTGCGGTAGAATGATAAGTCTTGTCATTGTTATTTGCATCAACAAGAGTTAGCTTTGTATCATCGGTAAGCACACCACTGTCAGTGGCACTATCACCAATAAGGTAAAGCTTTTTATCAAAGCTCCAAAGCAGACTATCACCATTATTGAGCATTTTTTCCCATTCGTTAGCGGATTTGTAATAGGAATACTTAAAATAAGTAGTAACAGGTGCATCAAAGCTCTCAAAAGCAAGCTTTGTTTTATCCGTATAGTGAGAATGGTTATAGTCTGTGCCTGAGATAACGTAAGATTGAAAGCTGAAATCAAGCACCTTTCTTACAAAAACAGGAATATGAAGTCTAAGAGCAGTTTTGTCACTTCCTGTTGGGTCGATATAATCAAGAGTAATGACAGTAAATCTGTTTGTGCCGTCATTGTCATACTGACCGTCTGTGACCTTGAAATATCCTGTCTTGCTGTTAAACGTAAGAGTGCTTTTGTCTGATTTTTTCAAAACGTCGTTATCATACACATAAGTCGCTGTGCTTACATTCATAAGATCTGTTGTTTTCAGCTTATTTGAACTGCTGTCGCAAACATCACAATTTGTCAGAACTGAGATATACTTTGCGAGCATTTGTGTGATATTCAACGATGAGTTATCATCTATAAGCAAAACTGGAAGATCATTCAGCCGCTCAACGTTAAGCTCAGAAGCTTTGCCGAATGTTATAAGCTTTGATTTATCCAAATTCTCTGCATATGTCTTTATGGTACTGTTTATGCCATAGGATTTTGTCTTTGTGCCATTCGTATAAGAAGCAGCGTCACTGATGATAGTCTGCATATTTCCGCCAACAAGATCGCCTGTGAAAATTTTATCTCCAATGGTTTTGCTTGGATTTATATTGACATAAGGCGAATAGATATCAACGTGCGTGCCGCTTCCCTCACCGATATTTTGAGTATTGTCCTGAGTACCGTTGTAGTCGGAGTGAACTGCGGTGAAGCTGGCAGGTATCTGTGAAGCATTATACTGTATATCAGGTAAACAATCCGTGTTATTTACCGATACTCCAATAAATTTAGATGATAGATTTTCATCCTTGTTCCAACCTATCAAGTTAGAAACAGACACGCTGTTGTTGCCTCTTACATAGCCTAATTTATTTATGAGAATATCATAAGCATATGTGCTTCCACGGTCATTATGACCGATCACGCCGCCTGCACCTGCACCATTGGACTTATCTTCTGCTGACAGAGTAACATTGTTGACTTCACAATCAGATATCTTCAGATCACCATTAGCTTTTATACCAACATAACCTCCGATACCTGCATCACCATTTTTAGCAGCTGGTATACCTATCGTTGCATTTTTTACAGCAGACTTTGATACGGTCACAGCCGCATTCTGTGTGCCGACCATTCCACCTGAACTTGTATAGCCATAAACACCGCAAGCTGATGTTTCAGATGTTCCTCCATAGTAACAGTCATTGATAGACAACTGGTTTTTGTTTATTCCAACGAATCCACCGGCATTACTACCATAAACATCGACGCTGACGCTTGTTTTTGTTATTGTGCAGGCTCCGTTAGACAGTCCTATAAGACCGCCCTCGTTCATTGTCTGGGTTGCAAGGGGTTTATTGTCTTTTTTTGAACCGATAAAGCTGTCTTTATTATAGGCTGTAAGCTGAACATTGCTTATTGTCGTTTTGATATTTGCAGAACCTGCGATTCCACCTACGCCAAACCAAGTTTTTGTGCCTTTATCAAGATTAGCAAATTCAACTTTCTTAATTGTTATATTAGAATCCTTAACAGAGAATTCGTTGCCTTTCTGAGAATTTCCCACAAGACCGCCTGTTTCAAATCCGCCATACACATAAACGCCACTGTTTTCAGACTTAACGTTACTTATATTGATATCATTTGTTGACTTTCCTATAAGTCCTCCCACAGTATATGCGCCATATATTTCAAGATCGGTCAATGTTATTCCGATAAACTTGCAAGAACTCTGTACTCCGCCAACAATACCACCTGTAGAAAGGTCTTCATTAACATACGATTGTCCATCGTTGTTATACGTCTTAACGCTGATCTTGCCGGAAAGCTTAAGGTCATTTACAATTAAAGCATACGTTGAACAGTTTATCAACCCAACTCCTTTTACGGAGGCAAATGCGGTACGATATTTATAGTTATCCACATCTTGGAATTCAATAGTGCTACCGCTCTTGTTATCCGTTATTTTCACAGCATAGGCTTTTATATCTGTATCGAGCTTTATAGTCTTATCATTTCCCTGGATAGTTGTCAAAGATAAAGTATAATCACATTTAATGTCGCCAAGGTTACTATCCTTTGCATCAAACAACTGATTTATACCACGAAAACCGGTGTCGGTGAGGTCATAGGTTTCATTTCCTGTGAGCTTAACAGTAAAGTTCTTTTTTGAATCGTGTGCCCACTTTGCTTCATAAAGACCTTTTTCACTTGGCTTTGTATATTTTTTTAGCATTACAGAATTTTTCTTTTCATATTCCTTGCTTGTAGCTGTAGCCTTTTCAAGTCTTTGATAATCTGAGATCGCAGTTTTGTAATCTTTATCATCAGAAGTCAACGTAGCTGTGCCAACTTTTGAATATTCTGCATTCCGGGTAAAAGTATAGTGACCATAGCCGCAAGTATTGTTATTACGGTCTGTATATCCCATACCGGACTGTGATATGATAGACAGCATAAACAACGCCTGTGCATTAGGCACTTCAATGGTATTGGTCATGCCGGCAATAACATTTAATTTCTCATCATCACTTAGCTCACTCTTAAACTGCGTGATGAGATAATTTTTCCTGCCATTGTTAAGGTTAGTTGACTTACCAAACGTTGTTCCCTCTTCGATAGCAAAGCCGTTTACAACTCTGCCTATATATGGATTGATAAAAAGATTGGTATATACGTCTTCACCCACCGCCTCAGTATTGCTGATTGTAAGCGCACTATCTTTGGCAACGTTGTCCATATTTCTGAAAATAACGCCGCCGTAAACTATGGCGCCAACATATCCGCCTGCAGTAATGAGATGTTGTTTGCTGTTATCGTTATTTGCAAATTTTATAGTAGGATTTGTTACCTTGACATTATCAATGATATTATCTCCACCGAACACAACGCCCATAACACCGCCATAATACTCCGTCTTTTTGGTACTATAGTTTAATTTATTATTATTGTTTTTTGAAAGCGTTACTTCTTTGGTATATTCTATGTTGATATCTTTTACAACACTTCCGCTGCTGAACCTGATGAGTGGGCTTGCAGAATTATTGGTGATAGTTGGATATGTTCCGTCGGATTTCTTCTGCCCAACAATAACGCCCCTGAAAACGTAACTGTTTGATGTTCCGCCAAGACCTGCAAAAGAACTGCCGAGAACTATATCATCATTTATCTTGTAATAAGCCTCGCAAAGATATTTGATCATGTTATCTTTTGAAACTGTTTCATTTCCGCTTACGAAATTGCCTGTTCCATCATAAGTATAAGTTTTATGATTAGTGCCTTTGCAAAAAGCACTATTAGCATTAACAGTCGATTTATCGGCAGAAACATTTGCATTATAGTTTACTTGCCAGCCATTTGTAGGTGCGGTTGTACTGATAACTCGTGCGACCTCTGCAAGTGTAGAAGCGTCAAGGATATATGGATCAGAGTATGTTCCGCAACCCTCGTCAAGATATGGTCGCTCAAGGTTTACGTCTATCTCATCATAAGTGCTGTCGGTCTGACCTGTAACAGCAGATTTAGCAACATATGGCTTGTATTCAGTAAAGCTATATTCCTCTGTTGCGTTATTTTGGTCAGGGGAAGTATACCTGTTATCTTTACTCCAATCGCCATGATACTTATTCTGCCTGCTCACATTATCTACACGATTCTTTATGGTGTCAGACACTTCTTTTCCGTAGGTTACATTATGCTTTTCATCTGTACCCCAATCGTCGTCCCATTTATAGTTGTATATTGCAGAAGAGCCTGCACCGTCAGAATGCTGAAAGCTTTCAAGCAAAGTAGCATTTTTGAAAATTGAATTTTCATTACTTGCGTCAAGCTTGATATTTGAGAAAGTCAGAGATATATTTTGACCCTTTTTGCTTCCTACATCGCCTATAAGGCTTGTTGCAGCATAATCCTGACCGCCTTTATCATATTTAGCAGTAGTCATACTGTGTTTTTTCTGTGACACATTCTGTATAGTGATCTCTGTCATGTTGCCTATCTTATTTATAAGCAAAGGGGCATAGTCGCTTATTGTTTCACCGTCATTCACATACAGATCATCAAGAACGATACTGCCAGTAATTTTGACAGATTTTTTTGTAGTATTGGTGTCGTCAGCAACCGAGCCGCAAACCAATGCACCTGAACCACCATTCACCTTACCGATATTTCCCTTAAAGGTCAGTTTGCCGCTTATGGTAACAGCTCCATTTTCATTTCTGAAAAGTCCGCATTGCATCATATAATGTTGATTATGGTCATTAGTTAAATTTGTTCCATCTATGCCGTCAGTTGTACGGGCATAATTGTCACTATTACTGCTTGATACCATTTCAGACTGATTAAAGCCATTATTTTCAAAAGTAATAGTTGAATTTGATTTTATATTACAACCATTTGTATCAACTGGATAAAATGAATATCCTGTCAAATCTATTTCTGGATCTGTTGGAAAATCTATATTTGTACTATTAATATATGCTTTTATATTATTTGCCGCAAAAAGCTTTGCACTCCACTCAACAGCCTTAGCTCCGCCTGTGGTGGCTTTACCGTTTTTATATACATCAAGGTTATAATAATATCTTGCCCAAGAATTATTTTTCCACACAGCACCATTATTTGTTGTTTGATTTTGATAGGTATTGCATTTCTTTCCGTCCATATACAGCAAACGCTCTCCGTCCGCTGTAACAGCAGGAATTGAAATTATGGCTTGACGATTAGACATAAAACCAGCTGAAGAAGAATAATAAATACTACAACGAGCTATCTCATCAAAATACGAATAGCTTGGGCTTATATTTATCTTAGTATCTTGTGAGATCTTATATTCATCAGGTTTAGTAAGTTCAAAATAAGTTGCATCTCGTGAGCTTCTGTAATTATTGACATTTTCACCTTTAAAATAGTCAAAGCCATAAGAGTCATAATCTCTACCAAAAAGAGTTGAGGCAAGCATGCCAAAATTTATACATTTTGTTGCTTTCACTGTCACACCGTCAAAGCTAACCTCTTTTATGCTCCAATAACCTGTTGTGGAAAGTACAAGACCGCCCAGTTCTGTGCCATTGTTCACTGTTAATCTTGAATTGTTTACATTCAAACTATTCAGATCAATTTCTACTCTATACCAGTTATGCCCTAAAAATCCACCGCTATTTGATTTACCACTAGAATTTATTGTTAAAGCATTAATATTAACATTGGTGATAGATATCTTATTAGGTACAACAGAAGCTGAATTATCCTTAGCACCGACCTCTGCAATAAGTCCACCAACTCTGGAGTTACTTCCTGTGTGTTTGTCAGTTATATTTCCGCCAACAGTGACATTATCAAACTTAATACCAGTTGTAGGCTTTGATGTAACAGCTCCTACCATTCCGATAACTCCGCCAAGACAAGTACAATCTACCTTTGTTGTGCTATTATTGTATGTAAGATTTGCTGTTACAGCAGAATTAGTGAACGAAACTTCACTTGTGGCGTCAGCAACATATCCAACCAGACCTCCGACAAAATTAGTATACGCACCACTTGGAGATGCGGTCACATCAGCGGTCACGCTGTCAATAGTCAAAGCTCCGCTGTTGTATGCAGATACAGAACCAATATAACAAGCATCACCGCCAGAAGCATTGTCACCGACAGTATTAAATTTTGAAACAAGCGTTAAATTACTTATTTTTGCACCGCTTGTCTTTGCAAAAAGTCCGTTATGAGTATGGAAAACTATCTTAGCACCTTTGCCTACGCTCATAGTAATTGTATGACTATTGCCATTCAGAGTGCCTGTGAATGTATCCTCACCATTATCACGCATAAAGCCGGTTAGACCTGTGTCGCTTATATCAACATCTGCACTAAGGCTGATATTTGCCGCAAGCATATCTGCCCTGCTAGCACCGCTATACTTAACAAAATCATTGCTATCATGCTGCATTATCAAAGCCGCACGGGCAAAATCTGCCCTATTGCTTATGGTAATATTATTATTAGAAAATCCATTTATTGTAACAGTATGCCCCGATCCATCAAAAGACAGAACACTGTCAGCACTCTCAAGCAGATCGGAATTGTTAAGGCGAAGCACTCCGCCCCAATCCATATCGTCTATGACTTTTGAAGATGTCCTTGTAAATGACCAGCCTTTTAAGCTATAGATCAAAGCATTGCCTCTATTTCCTACTATCTGACATCCGTTTTTGTTAGGGTCTTTAGGATAAAATTCTGAAAGGTCTGTTTCACCGCCAAGCCTTACAACGCCATTTTTATTAAATTTGCCAACAATGCCACCTACGCTCTGGTTTGCAGAAACATTATTTGCAGTAACTGTGACTTTGCCGCCAACATCAATAAAAGCCTGATCTGCATAGCCCACAAGTCCGCCGTAATTATTTTGTGATGATGTGGAATTCTTAATACTTATAGTGGTATTCTTGACGCTTACATAAGCCTTGCTGTTATCACCTATCTTACCAATAAGCCCGCCAAAATCAGTAGAATTGCATGAACCGGTCACATCTACAGTAACATCACTTAGTGCTAGTTCAGAGCTAAGAGCATTGGCAGAATATCTTCCGACAATACCACCATAAAAGCCTGCCCTGACAGTGCCATTGAAGTTTGAAGTAATAGTATCATTAGCGGTGCCCGTGATACTAATTTTTACACTATCTGCGCTGTTTGTCAGCACTCCGAAAACAGAACCAACAGCCGCACTGTCAGCGGTATCTCCTGATGAACAAGCAAGTGCCATTTCCATGCCACTGAATTTTGAAATATCAAATGTCTTTTCGTTGGCTTTACTGTATGTATAAGAGCCGAAAAGACCGCCCGCAGTTACAGAGCCTGTAACGCTTCCGGTCATGGTAAGGGTGACACCTTCGCCGACATTTATTTCTGCATTCTCTGCACTGCCCACAAGTCCGCCTGCGTTGTTTGCGGATATATTTACGCTTGTCAAGGTATCGCACTTGTCAATGCTCAGTGTTGCATCAGCGCTCATTTTTCCGACAAATACACCTGCGTTCGATTTGCCGGAAACGTCAAGCGAACTACTTGACAAGTTTACAGCAAGACTTGTGTTTTCGTCCATAGTGCCGCAAGCAAGACCTGCATTATCCCCGCCTGATACTTCCACCTTGACACCATTACTTAGAGTGATAGCTAGATCGACCTTTGCTCTATTTTTCATATTGCCTATAACAGACGTGAAGGATTTATAATTTGTAGCACCTGAATCATCTACAGGATCAGCTTTTATTTTCCACTTATTAGCTGAAGCCACATCACCGTGTATAACATTCTCAGCAAGCATAGCTGAATTTTTTTTCTTCCGGTCTAGCAAAAATAATAGTATCTAAATTTGCACTGTCACTAAGATATTCAAACAGAGCAAAATTAATAGGAAGATTAATAGCTGAACCCTCATTTGCTTTGACTGTTCCCATGAAAGGATATTCTTCATTGCCAAGTCCTTTTTCTATTCCTGTAAAATCAGAAGCCTTAAACTGAGATTGGTTGTTTGAAAACAATATTGTGATTTTCTGATAGTCAGCAGGATCTGCATTAAGAAGCTTTTTAAAATCGTCTGCATTCTGTATGGTATAAACGCCATTTTTGATATCGTTAGTAATGTCAGTATATGTATCTGCCGCCATAGCCGTAATAGCGTTGGTGACAGTTGATACCATTTTAGACACAACACCTGAAATGTCTGCAAGCGGCATACTCGTGACAAGCAATACGGCAGCGGTAACTAAAGAAATAATATTCTTGCGATACTTGCTGTAAAGCTTGTGGCATATTCTATTAATTTTCTGATTTCTATTAGCTTTCACTTTCAACTGCCTCCGTGCAAAGTTAATATTCTTATCTATACGTTTAGTTCAACAAGGATATATTGCACCTTTGTACCTATCTTTTCGTCAGCGTCATTATACATGGAGCTTAGTGATGATAACTGTGCTGTGCTGTATTTATCACCATTAAGTATATTCTCAATAACCTTTTTATTTTGTTCTTTATCGGCATCACCTGACAAGAACAAGCTTAAATTACCCTTCATATATTCCGCAAAATTCAAACGTTCTTTACTGTCATCATCAAACAGCACATTTTTCTCTGTCAGATTTTCATCTGTGCTTTTCATTAGTATCTGACCAAGCGTGTTCGGCCATACCCAATATACGTTCACTTCCTGCGGAACGTCTACTTTACAATCTTTAAGCGTCCTTGTGAATGTTTCATCATGAAGAAAATCGGAATATGTGTGATTGTTCTCATCATATTTCTCAAAAAAACATGATATGTCCATTCATAAATCTAGTTACTTCTTCTTCAGTAACCTTTTCATAAGAAACAGCGTCTTCGTTTTTATTCTCTGCATACCCCGTGATACTCAACTTGAACTGTATCTCCATTTCTCCCGACTGGTTCGGGACAACATAAAAAGTAAGCTTTCCATGACTACCAGGATTAATACCATTCGTCATACCGCTTTCTTCATCAAGAAGCCAGTAGATCTTTTTGTTCTCGTCAGAAGTGATGTTGCTCCCATCAGACACCTTAGAGTAGTCATTGCTGTCAAGTATCTCAGCTTTAAGCACATTGGCACTGCCTACTGTTTTCAGTTCAAATGGCGAATCTACGCTTTTCATTCCAAATGAATCAAGATCAAGGGCTTTATCAATGGTAAACCAAGCCAAGCTGACCGCAATAAGTATAAATGCCAGCACTGCAACTGGTATTATTTTTATAATAAGCAGTTTGCGTTTCTTCTTTTCTTCCTCGCTGTCTGCTTTCTCTATCACTTTATGCTCAGCCACTTTGGCGACCTCCATTATTTCATCGAGTCAAGCTCTTTCTGCAATTCTATCATGTGGTTTCTGCAAGCGGTTATCTCGCCTGTGTATTTGTTGAACCACTCAACGTCAATTTCGCTAGGCTCTTCCTGCAAAAGAATTGCCTGAACAAGCGCTGATTGTGGACGTGATCTCTTACGCTCTATCTCCTCGATAGTAAGTCTGCATTTCTTTATTTCTCTTTTAAGCTGCCCTTTACTGCTCACGTTATTGTCCTCCTTGCATTAATTTCCCATTTTATCAACCGAATCAACTATCTCGTTGACTTCCCTATAGCCTTTGTCAAGATTTTCGGTGATATGGTCAAGTGCTTTTTTTACGTCCTCAAGCTTGCCCTGCATTTGTTCGGGATACTTCACAAAGCAGTAATGAAGCTCATTTATAGCCTTCTGCTCATCAGTGTAATCGTCGATAAGAAACACCAGCGACCTTGCCGCACCCATGTCCGAAAGTATCATGTTATATCTCGTTGGAAGATCCTTGCCGCTTTCAAGATAAGTGTCTATCTCCTCAGAGGCGGAAGACAGATTTTCCATATACTTAGCAATGTAAGTCTTTCTGATTTCCTCGGACTTGTCCATATAAAGCCCGATAAAAACGAACAGCCCTGCAAGTGCCGCAATACAAATAACGATAGCCGTTATCATTTTAGCCTTCATTATCTTTTCCTGATTCAAAGCTGTTCGCCTCCTTTTTCTCGTTTTCCTGCATTTTCAGCCGCTGAACTTCCTTTTCAACAGCCTCACGCATAAGCTTTTCTTTTTCTTTCTCAGCCGCTTTCAAGGCTTCCTCACGGTTTGAATATATTTTTATCTCAGCGATAGTTTTTACCTCATACACCGCCATGCAAACTGTTGGGATTATCACAAACAGTATGAGGAGCTTCTCTGTTGATGCAAACGACCCAAGCCACTTGAAAAATCTGAGCTTTCCATAGTATTTTCCAATAATGCTGACTTTTTGCACCGTCACGCTGTCCTCTATTTTGTTAGCATCGCCTTTAGTAACAAAAGTGCCGTCGCTCAAAACCTCAGATATCCTGTGAGTATTTATCTCGCCTTTAATGCTATCATCTTGAGAGTAGAACGAAATGATATCCCCTGCCTTTAAGCTGTCAGTATCCGTCCTTTTGATGTAAATATAGTCACCCTCATGTATAGACGGCTCCATACTTCCGCTCACGACCTTCAGTACGCTGTAACCAAAAATGCTTGCTGTTTTGCCGATACAGCCGCAGACCATTATGTACACCGTCACACTCAGCAGTGCCGCAAACACAGCAGAGCCAAGTATTGTCAAAGCTATTTTTACTATCCTCAACGCCTTGCCGATGATAACGACTCTCCCTCCGTGTTATTGTTTCCTATATTTCTCTTTCAAATGCCTTGCCATTCTGCCAACTGCTGAAACATGATACTCCTTATAGAGTCGTTTCATTTCAGTGTCGATAGCTTTCTGCTCCTCAGCGGTGCGCTGTGGCGGAATATATGGTCTTGGCGGTTTGTTCTTTCGCTCAAGACGTTTTCTCTTTTTAAACTGCCTGTTTTTGATACGCCTCTTTACATCATATTTCAGATACGGAGCATATTTTTCATAGATAATCTCAATTTCACGCTCTGCACGTTTTCTCTCTGCCTCAGCCAGTTCTTTTTCCTTCTTGACTTTGAACATCCTGATATAGTCTGGATTATCTGTCACAACAGGTATGATCCCAAATGCGTGAGCCAGAACATATGTTATGCCACGTTTTGCCATGTAATATGGATTTTTGGAATATTCTTTAAATATCTCATTGATATTTTTATTTTCAAAGCTTTCACGTTCAGCTTTAAGACGCTCAGCACGTTCACGCTCACGACGTTCCTGCTCACGCTGCTGTTGTGCTTCTTTCGCCTTTTTTGCAGCGATCTCAGGGGACTCATACTCTGACACAAAGCTTGAAGACACGGCTTCTTCATTCGTGCTGATCTGCTGATCCATAGCAGATCCAAGGCTGCTGCGGACGAGCTTTTTCTCCTCTCGGATCCTAGCTCTTTCCTCACGGACACGCTGCTCCTCTTCACGGCGTTGGCGCTCTTCCATTTGCCTTTTGCGTCTTGCGATATGCTTGATCTCTTCCTCTTTTTCACGGCGTTCACGTTCCTCACGCTCCGCCTTTTCTCTTGCAGCCTGCTCCGCCTGCTGTTTTTGGATAAGCTCCAATCGTCTGCGTTCAGCTTCCTCATGCTCCAGCCTTATGCGCTCTTCTTCCTCACGCCGCTGACGCTCCAGTTTCTCCTGCTCGGCACGCTTTCTTTCAGCTTCTGCAGCCGCAAGCTCCTCAGCCCTCTTACGGTCTTCCTCGTCTTTGAGAAACTGCTTTTCTATCTCAACTATACGGTCAAGCTCTGCCGTAAGGTTTCCTGCCTCTTCGGCAGTCATACCTATATCTGTCTTACTTGCACTACTTTGTTCACCCTCGCCAACTATGACATCATATTTATCAGACGTCTGCTTATCAAAACGCCTGACAACCTTTGGTGCGAGGGTCTTGCTCTTTATAGTTTTAAGCTCCTCCGACTTGTCTGCCCCATGGGTATAGGAGCGGAAAAGCATATAGTTCATTGCGGTCAGACCATATATATCCTCGATATAAGAGTCATCAGGCCTTTGTGCAGTATCAGAAACGTTGACCTCGTAGCCTGCCTTATCGTAGCTTTCGATAAACTGCCAAAGGGTAAGACACGCCATAAGGTCCACATTTTTAGTGATAGCATTTGTTCTCATAACAGGCGGTCTGATAAAAGCGTTGCCAAGAGTGGTACAAAGCACTGAGCCTTTATAGCCCTCGATAGCCTTTTTGACCCTTTCAAGCCTTGCCCAAACGTCAGTATCCTTGCTGCCGCCGACAAGACTGTCAACAGTTTCTATCTTAAAACTAATGTTGACCTTTCTGCCGTCGCCGCTGTCAGCCACGGTATCGTAATTAAAAGAATAAGCCTCCTGCGCCTCTGCGGTCTGGACAAGCTTATTGTATCTTATATTTATAAAAATGTATAGCCTGTCGATAAGGGTATTTACAAATCTATTTTCATATGTATCAAGAGTTTCCTCTTTATGAATGTTGAGTATCTTTGACGGAGTTATCTTTCCAGTCTTTTTGTCGATATCCTGAATAAGATCGGTGTGCTGTCCTAGATGTTTTATGGACTCTACCGTTATCTTCCTTGACATAGCGATAGGCACGATCTCTTCCACTTCTTTAATGGTGTTTCTGGGATTTCTTATTACCGTATCAAGATGTGGCAGAGCTTTTTCTATCTCTGTGAGCCAGGACGAATCTATATTCTTCTCGATTATCTTACGATTAAAAGATACAGTTTTTTCGCCCGAAAGAAGCAAGGCACGGGCTGCCGCAAAGCTGTTATTGCCGTCAAACGTCTTTACAGCTTTGTCAAAAGCTGCACGCTGTTCGTTGTATTCGCTCATGCCCGTCCCTCCTCTCAAAGCTTATGAGTACAAATTTTAGTACAGTTTTTGCAATCTTTCAAGATATGCTATAGATTCTTTCATAGTGTTTCTGCCAAAAAGCTTCAGCATATAGGTGCAAAGCTCTTTCAGCTCTTCTCTTAGCATTGCCAAGTTAAGCGACTCAAATTTTCTGAATATCTTTGTGGCAAGCACATAGTCAATGCCGTCAAGTTCCTCTCCACCGCAGGCAACATATACAGGAACAAACAAGTTCATCTGTTTAAGTATACGGTTACCGAAAGCCACTCTCAGCTTTTCAATTACCCACAGGTCAAGCTGCTGGATCTTTTTCAGACTGTCCTGTGAAACAGGATACATTTGAAAAGCTTCCTTGAAGAGTGTGTCAAGATGTTCAAAGCTTAAATTCATAGGCGGCGTGTCAGGTGCGTCAAAGGCAACTCCCTTTGCGTCAAGGTTGATAGGCTGCGCACGGTCGTATACCTTATCTGAGATAGTGAACGTGGAATCGTCGTTGTTGGCAGTACCGATATACCAAATGTTCTGCGGAATACGCAGCTTGCCCTTATCAAGGCGAACAGGGTCGGTGCTCCACACGTTAGGAACAAGATCAAGCTCCCACTCGGCAGGATCAGGCATTTCAAGAATCGAGAGCATTTCTGCAAAGTAATATTCTACTCTCGCAATGTTCATCTCGTCGAGGAGTATGAAGTTTACATCGTCATTGTATTCAGAAGAATAAATTCTTTTGAGGACTTCTGTTTCATTAAAGTTCTTCGTGAACTCGTTGAAGTAGCCAAAAAGCTCAGTTCTGTCACGCCATGACGGCTGAACAGAAGCGATAGTCGTATCTTTCTGCAAGAACTTACCGAATGAATATGGCAATGATGTTTTACCTGTACCAGAGATACCTTGCAGGATAATGAGCTTTGTTGAAGCCATGTCCGCAATGAAAAGTCGGATAGTTTTTATGTCATAATAAAGGTGCATTCTTGAGCAGGCAAAGTTTCTGTATGCTTCGCAGATACCGCTAAGGGTGATGTCATTATTGTAAGCAGGCGGCTCGTATGTCTTGTAGAAATTGTCCACCTCGATAAGCTTTGAAAAACGGCAATCTGCTGTCTGAACAACGCCGTCCACAATGGTTTGAACTTCGCCCTGTGCAGGCATCTGCTCGCCCTCTGCAAGCTTTGTTTCACCTTCTGCAAGAGCGGTGTTATCATATACGCCAAGCTGAGCCACCTTCATTGCCATGATCTCATCTTTTTCCTTGGTCATTTTGACCACCTGACGTTGCAGGTCAGATATTTCTTCGATAAGATCCTCGTTGCTGACGATAGAGTGTCTGAATCTTATGTACTTTCTCACAGCAAGCACTATCATAAAAATAATAAGCACAAAGATAGCCACAACAACGATAATTGCAAGCACAAAAAGTATCCAGCCCAGCGCACCAAAGTCTGCCGAGTAGGTCTTGAATATCCTTATGTAGTTTTTTATATTGAAGATCTGTTTTATGCCGTTCCACAGGCCCTTGAAGATCTGTCCAAAGCCTGCAAGCATTGACGACATGAAAACAAAAAACCATTTCAGAAATCCATTCATAATGTATCACCCAAGCAGCAGTTATTTGTCATTTTTCTCCTGCTGTGCATTTTCCTCTTCTTTTTTCTTCTGCTGTGCAAGGTATTCCTCAACTGCACGTCTTTTTATTTCTTCCTCATCGCTCTCTGTGATAGCAGGACGCTTTATTTCGATTATGGTTGCGATAAGCTTATAAAGCTCAAAGAGGAAAAACAGTGCTATCGGCAAAAGTATGCAAATGAAAAATCCCGTTTTTGTTCTGAGAAAATCCATTACCTTGCCAAAACCGCCTATTTTTGCACCATTCCACTGACCGATTATATCACCTGCATAAACAGTGTATGTATCATCTACGTTATTAGCATCGCCTCGTGTGATAAAGCCTACAGAACCGTTATCATTGAGTACCTCTGCGATACGGTGGGTTTTCTTCACCTTTTTGCCCTCTATAAGAGTCCAGAAAGTGATAACGTCGCCCTTTTTCAGAGAATTGATATCGTCTATTTCCTTTGAAATAATAAGGTCGCCTTTTTTGAAAGTTGGCTTCATTGAGTCAGATTCAACTGTGAGCGGGATATATCCCAGCAGACTTGCCGTACCATTATTCTTATCAGACGAGAACACGAGAATTGTTATAAGCAGTGCAAAGATAAGCACCACCCATGCGATAACATTAAAAACGATCTTCAAAGCTTTTTTCATAATTCAAAACCTCGGAAACCCGAGGCTTCCTCCCTTCTAATTCTTTAAGTTGTTTCAACGATCTTGAAATTCATACCAAGCTTCATTGTGCCACCGATTATTTTGTCAACACAATCAGGGTCATTTCCCTCAAGCCATATAACCACTGTATACTTGTCTTTCTCACCGGGACCAAGCTTTTCACGTCGGTCCTTCATGACCTCAGTAGAGGAGGCGAACTCCTTGTCGCAATCGCTTTCCTTACCGCTGCCGTCAGACTTTGTTTTACCATAAACAGTTTTCTCACCATTCACGAAAAGCTCCACTCTGATAGCTTCATCAACACCGTTCGTGACGTTCTCGATAGTCATTTCGCTGTCATAGCTAAGTGTGTCTTTACCGGAATTTATGAGATAGAAAGTATAAGCTATATACCCCTCGCCATTATGGCTGCCGTTTATCTTGTCGATATTATCAGGGAGATCTTCGCCACTGATATTTGTCATATCATAGAGGATATCCGCATTGAGCCTTGAATTGCTCGTGGTATAGTCAGGAGTTTCTGAAAGAGTAAGCCCCTGATTTATCATATCATACTTACTTATCTTAACTGTAAAGCTACCATACTTGTCGTAAAAATAAGACACCGCATAAGCCGCCGCCACGATAGCGATAAGTATAATGGCAAGTATTTTAAGCAATCTCATCAATACCACATAGCGTTTAGCTTCCTTGGCGGTCCTGCGAAGTGCAAGGGTATCGACTACTCTTGTATTTTTATCTATATTTTTACCGTCCAAAACCGTATCACCCGTTTATTACTCATTTCTATTGCGAACGTATCTTTCCGCAATATATTTCCCTGCATTTTCTCCCGAATAGTAAAGGCACTGCATACCGCTAAGCTGTTTCACCTGCTTATCATCAGTAATTCCGTCAGCTATGACCTCAGCATTAAGGTCAAAAACGAAATTCAGCAGAGAGTTCACGCAGGTATCATACCTGTCGCTCTTACCGAGAACCTGAGCCACTGAGCCGTCAAGCATGATATTATCTACCTTGAACTCAGCAGTCTTAAGCATTTTAAAGCCCTCAGTGCCGAAGCCTGTAAGCAGAAAATGAAAGCCCTGTCTTCTCATAAGAGCCACGTTATCTGCCGCTGTACTGTCAGCTTCATCAAGCACATCAGGCGACAACTCAAAGCAGACACGCTCATACTTCACGCCAAACTTATCGCAATAATCTGCCGCAATTCTCGGAGCTTCCGTCTGCCTTAAAAATCTTGCAGGCACGAACACGCTTGCCCAGTCAACGTCCACTTCCCTTTCGTGAAACTTACCCAAAGCCTGCAAAAGCTGAACGAAAGCAAGCTTGAAAATGCTAACACATCGGTCGGAAAGCTGAGCCACAGGGAGATAATCCGCAGGCATTAGCGTTCCCATAACAGGAGAATTGAGCCTTGTTTGTGACTGCAAAAAAGTGACCCTGCCGCTGTCGGTATTTTTTATAGGTCTATAGAAAAGCTCCACGGCACGAACGCCGTCAACTGTTGAATTACCGTTCAAAGCAAGTCACTTCCTTTCCTGTTCCAATGTATTATTATAGCATATTTTCGACAAAAAGCAAAGAAAAATTGGGGAATTTCCCCAATATGGAAAATTATTTTTTATGCCCATTTACCAAAAAACGCCGAATTTCTTCGGCGTCTTTTTTGTTTTATTGATTGTTGATTAGTCAGCTACACCTTTGTTTGAAAGATCATAGAATTTCAAATCTACGTTAAAGCTCTGTCCAGCATTTACATTCCAGCAGTTTACATCTTCACCCTCAAGCCATACACGGATATAATACTTAACAGCGCCACCATAACCTGTACCCGTTGATTTTGTTACAGTAGCAACATGTGTTGCATTAGCAGCATTAGTAACCTTTTCGTCAGTAGCTTTAACCTCTGTTGCAACAGAAACATCACCATATGAATCAGTCAAAGTTGCTGCCGCAGTCGAAACAGCCTTACCGTCTGTGTAATAATTTGTAGTAGCATTTCCCTCTGCACCAAGGAACACACTCTGTGCTGCCTTAGTGTCAGGGAGTATTGCAACACGAGCAGCCTTGTAAAGTTCTGTAGTTGTATCACTATCACTACCCTGTTTAACTTCAACGTCAAGACCAAGGTTTACATCACTAGTGCTTGTTGTTCTAAACCAAACCGGAATGTCAAGATAATATCCTGAGCCGTCCTCATCAGCAGCTGTGACAACATCACCTGTTTCAGCAGATTTGTCATCATCCTTAAATTCCCAGCCAGCAGCAGTAGTTGCCTTGTTGAAAGGATTATCAACATCAGAAACTTTCTTACCATTGTCTGTTGCCTTTACTGTATAGAACATATCAGAACCATTAACAGAAGATGCAGGAATAAGCTTACCAAAATCTTTATATACAGAACCCGTAGCAGCAGTGTGTGACCAAAGTGTTTCATCAGTACCAGGTGCAGTTGCCTCTTGTCCAGCAGTCAGCGTGTTGCCAGTTGTAGCTTTACCAAGTGAAATTTCAATTGTCTGTGGAGTTGTAGCAGTAAGCTTAATGCCTGTTACTTCAACTTCTCTGCTCATAGTAAACCAAGCATAGGTAGCAGTAGAAAGCATTACAGCGGAAGTTGTGAGCATTGCAACTGCAGGTATAAGTTTCTTCTTAGCAGAAGTATTCTTCTTTTCATTACTTTTCATATCTCTTCGTCCTTTTCATAATAATTTGTCGTTTTATCCTGTTCGATACAGAGGGCGCTCGTTATAGCCGATTTGCGGTAACATGACCGCCAAGCACCTTTTGTTTATGTCAATCTTATACTAAATTCGACCCACTTTGTCAATAAGCTACCAGCTTAGTATACATTATATTTATCTTAATACTTATTAATATGACAGACACATTTTGCTATTTTTCGACATTATCATACTATGTAATAACAACAGAAAGCACGAAATAACGTCATTTGTTATTCCGTGCTTTTTAAACCGATTATTCAATAAATTTTTTTGTTAAACTTCAAACGTTTTTGTACATATTAAGTTTATATATGTACATAAAAGTTACCATGCGTGAAATTTACAAAATATTTATATTCATTCTGCGCTGTCGAGCATTTTAACAGCCTTCATCATGATAGCACATTCAAGACGCTTCTTCTGTATCTGACATGACAGCTTATGCGCATTGTGGATATCACCTGCGTAAATGTAGTTGTTTGCATTGCAACCGCCACTGCAATAGAACTTTGCCCAGCACTTTTTGCACTCAGGCTTATTGTAAACGTGTGCGTGAGCAAACATATCTTTCATTTCCTCGTTAAATGTGCCGTCATAGAGATTGCCCATTTTGAACTCGGTGATACCAACGAACTGATGACATGGGTAAATATCGCCGTCAGGAGTAACAGAAACATACTCGTTTCCGCTTCCACAGCCCCTAAGTCTCTTTATCGCACAAGGACCCTGATCGAGGTCTATCATAAAGTGGAAGAAGTTTATGAACTTGCCCTCGTCCCTTATCTTCTGTATCTTCTCAGAAAGTATCTCATACTCCTTGAAGATCCTCGGCAGGTCAGCCTCAGTGATAGCATAAGGCTCGCTAGGGTCTGCCATAACAGGCTCAACGGATATCTGATCGAATCCAAGGTCATAAAGGTGCATAATATCGTTTGAAAAGTCAAGATTATACTTTGTGTAAGTGCCTCTTACATACCAATCTTTGTTCTTAGGACGTTTCTCAACAAGCTTCTTGAAGTTAGGGATAATCCTGTCATAGCTTCCTGAACCGTCAACACGCACTCTCATTCTGTCATTGACTTCTTTTCTTCCGTCGATAGACAGAACAACGTTGTACATTTCCTTGTTGATGAAGTCTATCATCTCGTCAGTGAGGTGTACACCATTTGTTGTAACAGTAAATCTGAACTTTTTATTGTGAGGCTCCTCCTGTGAACGTGCATACTCAACAAGCTTTTCTACCGTACCGAAATTCAGTGACGGCTCACCGCCGAAGAAGTCCACCTCAAGAAATTTTCTGTCTCCTGAACGCTCTATAAGAAAATCTATAGCACGCTTGCCTGTTTCATAGTCCATGAGCATTCTGCCCTGACCGAAATCACCTGTTGACGCAAAGCAGTATTTACATCTCAGGTTACAGTCGTGAGCGATATGCAGACACATTGCCTTGATAGGCGAAGCCACAGCAGACAGGGCATACTTCTCGTAATCGTCCTCGCTGAACAATATCTTGTCATTATAAAGAGAAACTATCTCCTCATAGCAATCCTCGATATCCTTGCTGTCATACATCTTTGACAGCTTTCTTACAACGTCCTCAGGACATTTCTCCTCAAAAGGCGGCTCAACATTGTCTAACAAATCATATGTCAGATCGTCTATAATATGTACTCCGCCACTGTTCACGTCAAGCAGTGCATTAAAGCCGCCAAGCTTAAACTTGTGTATCATTTAAAAATCACCTTTCGCATTTATATTCATATACAAATTTATACAAAAATAAAGGGACATAAAAATGTCCCTTTAGCAAGGCGTGTGTACGCTCGCACGCCTCAGAAAGATCGGAATATTAAGCCTCTCTCTCGCACTTCTGGTTAGCAACTGTGCAGGAGGTCTTGCAAGCTGACTGACATGATGCCTGACACTTGCCGCAGCCACCCTTAGCAGCAGTCTTCTTGAGATTAGCCTTATTGATCGTCTTGATATGTTTCATAGGATTTTACCTCCAATAATTGATTTACACTAATTATACCACATATCCCACCATGTTTTATGAACGAATAGTTAATGCAGTATAAATATTTATCCTTATCAAAAACGGCTGCTTTTAGAATTAACCCCTACAACTCCGCCTATGCCTGCACACACAAGGGTAAGCACAAGCTTTGCAGGCACGGAAAAGCTTTCGGCTGCTTTTGAAAACAGTGCACTGAGAATGACAATGATAAGAAAAATGAACACTCCGCACAGCACACCTGACAGCAGACCGTTTCTACGTTGCCTTTTTCCGCAGACATATCCCCCTGCATACGCCCCGATACCAAGTGCCGCCGTTGACATCACCGACAGCATAAGATCGGTAGCATCTATCTTAGTGATAACATACGCAAAAGCAAGTACAGCAACAAATATCGCACCGCACCCCACGCAGGCAGAAATTGCCGTAGATGACAGCACAGAAAGCTTTCTGCCCCCAAAAAGCCTGTTATTTTTCATATCCGCACCCCCGCATACAAAATTCCCTAGGAAAATTATATTCACAGCCACGAATAATAAGAACACAAAAAAAAGGACGGATAAAAAAACTACCCGTCCCTTAAAAGCGATATTTACTTTGCGTCACCGTCATGAATTGTTTCGTTCTTAGCGATAGCCCACTTCTTAACACGAATCTTGCTTCTGTCTCCGCCTGTTTCGATAACAACAGTGTCGTCCTTGATAGAGAACACGATACCAACGATTCCGCCGTTTGTAACGACCTCGTCACCTATCTCAAGGTTATCTCTCATCTCAGCGTCTTTCTTATCCTGCTTTTTCTGCGGACGGATAATAAAGAAATAGAAGAACACGATTATGAGTACCAGTGGGATAAAAGTCATGGCAAGTGATGCAGGTGAACTCTGCTCAGCTGCCAAAACCGAAATAATTGCTGACAAATTCATCAAAAGACCTCCAAATCTAATAATACTATATTAGTATATCAGATATTTGCACAAACTTCAAGCCTTTTAACAAATAATTTTCATTTACAAGAAATTATTTCTTGTTCTTGATATACTCGTCGATAGCAGCGGCAGCCTTTTTGCCTGCACCCATAGCGAGAATAACAGTAGCAGCGCCTGTAACAGCGTCACCGCCTGCGTAAACGCCTTCCTTAGTTGTTGACTCGTTCTCGTCAACGATAAGGCAGCCGTGATCGTTTGTTTCAAGACCAGGAGTTGTACTTCTGATAAGTGGGTTAGGTGATGTACCGATAGACATGATAGCTGTATCAACGTCAAGAATGAAGTTTGAACCCTCGATAGGGATAGGACGTCTTCTGCCGCTTGCGTCAGGCTCGCCCAGCTCCATTTTGATGCATTCCATGCCGTTTACATGACCGTTCTCGTCGCCAACTATCTTAACAGGGTTATTAAGAACGAGGAACTCGATGCCCTCTTCCTGAGCGTGATGAACCTCTTCCTTTCTTGCAGGAAGCTCGTCCATTGAACGTCTGTATACGATATAAACGTGCTCAGCGCCAAGTCTCATTGCAGAACGTGCAGCGTCCATAGCAACGTTACCGCCACCTACTACAGCTACGTTCTTTGACTTCATGATAGGAGTCTCATAATCGTCCTTGTATGCCTTCATAAGGTTGATTCTTGTAAGGTACTCGTTAGCAGAGTAAACACCTACAAGACCTTCGCCTTCGATTCCCATAAATCTTGGAAGACCTGCGCCTGAGCCTACGAATACAGCTTCATAGCCCATGCCCATAAGCTCGTCGATAGAAAGAACTCTGCCGATAACCATGTTTGTCATGATATGTACGCCCATGTTTGTCAGATTGTCTATCTCGTGCTGAACGATAGCCTTTGGAAGTCTGAACTCAGGGATACCATACATAAGAACGCCGCCTGCTGTATGGAATGCCTCGTAGATAGTTACGTCATAACCAAGCTTAGCAAGGTCGCCTGCAACTGTAAGGCTTGAAGGACCACCGCCGACAACAGCTACCTTATGACCGTTTGGCTCAGCCTTTTCAACTGCAACTGCCTTGTCCATCATATAGTCTGCACAGAATCTCTCAAGTCTGCCTATACCAACAGGCTCACCCTTGATACCTCTTACACACTTGCCCTCACACTGATGCTCCTGTGGACATACACGTCCGCAAACAGCCGGCAGAGCATTTGTTGTTTTGATGATAGCATAAGCTTCTTCAAACTTGCCCTCTGCTACCTTTGCGATAAACTCAGGAATCCTAACGCTTACAGGACATCCTGTCATACAAGGCTTGTGCTTACAGTTAAGACATCTCTGAGCCTCTTCTATAGCCTGCTCAGGGGTGTAACCCAAAGTAACTTCCTTGAAGTTTCTAGCTCTTACCTTTGGCTCCTGCTCTGCGATAGGAGTCTTTGTCAAACTCATATTAGCCATTATCTTACACCTCCAGTAAGTCTGCACAAGTGAGCCTTTTCCTGCTCCTTATAAGTTGAGTTTCTTCTCATAAGCTCGTCGAAATCTACCTTCTGACCGTCAAAGTCAGGACCGTCAACGCAAGCATACTTGATCTTGCCGTCAACAGTTACACGACATCCGCCGCACATTCCTGTGCCGTCGATCATGATAGGGTTGAGTGAAACGAGAGTCTTGATATCATAAGGCTTTGTTACCTTGCAAACGAACTTCATCATTGGAACTGGTCCGATAGCGATGACCTCGTCAAACTTAGCACCACCGTCAATAAGCTCCTGAAGCTTGTTTGTAACAAATCCGTGATAGCCGTATGAACCATCGTCTGTACAGATATGAAGATGTGAAGAAGCCTTGCCCATTTCGTCCTCGAGGATAACGATATCCTTGCTTCTGAAGCCTGCGATAAGGTCAACTTCAACGCCCATGCTATGAAGCTTCTTAGCCTGTGGATAAGCGATAGCACAGCCAACGCCGCCACCTACTACTGCAACTCTCTTGATACCCTCGTCATACTCTGTAGCAACGCCGAGAGGACCAACAACGTCATGGATATAGTCGCCCTCATTAAGTCTTGCAAGCTCAGTTGTAGATGCACCTACTACCTGGAAAATAATTGTGATCGTGCCCTTTTCTCTGTCATAGTCAGCGATAGTGAGCGGAACACGCTCGCCCTTCTCATCAACTCTGTAGATGATGAACTGACCAGCCTCAGCCTTAGCGGCAATGTAAGGTGCGTCGATCTCCATAAGAACAACAGCGTCGTTGAGCTGTCTTCTTGTTACGATTTTGTACACTAAAATCCCTCCCTGAATAATTAGCAAAATAATATTGTTTTAGGCAAATAATACAAAAACATTTTCTATTATCGCCTTACAGCATATAACATTATACTATATTTAAAAAGAAATTTCAATAGTTTTTTGTTTACTTCCATAAATTTTATAAGGATATATCACAATTTGTTTACATTTAACATACCAATATTTATATATCACATATCATTTTACAGATGTATCAAGTTTATCAAAAGCAATTTCGATACACTCCTGCTCCTGACAGCCTCTTTCACTGCCGCCGAACAGACTTCCATAGCCGTAGACCGCCGCTCCTGCGTAGTTATAACTAACTACAGCGTCATTTATCTGCCTGCCGATAATGCCGATATTTTCAGAAAATTCACTCTCGCTGTCTATCTTATAAGCCCCCAGCCCTGCCACCAGCGTAACATCAGTTGTGCAGATATCAGCCCACTGCTGTAGGGTGTCCTCATAAGGCTTGACAGAATTTTCATAACCAAAGTATATCTGCGGACAAATATAGTCTATATACCCCTCCTCGCTGCACCACTTTTTCACATCAGCGTACATATACTCATAGTTATTTTCCATATTTCCCTGAGGCGAAACTCCCACCAGAATATCCTTATCCACTGCTTTTACCGCACTGTATATCTCCCCCACCATAAGGGAGATATTGTTCAGCCGCCACTGTGAAAGGTCGTCAAACTCCGTCTGAGCCGCAAAGCACTGTGCGTCAAAATCCTCGTCAATTGTGGGATAAAAGTAATCGTCGAAGTGCAAGCCGTCAATATCATAATTCTCCGCAAGTTCCGCCGCACCCTCTGCTATAAGCTGTCTTACCTCATCATAAGCAGGGTCGAGCCACAAATGGCTGTCGCCATCAACCTGTTCCAGGTAGCCGTCGCCCTCGTCATACCACTTTTTCAGAAGAAAGCTATCGTCATAATTCTGAAAACATTCCTCATTCTCACACCTGAGAGGGTTTATCCATGCGTGAAAAGAAAGCCCCTTATCATGTGCGGTCTGTATCATTATATCAAGCGGGTCGAAGTCACTCTGCTCCCCTGCCATGCCTGTTATATATCTTGATGCAGGATAAAGTTTCGAGTCATATATAGCGTCCCCGAAAGGTCTGACGTGAACATACAGCGTATTACAACCTATGCTCAAAGCATTTTCGCACGCCTGCGAAAAATTCACACGAAACTCCTCGGCACTTTTCCCGGTGAGCATATCAGCAAGGTCAATATAGGATATCCATATAGCTTTCTGCACAGTATAATTAAGCTTGTGTGACGTTTCCACATCAGTGTAGTTTTTCTCTCCGCACACAGGTATCACCGATGCTTTTTCCATAGTCACAAGCCTGTCCCTCTGAGAATTTACATCACCTCCGCAGGAGCAAAGGGTCAAAAAACAAATAAGTAAAGTAAGAATTTTTTTCAAGAATATCAGTCCTCCGAATCAGTATCATTGAATTATACTATTCTTATTGGACAAATATTCTGCTTTTATACAGCCCCGACGTACCGCCTGTTTAGCCTTATCGCAAAAGCAGTCGTACCCAACTTAGGAAACCGTTTTTCACATAAAATCGATGATGCCGACACCCCAAAAGAATACATAAATCTGATTATCTCGTAGTTCAAACGAGATTTTTTTGTTTTCTGCACTGACCTGACCAACTTCAATCTTTTCAATAAAGTCTGTCAGAACTTCGGGAGTGAGTTCCCATACGGCATCATACTTTCTGATTGCTGCATAAAGAAGCTGAATTTTTTCATTTGCTTCATTTTCACGGCTCAGCTTTGTAATGAGGTCAATTATCAGCTTGTTGAGCTGTTCTTTTTCCTCATCATACGTTTTCTTCAGACTCGCAAATAACGAGCCGTCAATTTCGCCTCTGACCTTTGCTTCAAATAAACCCTGAATATACTTGTCGATCTCCGCCGTGCGAGCCTGAGCCTTGTCCAGTTCTTCTTCTATTACTGCTTTGCTGCCGTCAGACTGTTCCTCTAACGCTTTGCTGATGTTCTGCCTGAACTCGGCAGAATTCTTTTGGCAAAGGCAAGAACATTCTGTATTTTCGCTAACACCTCAGCTTGCAAATACATTTCAGGTACTCCATGGAAGCAGCAACCTTTGCTTTTGCGGTAAGTGGAACACTCATAAGCTGAGAGTGTTCTCCCGCCTTTCAAATAGCATTGCCTGCCGTGCATTCTGCTATGACAATCCATGCAATAAAGGTAATCTGCAAAGAGATAACTGTGTACATTTTTTGTGTGTCTGATCTCTTTTGAGATCTTGTCCTGCACTTTCTGAAAGGTTTCCTTATCAATGATCGCAGGGTGCGTATTCGGGAATATTTTCAACTTGTCATCGCTGTTGTGAATGACTTTCTTATTCTTGTATGACGTGATCTCTGTGCGGAAATTAACCGTATCACCGATATATTCACGATGCTGCAGAATATCCCTTACCACAGATGCACTCCATACACACAGATCGTCAGCTTCCACCTTGATACCTTTTGCCATTCGTCTGTGATATGTCGGTCTTGGTATACCCTCAGCTTTGAGAATACGAGCAATCTGATACATACCAAAGGATTGATTCAGATACAGGTCAAAGATCCTGCGAACCACATTAGCTGCAGATTCATCGATCAGCCATGTCTGCTTATCCTCTGGTGTATTGTAATACCCATAAGGAAGCTTTGATGCAATAGACTGACCGCTGTTGCCTTTCTGACGTATCATGGTACGAACCTTTTTGGAAATATCACGGCTGTACCATTCGTTCATCAGGTTATGGATCGGCAGCAGGTCGTTCATTCCCTTGGCAGAATCCACGTTATCACTGATTGCAATGAAACGAACGTTATGCTTTGGAAATTCGATTTCTACATACTGACCGACCATGAGATAGTTTCTGCCCAGACGGCTCATATCTTTGACGATAATAGTGGAAACCTTTTTCAAGAGAGCTGATTTTTGCGGTTTCCCAATGAGAAACAAACCATAGGATAACTTGATTTCAGGGAAACGAAAAGGCTGCCGACAATGCGACAGCCCTTGATTTTTATGAAAGGATAACTTTTCTTAAATGCTTATATGACACTTCAAAATTGTTATAGCAGAATGCATAGAGGACATTTACATTGGAAAATCCTGTGATTCCGACAAGAATATAGTTTCGTCCGAAGCGGCTCATATCCTTGACAATAACGATTCCGATCAGCCCGTTTTCAATATCTTCAAGCATACGCTGAAAGTCAGGTTTGTTGAAATTTGTACCGCTGTAACCGTCATCTTTTATCACTTTGATATTTTGATAGGCATGATCATTGGCGTACTTCTGCAAGATTGCCAGTTGTGTGGTAATGCTGTTGCTGTCGCCGGCTGCATCATCGTCTTTTGAGATTCTGACATACAGAATTGTATAACGTAAGTTGTCTTTCATAAAGACCTCCATAAGAAAAAGTAGGTTGTTTTAATATAACCAACTTCTTGTGCGCACATGAAGGTTTTGGTTTGAGATATTATAGCATACTTAGAATACAAAAAAATGTATCGTGAACGTGTTTTCAGATTTTTATTATGAAATAATTGTAAACTTTACAATTATAGCGGTGCGGTTTTGCATGATATTTGCCATATAGAGTGAGGGGAAATCTGAACAGATTGAAAAATGGACTAACACAGCTGATCTGGAGTAGCAAGCAACGATGAAGATATTAACGTCCGTTAAATCTTCATCAGCTTGTTAGGGACACTTCGTTTTCCCTAACACCCTTTTGGAACGTTGCTGACGCAACGAAAATCAACAACAGCATAGACATAAGAAAGTGAGATTTGAACAATGAACAGAAAAAAGCGTGACAAGAATCTCATCTTCAAGGTCAATGAAGATGAGTGGAATATCATACAGAAACGTCTTGAAAAATGTAACGTTTCAAACATAAGCGATCTATTCAGACAGATGATGCTATATGGAATCTATCTGGAATACGACCATGAGGAACTGAAAAAAAATACGGCAGGCGGTTATGCGTGTGGCAAACAACGTCAATCAGATTGCACACAGAGTGAACGCTACAAGCCGTATTTACAAACAGGAACTTTATGAGTTGCAGGAGGGAGTGACTGAGATATGGCAACAACTTCAATCCATCCAATCCGAGTTACAGAAGCTAAATCCATCCAGCATGGAAACAAAAAGAATATGCAAAGAAAAACACTCCTGTACTGGAGAAGTACAAGAGCGTTGGAAGTCAGTTAAAATTATTGTATCCGGACGGCAGATTCCCGTCAGAAATGGTGCTTGACCGTCAAAGGCAGGCGTTGTATAAGGAACGTGAAAAACTCTATGAAGAATATCGCTACCTCAAAAAAGAGTATGCTGATCTGGACAAGGCAAATCAGACGATTGACGATTATCTTGAAAGTTTGCGTAATGAGCCTGAATGTAAAAGGAAAAAGGGAGAGTTAGAATAACGATACAAACTGGAATTTATTTGTTTTTTTATAATTCTATTTCTTATTCTCCAAACAACCATCCATATACTATATGGTGTTAGCAATATAAGGACAAATTGAGATATAAAACCTATAGTATGAATCATTGGAAGGTATATTAACGTTAAAAGGAGTATTGAAAATAGAACAGTTAAAATGGTATGGAACTTGTGCTTATTAAAATAAAAGGCCCTGCGCAAAAATTGACATTATTATTCCAGTTAAAAACATAATTCCAAAAATAACAATGATTATAAATATTGCTTTTTCCATTTTTTATTCAGTTTCTAACAAATTTCTGTTTAACGATTTCTTTTTCCTGTATTTTCTGTCCCTCGGATTTCCTCATGATAGAAATAATCCACGATCACCGGATGTCCCTGCGGGACTCTGCCATAAGGCATTTCATTATCCACAA
>ERZ772865.474-NODE-474-length-46300-cov-3.991913_pt1 | contig 46300 bp, 36 predicted proteins | sample MGYA00512133_ERZ772865 | MGnify/ENA primary metagenome ERZ772865 (study PRJEB29015, sample SAMEA2737722) | human gut metagenome | biome: human gut; feature: human-associated habitat; material: faeces | place: China | collected 2012 ...
CTCTGAGGTATTTTCAATTTTCAACATCCACATTTTTTATTATACAGGAAGCTCCATTCCAACACAAACAATCCTATTACATTATACCCTGAAACGCGTACTTGTCAATTGACTTTCGATTTCAGAGTTCTCTGCTTTATATTGTTATCCGATCAATTTTATTGTATACTGTCACATGAATAAAAACAAAGGAGTAAAAATTATGGAAACGAAAACAAAGAAATTAGTAACCGCAGCACTCTTCGCAGCACTCGCCTGCGTTGCAACAATGATCATCAAATTCCCATCACCCTTAAAGGGCTACTTAAATATTGGTGACTGCATCGTATTGCTTTGTGGCTGGATGTTATCTCCGGTATACGGTTTTGTTGCAGCCGGTCTTGGTTCCGGATTAGCCGATCTATTATCCGGTTATCTCGTCTATGCCCCGGCCACCTTTATTATTAAAGGTCTTATGGCTCTGATCGCCTGCTATACCTTTAAGTTGATACGCAAATCTTTAGGTCATAATCTTCCTGCACGCATTGTCAGCGGTATCTTAGCTGAGATCATAATGGTACTTGGTTATTATGTATTTGAAGGGTTTATGTATGGCTTTATTGCTTCTGCAGTCAACATCCCGGCCAATGCCATTCAAGGAATTGTTGGTCTGATCCTTGGCACTATACTGATCAAGGCCTTTGAAAAAAGTAAGATAACTATAGAATAAGATTATCTCATAATCATTTTTACCAATGCTTTGCCGTCATACGATTAATCATCATCCATGACTAATCGTATGGCAAGGCATATAATTACAGTTCTGAATCACTGCCATCATTATATATCTTAAAACAATTAAAGTATTTCTACTCCACCGGGCAGTCTTCCTTTGCCACATATTCAAAGAAATCGAAATCGGCGTAATGCTTGTGTTTAACACGATCCGCACAGGTGATGCCCACCATTGTTCCGGTAAACTCTCCATATTTACAATACTCATCAGAAAACTTTGTGGTATCAAATGGGATGCCGATCTTTTCATAATGTTCCCCATCATACCCCCAATAAAACTGTGAATGTTTCCCTCGGATTTCCAATCGGAAATAGATCGGTACATCATCCACTGCTTTTCTTGTATTGACAAATTCTGTCTTCTCTCCATTTTCCAGAGCAATAATGGAAATTGCACTCTGTCCCAGCGTTTCGCTGTAATATTTCCGCAGATTGATATAATTCATATTATCATAATAAATGATAAGACCTGCCGAATGTTGATGTACCTCCGGCACAAACTCCATCTTTGTCGTTATCGTTGCATAAACACTTGTGAGTTTCCTTGCCAGAATACTCACCTTATTTAGAGAAGTTCTTGACTCCTGTCCCCTTAATCGGACATATCCTTTTCTAGCATGAATGTCTGCAAAGCTCTGAGGCATGAGACGAGGTGCATAATAAAAGTTGCCAAGCTCCGTTCCGTCAAAATCATCAAAGTCCGGTATTTCGGACACCTTATATTCCGGCAATTCACTTTCTTCGCAGTATTCCTTGGCAATATTGCTTCCGTCTGCCATGCGAAGCCAGCCATCCTCGGTCCATTTCATTTTCTGGATGGCAGTCTCTCTGCCAAGCGTACAGCGAAGCTCCGGGCGGAATGGTCTGGAGCAAAGATGTACCAGATATACCTCTCCAAGCTGCGTCTCCACATAGCTTCCATGACCGGCTTTCTGCAATACCACATCCGGGTTGAAATACTTTGGCTTTAAATGGTCCGGATCATGTCTTTCGTTGGACTCTATCGGATTAGACGTAACGATTGGATTCTGTGGATCTCCTTCATAAGGTCCCCATACATTTTTGGAACGCCCCATGGTTACACAATGATTATATCCGGTTCCTCCCTCGGCACACATAATATAATAATATCCATTTCGTTTGGTCAGATGTGGTGCTTCAATACAGCCTCTGTCTGTTCCACCCTTCCAGATCCGTTTTGGATACCCAATAATCTCCTTTTTCTCCGGATCATACTCAGAAACAGCAATCACTCCTGGTTTCTCATAGCCTTCTCTTGTCTCCCAATCCAAAGATACAATATATTTTCGCCCATCATCATCGTGAAGAATAGATGCATCGAAACCGGAGGAATGCAAATATACAGGCTCACTCCATGGTCCCTTAATATCCTTAGCGGTGATCAGGAAATTATCCACATCAAAATAACGTGCATTCATGGAATTCATCACACCATAGATCACATAAAACATATCCTCTGTCTCGCAGTAAGTCAGGCATGGTGCCCAAATTCCTTTCGCTGATGGAAGTTTTTTTAGATCCGGATTGCTGTCATCTGTCAGCACATGGGTATAAAGCTCCCAGTTTTTCATATCGCGAGAATGATAGATCGGAATCCCCGGAAACCATTCAAAGGTAGATACGGCAATATAATAATCTTCCCCTTTCCGACAGATACAAGGATCCGGATTAAAACCTTTTAATATTGGATTTCTAAGCATATTTGTTTCCTCCATTTCATAAAAAATGTACTCTCGTTATCTTCTCAAAACGAGTCATTTCGGCTGCATAAAAATGATCAATGCATTTACTCCCTACTGATCACACCACTGACTATACTGTGGGCAGACAGAACAATTTCTGTTTCTTTTCCGGAAATCCGTATATGAACCGGTACTGCTTCTTCTCCACGGTTTAACAGGATCAATACGATCCGGCCATCCGGATTTTCCCATGCAGTGACATCTATCCCATCGGTATATCTGCTAAAGCCAAGACGCACTGCACCCGGTTGGATAAAATGCGCAAAATGCCAGTAGTAATCCGCACTCATCCTCTGCAACAATTCCTTGCGTTCCTCATCAAACAAGAACGGTGCATCACAATAGTTTCCCACATGATTTGGTCCCCCCTCTTTATTTAAGAGGATGTTCCAGTCATAAAATGCATTCAGACCATGATTCAAATTTCCAATCATATCATGAGCGAGTCGACCGGCATTGACCGATTCTGCAGCAGAATCAAACTTGTTGTATTCCAGGCAGCTTTCAGACAAAATAAGCTTTTTATCCGGGAACTGCTGTCGTACCAGATCCAATGCCTCAAAATGATCCCCACTGTACCAATGAAATGCCGTTCCGGCAATCATGCCATCTGTTGTCGCATCGATCAGATCGCAGGCTCTTTCAAAAACACGTTCCTTGTTGTGATCCCATATAAAGATCTCTACATGCTCCAGACCGGCCTGCTTCATCGCCGGGTATAAATGATCCGTAAGAAATTCTTTTTCCTGCTCTGCAGAATACACGCAGGAGTCCCAGAGCTGGACAGCCTTTGGTTCATTTTGTATTGATATACGCTCCACCTCATAGCCACGTTTTTCAAACTCTGTGATATAACGGCAGATACATTTTGCCCATAACGGATAATATTCCTTTTTTAAGCTTCCACCATTTTTTCGCGAATCATTTGTCTTCATAAATTCAGGCGGTGACCATGGAGACAACATGATCTTTAATGGTTTTTGTGCCATCTTCTGCGCTGCAGCAAGAAGCGAAAGAATATATTTCTCTGTGTCCGAAAAATCGAATGATTCCAGATCCTGATCCAGCGGATCGCATATGGCAGAATACAAATGTGTTGAAAAATCACAGCTGTCCATATGGATCCTCACCTTCCGGTAATTCATATGGTCCGGATGAAAATACATCGTAAGAAGTCTTTCTTGCTGCTCCGGATCCAACTGTTGAAACACATAACCTGCCGCATCCGTAATAGCTCCGCCAAATCCTTCAAAGCTCTGGTATTTCACCTGCGGATAAACGTTTATCACCTGATCCTCCACACCGTCATCATCAACAAATTCTACTGTTTTTTCATATTGTTCAAGCTTTTTTACTCCAACACTTTCTACATAAGTCAGCTTCATTCTTTTCCTCCTTCCTTCTCCCGCAGAATCATAACACCCCAGTCTTTCAACGGCAGACTCTGCTCCTTTTTATAACACTGTCCGGTAAGAATATCTTCCACCATTTCAAAAGGACATGGAATCTCTTTCTCATCTTCGCTGTAGTGAAGAATATAGTGGATCTTCTCATGTTTATCATTGATCCCACTGCGAACGATCACCGGCCACATAATATTATCCTTAAAATAATTGTCAATGTGGGCACATGCTATGGCATCCTTCAATATTTCTTTCAGCTTGTCCTTTGTTACGTAACAACCGACATAATATCCATATCCCTGACCAAAAGAATTCTTTGTAACCGCCGCATATTTTCCCCAGTATTTATGCTCATATTGTTCCATTACTTGAGCACTGTCCGGTTTTAGCAATTCTGCAAAATATAAAACCTGTTCTCCGGCAACCTTGATCCGCCCAGGCTCAGTAAACTGGTTATAGCTCATACCGAAGCACTCGGTCATACCATGAGGCTGCGCATCCGGATACACGCTTAAATGACGATCTGACACAAAGGACTTAAAGGAGCTGACAAGCACACCCCCTGACTGTACATATTTCTTTAGTTTCTGTATAAAGGTATCTGAAACACTGTATAACGCAGGAGTAACGATCATCTGATATGGCTTATCCTTCTGCTCAAAGCGTTCTTCCATCTGATGAATATCTATCACATCACACGGAATATTCATTTCATACAGGCAGTCATACATCCGGCGTACCACATCGTTATAGCTTAAATCCTTGTCAATTGGAAACCACCGGAAACTGGTTAATGATTGATTATCTACTACCAATGCCACCGGGCTTTTTCTTGAAATGCACAGGACATCCTTTCCGATTCCTGCTATCTCTCTTCCAAACATTCCGGCTTCTTCATAAGCAGGATTCACAGCAAGATCATGGCTTAAAACACCTTTCCAATATGTCTCATACCCGTTATGAATAGAATGCCAGTTCCAGTACATGATTCCTTCGGCACCACTTGCCAGATGACTGTATCCCTGCAGTCGCAGCTGCCCCGGATACGGCGTCCAGTATTTAAATGCCTGTGCCTGGCATTCCAACACCAAATAGGAGCTATCCTTCAAAGTGCGGATAGCATCGCCGCCAAATGCAATTTCTGCCCCAGTCAGATCATCTTGTGTCGGATGGTAAATATCCGTTCCTGCAATCGTTACTGCCTTAGACGCTTCATAATGATTTATGTCCGGCTGCACTCCATAAGAATATCCATCCTGTGCAATATCCGCTCCGAATTTCTTCCATTCGAAATCAAAATTATGTGTAATGAACTGATCCTGCCTCTTATATTTCTTTACGATGTCAGACTGCCACATCAGATATTCTGCCGCCAGACTCCTCTGAAATTTGGCAAATTCACTGGCAAGCCCGCCGTGAATACATCCGGCCATATCCGGAAAATCTGACCAGTCATGGATCGAATTACTCCAATAACGCAGTCCAAACACATCATTTAACCGCTCTGTCGTATGAAACTGCTCTTTAAGATACTCCACGAACATTGCCTGTACCTCAGGAGAAGCAGTGCCGTAATGTTTTGTCTCGTTATCAATCTGATAGCCGATAACACACGGATTCTTCGCTGTATGTTCGAGCAATCTGCAAATCACATTTTCAGCACACTGCCGAAACACCGGATGAACAATATCCATGATCTGGCGCCGTCCATATTTTGCTCTGGTGTAACCATTAAATACCATCACCTCCGGGCATTTCTTTTCCAGCCAGGAAGGAATGGCATAAGTAGGTGTCCCGATCACTGCATACATCCCGGCTTTTTCTACCGCTGCAAGAACTTTGTCAACATAAGAAAAATCGAATTTCCCCTCGACCGGTTCCAAAGTGCTCCAGGTCGACTCGGCAATACGGACAGTATTCATACCTGCCTCCTGCATCATGGCAATATCCTCCTGTAAACGTTCGTAGGGCATATACTCCGGATAATATGCTGCGCCAAACATTATATCATTTCTTTCTAAATCTTTCATAACATTCCTCCATCACACATAGCTTCATATAAGACAGACCTTCCAAAACCATAATGATCTCGGAAGGTCTTTTTTACTTTTACATTGTACAGTGAATGCACACTTTCTGTCAGATTACAAATTACTACTGATCGTTACGATGCTTTCCCTGCTCCAGATCTGCGATAACCTGATCGTATTTCTTATCCAGATCAAAGAATACCATGCAGATTACGACGATCACAACCATTATAAATGGGATCCAAGCAAAGGACCAGTTGATCGCAGCCAATGCTTTTGCCGACTGTACTGCATTCTTTGCATCAAATCCACCGAAACCTAAAACCCAGCCCAGTGCTGCAGTACCGATACCGGATCCAACTTTCATACAGAAAGAGGAAGCTGCGTTGCCCATGCCGGCAGTACCATAACCGTTGTACCACTCTCCATAAGTGATCGCATCCTGCAAAAGACCAAACATGGATGCTCCTCCACAAGCAAATCCCATACCCTTTACAACAGATAATACACAGGTAAGTGTTACATTTGTTGTAAAACCGGAGAGAAGGAATCCGATTCCGGAAACAGCCATTCCACACATAAACAGATTTTTCTTGGAAACCTTTTTCATGATAAACGGTGTCACAAACAGAAATGCGATCTGTGCCATGGACAGACAGTTTGAAATAATTGCATATTTTCCGGCATTTCCAACATTATATTGTGCAAAATATACAGCTGATCCGAAGAAACAAGACATCATAAAGTACATTGCAAAGATTGCGATTACAAGCAGTACCCAGTACTTATTTACAAATAATCCCTTGATCCCCTTGAAGAAAGAAATCCGATTCTCCTTTGTTTCTTTCTGATCGGAACCACTCTCTACGACACGTTCTTTACACATAAAGAATGTGAACATATTCAAGATTACAAATACGATCATCAAAACGATAAATGTCAGCGTCCAACCCTTCTGGGAATAAACATCTCCACCACCAAAAGCTGCTGTCATCTTTAATACGACCGTGTTGATCGTCATCGTACCTGCCGTTGCCAAAAGGTTACGGAAGTTGCCAAGAAGACCTCTCTCATACTGGTTGGTTGTCATCAATCCGTTAAGCGTAGCATACGGAACATTGATTCCTGTATAGAAGATCGTGGATACCAAGTTATATGTTAGGAACATATAAGCTAACTGTGTCTTGCCAACAAATGATGCCGGAACGGTAAACATCAGAACCGTACACACAGCCAGCGGAATACATAATCTGGCGATCCATGGACGAGCTTTTCCCCATTTACTATGGGTATGATCAATAATATATCCCATTACCAGATCTGAAATACCATCAAATATTTTTGAAATTGCAATGATCGAAGCGGCTGCTGCTGCACTGGCTCCCACCACATTCGTGTAATATACCAACAAAAATGCACTAATTGCAGAATATACTAAATTTCCTGCATAATCTCCTATACCATAAGCAAAACGCTCTAAAAAGGTAAGTCTTGCATTTGGATTCATCTTATTATCATTCATACTTGTTACCTCCTATTTTGTAATTTATTTATCTAACGGAAACCATCCAAAATCAACACAACGTCCCAGATCCCAGCTGTCCCAGCCGACCCAGCCATCTGTGTTGACTGTATCTGTAAGCAACTTATAACTCCAGTAAAAATATCCAGATCCCTTATCCCAGGCCTCTTTCTGCATTTTTGCAACCGCCTGATAGATTTCCTTTTTCTGCTCCGGAGTATATGTCTCCACAGAAGCACCTTCCAGTCCGTTAAGAACGGTCTGTCCTCCCTTAGTATCCCAACCACAGGCAAGAGAATTAAACAGACACCACTCACCGCAGATAACCGGGAAATACTGCTGCATTTCCTCGATCTCCTTCATGAAGTGCTCTTTCACATATTTTTCGTATCCTTCTACTGTCTGCTCACATCCCATCATTTCTGCCATCATCAAATATTGATGGGTATCCAGAACGACATTTTTATACTTTTCTTCCCGCATAAAATCTTTCCAAATAGTAAGTTCGAATCCGTCGTGAATAACGATATATTTATCCTCTGACAGATATTTTTCAATGCGGTCATACGCATCCAGATAAAACTTTCGGATGAATTCCACGGTGATCGGAGCGCTTCCTTTCGCCATCTCCTCGTCTACCGGTGGATATCTCTTCTGGATATTGAGAAGCTCCCATGCTCCCTGCAATGCCGGCTCATTGATCAGCTCAATCCCCCAAAGTCCTTCTCTGTGTCCGTATCTTTGTGCCAGTCGTTCCAATACGGTATGAACAAATTCCACCTCTTCCGGATTCTGTGCCCATTTACATACGCCGCAGATTCCACCGTTATCAGATCCATTCTGTCCGTCCGGTGCAGTGTGCAGATCGATCAGTATCTTCAAACCATATTTTTCAGCCCAGTTGAATGCCTTGTCCAGATCCTCAATGCATCCAATAAATGGCTCTCTGTCTCCAAAGACAAAATATGGTACCGGAATACGAACCGCATCCAATCCCCATGATTTAATCGTTACAAAATCACGCTCCGTAATGTACTCACTGCGATGGATCTTGATCCTTGCCTCATACACTTCTTTTGACAACTGTCTTGGAAGCCAATACTCATCCTCTGCCGTGGTTCCTTCAAACAATGCCGGATTCATCCACTTTTCCAGAACAAGCCAGTTTCCTAAATTAACACCCTTCACTTTCATAAATGTTCACCCTACCTTTCTTTCTTTTTAGATATTCCGTTTCGGTTGTTTCTTAACTTGTGACCATATTTTATGATGGAAACGGGCTCATTTATATTAAAAATATTAGATTTTTAACATAATTATCAGATAATATGATATACTTCATCTATAACATGACAGAATAGGAGGAAACCATGATGCAAGATACCATTTTACTTCAATATCTTTCCAAAAAATTGCACACTCATGCATATAAATTAACCATCGACGGGGAAATTACTTTTTCCTGCTGCAAAGTCCTTGCTTTTCAGGATACCTATATCAAAGACAAGGAGTTTCTGGGCTTTTTACTGGAATCACTGCCACAGGGAGTTCCTTGTCTAAGATCCATCCGGCAAAAAGATATTTACGGCATCGTTACAGGCCGCAATGCTATTTATATTGTCGGTCCTGTCAGTTTTGCCTCTCCTGTTTATCTGAACTGCGACTACAACGAACTAATATTAGAAGAAGAAATTGAAAAATACGTTCCACAGGTCAATCCGGATGACTACCTGGAAGATATATTGTTTCTGAACCATATGATCACCGGAGTAGAATCAACAACCGAGCAGATCATAGAGACTAACTGCCTCAATCATGACCATACGGTAAAAGTACAAAAACACTTTAACGATATACTATTTGAAAACAATGAAAATAATATCCATCATAATCCCTACGATCAGGAGATGCGGGAATTTGGCAGCATCGAAAACGGTGATCTGATCCAACTAGAAAAAAGCATGCAAGAGGATTATGACGGAACAATCGGCACTCTTGCAAAAGATCCCTTGCGCAATCTCAAAAATCTCGGTATTGTTCTGGTCACTCTCGCAAGCCGTGCTGCGATCCGCGGAGGACTCTCTCCGGAAATTTCCTTTTCTCTGAGCGATTCCTACATCCAACAGATTGAAGAGTGCAAGGATCTTGCCCTTGTCGCTCCCCTTGCCCACAAAGCAGAATTCCAATATGCTGAAATGGTTCATGAGATCAAAGAGAAGCAGAAAGGCATTTTGAAAAAACAGAAAAATCCCCGCATTAATAAATGCAAGGATTTTATCTTTTCTCATTTACATGACCGGATCACACTAGAAGATTTGGCTGCTGAAGCAGACTGTAACCCCAACTACCTCTCCCAGCTATTCAAGGAATGCGAAGGGATCAGTATATCCGGTTACATTCTTCAGGAGAAGATCAACCGTGCCAAAAATCTACTGATCTATTCCGATTATTCCTATATTGAGATCGCAACTTATCTGGGATTTTCATCGCAAAGCCACTTGGGAACCCAATTCAAAAAACACACCGGATACACTCTGCGTCAATACCGTGAAATCTACGGACGAAAGGAATGATCTAGCGTAATTCTCTCTTCAAAATGAAGCCGTTTGCTGCAGATCTCCAACGCAGGTAACCTATGAGATACAAATTTCAAATATGGTCAACAGTACAACAAAGGAACGGTATTTCTTTGTCACTTTTCTAAGCCATGTAAGTGTACTTTTTTCTTTCACCGATCCCCTCCGATCCTTCCTCACAATGCCACCTTTCGCGACACCATTCTATTCTGCCGGAACAAACGGAAGCTCAATCGTATCCGAATCTTTCTCACCGCTATCCTTACTGCCAGAATCTATGCTATCGTTATTTTTACTGCCGGAATCCTTGCTGTCAAAATCCTTGTTGCCGGAATCCTTGCTGTCAGAATCTATGCTATCGTTATTTTTGCTGCCAGAATCCTTGTTGCCGGAATCTATGCTATCGTTATTTTTACTGCCGGAATCCTTGTTACCGGAATCCTTGCTGTCAAAATCCTTGCTGTCAGAATCCTTGTTACCGGAATTTTTGTTATCTGAATCATTCTTACCGCTATCCCTGCTCGTATCATCCTTCTGATCGGATGAAGCTTTGGATGGCATATTGTCATCCAAAGATGTCGGATCTGTTGCTGTCTGTTCTGACCTATCCGATTCCTTTGCAGTATTTTGACCAGACTGCCTCATCACTACCGCAGCGACAATGACTGCCAGCATAACCACAAGACCAATCGCCGTAATAATCATTGTTTTTTTCTTATTTTTCATAGCCGGTCTCCTAACATTATCTTCATTATTTTTCGGAAAACGGTACAAAAGGCGTCTCCGGATCACCACTTGTTGTAATAATATCCTCTGTTTCAAACTCTACAATCTCCATCTCCGGTACTTCATATCTCTCTTTCATAATCCGATACTCCTTTCATTTTCAAATAAATTCTGTGTTAATATCTATGTACTCTTGCTATTCGGTTACCTTGATCGTTCACTTACTAATTGGATTGGCATATAGACTGCGCGGTATATGCATAATTGGAAAATGCTTTCACCAGTGTCACCAGAGCATCCTCATAAGTCCCCTCCTGAGCTTGTAATACCTGATAACAGTACATCATCGCACAGTAATCTCCACTCAATGTGTTCGTACCATCAGTTACGGTAAACTTTTTTGAATTTCCTAACTCATTTGCCTTGATGTTTTCCAGAGACAGAATATAATACTGACCTCGTTTCACCGGTGTGATTTCTTTTCCGTCTACGATAAAATTCAGCTTTGACACATCGATTCCTTCCTTCGGTTCATAGAAGATATTCAATGTAGTTTCCGATTTCAATACCATGCTAAGTCCGGCAAATTGTCCAAGCACTTTATTTTCAGCCTTATTTGCAACAAAATTATCAATATAACCCTCAAATCGATCCAGTATTTCCAACTCATTATCATTTAAATACTTATTTGCCAGCTCATCCACCGCCTTATTAAAATACTTCTGTGAGCAGGCACCATAATTCAACATCGCCACAGCGAAGGGATAGGCATCCTGATACAAATCAACATGATCAATTAAATATTGTGCATAGTCTCTGACGGTATAGGTATATTCTTTGCCGCACTTTCCATTTCCATCAAACATCTGTGCCTTGATATCCTGTGTCATCTCATAGGATGCTACCTCGCATGGAAATCTGTAATATGTTTTCTCTGCATTGATCGTGGTATTCGTCTGTGCCTCGGAAACCAGTACTTTCGTAATAGTTCCATTTGGAAGGGTAAACTGCATATACGCATCCTTATCTGCGATAATCTTATTCGACAACTCCATGTAGAAGTTGACGCCGATATTACCGGTAAGACTTAAGGAATAACCGGCAAGCTTCGCACCGATGCCATCAATGATTGCACCACAGTCATCACATTTTCCATCATTGTCCGCATCCGGATGGTCACCATAGGTACTCTTCTCTGTATTCGAATACGCATAAGATACCGGCTCTCCCGGTTTGCCCTCACATCCGTTATAAATAGCGTTCTTGTAAACTTTAGCTCCACCTAAGGTCGGATAATTGTCTGTTCCGATGGTCTGTCCCCAGATGGAGCCATCGTAAGTCACAGTGTCATCACCTTCTCCGGTTGAGCAGCCCTGTGACAGGAGATACGCAACTTCACCGGTCTTGTACTGCTCTGTTGTTTTTCCCTCAATTTTTGTAGTCGTTCCGCTATTCGTGCCTATCGCAGCTCCTGTATAAACGGTGCTGTCATAATAACAGTTTGTGATGGTTCCGTTATTGTAATTACCTCCACTTAATCCTCCTACAAATTTACCTGTTGCTTTGACTTCACCCGTGTTATTACAATTTGTAATACTTGAGCTATCATTATCTCCACTCAATCCTCCTATATACTGACTCGTTCCTCTAACTTCACCTGTGTTATTGCAGTTTATGACGGTTCCGCCATTGGAATTTTTTCCGCACACGCCTCCTACATACATTTTACCGCTGACAATACCTGCATTATTACAGTTTGTAATTGTTCCGTAATTACTTCCACATACTCCCCCTACGCTTTCATCATCTTCACCAACGTTCCCCTTATTGCTGCAATTTGTAATTATTCCGTAATTACTTCCACACACACCTCCTACAGTTTCACTTCCTCGAACAATACCTGTATTATAGCAATTTGTTATTGCTCCTTGATTCGTGTTAGATCCGCACACGCCTCCTACCTGCCATCCCTTATAGGGTTGACCATAGAAATAAGAGTCAAAAATACCTACATTAGCAATCTTACCACTGTTAACACTGAACAATCCTACAAAACTAGTCTCTTGCTTAAAATACAATCCACTGATTGTGTGGTTTTGCCCTTCAAATATACCAGTGTATGGACTTGCGCTAGTGGCAATCGGTGTCCATTCCTTGAATGTTCCCTCATTTACTGTTCCATCCGACTTCAGAACATTTTTATTCACAACAATATCCGCGGTCAGGACTGCATTCGCCGATGCATTCTGCGTCTCGCCCGAAAGCGTACCATTTACAAGTCCTGCAAACCAGTAAAGCTGTGGTTCTCTTTCTAAAAGGTATTTATAGGATAAGATAAAAAATACACTGTAAATCGGCACATCTATATATAAAAATAATAGAGAGGACAATGCACAAAATCAGCATTGTCCTCTCTATTTCCACTATTTTTTCAACTGAAGTAAACCCGATACTATTTCTTGATTTTCACCTTTTTAATTTTACTCCAACTTCCATATATCTTTTTTCCTGATGATTTCTTATAAGCTCTGACACGAACATAATATGTCTTGCCTTTTTTCAGTTTAGTAATCGTTTTCCTAGAAGTCCACTTGCCAACTGTCTTGCTTTTTCTCTTTTTTGTAAACTTCTTATTTTGAGCATACTGTATTTGGAATCCCGACATATTAACTTTCCAATTCCATGAAATTATCATTTTTCGTTTCTTCTTATTTTTTATTTTCAAGCCAGTAACTTTTCCCGGTTTATTTACTTTAGACGATGATGTTTTTCCATCCCCTTTGTTTGATGATAAATTCTTCTTTCCATTTGATGAACTTGAGGGACTGGGTGATGGAGAAGATGTGCCCGTATTATCATTCGTTATACTTGACTTCAAAACTACATTTTTACCATCTGCAAGTGTTTTTATACTGCTTTCTAAGATTGTCTCATTACCTGATGTGCTAATGTCTATCGCTTTTAATTGGTCTTCATTTCCAGAAAATTCTATAGAACCAATCTTAGCACCACTAAATGCATTTGATTCAATCTTTTTTAATCCTTCTGGTAAGGTCAGAGAATTTAAACTTGTGCAGCCATAAAATGCCTTTGTTCTAATATATTCAACTGAATCAGGAATATTTACCTCCTGTAAACTTGAACAATTTTCAAAAAGTCCTTCGGATATATTTATTCTCCCCTCATTGATATGCACTTTTTTCAATGATGTACAATTCGCAAATGCCAAATTTCCCAAACTAGATATTGTATCTGGCATAATTGCCTGTTCAAGAGATGTGCAACCATCAAATGCATTGGCTCCAATTTCGCTTAAATTCGATGAGAACTCAAACTTTTGCAAAGAACTACAATCTCTAAAAGCACTTGATTCAATTAATTTTACCGATTCTGGTAATTTTATTTCGTTCAGACCTTTGCATCCTCTAAAAGCATCTGCTCGGATATTTTCTACCGTATTTGGGATATTTACTTCTTCCAATTTCTCACATCCATAAAACATGCCTTCCATTATATTGATTCGCCCTTCATTAATGTGTGCATTTTTTATGGAAGTACAATTTTCGAATATATAAGTTCCCAACCCGGTTATACTATCTGGCATATTCGCACTTTCCAAAGAGGCACACCCCGAAAACGCTTCCGTTCCGATTTCTTTTAGATTATTACCAAAATCAAAAGATTTCATTGATATGCAGTCTTTAAATGCATAGCTATCAATATACTGTAATTCCCCATTTATGCTAATTTGTGATAGGTTATCACAATTATAAAAAGCGCCCTCAGGAATTTTGGTAACGGAGGTTGGTAATGTGATTTTATTTAAATTATCACATTCTTCAAAAGAGTAGGTTCCTAACACTTTCAATGATTTAGGCAAAGTAATACTTGTCAAATTCATACAGCCCTTAAAAGAATGACTTCCCAGTTCTGTTATTGGATCTGAAATAGTAATACTTGAAACAGTTTCATTCCCCTCAAATGCATTGTCTGCAATCTTTACTACGTTTACGTCATTTATTGTAGGCGGGATTGTTATTTTTTCATCCTCACCTATATATCCTGTTATCTGGATTTTGTTTTCTTTGTTATCTGTAAATAAATACAATAGTCCATTATCCGTATGTCCATATACAATAATATCTATTGTTGTGGATTTTGTATAATTATCCTCCGAATAACTTAAAGTTACTGTTTGTTTACCCAATTTATTAGCATCGTACCCCTCTACAACATATCCCTCCGTAATATTTTTTGTTGTCTCATCTGAATAATATACTTTTAACTCTGCGCCATTTAAATCGAAATCTTCTCCTTGCAAGTAATACTCGGTAGCTTTTCCATCCACCTCAAGATAAGCCAAGGCTACCACTTCATTAAAAGGTATATCAAGCGCCTCCGCAATAAACTCTGCAAAAGTATTTCTTGTACATGAGAGTGATACATTGGGAGATTCATAAAATACATCTGTTCCCATTGATGTCCAACTATCTGTAACTGAAACAGAGGTAAGGTTCGGACAATATGCAAAAGCATAATCATCTGATTCTGTTGTGGATGATGGCAATATTATACCACTGATATTGGTTTTGAAGAAGTTGACCTTTGATAAATATGTAAACTCTGAAAGATCTATATTACCCGAAATTTCTGTCCCCCCTAAATCCAGACTTTCCAAGTAATATTTATTTCCTATCTTCTTCCATTGAAAATAATTATTCAGTCCAGGATGTTCCCAATCAATGTCCGTAATTGTTTCTCCAATAAAATCCTTTAATATTTCTAATTCTTTTTCATCAAATTCTTCTGCTGAAGAATCCGTATATTGAGGAAAAATTTCTACTACAGCATCTTTATCCTGTGCTTTCAATGCTACAATATCATCACTTAAATTATTCACTAGATAATTATCACTACAGAATAATGTATTCAATTTGGACAAATTTGATATGTTGAGTTGTGTTATTTTGTTGCTGCATACATTTAATTTTTCCAATGAGCCACACCCCGATACATTAACTTCGATTATGTTGTTATTTGACAAATCTATTTCTTTGACATAAGCGAATTTTGATATATCTACAGTACCTGACAGTTGTAAATCAGACAAATTTATTTTATCAACATAATATGTTCCATTAATTAAAATCCATTGGATACCAACATAGGATGCTGGATTATCAATGTCCCATCCTAAAATTTCTAAATTTTTATTTGTATTAGCAAATTCCTTAAGTTTGGTTAATTCAGTTGAATTGAATTTAGCATTTTCTGGAACGCACTGGTTTGTAAAACTTATATTACTCCCATTATTAGCATATTGGATTAGTCTTTTGTACAATTCATTTTTCGGATTTATTGAAAGATAATTTCCATCACAGTACACATCCATATTATCTTTATCCGGCAAGATCAAATCTGTCAGCCTGTTATTTGTACATTCAAGTACATCAAGGGAATTAAAAGAAGATACATCCAATTTGCCACTTAATCCGATGGAATCAATGTTTATGGCTGTCACATTTCCATCAGAATTCCACTCAATTCCCTTCCATGTAGAAGGATCATCTAAATTCCAACCAAGTAATGATAAATTAGTGTCCGTATTTGCAAAGGTTTTTAAAGCATTGACTTGCTCTTCTTTGTATAAATTGTCAGCAACAGTTCTTAAGGATGTTTGCGACTTACTCTTTAATGCTAACTTGCCTATATCAGCATCAGAGGCTGGATAAGCTGTTGCAAGTTTTTTTCTTAATTTGGATTTTTCAATGTCTACCAATTCTGCATCAGCTTCATCTTTATACTTCAACAACTGTGTCAGTGCATAATAACTACCAGGATCATGTGTATTACCTACATATGCTTGAATACTATTATCGAATACTCCTACATATCCAAGTGCACCAACTACGAATTTACCGAAAACACTTTTAAATTCTTCATTATTAATCAATGCTCTATAATCAACTTTATCATATTTTGAAGCCATTAATGATGCAAACGTTTTATGAAAAAAATCATACCAGCTTCCATAATTTTTTATGTTTTCAGTTGTGTCTATATATTTATCTCTTTCATAAAAATTTTCTACACTATCACATTTTGAAGTTAAGTATTCAGCAATATCATATGCCCCCTTTTCCTTATATGAAACCCATTTATTCCCTGAAATGTTACCAAAATAATTATTAGCAACCGTTCTGAACAATGCATACTTTTTATTCAAGTTTGCAGCCGTTACACAATAAGTAGTACCATATCTTCCATATTGCCAATTTGCATCAGATAGCGGCATATATGTTACAAAATCATCATCGAAACAGAAATTAAAAATATTTTTGTAATTGCCTTGTTCATTCTTAGATATTGTTGTCGGTGTGGCAAATGTATATCCATACACTGACTCTATTCGTGAATCGTAATTGTTGTCATCAGATTTCTTTCTATCAGTTAGCTTTTTAGCAACAATATTTGCGACAGCGGCTCCTCTGCTGTGACCAGTTACCACATATTTAATCTTATTCGTTTCATTTTTATATCTTTCATTCAAATCTTGTACTAATGCCTCAGCAGAACTTTCAAAACTGTAATGTTTTCCAGCATTTTCACTATTATATGTTCCATCGCCTTCCTTGCTCGCAACATTAAAGTTACCATACCATTCAGAGCCGGTAGTTCCCTTAACAATAACGTATATTAATTTTGTACCATCAGAAAGTTTTTTTTCAGCGGATACCCAATGAATACAATCCTTTGTGTCGTTTTCCTTCAGTGAACTAGTATTTAAATGAACTGATAGCGGAACACTTTCCTTACTTTTTATATCACATCCAAATACATAATTTTGTGACTCAAAGTTATCTGATATAAGCCTTTTTGCCAATGTTTGTTTGGCTGCTGCTGTTCCCTTTGCCTTTGTATAATACCCTGCTCCGTCATCACAGGATTCACCATAAATCAACAAGCTTAACTCCATGCACTCATTAGCCAGGTCGTAATTCAATGTGTTTTCGTTATAATTAAAATTATCGGTGTCAATGCCCAATGTTGTTCTTACATCAGATAATTTTGCATTTGATAAGTTTACTTTTGCTGTGTCATATGCCGTAGTAGAACCGGATATCATTTTATAGTCCTTACCATACTGGGCAGTAAACTCTATCCATGTAAGTCCTCCAGGATTATCTATTGCTTCTCCGCGTTTCCATGTTATAGCATTTTTTTCTATATTAATATTTCCAGAAACATTAAAAATTGCCTTATGTTGATAATTAGGTTTATCTGTCCCTTTATCCACATAACTAATTCCAATAAAATTTCCAGTCGCTTCATCAATAGAATTAATTTTTAAAGCATATTTCCTATTTACAGGAGTACTTCCATGTGATCCATCATAATTTCCTGTCCACACTTTTGGGAAATTTTTTAACGAAAACTTGATATTCGCATCCTCAATTAAATTACTTGCACTCCCTTTCCCTAATTCTCTTGCTTGCGTTATTTGTACATCATTTGGGGAAATGCTTGTAATCAATATACTCAAAATACATACAAAAACAAAAATCCTTTTCAACATCTTCATGTCTGCCTCCTTTAATTAAAAAATATAGTACACTTACTTTGTAGCATTGTAACATATCTTAATCCAAAACCTTTTCCGTTTTTTTCACTACCATATATACTCAAAAAGTGTACTTTTTGACAAAAGTCAAGTTTTTACTTGATTTTGAATAGTTTCACAGAAACTAAAGATATTTTAACAGAAAATCGTATAAATATAAAGAAATTTGTTGCCTATAATAAAAAAATATAGTAAAATATTCCATGTAGCTGTAGTGTCAAAAGGTACACCTTTTGACACTCTGAAACTATTCTAAACCCCACATTTTACGTGGATTTATCCCCTTGTTTTAACCGCATTTCACGCAGTCTCCGATAGAAAGTCGATTTGCTCATTTGACACTTTTCCAGAACTTCATCTATTTTGATATTTCCTCGTTCCCATGTCCTTACAATGCTTTTAAAGTTATCCGGCACTTTTGATTCCGGTCTGCCAAACCGGACACCACGCTTTTTTGCTGCCGCAATCCCCTGTTCCTGCCGTTTTCGTATATTTTCCCTTTCATTCTCTGCAACAAAAGAAAGTATCTGTAGTACCAAATCCGCAATAAATGTTCCCATAAGGTCTTTTCCGTTCCTCGTATCTAAGAGTGGCATATCTATCACACAAATATCAATGCCAATCTCCTTTGTGAGCATACGCCACTGGTTTTGTATCTCCGCATAGTTGCGTCCCAGACGGTCAATGCTCATAACATAGAGCAAATCCCCCTCTTGTAGTATTGATACCAACTTCTCATAATTCGCCCTGTGAAAGTCCTTACCTGACTGTTTATCCATAAAGATATGGCTATCAGAAACTCCAGCCTTCTTTAGAACAATCACCTGGCGGTCTTCATTCTGTTCTATGCTTGAAACACGCACATATCCGTATATATTACCCATCTACAACTCCTCCTTACAAATTTCCTTGAACTACAACGATTCAAAAAAAGTCCTACCGTATTTCTACAATAGGACTTTCTTAAAATCAAAACGGAACAATCAAATAGGCATAGTTTTATAACTTTCAAAAACTATGCCCGTCATAATAAAAATACAAAAGTTCCATTACTCCGCTAATCAAAATCCACCAGCTTATCACATTCAGCTTGAATGGAATAAATAGCAGATTAACAACCACCATCGAAATGGAAAATCCCATAAAGGCAATCCCTACTACTGCACATTTTTTTATCAAGTCAACATCCATGCAATCGTAAAATTCCCAACGCTTTTTCCATTTCCGCAACAAATAGCGTAATCCCATGCGGATACAACTAAATATAACAACTGCAATGATGACAGATGCAAGACACATTATTCCGATTGTCGCCTGAGTTGATATCTCCACTGTTATTTTCAGATAAAGATGTTGATAAAAGTCTCTAATACACTGTGACAACCATTGAATATTCTTGTATCTGCCCTGAAACCATTTTGGAATAGTTGCCGCCGTATCTTTTTCAAGAAAAAGAAGTGCCGCTAATTGTATCAAATAAGCAACCAATAACACAACTGTCATACCGGATAACTGTCTGGATTGTCTGCGTAGAGTTTTATCGGCTGTCTCCTGCAACTCAATCTGCATTTCTCTTTTAATCTGTGCTGTTTCTCGCACCAATGCTGTTTGATACTCAGCTATCAGCCGATTTGCTTTCACAAGTTTTTTATCAGCGTCCTCTTTCTTTTTCCCCGCTTCGGACAGAACCATCCCGGCTCTGTCCTGCATTTCTTTCTCCCGTTTCTCGGTTTCTGCCATTCTGACTTTCAATCTCTCGTTCTCCTGAAAGATGATATCGCTGCCGCTGTAGTTCTCTAATTTCTCTGTCTGCTGTCGCAGTAGCTCCCCTTGCTCGGAGAGTACGGAGTTCACGGATTGTATCTGCGATTTCAGTTTCTGATTGTCGGAAGAAAGATTCTGTATTTCTTGATTCTTCTCCCACAACTGATTCCGCAGCATTTCCAATTCCGTATTTTTGTCGGTCAGTTCCTGTTCCATATCCTCCATCTGATTCAGCAGACTGTCGATCTGCTCTCCGCTGTTGTAATCGTTTAATTCGTTCATTGCGCTCCCTCACTTTCTCTAAGATTTGCTCTTTAAGTTCCGCAATTCGGCTATCTGTTTCTGCAATTTCTGATTCTGTCTGGAGAGCATGGCGTTTTCGCTGTTCAATCTCTCCGCTAATCCGGTCAGTTCCTGATTCTGCTGACGGAGTATGGGAAGCTCCCTGTTTTCCGATTGCAATCTCTCGATTTCTGTCTGCTGATTTTCCACCAGTTCCAAAATCTCGCCCTGCTTTTCCAGAATAGCCAACACCTCCTGCAACTCTTTGATATATTCGTCCAATCAAATCCCTCGCTTTCTGCATAATTATTTGATGTAACGCTTTCATGGTCTGGAACCATTGCTTTGTTACATGATTTAATTGTTTAACAATTCGGTTATACTCGCATCGGTCAGACACCTCACCCCTTTGTTCCATCTGCCTTGCACGGAATCCCTCGTGTACGGTTGGCTCAAAGGGAAGTCCCTGCCTTTTGTAGCTGCGGTGGTCAATCTGCTGTTCCATAGACAGATAGCGGTTACAAATCTCTGCCCACGATTTCCGCCATTTTTCCACATTGCCACGGTCATTCCAGTCATTTGCCTGCACTGTTATCCGCTTCCAAAGTTTCTCGTTCCGCTTGCCCAATTTCTGCTTTCCCGTCTTTTTGTCAATGAGAGGTATACGGTTTCCGGTTTCATCTCTGGCATAATCCTTTTTCTCCTTTGCTCCCCAAGTACCATCTACCTTGATTGGTCGGGTAGTAAGGAGAATGTGTGCATGGGGGTTGCCATTTCCCCTATCGTGAATGGCAACATCAGCACACATACCTTTTGATACAAAATTGATTCGTACATACTCCCTGATAACTGCAAGCTGCAATTCTCTGGAAAACTCCACCGGCAATGCCACCTCCACCTCTCGGGCAAACTGTGCATTGGACTTTTTCTCAACTTTTGTAACCGATTCCCAAAGCGTCTGCCTATCCAAGTATTCCTTTGGTGCATGATCCGGCAAAAGAATCTCCCGATGCACCACACCGCTTTTGCGGGTAAAATCATGGATAAGCCCGGTTTCCCTGTCATAAAGTTTCTCCCCGGCACGATATGCCGTAGCCGCAATCACAGACTTGCCTTTGCTCCGTCCGATTATCTTAACCGAACAGTGATAAATCGCCATAAGCACCACCGTCCTTTCCGTAAGTTATCACTGCAAAATAGATAAAGAAAAATACCATTATCAAAACAAACGTCTGCTTGCTCTGATAATGGCTGGGTAGATTTTCCCATAAGAAAGAACACCGTTTTTGTGTTCTTTCAATGTGAGACATAGCATTTCTTTGTCTGCGTTTTTTGCTGACTTAGAAATGCTTCTCACATTTGCGGTCATGCTGTGACCTTCGGGAGCAGCTAATCCGCCAATGTTTGTGCTGCTTGCAGCGCAAACTTGTCGTGTGAATGAGCACTGCTCATTCACACTCGCCTCGCCAGAGCGCACGCCCACGAAGTGGGATGGACAGTCTCTGACTGTCTATAAGTGCGCCCTTCTCCGTTTCTCTACGAAGGGAATGACAAAGTATCATCTCCCCTGTCTGTATCTTTTGCTTTATCTGAATCACACTCTATCTGCATAGCTCTGGAAAAATATTTTCCATTGCTTTCCTGTTTTTTCAGAAAAGCAATCAGCTTGGAAACATCTTCTTCCGTAACTGGTCTGCCTAACACGGATTCCACCGCACCGCCAATCTGGATTAATCGATGGGTACGGATTTTCCGTTCTTCTGCTTTCTTCTGTTTTTCCAACTGCTTACGCTGTGCCTGATACTGTTTCAGTTTCTCTAACATTTCTTCCTCTTTGGTAGTGCAGCTCTGGATTCGCTCGTCCAGTGTCCTTCTTTGTTTTGCCATAAATATCGTCCTTTCTTTAAAACATGCCGAAAATAAAACCATTGCTTTCGCACAAATCAAAAATTCATTTTTCTGCCACTACAGGCAGACCGTTTACACGAATGTCATTTCTGATAAGGTGTAATAATCTATCCTCCGCTGTGACAGAATCCGTTTCTGCAAAATGAACATTGACTACATAAGTGGTTGCTCCGATTCGTTTTGTAAAACTGTTGTTCTCAATTTCTGCTTTACCATTTCTCATAAAAATAAAATCCTCCTTGCTATTAGAACATTTGTTTTGTATACTGTTTATGAGGTGGTGGTCTGCAACAATGACAGCAGATACCTGTTTCAACTTTTCGATATCGCATACTCTGGTTCTCCTTTCTGACCTTTGTAATTCTTTTATCCAAAAAGAAATTACTCTCTGTCACTAATAGGAGAAATGGACATGGCAAATCGGAACTGTTTTGAAAAATATTTGAAGAAATTTTAATTAACGGACAAAAAGGCGGTGAATCCATAATGCAGAAAGGAACAGAAGCATTTTCAGAAATGGAAGATGACGGTTTTGAAAATGGTCTTTTGGAGGCACTGGCACAGGAACGCTCCGCAATTGAAGAAATAGAACAGGAAAAAGAAGAAAACTCTTTCAGGGAAGAAACGGTTGCCGTTTCTACATCAAAGAAAAAGCTGTGGAGGGATACCCAGAAAGAAGCACTTGCCAGACTGGAAGATTCCGCACGGACGGAAGAAGATTTCCGCAACGTACAGTCATGGTGGGACAGGCTGGAAGCAAATGCAGACAGGCGGTACCGTTATCATGTCATTGGTCGTTCCGATATTCCTTTAGAATGGGGCGCAGCACCAGAGGAAGTCATTCTCCCCGAACCGATTCAGTCTGTGTTCTGGAAACAGATAACAAAGGGCGAATTTTTGGATGCCATTTTTGACTGCCCCTTTGAAATGCAGGAACTGGTTGAGGATATTGATATAGCACAATCCATCCATGAGTTAAAAGATGTTCATAAGGAAGTATTGTACTATAGTGCTATTAGGCAGTATTCCAATCAGCGGATTGCCCATATCCGTAACCAGACTGACCGCAACATCCTCAAAGTGAAAAATACCATTCTAAAAAAGCTACGGAAGAAGCTGTATATTTCATTATGCGAACGTCAGCAAGTGAACTTACCACTATGCAGGAGAGAAAAAGAGTTTTTGGAGAATTATTCTTCCGTTTTTGCTGATAGTGGACAAAATAATCTTTCAAAACCTGATACAGTAAAGGGAAAACAAAGCAAAAAATAAAGTAGCGATTGACGATATCAGGCTTGTCTGTTACGATAGTAATATATTTATTGAAATTTGCAATTACAACTATGTGAGGTATTGATATGAACCTTTTCAAGAAAACCAGTTCCCATTGGGTGCGGTATGATAAATATGAATGGAAGGAAGATGATAAGGGCGTGCTGTATATCACACCTGCCGAAAATGCAAAACCAAATCTGTATAATCCCCTGACAGATTCTGATGAAATGGTACTCCATGCAATCAACACGGGAGTTACCTGCATGAATCAGGATGCTGATGAACAGATAAAGAAAAATGCTGTTATGGATTTTGTATCTTCTTATGGATTGCTCGGCTTTATGACAGCACTGTCCACTACACCGGAATTTATCACTTATGAGGCTGTATACCTCCCCAAAAATCGTTTTATCAAAGAGGAAAGCATGACAACGGAACAATATCTGTCTTACTTTTTCCCCTTTGACAAACTTGATTTTGTAAAGCGGGGCGTGGAATCCACTTGGAGCGTCAGTGAGCCGACAATGGCAGCACTGGTAATGACCATGAGTGACAGACCGCAGGCGGTTACTATGAGTTTACTGCGGGAATATGCCGAACCATATGAATGGCTGTTGAAAGAATTTACCGACTGGGCATTTACCTTTTTGTCCGGTTTCCTGTATTATCAGGATTTTGATAAACTTGACGATATGCAGAAAGATTTATACCGTCAGGGCATGGCAACGTTTGGTGGGATTGCACCAACGTATCATATCGAATTGCTGGAAAAACCTACCATCGTATGGGATTTCCATTCGCTGTTACTGGCAATACAGATGATGTTCAGTTTCATGCTGACGGATGAAAAATCTTCTTTGAAAGTCTGTAAGCATTGTGGCAAGGTGTTCCTTGCGTCCAGACCGAACACGGTATTTTGCAGCGGGCAGTGTAAGAACCAGTATAATGTTTATAAGAGCAGAGGGAAAAACAGGAAGGAGAATGGCAGCAATGAATGAAAAAAATGAAATTGTATTATTTACAGATAATGACATTACGCTGGAAGTTCCCATTACTCCTGAAAAAGAAACCGTCTGGCTTACACAAGACCAAATGAGTGAATTATTTGATACGGCACGTTCTTCTATAGCATATCATATTGGAAAAATTTTTAAGGAAGGCGAATTGGAAAAAGATACTTCTGTCGAAATTTTCGACGGAAGTACCAATAAAGCATCCAGACCGCCACAATATTATAATCTTGACGTTATTATTTCTGTTGGCTACCGTGTTAAATCAAAACGAGGGGTTGCATTCCGCAAATGGGCAAACTCTGTTTTAAAACAATACATTTTACAGGGATATGCCGTTAATAATAATCGTATCAATCAACTTGGAGAGGTGATACGCATTATGAAACGTACAGAAAATTCATTAGACAGCAGACAGGTACTTTCGGTAATCGAAAAATACAATACCGCATTAGAATTACTGGATTCTTACGACCATCAGAATATGAAACGCCCAAACGGTAATCAGGCAACTTATATTTTGTCATATGAAGAATGCTTAAAAGTGATAGCAACTATGCGTTTTGGAGATGAATCGGATTTGTTTGGAAAAGAAAAAGATGATTCTTTTAAAGGAAGCATTGGGAATATTTATCAGTCCTTTGCCGGACAAGACATTTACCCAACCTTGGAAGAAAAAGCCGCAAACCTGTTATATTTTGTAACCAAAAACCATAGTTTTTATGATGGAAACAAACGTATTGCCGCTACCATGTTCCTATATTTTCTGGATAAAAATAATGCTCTTTTTAATGAAAATGATAAACTCATTGATGACCATACATTAGTAGCCCTTACTATTATGATTGCTGAATCAAGACCAGAAGAAAAAGAAATGATGATTAGCGTAATCATGAATTGTATAAAAACATAATCAAAACAGTTCCGATTACCCCACCCAAAATCTCCTATTATTGAAGGACAAGAAATATCTTTCAGGCAGAGCCGCACGCTCTGTCTTTTTTTCTTGCAAAAAAGCGTATCGCAATCGACATATCTGTGTTAAAATATAAGCATATAGATGTGCCGATTGCAAGCACCAAACAGGTGCGGAAAGGAGACTTTTCTATGAAAAAGCAATTGGAACAGACAAAAATAACGGCACTCTATGAAAGGCTTTCCCGTGACGATGAATTAGCCGGAGAGAGCAACAGCATTGTGAACCAGAAAAAAATGCTTGAAAAATATGCAAAGGAACAGGGATTTTCCAACCTGTCGCATTATACCGATGACGGATGGTCTGGGACAAATTTTGAGCGTCCCGACTGGAAACGCTTACTGACAGATATTGAGGATGGTAAAGTTGGCTGTATTATCGTAAAAGATATGAGCCGGATCGGGCGTAACTATCTACAGGTAGGATTCTATACGGAAGTATTATTCCGTGAAAAAGGTGTCCGTTTTATCGCCATCTCCAACGGGGTTGACAGCACACAGCAGAGCAGCAACGAATTTGCCCCATTCTTAAACATCATGAATGAGTGGTATGTCCGTGACACCAGCCGTAAAATCAAATCCGTACTTCATGCAAAAGGAATGGATGGAAAACACCTTACTTCCAATGCCATTTACGGCTACAGGAAAGATCCGGAAGATAATGACCACTGGATTATTGACGAAGAAGCCGCTGCTGTGGTAAGGCGGATTTACCAACTTATCATGGAAGGCAACGGACCGATGCAGGTGGCGCGAATCCTCACAATGGAAAAAGTGGAACGCCCCTCTTATTATCTGGCAAAACAGGGACTTGGCACTTGCCGGGGAAGCTGTGACATGAGCAGACCATATACTTGGACAGCAACCACGATTTCTGATATTGTCAGCAAGCCGGAGTACATGGGGCATACCGTCAACTTCCGCACCCACAAGGATTCCTACAAAGACAAACATTCCCGACGGGTTTCCCCAGAGGACTGGATTCTCTTTGAGAACACGCAGGAGCCGATTGTGGATGAAGATACATGGCATACTGTCCAGAAAATCCGTGAAACAAAGCATAAACCAAGCAAACGTGGCGAACCGAATCCGCTGACAGGGTTGATGTTTTGTGCAGACTGTGGTGCAAAGATGTTTAACCACAGAACAGGCGGCTATGAGAAAAAGGACAAAAACGGTAATCCCACAGGAAAATACACCAATGCGCAGGATAACTACCATTGTTCTACTTATTCCCTGAATAAGTCAAAATTTACGGATTCCTGTTCCATGCACCACGTCAGAACCGATGTTGTCAGGGATTTAATTCTGGAAACGCTGAAAGCAACAGCCGGATTTGTAAAAGAGCATGAGGAAGAATTTATTTCCAAAGTACGGAATGAGTCGAAAATCCAGAGAGAGGATGCCGCAAAAGCGTTGCAGAAGAAACTTTCCAGAGAACAGAAGCGGAACAATGAATTGAACCAACTCATAAAGAAGATTTATGAGGATAATGTCAGCGGCAAACTGACAGACAAACGCTTTGAAATGCTTCTTTCGGACTATGAGCAGGAACAGGCTGACTTGGAGACATCTATCCAGAACACAAAGAAAGAAATTTCTGATTTTGAAGAAGATAATACAAGGATTGATAAGTTTATGGAACTGGTAAGGAAATATACCGATTTTTCAGAGCTGACTACACCAATGATCCACGAATTTATTGATAAGATTGTAGTGCATGAAGCAGACAAGTCAACCGGGGAACGAATACAACAGATTGATATTTACCTCAAATATGTCGGTAAACTGGATGTTCCCATGCCGGAACTGACACCGGAACAACGGAGAGAGGAAGAACGCAGACGCAAGAAACGTGCTTGGAACCGTACCTATATGAGACGGAAATATGAACGTGAGAAAGCAGAACGTGAAGCTGCTGAAAAGGCGGAAATTGGGGCAACCGTGTAGGTTGTTCCAGAAATATCTTTATGATAGGGAAACATGACCTGCATTACTGATTTCGTAAACCGCATCCTTGCTATCGTCCCCATCTATATCATACTTGTCTGTGGTAAGCTTTGCCGGCTGGTATACCTCATTACATGCACAGAAACCATTCTCGCCGATGCTGTGAGATTCCGTTTCTTTCGTTACATATCCGATCGGACAGTCTTTGCATGCCACATTTTTTATATGTTCTTTGTCATCTTTCCAAGTGTATGTAACATCACCGTCTTTGTTATGTGTATGCTCTTCTCCATCTACCAAAAGGCTCGCACCATCTGCCAAAGTGAGTTTCTCCGGATTAGTAATACTCGCACCACTCTCAAATTCAATGCTTTCCCCACTTGCAATCGTTAAATCTTCTTTTAAAGTGGCTTTACCATATACATATGTTTTCGTTACATTAACTTCCTTCTCATAGTCTTTCCATTGCTTTGTGATGACAGAGTTGCTACTATCAACATTTTTTATTACAGAATCTTCTGGATATGCTTCATATGTTTTACCAATTTCCGCCAGAATCTGGCTGTCTGATATGGTAATTCCATTCTTTGATGAAATTGCCCCCGCCATATCCTCGGTACTCTTAGCTTTAACATAACTATCCTTTATACTTACTGTATTACCCAAAATTGCATCATTAATTTGATTATTGTTCACAGCAATATGACTATTTTCAATCGCTAAACTCCCATGACATCTGATCTCGGAAGTTTCCACCGTTGCTCCCATTATACTTAGGTTACGTGGCTTCCTTGTGCTTCCTGCAAGGATACTTTCACAAATCAGACTTCCGTTATTATCACTCTTTATTGTCAAAGTATGCTCATTCTCACTATTTCCCGGTTCAATTTGAATATACTGCTCCACGTTATTGGTTCCTGATAACAGAATCGAAAGATCCCTATCGCAACTCAAATTAGTAATAGACACACCTTGCAGTACCAACTGATTCTCTTCACCGTCATAATACCAACCATTTCCCTGATATATTGTATTCTTATTATCTTTTCCATCGTCTTGAAGTTTTCCATCCCAAATAACTGCTATAGTAGTGCCATCGCCTACATACAGATACTGAGGGGCATTTTCTGCCAAAGTAATTTCCGCAGTCTCCTCCGCCTTCGCATTCATCACGCCCCAGCCGCTGACATCCACCACTGACAGCATCATAAGAGCCGCCATGGCTCCGGCAAACATCCGCCTTATTCCTCGTTTTCTTTGTTTCATATCTTCCTCCCTTTCCCTGCGATGTACTCTCGAAATTCTTCGTTTAGAAGATTCTGTCATTCAGAGATTTTCGCATAATTTAAGATCATTTCCTTGATCCTGCGTAACTCCGGGGTATAATCCTTGTTGTCCTCTGATCCCCAGATAAATCCGCTGGCACAGTACGTACAAGCCGTCATCATTGTATGCACTGTCACACGAAAAAATTCCTCCTTCGGAATATCCGTACGAAACGTGTGATCCTCCTTTGCTTTCTCATACATCCATTCCAGTCTCGTATTGACCGAATAAAGGGATGCATGAAACTCCTCAAGCTGCTCATCCTTCACTCCCTCATGGGTGACATAATGGTTGAAATTGTCATTATACTGCAATAAATCCTTGTGATGCTGGTACATTTCGATATAACTGTCCAGCGTGAAAGTAAACCTATCAATTGCCGGAATATCTCCAATCGATGTAAGCGGACGCTTCGCATCCAGTGCATCCAGATACTCTTTCCATTTGGCAGCACACACCGCGATCACTAACTCCAGCTTATTCGGATAATAGCGGAATAATGTCGCACGTCCTACTCCTGCCGCCTCTGCAATCTCTCCCATACTGACCGGCTCAATTTTCTTCTCTACAAAAATTTGAAACGCAGCATTGATAATTGCTTTTCGTCTGTTATCCTTCATACTGCTTTTTATCTGTGTCTCATTCATAAAATAATCCTTTCCGTGATACTCGCTGTCTCAATCATACTGAAAGATTATTGTCTTGTCAATATCGGATGGGGGAAAATAGATATCCGGATATCCTTTAGCTGTTTTCCAAGGACTGAATGCTCATTCAAGAGCCTTCAGCCCAATCATTTTGTTCATTTCCTAGAAAAAATCAACCATTTTTATTTTTTTCATAATTTGCCTTTCTTAATTTGGGTAATTTCATGATCTCACCTTTCTCTTATCAATCACTATTTTCCACTCTTTTGTTATTGCCGGACAATTTTAACAATCCAGCTTCGATAAGACACATCTGATTCACCGTTACTTTTCTTCTCCAAATGCAACCTGCCTGTCACACAGCTTAAGTGCAGCCGGACGGTGGGTTACAATGATCACTGTCTTATCCGTCATGCTGCGAAGATTCCCAAGAACTGCTTCTTCCGTTCCGGCATCCAGTGCACTTGTAGCTTCATCCAGAAGAAGTACCGGTCGGTCGGAATAAATTGCCCTTGCAATCGCAAGCCTCTGCATCTGTCCTTCGGATAGTCCCAAGCCACGCTCTCCAAGCAACGTATCAATCCCATGCTCCAGTTCTGCGATAAAGCCATCCGCACAGGCAATCTGCAGAGCTCTGTGAATGCCTGCTTCATCTCCTGCTCTGTTCTTATCTGAAAATGTAATGATATCCCGGATACTTCCACTCATAAGCTGATTGCCCTGTGGAACATAGGCAAACATGGAACGGTCACAGCCATACACTTCTCCGGCATCCACTGTATACAAGCCCATCATAAGCTTTAACACAGTACTTTTGCCACAGCCACTCGGACCGGTAAATGCCACAAACTCGCTCTTTCGTATCATAAGACTGTAATCCTTTAATACGATTGGCATGATCGTGTCTCCCTCGGTAATGACCGGCGGAAGATATGTAAAATCCACATGCGACAAGCCGAAAGTGCTGTTATACGGAATATATTTTACTTCATCCTCAGCATACGCCTCAATCTCCATCAGCCTCTCCGCACTCGCAAGCATAGCGAAATACTTCGGCAGATAGCCTGTGATATTGGCAAACGGATTCTGTATCTGGCTGATAAGCTGAAGCATCGCCATAAATGTACCGTAGGTCATAGTGCCACCATAGATACTAAAAGCTCCATAGACTGCTCCAAGCACATAAGCTCCGTTCATAACTGCTCCAAAGCCGATATTGCACACATTAGAAAAATGATTCTTACGCATGCGGGCTTTCTTGTGCTCGCTCATATGGCTTTCCGCCTCAGTAAGACTATCCGCTTCCTTGCCAAATGCTTTGACGATCATCAGACTGCCAAGATGCTCCTGCAAGAAGATACGGACAAATCCATCCTTTTCCTGCATCTGCTTGTGCAGCTTTTTTAACTGCTTTCTGAAAATATAAGTAAGCAGCACCAGAAGTATTCCACCCGGCACAAGGATATAGGCAAACCTCGGTTCCATAATAAGGATTACCACAAGTGCTCCTGCCATCTTCGTTACCATTCCGGCTACGCCCGGCACAATCGTGGCAAGCCCCTCTGACACGACAACAGTATCTGATGTCAGGCGGTTCATCCACTCACCGGAATGGATTGCGGTGACTGCTCCATAATTGTGTGTAAGAAGCCCTGCAAACAGCCTGCTTTTGAATGTATTCTCATAGGTTGCCTTAGCGTATTCTTCTAAGAACCGAAGAACTGCCCGGAGTGCAATCTGCCCCACCACAAGTGCCGCAAAGAGGACACAAAAGGTCAGCATTTTTTTGCTGTCATGTGCCACTGCCCCATCAATCAGTCCACGCAGGAGCAGAGCATAAAAAACACTGCTGATGCCAAGTACCATCTGCAAAAACAGCAGGAATATGATATATAATCTGCTTTTGCCTGCGACCTCGTTGATAAAGTGCAGGGCGGATTTGTTCGTTTTTTTCATAAATAATCACACCAACTTCGATTCATTTTTCTCTCTTTTTTCTCAAAACAGATTGTAATCTCATTCTGATTTTCTTCAAAAATATCCGCAGCTTATATGGTCTGCACCACAGCCACACATACAATCGGTATCTTATGTCATCGGTCTTGTACTGCTTCCCTTTGTGGGCAAAGTCTGTCATCACACCAATAACATCTATTTTAGGGATTCCACTCTCTATCCCAATGCAGTTATCACCAAGGATATCATAGAAATCTTCATATACCTTGATAATTCTGTGAAGCACATACTGGTCTGTGCCTCTTTTATACAACACGACATCCCATAGCTTACAGCTTTCGCCCTGCTTCACCTCACGCACCGTGAAAGAGTCCCGTCCCTGCTTTAACAGCGGCAGCATACTCACTCCTACATTTTTGTATGTGAGAGTATGGAATTTACGTAGATATTCCTCATAAGATAATCTGGTCATTCCTCTATCGCTCCAATGCCACGCAGCTTCTCCACAATTGACTCCACATCCTTTTGCAGCACATCCTTCGGAGCATCGTACTTTTCATACATTGCCTCAACAATCTGCTCTTTGGTACTATCTGTTTTCAGGCACTCCACAATAAATGCCGCTGTCTTGTTGCTTCTGACAAGTCCTGCAAATGAGCTGGTTACATCAATCAGAACCTGCTCTCCATCGCTGTCATGTGTGATAAATGTATCTTTTAATCTCATCTATAATTCCTCCTGTTTCTTAAGTCTATTCATTCCTTCATAAGCCACCCTCGCCGCCTCGATATCCATGTTACAGCCAAGCCGGTAGACCGGCATTACATTAAGCATCCTATCTATGAGGGAAAGTGTCTGCTTCATTCCGTCCGCTGATAAGCTGCGGTTCGTCTGCTGGACAATGAGGGGATATACTGCATGCGGCTCTACCGGTTCGATATGATTTGTGGTGTCTCTTGTCAGTATGCAGATGCCCTTTAGCGGTACTGCAGTATTCGTGCTTAATCTGTGCTTGCCATCCCAGGGTGTACCATATGCGGTCATGCCGGAGTCTGTGATATGAAGAAGCGGCTTGTCATCGTTTATCATGACGGCACGCTCCCCGAAATACTCTCTCCAAAGTCGTGTGTGGGTGGACTTGCCGGTACCGCTTTTCGCTGTAAAAAGATAGCCTTCGCCACCTACTGCAATGACCGAACCATGAAAAAGCAGAGTATCACAGGATAAAAGGCGGTCTGCAATCTTGCGATAGACCGCAAGTGTCTCTAAGTAGGCATCGGAAAAATGCCTGATAGGAATGCCCTCTTTGATATCTTCTCTGGCGGATTTCTCACGCTCAAAGTCGATATCGGACTGCGTGGTGGCAATCGTGAAATAAACCGGTGACACAGTTCCACCAGCTTCCGTAACTGGACCCCTTTTATCATCTGCCACCATATAATCTTTGCAATATTCTCTGATATAATCACAGACAGGACAGATTGTAAAAAGCTGTCCTGCCAGACGGATTGTAAAGTTCTTCATATGCGACCTCTGATTCCATTCAAATTATAATTCTACTTCTGTTTCTTTTTCTTCCGGATAAATAAAGCCATTCCTGTCACTGCAATCGCTGCCGCAATTACTATCAATATAATTCCCCGCACCGGCATACTTTGTGATTTTTCGGAGGCTGTATCTGCATTTGAGCCGATGGTATTTTCGTCGGCATCTATGCCTTCGTCAATTCCTGCAATCTCTGTGCCACCACTCTGCTTTTCTGTACCACGATTTTGTACTGTAGCGCCGTCATCTGTCTTGTTTTCTGTACTGTACTGCTCGGCAAGTTTCTTTTCCTCTGCGGCTATATCTACAGAGGAATCAACCGTAACTTTATAATTGCTCTGATTATTGTTGGCTCCGGACTGTTCCTTAGTCTGATTATTTGATGTGCCGGACGGATTAGCGTTTCCGGCATCTTTGTTTCCTGAATTATGGCCATTCTTATTGTCTGTGGCATCGGACGGATTCGACTTTCCGTTTTCATCGGTATCTTTCTTGTCTGTATTTTCATTGGAATCCTCGATTTTGGTATCTGCAGAAGCAAGTACCACACTCTTTAGATTTCCGGCACCAGAAAATGCATTTGCATGAATTGTCGTAACTGTAGATGGTACGATGATCTTCTCTACCGAATTACATAATAAAAATGCATAATCATTGATTTCTGTTACCGCCTTGTCGTTAATATAGGCAGGAATGGTAACCTCTTTGTCGCTTCCATTATATGCATAAATTGATACGTTTTCTCCATTATCTTCGTATTGAAAATTTCCATAATATTCTGTTGCATACACCTGTACACTTCCAAACAGGCAAAGGAAGCAAATACATACTGCTGTTAAAATCATATTTTTTATCTTCACAATCAATCTCCTCTGTACTGGTTGATAATGACAGCCATTTATAAATACCCGTTACTGTGCTAAATAATTTAAATAGCTTCTCTGTTATTTGGAAAAAGCGGCGGTTTGCACCGCCGCCCCCTGAATAATGGTATTCTTAGTCTCCGAAGCCTTCATCACCGCCACCAATCTGACCACCGCCACTGGTAGTAATCACATCTTCTGTTTCAAATTCAATAATTTCCATTTCTGCTACTTCATAAGCTTCTTTCATTTCTTTGTCCTTCCTTTCACTTAAACTTAATTTTCGCTGTACTTGTTATTCTTTACACCATATATGGAATCACTATATACTGTATATCGGATTCCATTCTTCTCATATATCATATATCCCGTAACTGTATGTCCAGTTCCATAATAATTTGATTTTGTATAATAGAACTGTCCTTCGCTACCCAGCTTAGATAACACGGAATATTGTGACACGCCATCTGTTTCAAGGGTAATTCCATCTGCCTTATGATCACCCTTCTTTCTGATAATACCAATATCTACCAACTTACAGTCCTCCGGAACCGTATAGCTGAAATAAAATGCCATCTTATATCCACCGGTAATATCCTGGTAGGTTGGTTGCGCTATTGTTATCGTCGGCTCTTTCACTACCTCACTGTCTGCCTGCTCATAATATGCCGAAAGTGTGGTGTCTCCGGTGATGATGAAAGTATATGTGCTGTCGTAGCTTACGATATTGCCATTGGCATCCTTCCAGCCCACAAACTGTTTACCGTCAATCGGATCTGCAGTAACCGTAACACTAGACTGTGGAGCCTTTTGCTCTGTCTGTAAACCTACTACTGTCAATGTATAAGTAATAGCCTGTGCCTTAAACACCGGATAAAGACTGGTATTCTCACTAAAGGTTGCAGTTTCAAAATCAACTACATCTTCTGCTGTTGCACCGCTTGCCTTTGCAGACCATCCAAGGAAGTCAAAGCCTACCTTTGTCGGTGCATTTACTGTAGCGGTGATCTTTCCTTCGCCGGAAACAACCTTCCGGCTGTCCAAAAGCTTTCCTGACTGATGGTAGAAACTTACTGTCACATAAGCTATATCTGCTCCTTCATCTGTCTTAACCTTGACAAATTCCGGTGTCAATGTCGCATCACCAATCACTGTGAAGTTGTAAACAGCATCCGTACTTACCGTTGTTCCGTAACTATCCTTCCAGCCTACAAATTCATAGTTATCATTCGCTGTTGCTGTCACTGTTGCTTTCTGTCCATATAGATACCGTTCTTCACTCGCTATACCAGTTCCACCTTCAACGCTTTCACATGTCACTGTATATTTTACCTCGTCAAGCCATGCATAATATTCATCCGGACTGTCATCTCCTAACGTAAAGGTATATGTACTCTCTGTTCCTACAGATGTATTGCCTGCTTTATCCGTTGTCCATTTGCTGAAAATGTATCCTACACTTGGTGTTACTTTAAGGGTAACGGTATCGCCGTTTGCATACCATCCATTTCCTGATGCTATGCCTCTTTTAGCATCCGCAAATGATATGACAATATTGTGATCTGCCGCTATCAGTCCATCTGCACCTACTGTAGATGCTGCAAGCAGCTTATCAAAGGCTGTTGCAACATCTGTATCAGAAGAAGCCTCTGTAATAGTATCTGCAACAACAATAGCCTTTCGTAAAGCATCAATAGAAGCTGTCGTGTACTGCACATCTGCATACTTTCCATCACTTAAATTCTGCTTAACTTTGGTAATTAGCTTTCCAAGCTGATTATAAGTTTTAAAATCTTCACCACAAACATCACATTTGCCATCTAAATCTTCATCGGTGTGCTCAGCATAAGCCGGAGCTTTCTGTGTATTTGAATACGAATAGACCAGATCACCCGGATTACCTTCACAACCTGGATAGGTTTCATTCCGATATACTGTATTCTTGGCATCCCCTGCCTTTTTCAGAACAGGATATGTATCACCATTTCCGCCAAGTGCCTGTCCCCAGATGGAGCCATCGTAAGTCACAGTGTTATCACCTACTCCGGTTGAGCAGCCCTGTGACAGGAGATACGCAATTTCACCGCTTGCGAATTGTGCGGCGGTTTTGCCGCCATTTTCATCTTCTGTGTCTGCGAGGTAATAGCAATTTTTGATTGGCCCAAAACAGTATCCACATATACCGCTTATATCAGCATCTGAGCTGGTAGCAGTAACGGTTCCTATGTTATAACAGTTTGAAATTGGTGCAATACTACAGCCACACACACCACCTATAGAAGCTACTGAGCCGGTAGCGGTAACAGTTCCTGTGTTATAACAGTTTGTGACTGTGCCACCATTATTATATCCACATATACCGCCTATATTAGCAGATGACTCAATAGCGGTAAGATTCCCTGCATTATAACAGTTTGTGATTGTGCCAGCATTGTTTCCGCACACACCGCCCACATGATCATTCCCTTTGAAATAGGAATCAACGACTCCAACATTTTTTATGTTGCCATCGGATTCTGAACTTCCGAATAATCCAATACATGTTGAATCACCATTAAAGTACAAACCACTTACGGTTTTATTATTTCCGTCAAACGTTCCTGAATACTGTGTTGTACGATTTCCCATCCAATCTGCAATCGGTGTCCAGGTTATAAAATCACTTCCGTTGGAAACGTTGCCCTCTGCATCGTATTGTAAGGAATCAAGAAGATTATCATTTACTGTGATGTTGGCTGTCAGAATTGCATTGGCTAATGTGTTTTGTTCAATACCATCAAGAGTGCCGTTTACAAGTCCTGCAAACCAGTACAGCTGACCTGCATTGCTGATTTCGTAAACAGTCTCTTTCGTGCCGTCATCGTCAATATCATATTTGTCAGTTGTTTCAACAGCAGACTGATATACGGTTGCATTGCATTTCGGGCAGTTTCCGAAACCGTTGCTGTTGAAAGTTATTTCAACCCCCTCATGCTTACACTCTTCCTCTTCCGTGGATTGTTGTTCAGTCTTTCCAGCACTATCATTTACCTGCACTGCAGTCTCCTCCGCCTTCGCATTCATCACGCTCCAGCCGCTCACATTCACTGCTGACAGCACCATAAGAACCGCCATGGCTCCGGCAAACATCCGCCTTATTCCTCGTTTTCTTTGTTTCATATCTTCCTCCCTTTCCGTGATACTCGCTGTCTCAATCATACTGAAAGATTATCGTCTTGTCAATATCGGATTGGGGGAAAATGATTATCATTCGCTCATCATTTGTCCATTATTATTCAACACTTTCCCTACTGATCCTGCCGGATTTTTTTCACAATAGTTATTTCTTGGAATGTCCTGCTTCTCCTCTCCTTACTGAAAATCATCCGGACAGCCCGGTACACCCAGTAAAACGGCAGAAGCCAGTGATGTCTTTTCAGTACCGGGCAATAATCATACTGCTCTTTCCCCGGAAACAGTCGTTTTATTATATAAGCAGCTTTTGAAATACTTCCATCTTTTTTCCGATGCTGAGACATGCTGTTTACTACTCTGCGCTCTGTCGTACCGTATGCTCCGGAAGTCATATAATAATAAAGCAGCTTACTCTCTTCCGGCAAAAGAGCGTGACGAAATCTTTCCGTCCCTTCTTCTGCGAGGATATCATTTATTCGGAACACTTTCTTGCAAAGATCCCTATTTTCTTTCTCAAAATCTGCAATACCAAGAATCTCACACTGCTTGTCAATATAAGGAAAATCAAGGGAATCTTCCAGCCGATTCAAATACACATATTGATCCAATAGAGAACGGATTCCTGTACCGCTTCCATCAAAGTGCTTGAACATATGCGTCATAATATATACATAGAAATCCTCATCCGTAAAGCGATACTCGGATCGATTTCCTTTCGGACGCAGACGGTCTTTGATCCTGTCATAATAGCTTATCCACTCATTGTGATGACCCGCTCCGTAAAGTGAAGTATGCATTTCAAAATTATAAACCGGTTCTTTTTCATAGACATCATGATTTCCCTGCTCAAAAACTTCGACCTCATAACCGCGGCTTATCATGTAATCCCGGATCTGCTTCGCATAGTCTTTATCAAACAAAATGTCATTGTCCGACATCTGCCGCATGCCGATGGACGGATAAAACTCTTTTAATATCACGCCCTTTAATGGCATATGCCAGATTCTCTGCTCATCCATATAAGAAAAAATCTCTGCACGTTCCCGATCGAATAAGATTACTTTACGGATTGCTTTGGCAATACTCTGTTCCCACTCTGTCGGAAGCTTCACGCCAGCCTTTTTCAGCACGGTTCCGGTAAGTGCTTCCACAAAATGAGCCTTGCTAAATCGATACATCATCTGCATTTTGTCTTCGTCGTATGCTTCCTGAAATGTCTTGATATAAGCCTTCGCAGGCATTTTCTCATTAACACCACACCCTAACAGATAAAGCAGATCACACATCATATCTGAAAGGTCCGCGTTTCTAATTTCTTGCTCCATCCTTTTCTCCTCCATCAACAATATTTTTCTCATTATATACCCACCCATATGATAAATAAGAGTATTATCTTTGGATTACTTGTTGTATAACCATTATTGAAGTTCTAGAGAATTAGAAATATAAAAATGGAAGTTCTTCTCCTTACAGTATTTTTTTATTTTTTGGATCAGTTTTTCGTCGGTTGTATATTCCAACAGATATACTTCCATTCCGTCTGCTTTGCAAGCTTCCAAATATTTGCTATAATACTCCCGTGTTTCCCTTGTTTGCTCATTAAATGTCCCTTTATCAAAATCGATACCGCTCCACACAGATTCCTGGTTTACACCTGTCATAATATGATCAACAGCCCCATAGCGTTCTCTATATTCCGTTACATATGTATCTCCACCATTGATGATGACCGCTTTTTTTAATGTCATAATGTTTTGCAAAATCGCTGTAAGACCCTCAAAAATACTTTTGCGCGGAGCATAATAATATACATCACAATTGTCTATAAAAAAACCGTCAACACCTTTTTCAAATAGTTTCTTAGAAAGCTGTTCTATAAACTTCTGCCATGCCGGGACAGACACATCCACCCATTTTTCTTCATCCCAATGCTCATACTTGCCAATTGTAAACTTCTCGTAAGTTTTATAATATTCCCTGAAGTTTTCAACAGATCCAATATTTAGATACGTATATACCTTTGTTCCATTTTGATGGAGCGATTCGATATCCTTTTTTGTAAAATATTGCGCATCAATTACAATCAGATCATATCTTTTAAAGCGTTCCAAAGATGAGGCGTCCGCATTCAGAAACACCCCATAATCATTTTTCTCTAATGTTTTCCCATAATCATTTTTCTCTAATGTCTTCCCATAATCATTTTTCTCTAATGTTTTTACTTTATCGTCTTTTATAAAAAAGCATCCCATAATAAACATCAGAATAACTAGTAAAGCCACGGCTCCCATCTGCTTGATTTTTTTCCTGCTCAATGACACTCATCCCCTTTCCATAGTTTCCAAATCTATAACACAGTATAACACAGAATAAATGTGATATGGTGAACTAATTGAACCTCCTTAACTTAAACCATCCACTTCGTTCTTTCTGACACTGCAATCTCTGTGCCTGAGATGGTCAAGCATTTTTGTAACATTTACACTAAAAAAAATCATCGGAGAATTATCATAAGGACATCCTGCTTTGCCGAATCCCTTTTTCTTCACAAAATTCTGTGAAGGCTCTGGAGGTATATTGTGAACCCTGATCACTATGCAAAATAATTTCTCCTTTTACAGGATTTCTGTCAAGGGCAATCTGTAATGTCTGGATAGCCAATTCCGCATATTGCTAACAACCGCAACTTTATTGATTACTTACTAGCTCAAAGTTCCTTTTCATTGCCTAAATGCTCTTATATTTCTGTACCAATGCGCTCAATCGTAATGTGATACTGCTTTAGTCTGCTCCTATAAACAAAATAAAAAGGTAACTAAGAATTTTTCTCAATTACCTTTCATTATCGTTCCATACAACTTATGACGGATAAAAACAGGCTATACCCTCCTACAGATTTTTATCACAACTCCTATCCCCCTATAGGAATCATCGTTTATTTTTTTGAAGTTCTTTCACCACTTTTTGCGGGATAACAAAACGTAGTGTTCCCATGGAAGCCGGTGCTACATCCCCCTCTGCAAAGCAGATCACTATTTCATCTTTTCCATTGATATAAAACTGTTGGTTTTCATCAATCTTGTCAAACAATGCTACCGGTGTATCTGTATCCAGAAAATACACATTATTTTCATCCTTTTTCATATTTTGGCGCATCTGTTTCTTGATCTGTGCCGTAAGTACATCTACATAATCCGCATTCTCCGGGAACAGATTCGATAATTCCAGCAGGTTTCCGGTACTCTTTTCTATCGTATAGAAGGCATCCGCCTGGTATCCATCTGCCTGGGAGGAAAACGCAGACAGCATAACACAATAATATTTCGAAGAGTTCGTGACCACCTTGCTATCCACGGTCAGAGAGGAGTAGCCCAACGCCCCGACCTGCTTCTTAAATTCTTTGAGCAGCTTCTCGGTCTTTTGCTCCATCTGCACATTGATCTCTTTGACTGATTTGCGCGCCTGTTTTCCGGTTTCCTCGGAGTCGTCCATCCCTGCCCTATCTGCATAGATTTTATTCCATTTTACGTCTGCACTATGCCTTCCATCATCAAACCGGTATTCCCGGAATGTAACCAGCTTAAAGTATTCTCCTATCACCGGCAGGCTCTGCATGGCATAAGCCGTTGCTTTATTAAGATTTGGAAGCAGAATACTCAATGCTAGCATGGCTGCCATGCCGGCAGCAACATACCATCTGTGAGGTTGTTTCCTCGTAGCAGCACAAGCAGCATAATCTGCCTCCTTCACATAGCAGTCCCGTATTCCTCCCATTGCCTGCAGCAGTTCCTTGCTGCTGATTGTATTTTTGATTCTTCGGCTCATCTGATTCCTCCATTCCATGCATTTGAAAATTCGTTACTATCCGTTCTATCGGTCAGACACTGCATGATATTCCTTCATCAGCTTTGTATTTTCCATAATAAATGGCTTTGCCGTATCCTGCCCCCATTCCGTGTCATACATTCCCATCAGATAATCATTCAGCTGTTTTTTGCTTTCAAAACGGGTTACCTGATAAGGAAGTTGGAATGACAGCTTTTCAATAAACAGATATTTATGATTCTTTGTCGGCACCAGCACACCGGTATGACCCACAAACAGTTCATTTTCCGTTTTGCTGAAACTGGAATGCAAAACGACGCTGATCAGAGTTGCCTTTGTCTTGCCGGAAACAGAAATCTTTTTGTTTTTCCAATCCTTTGCCCAAATTGCTGCATGTGTTGCCACATTCTTCGTATATTTCGTCTGCACCGTAGAGAATATACTCTGAAATGCTTTTCTCTGCTTTCCTGAAAACTTTTTAGTCGGTGCATTCTTTAACGCATCCTGATCCATAAACAGCTGCGACGGATTCGCTTTTCTGGTATTGCCGACCTTAATATAGTCCTTCATCAGATCATAGGCAGTAATCCTGCAGTTATAACCGATAAACAGTTTATTTTTCTTCAGCCAGAGCTTACTGATCCGGTTTTCATTATATACCGGTGGCTTTTTTCCCATCTTTCTGAAGCTTTTTTTTACCAGACTGGTATTTTTGATGGTTTTATTGTAGCTTACAACATCCTTCAGCCAGGCATCCGCTGTTTTGGCAGAGATTCCCGCTGACAAAAGGGCACTCCTTACTTCTTTTCGTGACTTTGCATCTGCAAGATTGGAATATGCCGGCTTCTGTTGTTCTGCCGCCACAGACACCTCTCCTGCCGCAAACATACTGACTAACATTGCAGTCAATAAAACATAACACAATATCTTTTTCTTTGACATAACTATTACCTCATTTCTTAATTCAGCCCTGATTTTTTCACAGGCTTGTTTCTAAATATGATATCCTTCCTTTTGCAAATGTATCTTTAAGGACTTCCGCATACGGTGCAATCCCACCTTGACTGCGGACTCCGTCATATGAAAATGCTCTGCAATCTGGTATATCTCATCCAGATAAAAATACCTTCGGACAAAGATCTGTCGTTTTTTTGACGGCAGTCCGTCCAGATACCGGTTGATTGCTTCCTTCAGATCCTTCCGGTCCATTTCCTCTCTCACATTATCATGTGCCAACGATGCACACTCCTTTAATTCCTCCAACGGCTGATCCACACTGTCCCCACAGCGTTTTCCGGCATGCAGATGATCATATCGGTTGATTGCCAGATTTCTGGTTATTTTTCCCACATATGCCGACAAAATCTCAGGTACTGTCGGCGGAATGGACTCCCACAGCTTCAGCCAGGTATCATTCAAGCACTCCCTGACATCCTCTCCATTTCCTAAAATACGATAGGCGATGGAGCTGCAATATCTTTCATACTTGTCCACAGTATTTTTAATGGCAGCCTCATCACGGCACAGAAATTGCGCAATAATCTCCCGGTCATCCCATGCCATTTGTTCCCCCTTTGAATAGTATGATGATTCTGCCATTTTTTCCTCCTTTTCCTACTGCAGGTCTATTCCTCCTGATTCTTTGCAATGCATTTCTGACTGTTTTTGTCTATTGCATCATAATATAGTTTTGCATAGGCTTTGCATCCGGAAGAGGTCAGATGTACTCCATCGGATACAAACCACTTTGGGTGCCCTTCTGCAAGAGATGCCCAGTCAATAATCTGCACATTTTTGTATTGGTCTGCCATGGATCGGATCTGGTGATTAGCCTCTTCCTGCCACTGCAAATGCTCCCCGAAGGCTGTGACCCAATAGATCTTCCGGTCCTTTCCAATCGCACGAATCAGCTCTCTGCCGACAGCATCGGAAAAGGTTCCGTTCGTTCCCAGAGCAAGCACGACCGTATCTCCTAATTTTCCTTTTGATTTCAGGTCTTTAACAATATCCTTCGACTGAATAACCTGTCTGGATACCTTGGCATCAATCATACAGTCCGGTAGCTTTTTCTTTACTTCCTTGGAAGCACCAAGTAGAACGGAATCACCAATTGCGGTAATACTCTGCCCACGGATGCTGGCATTGTCATCTTGATCCGTTTTCTCTAAGGGAGCCTTTTTCATTTTTTCCACTTTCCCGGCGGCCGGTGCTTTCTCTTTTGAAGCTTTTACCTCGTCAGCAATCCTCCTGTGTTGTTGCTGTGACATTGCCTGTGCTTTTACGACAGTATCCTTCACAGCGTCCCCCGGCAGCTGATGTGTAGTGATCACACAAACAGCCAGTACAATACAGGCTACAGAGAATCCAGTGCTGGTATAACCTATGACAACACCATCCCCCTTCGGGTTCTGTTTTTTCTTATATTGAAAAAATACCATCAGTCCATGCATCGCAGATGCCGCAAAAACCATCAGTATGATCTGTACACACCAGGATACCGGGCCAAAGTTTTTCTTATAATACCCAAACAGAAAAATGATCGGATACATCCACAGATAAAGCTCATAACTTATTCTTCCTACTAAAGCAAAGGGACTTTTGTCTAGCCATTTCCCCATACTTCCCACTGAAATCAGCAAAAGAATCAGTGCACAAAGTATTCCATCTGCAAACATTCCCCCTTGGTATATATACGGCATCTGCCCTTCCGCTATGAAATAGGCTCCCGTCATCACCACGAGCCCTGCTGCTGTCAGGCTGTTTATAAACCATAACGGCAGCCTTCTTTGTACAAAAGATATCACATCCTTCTGAATCATTGCAATAAACATTCCCAAAAACAGGGCATATATTCTTGTATCTGTCCCATAATAAAGCCTTGATACATCCTCTGTCGGACGATAGACAATGCTCATACGAAGTCCACCAAGAATCACCAGAACAAGCACAGCTGTTCTCGCAGCCGTCATGGATGTATGCTTCTTCAGTTTACGAAGAAGCCAAAACAACAGCGGCCACATAAGATAAAACTGCATTTCTATGGCAATCGCCCACAGATGTGTGTATGGTGACTGCTGGCTCATCCTTGCAAAATAAGATGCATTCTGCCGGATCTGCCAGAAATTATTATATCCCCCAACAATGCTTAAAACTTCACCGCCCCTGCCCTTTGCCACCTCCGGCATACTGACCGCCAGAATGCCCCACACTGCAACGATCATAATGAGCAGAGGAGGATAAATCCTTATGCAACGTTTTTTATAAAATCTGCCTGCTGCATATTCCCCATGTTCCAGGTCCCATACGGATGTTTTATAGATCAGATAGCCGGACAGCACTAAAAACATATTGACTCCGAGAAAGCCGCCCGGAAACCGCCCCGGCATTACATGGTAAAGGACAACTCCCAATATAGCAAAACCCCTTAACGCATCCATCCCTTCTATGCGGCGTTTTTTCTTTTGCTCCTTCATTTTCCTGCTTCCTTCCTACTGCAATAAGGCTTTTTTTTGCGCGCTATATATTATGACAGCAATTTGAAGCAAAAGGTTACATTTTTATTATTTTTTTTTAGAAGACAACCAGCTTCATTATGATGCATTATTACGTAAAAAAGGGAAGCAAATGCCTCCCATTGTGATTTTCAAATACACTTCCATTTATGATATCCATAAAGTGCTTTCCACCATTTTTTAATGCTTTCGCAATGACAGAAAAAATCTTATGATTTTCCCCATCGTCTTCAAGATATCCTATTGCTCCATCCGCCATATTCAGCACAACATCAAATTCCTTATCAAATGTGATCGTGCGAATGTCCTGACAAATGAACTTTGCATTCAAATTTTCTTTTTTTGCCTGCTCGTTTGCATAATCTATGTACGCCGGTGTAATATCAATACCGGTAACATCATACCCACGTCTGGCAAACTCCAGTGAGTGCCGACCAAATCCACATGCAAGATCAAGTATTTTTTCCGTTCCTTTTAAATGTAACTGCTTGATTAGAAAATCTATTGACGGTGTTAGGATACTTGGCAGGCAGAGAAAAGAGTATCAATAATTAAGATGCCGTTGAACTATATTTGAAAAAATAACTCCCCATCCCTCACAATATCTGAGAGATGGAGAGTTACTTTTTACGCTGCAATCTCCGGGATTTCCCCGACAAAGTTATAAATGATTTTGACTTCCTGAACCTTTTCGCCATCAACCTTGTTTACTTCGCCTACCAAAATCCGGCTGATAAGGCGGTTCAATACAGTTTCATCCAGCTCCTGAATCGCTGCGTATTGGCGGATTTCCCGGATAAAGCTTCGTACATCGTTTTCCTGCTCGTTAGAGCGGTGCAGGAGAAGGGACAAATCCTTGATGCGGCTCTGGTTTTCCTCCTGTTCCTTCTCCATCGCTGCCGTCAGCTTTAGAAAACGCTGCTCTGACAGGATTCCTTTTGCCTTATCGGTGTAGAGGTTTAAAAACATTCCGTCAATCTCCTGATTCCGCTTTTCCAGCCGTTCCCGTTCCTTCTCCATATCGGAAGCATCCGACAAATACCTCCGTTCCATACGGCTGCACAGCCGCCGGTAGAAAGCGTCTGCATCCTTCAACGCCATTTCTGCCAATTCCTGAATATCCTTCAACACAAGGTTATATAAGTCCCTCGCTTCTATCTTGTGGCTGGTGCAGGCGTCCTTCCCCAGCCGGTTATAGGTCTGGCAGATATAATATGCCTTGTCAATCGGCTCCCGTTCCTTGCCGGTGAAGCGGTTTTTTCCTGTCCTTCCGACCTTTTCATAGCGAGCCTGCATGGACTTGCCGCAGGTGGCACAGTAAACCATGCCGTGAAACAGGTTGTAAAAAGGGCAGGCATTCCCCTGCATGATGGGAGGGCGGCGGTCAATCAGTTCCTGCACCTTCTCCCAATCCTCCGGGCTTACAATGGCTTCATGGCAGCCTTCTATGACTTCCCATTCCTTGCGGGGAATGATGTCCACGGTGCCGGAGCGGATTCCTTTCTGGTGCGTCCGGCAGACCAGATGTGCGCCCTTATAAAAAGGATTCCGAAGGATATGGCTGATTCTTGCGCTTCCCCACGAATAATAGTTGACATCACAGTCCGTATTGCTTTTTACCCGTGTGATCGGGATTTTTTCTTCCATGAGCTGTTTTGCAATCCGCATACAGCCCCAGCCGTTTAATGCAAGGTCATATATCTTTCGGATTGTAGGGGCTGTTTGAGGGTCAAGCACCAGATGCCCCCAGTCAGCCGGGTCACGCATCAAGCCAAGGGGCGGCTGACCTCCGCAGAATTTACCCTGACGGGAGCGGGTCATGCGTCCAGCCAGCACCTTTTTGGAAATATCCCGGCTGTACATATCATTCAGG
>ERZ772865.498-NODE-498-length-45322-cov-12.190271_pt1 | contig 45322 bp, 28 predicted proteins | sample MGYA00512133_ERZ772865 | MGnify/ENA primary metagenome ERZ772865 (study PRJEB29015, sample SAMEA2737722) | human gut metagenome | biome: human gut; feature: human-associated habitat; material: faeces | place: China | collected 2012 ...
TGGCAAGGTTCTCTCCCTCCGGCCCTGCGGGGCCACCTCCCTCGCAGAGGGAGGCAAGGAGTATCACAAAAACGCGCAGTACCATTCCAAAACGGGCCCGCCAAACAGCATCGCGATCACGATGCCCGCACACAGAAACGGGCCGAAGGCGAAGTGGTCCTTCTTCCCTGCCTTTTTGGAGGCCAGCAGGTATATACCGTACATACCGCCAAAAACAATGCCGAAAAACATCGCCAGCAGCGTATTCTGCCAGCCCAGGAACAGCCCGGCGGCTGCCATCAGCTTGATGTCGCCGCCGCCGAACGCGCCGTCGATGACAAGGCAGAGCAGAAACATCGGCACACTGACGCAGAGCGCACCGATGACGTGCGGCAGCCAGTCGGCAGGGGAGAGCAGCACGCTCACCGCGCCGCAGACCGCCAGCGCCAGATTCAGCCGGTCCGGGATGGTCTGCGTCTCGGCATCAATGAGCGAAACGCTCAGCAAGATCCCGCAGACCGCCAGCGCCAGCAGCGCGGCCCAGCTCATGCCGAACAGCCCGCCCGGCAGGGCGTAGGCAGCGCCGTACCGCCAAGTGCAGCCCAGCGCCAGCACGCCGCCCAAAAGCTCCACCAGCAGGTACCGCGCCGGAATGTGCGCACCGCAGTGGCGGCACCGCCCGCGCAAGAATAACCAGCTGAACACAGGCACTAAGTCCGGCGCACCCAGCGTGTGGCCGCACTGCGGGCATACGCTGCGGCCCTTCAGCGGGTCCATGCCCCGCGGCAGCCGCCACGCGACGACGTTCATAAAGCTGAACAGCGCCGCGCCCAGCAGAAAACGAATGAGTCCCAACAGAAGCTCAAGCAGCAGCATGGCCCACCCCCGCGCCGTATTGCAGTCGGTCCTCCGCGCGGAAAACGCGGTAACCGCCGTCGGCATCATAGATGGCGTACATGCCGTTCTCCTGATACAGGAGCCGCTGCACGGTGTAGCCGTTCGGGTCGATCTGCAAAAGCGTCACGGTGCCGGGCAGTGAGCCCAGCGTGCGGATTTCCTCGGCGATGCCGTCCGCAAAGCCGTCCGCGCTTGTCTGGTCGGCGAACGTCTGCCCGGCGGAGTAGCACTGGGCAGACACGGCACTGGCCGCCAGCCGCGCAGCCTTGACCTGAGCCAGGGCCTCCCGCGCACGGGCCTGATAGCGCAGCTCCGCCGCGCCGGTCACAATAGTATACAGGACAGCGCCCAGCGCCAGCAGTACGGCGAGCTTTTCCGCAAACGCAGCTTTGGCCCAGCGTTCCCCGGTATGGCGCAGCCATGCGCCCAGTCGTGCTGCCAGCATTGTTACACATCCTCTACCATATAATAACACGCTATTTAGTATACCGTGCCGGGCCTGTATTTGCAAGAAATTTCGCGAAAAAAACTCTACTTTTTGTTCAAAGCTAACGGAAATTATGGCGAAATCGTGCACAACTTGCCGCTGACCCACTATATTTGGTGTAAATTTGCTGAAATCTTGCGGAATTTGTTGCGAAAACGTCACATTCCGAGTATAATGCCAATATATATAATGTGATATTGTGTCTAATTGTAACCTTTCACCGGAGAAACGACGGGAGCATCTATGGTGCAGTACAATAAAAATATAAAAAACAAAAAGAAAGGCTTTACGCTGGTGGAGCTGATGGTCGTTCTGGCTATCACAGCCATTCTGGCGGTGCTGGTCGGCGGCGGGCTGATCGCCTACACGCGGCTGGCCCGGTTTGAAAAGAACGAGGCCAACGCCCGCACGCTGTTCCAGACGGCGCAGATCTCCCTGACCCGGATGGAGACGGCGGGGGAGCTGGATGCGTTCCGCCGGCAGGTCATGGAGGAGGGCAGCACGGGCGACCACTTCCAGAACGACGTCACCGTGACCGACGCGGACGGCAAAACCCTTGTGAGCCGCACCAAGACCGAACTGGACCAGAACGTGGCCGCGCTCTACTATGACCGCACGGGCGCTGCCGCGGGCAACCATAACGCGCTGGTCAAGGAGCTGCTGGGCGATTACATCTACGACGCCTCGCTGCTGAATGCCTCAATCTGCGTCGAGATCGACGTGCAGAGCGGGCAGGTCTACTCGGTCTTTTACGATACCAAATCCGATAAGCTCCGCTTCAATCAGGACGGTGCTACGAATATTTATGACCGCAGCTATGACCACCGCCGCAATGACAGCCTTGTCGGCTACTACTCTGCCGAGGACCGCGTCAACGTTGTGCAGCTGGTGCAGACGAAGCTGAAGGTCAAGAATCCCCGCCTGACGAACGGCGAGACGCTGACCCTGAGCTGGAGCGGCAACTCCAGCCTCGGCGATCTGGACACCTCCTACACGGCCACGGCCTACGCCGCCGGGGACACCGGCGACAATCGCAAGCCGCTGTTTACCATCACGATCAAGCGCGACACCGCGGGTGCGGCGGATGATAACAAGCAGGTCATCACAGAGATGCCTGTTGTTATCTACCAATACAACGACGAAGGCCAGCAGACCGGCACCGAGGAGAAGAAACTCTACTTCCCGTTAAGCTACAACAAGGGCAGCTTTGTGCTGACGCTGGACGCCATGGCGGACGCGGCGCTGCTGCGTGCGTGTGAGAACGACGAGGTTGCCGCCACGAGCCTGTACAGCATCACCCGCCTGCTGAACGACCCGAAGGACATCTACATTGCCATGCGCGCCGAGCCGCGGGAGAACTACAGCGATACCTACACAGCCAGCAAAGAGGAAACGACGAACGAGGAAAACACCCTGCTGGCCAAGGGCGGCACGGCGGTCACGGCTGACCTGAAATATTTCCGCCATCTGTACAATCTGCGCTGGTCTGCCGATTGGAAGATTGACGACAAGGGCACCTACACGCTGACCCCCCAGGCCAGCAACAGCACCGGCCTGAACTGGACGGGCGGCGGCGTCACGGTCTACTGCGCGTCGGGTGAGCGGTACCCGGCGGCCAAGGTGCCGTCCCTCAATGACCCTGTCGCATGGCCGACGATCCCGGAGCTGGGTGAAAAAATCGAACTTACGAGCAAAACAACGGTCCTTGCAACCAAGACGACCCGTGTGCCCATCCTCAATCTGCAATTGAGCAGCAAGTCCGTTGCAAAAACCGGCAGGGCAGGGAAGGACGAGCTGGCCGACCACTATGTCGGCCTTATCGGCGAGAATAAGGGCAAAATTTCTTACATCACACTGCGCGACCCGGACATTCAGGTCAACGTCAAGACCGAGACCGTCGACGCCGGTGCGCTGCCGAAGGCAGACCAGCTCAAGCTGACCGCGACCAAATTCGTCACGGCGCTGGCGAAGGACGACGAGAACTGGCGCGATGTGCGTGCTGTCGGCGCACTCTGCGGCGTCAACACCGGCACGCTGGAAAACTGCGCCCTGACCCGCGGCACGAACTCCTCGACCAGTGCGCTGGTGGCCGCGGCGCTGGCGTTTGACAACACTACCACCGCAACGCAGCGCATAGAGCAGACGCCGGACGCTGGCAGCAACAGCTATACCTATTATACAGACGAGCCGCGCGGCATTGGCGGTCTCGTCGGCGTTGCCATACCCAAAGCCGAGTCCGTCATGCAGGACCTGACCGTTGCGTCGGACGTGACGGTAGCGGGTCTGCTTGTGGACAAGAACACGAAAAACGTGGAAACGACCACAGCGGCAGACCAGCAGGCCGAGAAGGCCCGCTACGCTGCCGCGGCAGCCGAGCCGAATGACGAAAACTCCCTCTGGCGCAGCGTTGGCGTGGGCGGCGTGTTCGGCACGGTGGACGCTGCCCAGATGAAAACAGACAGTAAAACGAACATCGTCAACAACGGCTTTGTGACCGGCAACGGCTTTACGGGCGGCATCGTCGGCAACCTGTTTACGATGGACACCAGCGTGTCCCAGAGCCTGACGGGCCTGAGGAACAACGGCACGGTCAGCGCGGGCGCCAACTATAAGGGCGATACCGCGGGCGATGCGCGCAGCCTGGTGCTGGGGCAGTTCTTCGGCGGCATTGCGGGCTACGGCAGGGGCGTGACCCTGCAAGGCTGCGAAAGCGTGACCCGCAGCGACCTGACCGAGACCCAGCTCAAGGAGCAGGTCAAGGCGGGCTTCGACGAAACCGGCACATTGACCGACGCCAGCCCCCTCAAGGGTGATTTCGTCGGCGGCCTTGTCGGCTACGGCAAGGATATTGTGCTGGAGGACTGCAAGACCGGCAAGGGCTACGTGCTCGGCAGCCGGTTTGTGGGCGGTCTGGCCGGTGGCTTTACCGGCAGCGGCGTAAAACAGAACGATACGAACAGCAGTGACGTCTTTGGCAGCCGCTACGTCGGCGGCATCGTGTCGGTCAACGGCAGCAACAGCATAATCAACGGCATGACCAATACGGGTCTGGTCGCGGCCTTTGGAAAGAACGCGGCCTACGTCGGCGGCATCGTCGGCGTCAATGATGCCGGCTGGGGCGGCAGTGAAGACAAGACTGCCAAAGCCACCGTGCAGAACTGCGCCAACCGTATGTCCGGCGACAACGCCACCGACACCCGCCGCATCAACCTGCTAAAGGAACTGAGCGGCTGCGCCGACTACGTCGGCGGCATCGCGGGCTGCAACGGCAAAAACGGCGTTGTGACGTGGGATAAGAGCGGCACCCCGACGCTGGGTGCCATCCTGTACGGCAACAACTACGTGGGCGGCGTGGCCGGTTATAACGATGAAAAGGCGATAATCTCCAACACCTTCGGCCAGGACCTGACCATCAGCGGCCAGATCGTGGCGGCGGGCAAGGCTGTCGGCGGCATGATCGGCCTGAACTGCGCCTCCACGCTGCCCTCCGCCACTGTGAAGGTCAGCCGCGTGGCGGGTCAGCAGCTTGTCGGCGGCGTCATCGGCGCCAACCTGCCGGTGGACAACTTCACCATGCCGGACGGCGGCACGTTTAACACAGATGTGGCCTCGGGCCGCGTCGAGGCCGACGCCGTCGCGGGCGGCATCATCGGCTACAACCGTCTGCTGGCGGCCAAGCCCGCGGGCGTCACGCTGGAGGCGCTGCTGCCGACGATTGACAAGAGCACCGGCGTGCTGACCGACAGCACCGACGCGAATACGTCGGACGGCGAGGTCATCCTGACCGGTTTCTGGAACAAGCTCAACCTGCAGGCCGACATCTACGTCGGCGGCATCGTCGGCGCAAACGACGCCAATACGAAGCTGACGATTCAAAAGGCAACCAACGGCGCAACGCAGAACGCCCTGTCCGTCGGCGGCCTGAACCCGTCCAACAACGGCGCGTTTAAAGGCGGCGTATCGCTGAACGCGCTGGCCGGTGGCCGCTATGATTTCGACGACGTGCGCGGCGCACTGGCGGGCGGTATCATCGGCTATGCCACACCAAACACGGTGCTGGAAAACTGCATAAACTACGGCACAGTGGCTCACAAGTGCGCCGCGGGCGGCTTTGCGGGCTGGAACGAGGGCACGATCAACGGCGGCAGCATGGCGGCGTCCCTCGGCAACCGTGAAGCCGGGTATACCTATCTGGGCGGCGTTGCGGGCGTCAACGGCGGTCGTATTCAGTCTGCCTACCCGGCTGAAGACTGCGCCGTGCGCGGCGACAGCTATGTCGGCGGCATTGCGGGCGTCAACCTGGGCGGTGACGCTACGGCAAGCAAGGGCCTCATCATCTGCACGGGAAATAACAGCAGCACTGGCACGGTGGAGGCCAACCAGTACGCGGGCGGCGTGGCCGGTGCCAACGTCGGCAGCATTTCGCTGTCCGGCCAGATGCAAAGCAGTGTCACCGCCACCGACTATGCGGGCGGCGTGGCCGGTATCAATACGAAGAACGGCATATATACAGGCCGCATTTACGGCGCTGAAAACACCACCGGCGCGGTCAGGGGCAGCGTCACTGCCGCCAACTACGCGGGCGGCGTGGCCGGTACGAACCGTGCCGAAATCACCCGTGTGGAGAACTACGCCTCGGTGCGCGCCAGCACACAATATGCGGGCGGTATTGCGGGCGAGAACGACGCGGGCGGCACGATCAGCTATTGCAGCCATGCCCAGAATCCGATCTACGCCACCAACGGCGAGGCGGGCGGCATCGCGGGCAATAATAATAAAGACGCGCTGATTGAGAATGTGCAGGTGGTCCGCGCCGCCGTCACCGCGGCCAACGGCACGGCGGGCGGCGTCACGGCCACGAACTTCGGCATCATCGGCCAAGACAGCGGGCTGGAAAACAACAGCAGTGTAAGCGGCTGCACGATCACCGGCACGTCGGAGAGCATCGGCGCTGTTGCGGCGTACAACGGCAAGGACGCGACCATCCGCAACGTCAGGCTGGCGGCAAACGCCAACGTGCAGTTCAGCACCCCGGCGGTCACCATCGGCGGCCTTGCGGGCATGAACGATGGTGCCGTCACCGGCTGTCAGGTCGAAAACGGCGCGCTGGCGCTGAACGACGGCCTGCGCGCGGGCACCAACACCGTCACGCTGGGCGGCGCGGTGGGCCGCACCACGAAGAACGGCACGGTCAGCAGCACCAACGTTCTGCTGAACCTTACACAAAATCTTGATAAATATACAAATTTGGGCGGCGTCGCAGGCAAGAACGACGGTACCCTGAAGCAGTGTACCTATTCCGGCACGATGGGCGGCGAGGCAGGCGAGGACGGCCTTGTCTCCGTCGGTGCACGCAGCACCGGCAGCACGGTGGGCGGCATTGCCGGTCTGAACAACAGCACGATCACCGGCTGTGAGGTCAAATACATCAAACTGCAGGTCAGCGGTATCAGCAACATCACCACGACCCAGACCGCAGACGAAAAGCTCGCCAGTGCCAGCCATGTGGGCGGCATTGCGGGCCGCAACAATGCCGAAATCGCCAACAGCTATGTCGCCACCGAGCGCAGCAACGGCGCGGGCAGCATCATCACGGCGCGTTACGGCTTTGTGGGCGGCGTCGCGGGCTCCAACAACGGCACTATCAAGGGCAGCGGCAGCAAAACTGTGCAGACCGATTTGATGCCCAAGTTGAAAAAGTGGATCGCTGACGGAGACACCAATGCAATTGTCGCTGCGCTGCGCGGCAACCCGGTAAATGGGACGGGCGCTACAGTTAGCTATGTGTCCAACTTTGTGGATCTCAAGGGCGTTGACACTGTGACGAATAAGGGCTACACGAACGTTTACAGCGACACGGGTCTGGCCGCTAACGATCTGCTTGTCGGCTTGCGCGGCAGCAATAAGGATATGAACAACCTTGCCAGCGGTCACTTGGGCGGAATTACCGGATTCAACGGCCTGAACGGCAGCATCAGCAGCACGGCCAGCGGTAAGTGGTTCGTCTATGCGGATAACGCAGCCCGCGATGATACCACCGTTGGCGGCATCGTAGGACAGAACGAATCCAATGTGACTGGCACAAGTGCGCTGGATACTGTGGTAAACTGCGCTGCCGTGCGTCGATTCAGCCGCCGGACGTTCTGGAAAACGGGCAATAACGCGACCCAAAGGGGTGATATTTCCCAAAGCGATGCCAATGACCGCGATGATGTTAATTACTATGATTCCACAAACCGCTTCAATGTGCAGGTTGGCGGCATCATCTGCAACCAGAACAACCGCAGTGGTGACCGGTGGACGCTGACAAACTGTATTAACTTCGGCTCTGTCTATAACAGTCGTTCCGGCAATGCGGGCGGCGTCATTTCGCTTTGGACGAACTACGGCGGCACGCTTCAAAACTGCTACAACTTCGGCGACCTGAAGACGAACTTCAACGACGGCGGCAGTGACTGCGGTACAATGGGCGGTATTGTGGCTTACTATGATGCGCCTGTCTCCAACACGTCGGTCAACGTCCTGTCCTGTCAGAACCATGGCTCGATGAAGTCGTCTATTAATGGCTGGAGCAGCGCAAACGACATCGGCGGCATCTTTGGCAAAGTGCAGATGAAGAACGCCACCGACATTATGACAATCGATCTGTATGACTGTGTCAACGGCAGCACTGTAAGCATTCAAGCCAGATCGATGGCTGTCGGCATTTTTGCTTACTTGGGCCCGTGGGATGGCGTGGACAATCCGAATGTCAGCAGCGTAAAAAAAGGTAACGGCTACAATGGGAATGCCCAGTTTAAAACCATCCCGTATGTTACCATCAATATTGACCGGTGCCGCAACTTTACCACCAATATGACGACCCAAACCGAAAAACGCGATAATGACAGCACTAATAATGGTAAATATTACTGGATTGCCGGTATTGTCGGCAGCCGGTCCATGGGCGGCTACAGTGTAGCCCCCACAACAATCACAAACTGCTTCTCTGTCGTTAAGGACGATTGGCACCCTGTTGCCTATGACAAGCGTTCGTCCACAGAATTGACATTGAAAGACGGTACGGTTGTTTATGGCGAACACATCGAAGGTCATAACAACTACTATATCGATTCCGGCGCGGCCTTTGCCAATAGCTACAAGAAAATACAAGGTCAATCCCAAACCGCTACGGGCGTAACCGACAGAACCCTGACGCGCATCACAACCGGCTTGTCCACAAGCATCAACTGGGGCACGCAGAACAGTAACTTTACCGAGCGGCAGGAAAACACCAAGTCCGGCAGCCGCAGACTCTTCATCGGTAAGGATAAGGATACAGGTGGTGGAACGGACGATGCCTATTTTGCTATGCTGCCCACAAGCAGCGACGGCAAACAAATCAGCTACGACATTACAAAACTAACAGGCAGCACGGGCTATATTGGTGTCAAGACCGGGCAGTCTTTTGGTGAAAAATCGACGCGGCGTTATATCTACGATGCCAACGGCGTTGAGCGCGGGCAGCTGCTACTGGTCTACGGTGAAAACGCACAGACGACCAAGGACAACCGCAAGGGCGAACCGGACAATGAGGACATCACGGACGAGGTCATCCAGAACTACTATAAGTACGTGCTGGACAGCACCAAGCCCGCCAAGCCGGGAGAAATCGACGTCAAGGCCAGCCAGGTGCAGGACGCGGACAACAACGTCTATGGCCGTTATGAAGTGACGTGGGGCGAGCCGAACGACACGACAGCCAGCCCCGCCGCTTACTACCGTGTTGAAATTCTGCCCTGCGACGATGCGGGTATTGTCGCACCGGATGCAGATCCCTATCTCAAAGCGGACGTCTACCAGCGCAGCTATACCTTTGTGGCAGATAAAGCGTGGACGGGTAACTTCGTCGTGCGTGTAACGCCCTACAACACCAACAACGACCCGAATCAGCCTGATAACCCCAACACCAGCGGCGTGCAGACCTTTATGCACGCCCTGCCGACACCGGAGATTGAGTTCCGGCTGGTAAAGCGAACGGGCGGCGGCTTTGACTGGAATCAGTGCCAGACGCCGGATGAAAAACGGAGAGAATTCAAGTATGAGGTTGTCGCGGTGCTGAAAAACTACACCGAATACCCGACAGACGAGGCATGGACCGTTAAGCTGACCGATGGAAGGTATACTTATTATTTCAGCAGACAGAATGGCAAGCAGTACATCCGCCTGACCCAAAATTTGGAACGCACTTTGACGCTTACGGCGCTGGCAACCCCGGACAACAGCAGCAGCACAAAGTATCTGCGCTCGGCCCAGTACAAATCAGAGACCTATCTCCCGTCCCAGTGGCGAGACAATCTGCACTCTGACAAGGACGAGGATGGTCTGCCGCTGGGCACGCTGAACAAGGACGGCAGCACGGAGTATGTGACCTACACCGGCCAGACAGCGGAGAGCTTTGAAGCAACCGTGAAGTTCAGCTTTACCCCGAGAGTCAAGAACGGCAGCGAGCACGGCAGCCCGACCTACCGCGTCATGCTGCTGGCAAAATATCTGGGCAATGACGAAGTCAACGGCGTATCTTTGAACGGCCAGTACATCACGCTGGCCGCGCGGGAGGGCATTGTGACAGGGTCTCCCGTCACCTTCAACCTGAACAGCCTGCCGTCGGATGCTATGACGAACTACACCGACTTCCTCGTTGTCGCGGTGCCCATCACCAGCGGCAAGGGCGATATGAAGTATCGCTGGGATGCCACGGCGGACGAAGTGTCCGCAGCCATCGCCAGCCATGCGAACGAGACAAACGACACCGACAAAGAAATCTGGTGGAAGAACGGCTATGAGATCGTCCGCACGGGCGAGCACAGCTATACCTATGCCCATCTGACGCCGCTCTGCTTCTCCGACGTGAACCGCACCGATGACCCGGAATGGGCTGAACAGGCCACGCAGACGACCCCGCAGATCATCTTCAAGCAGCTGAACCTGAATGTCCTGAAAGCCCCGACGCTGGCCGAAACCATTGAGGACGGCGTAGTGGATAACAACAATCAGCTGACCTACACGTTCAAATGGACACAGGACGACATGCAGGCCACTGACGCAGCCCCCGACTACCAGATCAAGCTCTACGGCCTGTTGATGGACAAGGACGGCAATGTGACCGGTCAGGAGCAAATTGCGCTGAAGGACGGCGTAAATCTGGCCAAGGAGGTTCAGAACAGCGGCAACAGCTTTACCCTGCCTGTCAACGTGGATACCATGCTGGCCAACGGCAGCGACAGCTGGCGCTATGACAAGGTCCGGCTCGAGGTCACCCGCGTGGCGGCAGCCGGCACCGATGAAATCGGCGCGTCCGCTGTGGCGGATTACAGTGTTAAGCAGCGCCTGCCCGGCATCAGCGCGCCGAGCTCCATCACCCGCGTCAACGGCGAGACCGACAACGCGGATGCCCTGCTCTACACGGTCAGCTGGTCGCCGTCCGACAACGCGCGCATTGACCACTATGACCTGTGCGTCGTCGATGCCGGCGGCAAACCTGTGCTGACGCTGCCCACCACGGGCAATGTCGGCAGCCTGACGCTGGATATGGAGCAGTATCAGGGCGTTGCGATGAGCTTCCGCGTCATTGCCCGCCGCAAGGACGACAGCTGCTTTGACGGCCCGGACGGCGCGTTGAGCCAGCCCGAGACCATCGTCCGCCGCGCCGATGCGCCTGTGGTTGAAAACGTCGCTTTTGACAACAACAGCCCGAATCAGGAGACGTTCCTGAACGACCTCAAGCTCAACATGACGCTGGAGGAAGCCGCAGAGGGCAATGTCTACTTTACCGGCTATATCTTCAGCGATGCGGACAAGTATACAGAAATTGCCAATCTGGCCAAGGCTTGGCAGGACGAAGGCACCGGGCAGGCCAAGTACGAGGCCCAGCAGGAGTTGACCAAAAAACTGGACGAGATGCTGAACAGCGGCGACGCCGAGCTGGTCATCCCGAAGGACAGCCGCACGGTGGGCGGGAGCGCCAGCGTCAACGACAAAACCGCCAGCTATACCTTTGTGCCCGACGGCAACGGCTTTACGCTGACGCCCGACCATGCAAAACAATACCTGCTGCCCGCGGTGCGCGTTATGCCCACCGACGGCACGACAGCGTCGAACTGGTTCTACTTCTTGCAGCAGGATGCCGCAAAGGCACAGCTGCCGGCCATCACGCTGGACGCCCCCGTGGACGCTGCCGAACCGGAACGCGCGCTTGGCAATGCCGTTTACACGCAGGAGGTCAACCTGTACAACGACCCCGAGTTTAAGAGCAATCGCGGTACGGCCCCGCTGGAACTGCGCCGCTTTACGGTGGAGTGGACCGCGGTGAACAAGTACACCCAGGCCGACGGCACGGTGCGCAACCTGACCGACAGCTATACCTTTACCGTCACGCCGCTGGATAGTAAGACGAAACAGCCCTACAGCATTACGGTGACGACCTACGACAGGGACGAGACGGACGAAGACGGCACCACGCATAAGCGCGGGGAAATCAAAACCGTTACCAAGACCTATGACGGCAAAACGACGGAGATTGCGAAGCAGACCGACGATGTGGACAAGGAGACCGGCAAGACCCGCATCTGGTACGACCTGAGCGTTGAGCCTGTGACCGACGAGAACGGCAACGTGACATGGAAATCGCAACCCTATAACGTCACCGGCACGGTGGAAAAGGACGGCGGTACGCTGTACTACAAGGCACAGACGGTTCCCATGCTGGAACTGGTGCAGGAGGACGGTGCCGAGCCTGTTTACCGCATCACCCTGCCCGAGCTGCAGGAAAAGGTGCAGGACGACTCGCTCGCTCTGCAAAAGTTCACCGCAAGTGTGACGCTGCAGACATTGGCGCACTCGATTGGCGACGATAAGACCGTTGCGTCCGATTCGGTCAAGGTCACCGTCAACGGGACGAACACCGCCGATGGGGCGGAGGATGCCCAGAGTATGGACTCCGCGGAGAGCGTCGCGCCCGCCGAGACTGCAGAAAGCACGGCGGCGGAAAGCGCCCCCGCAAGCGTGCCCCCGGTCCTGATGCGGGCCCGTGCGGCACTGCCTATGGCGACCCCGGAGACCGCCGCTGCCCCGGATGAGACGGACGCGGCGGAAACCGCGCCCCCGAAACAGACGGAAACAAGCGACGCATCGTAATTTTATTTCAGGAAAGAAGGTGGCATTATGCACCGCAGGGCACGCAGCATTCTGCGCGGGGAGCAGGGACTTTCGATGATACTGGTCCTCTGCATCGGCGCGCTGTTTGTGGCGCTGTCGGCAGCGCTGGTCTATGCGGCCTCCGTGCTGACGGCCAATGCCAACCGCCAGCTGCTGGAACAGGAAGCCTACCAGCTGGCAACCAGCTTTTCCGACGTGCTGGAAGGGGAGCTGAACAAGAAGGACAGCAGCTTTGCCAAGTTCGTCAATGAGCAGTTCATGTTCTCCCAAAGCTACGGCAAGGACATCTATGATTTGGAATCCCAGCCCAAGGAGTTCGCCTGGAAACCGAAAGGCAGCCAGCCTGATGGCGGGGCCGAGGCCATCACGGTAACACTGCGCCGCCGCCCGGGCGAGGGTGCCGACAAGCTGAACCAGACGGCGAACAGTGACACGGCCAGCGCATTGCTTAGTGAGATTACGCCTTGGGAGGGCGGCGAAGGCCGTGGAGGCATGGCAATCGTCGATTTACAGCTGGACATTACGGTGACAGTCACGAAAAACGGCGAGAGCTTTGCCTTTACGCGGACCTATGACCGCACGGTAAAGTACAGCAGCAGCGACAAGTCAACAAGCAAGGTGTACTACACGGTAAATGGCGGAACAACGAAGTATTACCGTAAGGGTGACCTGACATTTGTTGCCGCCGGTAAAGATGAATTGGAAATCAAAGACGATAATATCACAAGCAACCGCCTGACGTTCCATTGCGACACCAGCCAGCAGCCCGATTCCATCACCTACACCCGCGGTGCCAAACAGAGCACCGGCACAACACAGGAGTGACCCGCTATGAAACATACTTTACAAAGTCAGCGCGGCGAGACCATTGTGGAAGTGCTTGTGTCGTTCCTGCTGCTGATGATTTTTACGTCGATGTTCGTCGTTTCGCTGCGGTACGCCCGCGCCATGTCCCAAAAAGCCGAAACGCTGCGGGAGACAGCCTATGAGCTCTGCGCAAAGTTATACGGGCCTAATGACAAAGAGCCGAAATGGAACGATGACGGCGCGGCGCAGGATATGACGTTCGGCAACAATGACTTCACGGTTAAAGGTGTGCAGCTACAAAGCACAACGCCAGAAGTGAAAGTGAGCCAAAACGGCACAGAAAAGACTGAGAGATACGTGTTCCACCGTTACTGCAACAAGGAGGAAGAAGGGACGACCAACCCATGAAGCAGCGTTTGAAAAACCAGAACGGCACAACGCTGGTGGAGCTGATCGTCTGCATGGTGCTGCTGTCGCTCTTTACGCTGGCGGCGGTCACGCTGATACAGCCCAGTGCGCAGGCGTACATGGACATCCAGCAGCAGACGCGCGCGCAAAATCTGGCCGATGCGCTCATTGAGACGATCCGCGGCGAGGTGCTCGAGGCGAACGGCTATATCCGCTTCACCGACGGCGCAACAATCCCCAATGATACTGATGAAGATAAAGGATATGACAGCATATTTAAAGAAAAAACAGGGGTGAGTGACGGTACAGCACTGGAATTTAGTGTTTATCCCAATCACATCGAATTGATTGATAAAGACTATGTACCGCCATTAACAAAAAGTGACGGGACACAGCTGCTGAAACAGGAACAGGCAAATGCGCTGAACGGCTACCTGCACATGCGGTTTTATCAGCAGAGTGGTACAGATAACAGCCCGCAGCACACTGCAACAGATGAAAATACCAAACAAGTGACGCAGAAATACGTTGCTTACGCCTATACGACGGCGTACCCCAAGGACGCTTACATGGGGTTGTACATCAAAGACTTGCACTTTTATGCTCGCAGTTATCAAAAACCCAAAAATGGAAGTAAATATGCGCGTGTCACCGCAATTACGGTAGTGCTGACGATAGCTAAAAAGGATGCAAACGGTCAGAGTGTGACGCTTTGTACGCAAAAAGCAATTATTGCACTGCCGGGCGAACCTGTGTATATTGAGAAACCCGGCACCTGGGACGGCAAGGCATCGTCGGAGTCGTGAGCGGTGCCCTCCGGGTTGATTTTTGAAAAGTTTATTACAATCCCGGCGGATGTACTGGACAAATTCAAATGGACTTGTTATACTTTAAAACATGAATACCTGTGTGCCGGACAAAATGCAGGAACGTCATGGGCATCAGAGCAGAGAGGATGACTAGGATGGCAACAATTGAAATCAAAATGCTGGGCGGCTTTGAGATCCGTGTGAACGGCAAGCCCGTGCTGGCACAGCTGGCGCAGTCCCGCAAGGCAACGGCGCTGGTGCAGTATCTCGTTTTGCGGCGCGGGGAGCGCGTCTCCCACAAAGTACTGACCGATACCCTGTGGGCAGGGGAGCGGTCCACCAACCCGGACATGGCCCTGCGCGCCATCTTGCATCGCTTCCGCCTTATGATCGACGCGGAGGGTCTGAATGAGATGAAGGGCTGCATCGTGACCAGCCGCGGCTACTACCAGTGGAACCCCCATCTGGACTGCAGCGTGGATGTGTTTGAGGTCAACGACCTCTCGGAGCTGGCCCGCAAGGAGAGCGACGCCGAGAAGCGCAGCCGCATTTATGAACAGATCGTCAACCTGTACGACGGGCGCCTGCTGCCGCAGTCTGCGTCCGAGCCGTGGGTCGAAAGCGTCAGCGTGCGTCTGCACGGGCAGTACCGCACAGCCATTTTAAACCTGCTGGAGCTCTGCAAAAAATGGGGCGAGAGCACCCGCATCGTTACGCTGTGTACCCGTGCGCTGGAGCTGGACCCCTACGAGGAGCGCCTTTATCTGGAAAAGATCGTCGCGCTGGAGACGCTGGGCCGCCACGAGGAGGCGGAGGATCTGGCACGCCGCGGCAGCGCCATGGGCTGCCTGCATCATGCCATTGAGCCGGGCCGCGCAGGCTCTGCCTACCGCCAGATGCGCCAGGCAGACCGCAATATGGAGAGTGAGGTCTCCAAGCTGATCTCTGCCCTGCCGGATACCGAGAACACGGGGGCCTGTATCTGCGACTTTGAGACGTTCAAGGAAATTTACCGCGTACAGCGCGGCGTGCAGGTCCGCTACGGTCTGCAGGTATTCCTGGCGATCCTGACCGTGGCTCCCAGCCAGAACACCGATGCTGCCGAGACCGCTCTGATGGTGGAGCAGCTGGGCGATCTGATCCGCACGAATCTGCGCCAGTGCGATGTGGCCGCCCGCTACACCGATATGCAGTATGTTGTTATGCTGAGCGGCAGCACCGCCGAGAGCGGCACCAGTCCGCTGGAGCGCATCAAGGCCGCGTTCTACCGCATCCCTGCCCATGGCCGCTACCTGTTGAGCTATAGCCTCTATGTTCCCGAGGCCAAGGCCGACAGCGGGCGCGCCCGCCGCCGCAAAAAGACGGCGAAGAAGGAAAAATAAGTGAGCCGTTAAGCCGTACAGTGAAAGCTGTGCGGCTTTTTCATTACCCTGGCCCCCTCTGCGAGGGGGCTCCGCCCGCAGGCGGTGGGGGAGAGAACCTTGCGATAATCCGACATATTTCGGGCTATGGAAAGGTTCTCTCCCTCCGGCCCTGCGGGGCCACCTCCCTCGCAGAGGGAGGTAAGGGTCTGTTTTTTACATTTTCCACAATCTTTTGCCTAAAAATTTTTACAAAAAATACGAAAAAACTGTTTAAATTTCCACAACAATGTGGTAAAGTAGTATCAAACAGGCGGGAGTGTTCAAAAATCACTGCGCCGCAATGAAATTCTACGCCGCAGGGCTGCCGGAAGCAGCCCCGGCGCGAAAAGAGGTTTGACGATCCATGGGCTACGCAAGCAAAGACATCCGCAACATTCTGGTGGCCGGCCACGCCGGCTGCGGCAAAACGACGCTGACCGAGGCACTGCTGTACATGAGCGGCGCTTCCGAGCGTATGGGCCGTGTCGAGGACGGCACCACCGCCAGCGACTTTGACCCCGAGGAGATCCGCCGCAAGGCATCGCTCAACTCGAGCGTTGTCCCCGTCGAGTACGAGGGCATCAAGTACAACCTGATCGACGCACCGGGTCTGTTTGATTTTGAGACCGGCGCTGCCGAAGGCATCATGGCCGCCGAGAGCGTGCTGATCTGTGTGTCCGGGCGTTCCGGCGTGACCGTCGGTGCCGAGAAGGCGTACCAGCTGGCGCTGAAAAACAACAAGGCGCGGATGATCTTTGTCACCAAGGCTGATTTGGAAAACGCCGACTACTTTAAGATCCTGGAGCAGATGAAGATCAAGTTCGGCCCCAGTGTCTGCCCCTGCGTCGTGCCCGTCCGTCTGGACGACGGCACCGTCGCCTACATCAACCTGTTCAGCCAGAAGGCCTTCAAATACGAAGGCGGCAAGCAGGTCCAGATCGACCTGCCCGACATCGGCCACCGCTTTGAGGGCCTGATCCAGGCCATGAGCGAGGCCATCGCCGAGACCGACGAGGCTTTGATGGAAAAGTTCTTCGAGGGTGAGGCTTTCACCACAGAGGAGATCGTCCAGGGCATGGCCTCCGGCGTGCGCAGCGGCCAGATCACGCCCGTGTTCTGCGGCTCTGCCGTCAACGCGCAGGCGCTGGATATGCTGCTCTACAACATGAACGTGCTGCTGCCCGGCGCGGACACCGCGTCCGCCGTGGGCGAGTCTGGCGGCGAGTCGGTGGAGATCACCGCCGACCCCGCCGCCCCGCTGTGCGCCTACGTCTTTAAGACTGTGGCCGACCCGTTTGTCGGCAAGCTGAGCTTCATTAAGGTGCTGTCCGGCAGGCTGACCGCGACGAGCAACGCCGTCAACGCCCGCACCGGCCAGCCGGAGCGCCTGGGCAAGACGCTGACCGTCTGCGGCAAAAAGCAGACCGACACGCCCGAAATCGTCGCCGGTGACATCGGCGCAGTTGCCAAGCTGGCCACCGCCAAGACCGGCGATACCCTGTGTGACCCCGCCCGCGTCGTGGCGCTGCCCGCACCTGTGTACCCCATCAGCAGCTACCGCATGGCCGTCAAGGTCGCCAAGAAGGGTGACGAGGGTAAGGTCGGCAGCGCGCTGGCCCGCCTGATCGAGGAGGACCCCGCCATCCGGTTCGTGGTCGACCCCGAGACGAAGCAGCAGATCATCAGCGGTCTGGGCACCCAGCATCTGGAGGTCGCGCTGGCCAAGCTGAAGAATAAGTTCGGCGTCGAGATCACGCTCGAGAATCCGCGCGTGCCGTACCGTGAGTCCATCCGCAAGAGCTGCAAGGCGCAGGGCCGCCACAAGAAGCAGACCGGCGGCCACGGCCAGTTCGGCGACGTCTGGATCCAGTTCGAGCCCATCGAGGGCGAGGGCATCGAGTTTGCCGAGAACGTGTTCGGCGGCAGCGTGCCGAAGAACTTCTTCCCGGCAGTCGAGAAGGGCGTCCGTCAGGCCGCCGAGCACGGCGTGCTGGCCGGTTACCCGATGGTCGGCATGAAGGCCACGCTGCTGGACGGCAGCTACCACCCTGTTGATTCCAGCGAAATGGCGTTCATTATGGCCGCCAAACTCGCGTATAAGGCCGCCATCCCTGAGGCCGGCCCCGTCCTGCTTGAGCCCATCGGCGCATTGAAAGCCCACGTCCCCGCCGACAACACCGGCGATATTATGGGCGAGGTCACGAAGCGCCGCGGCCGCGTGCTGGGCATGAACCCCGATGACGACGGCCTGCAGGTCGTCGAGGCCGAGGTCCCCGTGGCCGAGATGCAGGACTTCACCACCTTCCTGCGCCAGCTGACCCAGGGCCGCGGCTACTTCACGTTCGAGTTCGTCCGGTATGAGACCCTGCCGCAGATGCTCGAGAACAAGGTCATCGAGCAGGCAAAGGCATTGGGCAACTTTGCGGATGAGGATTAAACGAGAGATGTTCTTTCTTTGCAAAGAAAGAACCAAAGAAATTCTGAACAAGTAAAATAAAAGCACCTGCTGACCGGTATGCGTGTGACCGGTCAGCAGGTGCTTTTTGGTTGAGATATTGAAAGCTTCTTTGCTTACTTTCTTCTCGAAGAAAGTAAGAGATAAGGGAGTCAGCGGGAAACTGCCCGGCCCCTACAGCGCAGCAAAATGAAAAGCAAGGCCCCCATCACGTGATCTTCAACGCCCGCTGCACGCGGTACACAATGTACTTGAACAGCCCGGCAATCAGACTGAACTCCACCCAGACATAATTGGGCAGGTTCCGCCACGTGAATTTCGGTTTGTTTATCTTCGGCAGCGCCGCCCACGCCTCGCGGAAGCCCTTCGCGTAATCCCCGCCGAAGCCGCGCAGCCGGAACATAAGCACTTTGAGCAGATACCCCAGCAGCATCGGGATAAAATTCAAAACCAACATCAAAATCGGCTGGTTCTTGTAGGGCAGCAGAATGCTGTTGCGCCCGCTCTGGATGCTCTTAAACGGGTTGTAGCGCACCGCGCCGGTGGTCGCGCCGCAGATATGGCGGCAGCGGGCCGTGGGGCAGTAGACGTTCCTGTAGCCGAAATTGTTCGCACGCCAGCTCAAATCGACGTCCTCGTAATAGGCGAAAAACAGCTCGTCAAACACGCCGATCTCGTCCAGAATCGACTTGCGGTAGAGCGCCGCGCCGCCGCACGCGCTGAACACACGGCAGGGCTTTGTATAGCGGCTGGCCTTTAAGCCGTCGCCGCGCTTGCAGGCAAAGCCCAGGATCGTCACGTAGTCGCCCGCGTCGTCGGCCAGCTCCGGCTCATAGTAGCGCAGCATCAGGCTGCTGACCGCAAAAATTTTCGGGTCGGCGTCGGCGGTTTTGATCAGCTCCGCCAGCCAATCCGGCTCCGCAAAGGCGTCGTTGTTGAACAGCGCCATGTATTCGCCTTTGGCAATCGCAATGCCCTGGTTCACCGCATGGGAAAAGCCGGTGTTCCCGGCGTTCTCAATTAAAGTGTAGCGGTCCCGTCCGCAGTAGCTGCGGGCGATGTCCAGGCTCTCGTCGGTGGAGCCGTTGTCAATGACGATCAGCTCAAAATCCTGCTCGGTCTGCGCCCAGACGGACTCGATGGAATCCCGCAGCCAGCCCGCGCCGTTCAGGTTCGGGATGATGACAGATGCTTTCATGGCGCCTCCTCAACGGTAATAGTAGTAGGCCAGCTGGCTGTGCAGCGCGGCGGTAAACACCATCGCGGCCACAGCCACAAACAGGATGACCAGCCCCGCCACGACCAGCGCACGGATCAGGTACGCCCGGGCCAGCCGCCTGCGGGCAGGGTCCTGCGTGCCGCCAAAGCTCCACACCACCGCCAGCACGAACCCGGCGATGGGGATGGCGAACAGCAGCATGGCCGCCGTCGTTGCGCCCTGGCTCATGGCGTCGATGCGGTCCTCCTCCAGGTCCTGCTCGTACAGAGGCTCGCCGGTCTCAGCGGTACCCTCCGGGGACTGGCGCATGGACTCCAACAGAGCCTCGCCCATCGGGATATGCGGCAGCGGTGCGCCGCACTTGGGGCACCGCTCGTCGTACGGGGCAGTCAGCAGACCGCAGTTTTTGCAAAAATGTGCCATAAAAACCTCGCTTATTCGTCGAATGCCAGACCACGGTCCAGCTGGGTGTTCAGGATGATCTGGGTGTTGGTGGAGCCCATCTTCTGCATCTTGGTCAGCAGGTGCTCCAGCGCGTCAATGTCGGTGCAGCTTACCTTAATTATAAAGTTGTAGCTGCCTGTCACGCGGAAGCACTGCAAGACCTGCGGCTCCTGCTCGATCATGGTCAGAAAGCTCGCGCGGGTCGCTGCGTCCACCAGCACCGAGATCAGCGCCTCGACCCGCGCGGGCGCGTCGGGGTGGCGCAGCACGACAGTGTACCCGCCGATGACACCCTCCTGCTCCAGGCGGTGGATGCGGCTGGATACGGCGGGACTGGTCAGGCTGACCCGCTGGGCGATGTCCTTAACGGGCATACGCGCATTTTCCGCCAGCAGTTGTAGGATTTTGTGGTCCAAATCGTCCATGGATTGACTCCTTGTCGTTGTTTTGTGTAATGCGCACAAAAAAATAAAGTGAAGTATACAATCACTGTTATCTTTAACAAAATTGGAAAAGTATGCTTTTTTGTGCGCTTGCTAAATAAAATTAAGTAGGAATGACTTTATTATAATCTTTTGAAAACCAAAATGCAAGTCTGACATTTGACATTTTAAGAAAACTTGCTATAATAATATTTGTAATCAATCAAGACATTCACTGACCTTTATATACTTTCCCACCCCTCTATGCACAGAGCCCCGCAGGTATCCCCTGCGGGGTTTTGTGTTTGTGTTGGCAGGACACAACGCGGGAAAGTGTGCAAGAATTGGGGGCTTTTTGCCTTCCCCCGCGGGGGAAGGTGGCCCGCAGGGCCGGATGAGGGGCGTGTGCACGGCAGTAGCCTGTAAACGGGCAGCATCTGCAAGGTTGACCCTCATCAGTCAGTGGTCGGGGCCACTGACAGTTTCCCCCTCCGGGGGGAAGCCATGCGCGCGAAAGGCTGCATTTTTACATTTTAAACCCCGCCCCGTTTGACGGCGCCCGGACTGCCGTGGTATAATATAATTTCCGACACATAACGTGCATTTTTAACGGAGGAATCAATATGCTCATCCCTGTGCTGCTTTTTATTGTCGGTCTGTTGTTCCTGATCAAGGGCGGCGACTGGTTTGTTGACGGCGCGTCCGCACTGGCCCGCCGCTTCCACCTGCCGGAGCTGCTCATCGGCGCGACGGTGGTCTCCATCGGCACGACACTGCCGGAGGTCATGGTCTCCACGATGTCCGCGCTGTCCGGCCATGGCGAGATCGCCTACGGCAACGCCATCGGCTCGGTCATCTGCAATGCGGCACTGATCGCAGCCATCACGATTGCGGTGCGCCCCGGCAGGGTAGACCCCAAAACGCTGAAAACCCCCGTCGCCTTCTTCTTCGCGGCAGCGGCCATCTACTGCATTGCGGCCTATGTTTTCGGCAGATTCACCCGCGTCATGGGCATCATCATGCTGGCAACGTTTGTGGCGTACATGGCCGTCAACGTGCTGCAGATGAAAAACACCCCTGCCGGTGAGCAAGAGGCGTCCGAGGAGGAGGAAATGCCCCTCGCCAAGACGCTGATCCTGCTTGTGCTGGGCGCGGTGCTGATCGCCGCGGGCGCAAACCTGCTCGTGGACAACGGCACCCTGATCGCGCAGGCCCTCGGCGTGCCCGAGAGCGTCATCGCCCTGACGTTTGTCGCGCTCGGCACCTCGCTGCCCGAGCTGGTCACGGCTATCACCTCGCTGGTCAAGGGCCACAGCGACCTGTCGCTGGGCAACGTCGTCGGCGCGAATGTCTTTAACCTTGTGCTGGTCAGTGGCATGTCGATCACGCTGGCACCCTTCACCATCCCGCAGAGCGCCACGCTGTTCGGCATCAATTCCAGCCTTGTGCTGGATCTGCCGGTCATGCTGGCCGTCATGCTGATCCTGACGGTCCCCGCCCTCGTCAAGGGCAAGCTGAACCGCGCCCAGGGCATCCTGCTCCTGGCGATCTACGCCGCCTTCTGCGCGGTGCAGTTTGCGATGTAAAGAAAAAGGCTTCATCGCCCATGCGGACGTTCCCGCCGATGTGCGCTGCGCCTTTGCACAACTCCAAACCGTCTACGGCAAGGAGACCCGCGCCGCCAACCCGGCGCTCGCCACCCAAAAGACAGAATAAAATTTCCATGCCCGGCATACACTTCCGCGAGGTGGTGTGTATGCTGGGCATTTTTGGTTTGTTTTTGCAGGCGGCGGCAGGGCATATTCTGTATCTGGCGCTGCATCTCGAAAGCGGGTCCTTCCCGCGTCCGCTCCCGCCGGACAGGGAGCGCGCGGCCTTTGCCGATCTGCAAAAGGGCGGGGCAGCCGCCGCACAGGCGCGGGATACGCTGATCCGCCACAATCTGCGGCTCGTCGCGCATATCTGCAAAAAATACTATGCCGGGAACAGCGCACAGGACGACATGATCTCCATCGGCACGATTGGGCTTATCAAGGCGGTGGATACCTTCGACCCCGCCAAGGGCAAGCGCTTTGCCAGCTATGCGAGCAGATGTATTGAGAATGAGCTCCGCATGGACCTGCGGCGGGGGCGGCGGACGGGAGTGACGCTGTCGCTGCAGGAGCCGCTCGAGGCGGACGGGCAGCTGACGCTGGCGGACACCCTGCCCGATGAAGCCGACATGGAGGCCGGCTGCGAGAGCCGCGCCGACGCCGCCCGGCTGCGTGCGCTGGTGGACGCTCTGCCCGCCCGGGAACGCGCTATTATGCGGCAGCGGTATGGATTTGATGGTGCGCCCAAGACCCAGCAGCAGACGGCGCAGGCGCTGCACATCAGCCGCAGTTATGTTTCGCGGCTGGAAAAGCGCGCGCTCGAGTACCTGCGCGGCCGGTGGCCGGCGGAATGACAGGAACGGCGCAAAGGGAATGCAATCAACTAAAAAATGACGGGGGGGGGGTACACGAAATACCATTTGCGGCAAAAGCGTGGCATGATGCGGCAGAACGTGCCACATATATGCCACACTTTTGTAAACTGTCGAATCTATGACATAAATCGGGAAATGCACGAAGCTGTCCGCTAAATGTGTCAGATTTGTAAAGCCGTTATAAAATAACACAAAAAACTTGAAAAATTTTCGGAAACTCATTGACATTTCGCTGACAAGCGGATACTATAGAAGTGTAGACAATTTTTAAAGCGAGGTATACCAACGTGCATCTGACAAAAAGCGAACAACAGATCATGGAAATTTTTTGGCAGGCGGATCACGCGATGGCACAGACGGAAGTCGTGAAAACCTGTGTTGACCGTAAATGGAAGGAACGCTCGATTTTCTCGATGCTGAACAGCCTGATGGAGAAGGGTGTTCTGCGGGAGGTTGGCTTCGTGCGCAGCGGTAAGACCTATGCCCGCACGTTTGAGCCTGCCATGTCCCACGCTGAGTACCTGGCCTCGGTCATTGCAGAGCAGCTGCCCGCAAAGCAGCTGCCCGAGCTGATCGCAGCCCTGATGCAGAAGGTGGAAACGACCCCTGCCATCCAGAAGGAAATGCGTGCCGCTCTGCGTGAAAACGCACAGTAATCAATGATTTGTTCAAAAAAGCACCGCCGACCCGTGACCCGGATCGGCGGTGTTCTTTATTAGGAGGGATGGCTCTGTCGGGGCGAACTTTTCGTTCGCCCGCTGGCCGTATGCGGCAGGGGCAAGGTGCCCGGGCGGATATGGAATCCGCCCCCTACGCTGTAGGGGACGATGCCTGCATCGGTTCGGAAGGTCTGCGGCTGCCGCGTGTGCCCGGCGGGCAAACACAGCGCCCCAGCCGCCTTAAAAAGCGGGCAAATTACCCCAGGATGCCGCTGTTTTTGATCGCCTGTACGGCCTCGCCGATCTTCTCAACGGGCATCGTCAGGGCAAAACGGACGTAGCCCTCGCCGCTCGGGCCAAAGCTCGAGCCGGGGGTGCAGATGACGCCGGCCTTGTCGATCAGGGCCAGGCAGAATTCCATGCTCGTCTTGTACCCAGCGGGCACCGGGGCCCAGACAAACATGCTGCCGTGGCTGTCGGGCACATTCCAGCCGATGCCGCGCAGACCGCCGCACAGGGCGTCGCGGCGGCGCTGGTACTCGCCGCACTGGCGCTGCACGCCGTCCAGCGGGCCGGTCAGGGCAGCAATGGCGACCTTCTGAATGGGCAGGAACATACCGAAATCGATCTGGGTGCGCAGCTTTTTGCAGGCGGCGATGACATCGCGCCGCCCCACCAAAAAGCTGATGCGCGCGCCCGTGACGTTGAAGCTCTTGCTCAAAGAGAAGAACTCCACCGCGCATTCCCCGGCACCCGGCGTGTTGAAGATGCTGCCGCCGTGGGCACCGTCAAAGATAATATCGCTGTAGGCGTTGTCATGTACCAGCAGAATGTCGTATTTACGGCAGAAATCAACGATTTCGGCGTAGAGCTCCGGCGTGCCGATGCTGCCCACGGGGTTGGCGGGCAGGCTGACCAGCATGAGCTTGGCCCTGCGGGCCACGTCCTCCGGGATGGAGGTGACGTCGGGCAGGAAGTGGTTCTCCTTCGTCAGCTTGTAGTACCACGGCTCGGCACCGCCCAGCTTGGAGCCGGTCATAAAGACGGGGTAGCAGGGGTCGGGCAGCAGCACCAGATCGCCGTCGTTGCAGAGCGCCAGGCCCAGATGGCCGATACCGTCCTGGCTGCCGGAGAAGCTCATGACCTCGTCGGGGGTGATGGTCTCCACGTTAAAGCGGCGCTTGTAGTAGCCGCAGACAGCCTCCAGCATCTCGGGCAGGTCGCGCAGGCTGTACTTCCAGTTTTCGTTGTCCTGCGCGGCGTCGATGAGCGCCTGCTTCAGGTAGTCCGCCGGTGCGAAATCCGGCGTGCCGACGCTTAAATTGTAAAGATGACGGCCCTCGGCCTCCAACGCGACCTTTTTGTCGTTGAGCGCCGCGAAAATCTCCGGCCCGAACAGGTCCAGACGACGAGAAAACTCCATATCCCAAAACCTCGCTTATTGATGTAGCTTTATACAAAAAACGCACATTTTCTTGTATAAACATCCTCATTATACGCCGCCGCGCCAGCGCTTGCAAGGGGGTTATAAAAGAGGTATAATAAAAATTATATTGAAATACGGTAGGGGCCGCATATATGCGGCCCGCAGCTGTATGGCGGGCGGACGCCTGCGGGAAGGCCGCGGGCCGGGCATGCCCGGCCCCTACCGGTGCATTACTATCAGGAGTATTATCACTATGGACAAACGCAATAAAACTGCTCTGGCTTACCTGCTTGTCGGTGTGGCGGCGGCGGGGCGCGCCCTGCTGGCCGTGCCGGAAAATGCCGCCATACAGGAGGTCTCGCTCACCGTGCTGGCCCTTGTGGGCTATCTGCTGCTGGCCTCCAAAACCAGGCTGCCTACCGTGTTCGGCGCGGCGGGGCTTGTGCTGGAGCTGATCCTCTGCGGCAGCCAGACCGGCGGGGCGTGGGCACGGCTGGCCCCGGCGCTGCGCGCGGCAGACCTGTGGCTGTTCTGGGGCGCGGCGCTCGTGCTGGTGCGGCTTGCAGGGCGGCAGCAAAGCAAAATGCCGTACATTGCCGCCGTGCCGCTGGCCGTCTACACCGTCACGCACTTTATCCCGTCGCTGACCTCCGTCGCCGCCGTCAGCTTTGTGGTGTTCAGCGTCGTCATGCTCTGGTTTGCGGCCATTATGATCCGCGCTTACAACGACGCGCGCATAAAAAAATAAGGCGATTTTGCGCAAATCCGTTCCGCGATAAAGTGACAAATACCGCAAACTGTGTTATACTAAATACGATTATAAAAATCCAGCCGGAAGGAAGGCTTTTACTATGATCCCTTTTAACGTACCGCCCTGCGTGGGCGACGAGCTCGACTACGTCAAGCAGGCCATCGACTCTCACAAAATCTGCGGCGACGGCGCCTTTACCAAGCAGTGCAACGCCTGGTTGGAGGAGCGCTTCCACGCCCAGAAGGTCCTGCTGACCACCAGCGGCACTACGGCGCTGGACATGGCCATGCTGCTGTGCGATATTCACCCCGGTGACGAGGTCATTCTGCCCAGCTACACCTTCTCCAGCACCGCCACCGCCGCTGTGCTGGCCGGGGCGAAGCTCGTCTTTGTGGACATCCGCCCCGACACGATGAACATCGACGAGACGAAGATCGAGCAGGCCATCACCGATAAGACGCGGGTCATCATCGCCATGCACTACGCCGGTGTCGCCTGTGAGATGGACACCATCATGGACATTGCCCGCCGCCATGACCTCAAGGTCGTCGAGGACGCGGCGCAGGGCGTTATGAGCAGCTACAAGGGCAAGGCACTGGGCACCATCGGTGATTTCGGCTGCTACTCCTTCCACGAGACAAAGAACTACTCGATGGGCGAGGGCGGCGCACTCGTCATCAACAATCCCGCGTACAATGAGCGCGCGGAGATCCTGCGCGAGAAGGGCACGAACCGCGCCAAGTTCTTCCGCGGTCAGGTGGACAAGTACACATGGGTCGATTTTGGCGACAGCTACCTGCCCAGTGAGCTGAACGCCGCCTATCTGTGGGCGCAGCTGCTCCACGCCGACGAGATCAACGACAACCGCATGGCGACCTGGAACGCCTACCACGATGCCTTCCGGCCGCTGGCCGACGCGGGCAGGGTCGAGCTGCCCACCATCCCGGCGGACTGCGTGCACAACGCCCACATGTTCTACCTGAAATGCAGGGATCTGGAAGAGCGCACCGCGCTGATCCGTCACCTGAAGGCAAACGATATTCTGGCCGTGTTCCATTATATCCCGCTGCACTCCGCCCCGGCGGGCAAGAAGTTTGGCCGCTTTGACGGCGCGGACGTCTACACCACCGCCGAGAGCGAGCGCCTCGTCCGCCTGCCGATGTACTACGGCCTGACCGAGGCAGACCGCAATAAGGTCATTGCCAAGGTCCTGGAATTTTATGCGCAGTAAGGCCCTGCCCGGCTGGGCGCACACACTCTGCACCGCTGCCGCCGCGCTGGTGTTCCTGCTGGCGTATGAGCTGGTCGTCTACAGGGTGCCGGTGACGGAGATCTTCCTGCCGGTCAGCTCCTGGAGCGACGAGGTCATCTACAGCAAGCAGCTGGCCGCCGCCGTGCAGTACGGCGCACCGCAGGGGTACTTCGGCTTCAATGAGTCGCACGCCGCCGTCGGCACCTACGCCGCGTGGGGGCCGGCGGTTTTTCTGGTCTATGCGCTGCCGGGGCTGCTTTTGCGCGGGCAGAATGCCTTTTTGTGGTGCAACCTGCTGTTCGTCGTGCTGGGCTGGACGTTTTTCGCCCGGGCCGCGCGGCTTGGCTGGAAGCGCCAGCTGGCCTTTGCTGCGGCGCTGGCCGCCATGAACGCGCCGATCCGCTATGTGTTCTCCGCCATGCAGGAGCCGCTGCACTATGCGCTCATGCTGGCGGTGCTGGGCTGCGGCATTCTGGCGCGGCGGGACAAAAGCCGCGCCGCGTGGGCGGGGCTGTGTGTGCTGTGCGCCGTGGCCACGCTCGTGCGCCCCTATGAGGCCGTGCTCTGGCTGTTCCCGCTGGCGCTGTGCCGGCAGGACCGCCGCCGCATCGCTGTCTGCGTGGCGGGCGGGGCGGTTTCCTTGGGCGGCACGCTCGTGCTGATGTCCAAATTCTACGCGCCCTACTTCTTTACCAATGTCGATTTGAGCCCGCTGCAGGAGCTGGCCCGCGGGCAGGTGGTCTCCGCCGTCAGGGACGTGGCACACAAGCTGCTGGACGCCCTGCGCACCGTGGCCGAAATGCTGGCCGACCAGCTGGCAAACCGCAGCGGGGGACAGTACCTGCTGTTTTTCCTGCTGCTGGGCGTGACGCTGGTCTGCCTGATCGTGGATGCCCGCGCCGGGCGGCCCGTGTTCTGGAAGGGCTGCGCCGCCGTGACTGCGGTCATCGTCTTTCTGGCACTGCTGCTGATGTACCGCCCCGTTGAGGGCTCCCGCCATACGCTTGTACTGGATGTGCTGCTGCTGGCGGCGCTCCTTGTGGAGGACGCCCGCCCCGCCGCGGGCACGGCAGCCGCCGCGCTGGTGCTGGCCGCGCTCGGCGTGCTGAATCTGGCGGACGGCTTCACCATGCCGCGCTACAGCGCCGAATGGGACGCCGCGGTGCAGCAAATCGAGGCCGTGCTGACCGAGAGCCGGTCCGCTGTGACGAGCGCCGACCCCTGGGACAGTACCGTGGCCTACGCCTTTGGCGACCCCGTACACTGCGGCCTGCTCTACGGCGTGCCGGACGGCATGGGCATCCAGTTTGACGAGGCTGCCTACCTGACCGACCCGGCCCATGAGATTTATTCCCGCTACGTCCTGACCGCCGCCGACACCCCCACCGCCGCCCGCTTACAAGCCGATGGCTGGACGGTGCTGTACGAGAGCGACAGGGGCGTGCTGTACGAACATGGCACAATGTAGGGGCCGGGCATGCCCGGCCCGCGGCCTTCCCACAGGCGTCCGTCCTATAGCTGTGGGTCGATGCAAGCATCGCCCCCTGCACCGTAGGGGCGGATTCCATATCCGCCCGGGCCGTCTGCCCCAAACGCCGATTTTACGTTGTAGAGACTGTAGGGGCGAACATTGTTCGCCCGCCAGCCTGACGCAGCAGAGTCCTTTCGGAATGGCCCTTCCCGTGGCAAACGGGCACGGGCGGGCATTGCCCGCCCCTACAAGCAAGGTAAAAAGAGCAAGGAGAATCCTCCATGAACACACCCACTCTCCCCGTCCTGACCGGCACAGCGGTCACGCTGCGCCCCATCACCGACGCCGACACGGACCTTATCGTCAAGTGGCGCAACACGCCGTCTGTCGTGCAGAACTTCATCTTCCGCCAGACCTTCACGCCGGAGATGCACCGCAGCTGGCTGGCGACGAAGGTCGCCACCGGCCAGGTCGTGCAGTATATCATCCTCGACAACGCCGACGGCAAGCCCGTCGGGTCGGTTTATTACCGCGATATTGACAACCACAACCGCAGCGCCGAGTACGGCATCTTCATCGGTGAGGAAAGCGCCCGCGGCAAGGGCCTTGGCACCGAGACGGCCCGCCTGTTCACCGATTTTGGCTTTGCGGGGCTGCATCTGCACCGCATCAGCCTGCGCGTGCTGGCCGAAAATGCCGCCGCCCGCCGCAGCTATGAAAAGGCCGGCTTTGTGCAGGAGGGTGTTTTCCGCGATATGGAGCTGCTGGACGGAGCCTACCGTGACGTCGTCTTTATGGCCAAGCTGGCGGAGAACTGACGTGAAAAAGCCGATGCAGAAAATCCGAAACTGCCTGCAAAAGACCCCCAATGCGCTGCTCTGCGCGTTGGGGGCAGTCGTGTTCCTTGCGGGCTTTTACTTTTTGTGCTACCGCACGCCGCTGAATGAGGTCTGGCTGCCCACCACGATGAACAACGACGAGGCGCTCTATAACCGCCAGGTCGTCAGCGTGCTGACCCACGGTGGGCCGCAGGGGTACTTCGGCTATCAGGAATCCACCGCGGATATTGGCCGCTACGGTACCTGGGGTCCGCTGCTGATTTGGGCCTACGCGCTGCCGGGTCTGCTGTTCGGTGCCAGCGTAAACGTCGTGCTGTGGTGCAATTTGCTGCTGATTGCCGTGGGCATCGCGGTGTTTGCCCGCTGCGCGCGGCTGAATTACTGGCAGTGCATCGCGCTGTGCGGCGCACTGTTCAGCATTATGCTGCCGCTTCGCTCCTGCGTCAGCGGCGCGTCGGAGGCCATGCACTACATGCTGGCGCTCCTCATCGTCGGCACGGCGGCGGCCCTGCACCGCAGCGGCAGGACTGGCTGGCTGATTGCCTGTGCCGCGGCCTGCGCGGTGGAAACGATCTTCCGCCCCTACGCGCTGCTGTTCTGGGTGTTCCCGCTCACGGCGGTCTGGCAGAATAAGCGCCGCCGCGCGGCCTGTTTGGGCACGGCGGCGGGCGGTTTCGCGGTTTCGCTGTTCGCTATGGCCAAGCTCGCTGCGCCCTATTTCAGCGACGGCGGCATGGACTTTGACGGCATCCGTCTGTTATTGCAGCTCCATCCCGTGGCGGCGGCCCGCTATGAGTGCGCCCGCGCCGCGGCCCTGCTGCACGCGGCCTGGCGGGACGATATTCTGCCCACACTCCACGGTGAGACGACCTACATCGGCGGCGGCTGTGTGACGTTTTTGGCCGTTGTGCTCGTCGCGGTGGTCTGCCTTGTCTGGGATAAGCACAAAGACCGCCCGCCGGTGCTCAAGGGCTGTGCGCTGTTTTGCAGCGCGGTCATTGCTCTGGTGCTGCTGTTCATGTACAACATCGACCCGCGCCACATGATGCTGCTGGCCATCCTGCTGCTGGGGGCCGTCGTTGTCGAGGACGCCGCGCCCGCCGCCGTCTGGCTGCCGGTGCTCGTCGTCCTGCTGCTGCCGATGAACTTCCAGCGCGGCAGCCTGCCTGAGAAAAACGCCGAAATGGCCGCCCAGATGCAGAGCGTCGAGGCCGCCCTGACCGCCAGCGTGCAGGATGCCGGGGCCGACCCCTGGGACCACACGCTGGCCTACGCCTATGACGACGGGGTGTTCCACGGCTATCTCTACGCCGTGCCGGACGGTATGGGCATTGAGTTTGATAAAAACAGCTACCTCTGGGACGAGGAAAACCCGATTTCCTCCCGCTACGTGATGTGCGGCCACGACACCCGCGTTGCCGCCCGTCTGCTGGCCGAGAACTGGCAGCAGGTCGTCTCCACCGAGGATCTGGTGATCTATAAGCGCCCGTGAGCGCAGAAGGAAGTACACAGCTATGCAGAAAATATCTTACGTGATCCCGTGCTACCGCTCCCAGCATACGGTGGGCGGCGTGGTGGCGGAGATCACCGCCACCATGCAGACCCTGCCGCAGTATGACTACGAGGTCATTCTGGTGAACGACTGCTCGCCGGATGATACCTTCGGCACGATCCGCGGCCTTGTGGCGGCGGACAGCCATGTCGTGGGCGTCGATCTGGCGAAAAACTTCGGCCAGCATGCGGCGCTGATGGCGGGCTTTCACAAGTGCAGCGGCGACATCGTCGTCTGCCTCGACGACGACGGCCAGACCCCGGCGGACGAGGTCGGCAAGCTGCTGGCAAAAATTGACGAGGGCTATGACGTCGTCTACGCCAGCTATGACACGAAGCGTCAGGCCGGCTGGCGCAATCTGGGCAGCTGGGTCAACAGCAAAATGACCGAGATCATGCTGGGCAAGCCGCCGGAGCTCGTCGTCAACAGCTACTTTGCGGCGCGCCGCTTCATTGTGGACGAGATGCTGCGCTATGAGCACTGCTACCCCTACGTCATCGGGCTGGTGCTGCGCTCCACCAAGCGCATCTGCAACGTGCCGGTGCACCACCGCGCCCGTGAGGAGGGCCGCAGCGGCTACACGCTGAGCAAGCTGCTGAATCTCTGGATGAACGGCTTTACGTCGTTTTCCGTCAAGCCGCTGCGCATTGCGACCTACATCGGCACGCTGTTTGCCGTGGCGGGCTTTCTCTACTTTATCTATATCATCATCGACCACTTTACCCGCGCGGCGGCCCCCATCGGGTGGGCGTCCACCACGGCGCTGCTGCTGCTGCTCGGCGGCATGATCCTGGTCGTACTGGGCATTATGGGCGAGTACGTGGGCCGCATCTACATGTGCGCCAACGCCGCGCCCCAGTACGTCGAGCGCGAGGTCATTCGGCATGAGGAGAACGACGCATGAAGCAGGCAAAATGGTTCCTGCTGCTGCATGTGATCCTGGGCATCTATGCGGGCAGCAGCGTGTGCAGCAAGCTGGCCGCGCAGCAGCCGTTTTTGAGCGCGGCGTTTATCGTGCTGTACGGCCTGATGCTGCTGGCGCTTGTCACCTATGCGGCGGGCTGGCAGCAGGTCATCAAGCATCTGCCGCTGACGACGGCCTACGCGAACAAGGCCGTCACCGTGGTGTGGGGCATTCTGCTGGGTCTGGCCGTTTTTGGTGAGGCCGTCACACCGCGCCAGGTCATCGGTGCGGTCATCATTATATGCGGCATCGTGCTTTTTGTACGGGCCGACAATGAGGGGGAGGGCGGCAAATGAGTCAGGCACAGCTGCCCTATGTGCTGCTGTATCTGTGCAGCACGTTCCTCTCCGCGGTCTCGCAGGTGCTTTTGAAGAAGGCCGCGCTGCGGGAGCACAAGTCGGTCTTGGCGGAGTACACCGACTGGCGGGTGATTTTAGGCTATGCCCTCTTTGTGGGCTGCACGCTCTTAACGATGCTGGCCTACAAGGGCGTACCGCTCAACGTCGGGCCTGTACTGGAAGCAACAGGCTATATTTACGTCACGATTTTTGGCGTTACGATCTTCCACGAGAAGATGAACCCCAAAAAGCTCGCCGCACTGGCGATGATTTTGGTCGGCATCCTTGTATATGCGCTGTAACGAAAAACGTCCTGCCTGCAACATTGCGCAGACAGGACGTTTTTTATTTGGGTATTTGGAATTTCTTTGGTTCTTTCTTTGCAAAGAAAGAACCTACGTACTCTTTATTACAGCCTTTCCGGTACGCGGCGCTCGCGGCGCTGCACCGGGCTTCTCTGCAAAACGGTGGCGGCATGATCCAGCAACAGCGCCAGCAGCAGGCCAAACACCACGTCAATGACACTGTGCTGCTTGAGCAGTATCGTGGACAGCGAGATCGACACACACAGCACCATGGCGGCGGGGCGCATCCAGCGGCGGCGCGGGGCATCAAAGATTGCACTGCGGTAGTACGCCAGCATCAGCGTGACCGAGTTGAACACATGGATGGACGGGCAGACGTTCATCGGCGTGTCGCTGCGGTAGATCATCCGCACAAGCTGCGCAAAAATATCGGTGCCCGGCACGTACTTCGGGCGCAGGGCAAGACCGTTAGGCACAATGGCATAGAACAGAAGCGCCATCGTCATGCCGGTGAACAGCGGAATGCACAGCCGCCAGAAATCCTCCCGCGGGGCCTTATACAGCAGGTAAAACAGCGTAAACGGAATCCACGGAAACCACAAAATATACGGTACAATGGCATATTTGCAGAACGGGATCAAATCGTCCAGCTGGCAGTGTACCCACAGATCCGGTGTCTGGATCGTGCGCTCCAGCAGCGCAAAAAACGATAAGTAAAACAAAGCATAGAGCGCCATGAACCAGACCGGATGGCGCGAACACCAGTTACGCATACATTTACACCCTTTCGATGATGTACTATTATACGCCGCACGCGACGCACAAAACAAGCGACAATCTGCACAATTCGCAGCTGCATTTTCGACAGGATATTGTGGAGATTTTGTCTATGCCGCCTTCTGTATACTAATACGAATGGCCGCGCGGGAATAATGCGTTACAGATGTGAAAGAGTTGTAAACAAACAAATGGCGGAGCGGTAGGGGCCGGGTATGCCCGGCCCTACAGGGCAGCAAAAAGGAGCCCGTCACGAAGGGACGAGCTCCTCGGCTTATACTGTATTTTACTCTCCCAGTACCGCGGGATGGCCGGTCGGGGTGTGCTCGCTCTGGAATTTCAGCGCGGCGGCGATGAAGCCCTTGAACAGGGGGTGCGCACGGTTCGGGCGGCTCTTGAACTCGGGGTGGAACTGTGCGCCCAGATGGAAATCGCGGCCCGGGATCTCCACAGCCTCCACAAGGCGTCCGTCCGGGCTGGTACCGGCAATGACCAGACCCTTCTCCTCGAACTCGGCGCGGAACTCGTTGTTGAACTCATAGCGGTGGCGGTGGCGCTCGTCGATCTCCGTCGTGCCGTAGCAGTCGGCCATCTTCGTGCCCGGCGTGATGACGCAGGGGTACTTGCCCAGACGCATCGTGCCGCCCTTCGTCTCAACGCCCTGCTGGTCCGGCATCAGGTCAATGACGTTGTGCTGGCCCTCGGGCGTAAATTCGCTGGAGTTGGCGTCGGCGTAGCCCAGTACGTTGCGGGCGTACTCCATGACCATGATCTGCATGCCCAGGCAGATGCCGAAGTAGGGCACGTGGTTCTCACGCGCGTACTGCGCAGCCTGGATCATGCCCTCGATGCCGCGGTCACCAAAGCCGCCCGGCACAATGATGCCGTCCACGTCGCCCAGCTCGTCGGCGCAGCAGTCCTGGTCGACGAGATGCTCACTGTCGACCCACTTGATCTCGACCTTGCTCTCGTTCTCAAAGCCCGCGTGGTACAGGCTCTCCATGACGCTCAAATAAGCGTCGTGCAGCTTGACATACTTGCCGACCAGCGCAATCGTGCAGATCTTGCTGCGGGTCGCAATGCGGCTGATGAGCGCCTTCCACTCGGTCAGATCGCTCGGCGGGGTCTGCAGGTGCAGCTGGCGGGCCACGACGTTCGTCAGACCGGCGGATTCCAGCATCAGCGGGCACTCGTACAGGCTCGGCATCGTCAGGTTTTCAATGACGCAGTCGGGGCGCACGTTGCAGAACATGCTGATCTTGCGCTTGATGTCGTTGCCTACAGGGCCGTCGGCGCGCAGGACGATGATGTTCGGCGCAATGCCCATGCCCTGCAGCTCCTTGCAGGAGTGCTGCGCGGGCTTGGACTTGTATTCGTCGGAGCCGGAGATGTAGGGCACCAGTACGACGTGGATATAGCAGCAGTTCTCGGGACCCTGCTCCAGACCGACCTGACGGATGGCCTCCAGGAAGGGCTGGCTCTCGATGTCGCCGGTGGTGCCGCCGATCTCGGTGATGACGACGTCCGCCTCGGTGCTCTTGGCCAGATTATAGATGTAGCTCTTGATCTCGTTGGTAATGTGGGGGATGATCTGCACGGTCTGGCCCAGATAAGCGCCCTGACGCTCCTTGTTCAGGACGTTCCAGTAGACCTTGCCGGTGGTCAGGTTTGAGTATTTGTTCAGATTTTCGTCGATGAAGCGCTCATAATGGCCGAGGTCGAGGTCTGTCTCGGTGCCGTCGTCGGTCACGAACACCTCGCCGTGCTGCAGTGGGCTCATCGTGCCCGGGTCAACGTTGATGTAGGGGTCCAGCTTCTGGCTGGCCACCTTCAGTCCGCGGGTCTTGAGCAGACGTCCCAGGCTGGCCGCTGTGATGCCCTTGCCCAGGCCCGACACAACGCCGCCGGTCACAAAAATATACTTCGTTGCCATAATTCACCCTCCATGTCGGCGGATGCCAAACAACAGCGCCCGCCATATCCCAAAAAATTATCCTTTCCATTATACATCGGAAAAAACAGCTTTTGCAATATGGCAGGCATATTTTCTTTATTAAATTTGCAAAAAGTGGGTTTTACTTTGGATTCTTCAGCGCGCGTTCGTGTACTTAAGGATCTCGCCGATCAGCACCTTCATGTCCAGCGGCTTGCCCACGTGGCTGTTCATGCCCGCGTCCAAGCAGGCCTTCACGTCATCGGCAAAGACATTGGCCGTCATGGCGATGATGGGCGTGCCCTCGCCGGGCCCCTTGCCCTCAAACGCCCGGATGCACCGGGTAGCCTCCAGTCCGTTCATCTTGGGCATCATGACGTCCATCAGAATCGCGTCATAGGTGCGCGGCGCTGCGTTCTGGATGGCTTCCAGCGCCAGTCTGCCGTTCTCAACGGCGGTGATGCTGGCACCCTGCTCCTCCAGCAGGGCTGTGGCGATCTCGCTGTTCAGCTCGTTATCTTCGGCCAGCAGCAGGTGCAGCCCGGCCAGCGGCAGCACAGTTTCCGCTGCAGCGGGGGCAGCCGCGGCAGTCTCTGCCCCCGCGGCGGAGGCATCGTCCCAACTGCTGCCGGATGCGGCTGCCGATGCGGCATGCCGCACGACCACGGACGGCTCGGCCTTGGTCGGTGTGCCCAAGGGCAGCGACAGCCGCACAATGAAGGTCGAACCCTTGCCGGGCTCACTCTCGACATCGAGCGAGCCGTGCATCTGGTCAACGAGCTTCTTTGTGATGGCCATGCCCAGACCCGTGCCCTTGTAGTGGGTGCGGCTCGAGCGCTGCTCCTGCGTGAACGGCTCAAAAATATGCTGCAGGAATTCCTCGCTCATACCGATGCCGTTGTCCTTGATCTCCATCCGCAGGTGGACAAGACCTTCTTCAAACAGCGTTTCCTTGGCGCGGAAGTTGATCTCGCCGCCGTCGGGCGTGTACTTCACGGCGTTGGAAAGAATGTTGATAAGCACCTGCCGGATATGCAGCTCACTGCCGATCAGGTACGGGTGCCAGAACGGGCCGATCTGCTTTGTGAAGGTCATGTGCCGGTCCACGATCTGGCCCTCCACGATGGAGCAGCAGGAATCCAGCAGCGCCCGCAGATCAAACGATGTGTCCAGCATCTGCATATTGCCGGATTCGATTTTGGTCATGTCCAGCACGTCGTTGATGAGGGAGAGCAGGTGGGACGCCGCACCGCGCATCTTGGTCATGCAGTCCCGCACGCGGGCCTTGTTGTCAAAGTTGTCCTCGGCAATGTCCAGCATACCCATAATGCCGTTGATGGGCGTGCGGATGTCGTGGGACATGTTGGACAGGAACTCCGTCTTGGCGACGCTGGCCTCCTCGGCCTTGCGCAGGGCTTTTTCAGTCTCGGCGCGGAACCGTTGGGCGCGGATGACCAGTGCGATGCAGACCGCGGTAACCAGAACGCACAGGCAGGTCAGCACGATAATGGCCGGGTACTGATAGGCCAGCCGCGTCAGGGAGAACGGCTGCTGCCCCAGGTTGACGTAGGCGTTGGTGATGGTGCTGATCTCGGCGCGGGTCAGGCTGTCGATGCTCTTGTTCAGCACAGTGCGCAGCAGCACATCGTAGTCCTGCCGGACGCCGATGCAGAAATTGCGCTGCTCGCCGCTCAGCATCGAGCGCAGCTCGTTGCGCGTGTCGTCAAAGACCGTGCGCTCGGCCTGGTAGGTGTAGGTATAATAGGCATCGACGGTCCCGGTGCGCACGGCAGCCAGGCAGTCATCAAAGGAATCTAGGTGTTCTACATGAGCCGTGTCGCTCAGGCCGGGCATTTCCAGCGCGGAGGGGGAAAAATCGTATGCGACAGCGACTTTGTTCAGCGCGCCGTTGTGGCGGCGCAGCAGCACCCAGGAAAACTCCGCCGACAGATAGCTGTCGGTCAGCTTGTAGCCGTAGTTCTCCGCCTGGGACATGTCGTCGGTCAGGTCAATGACAAAATCCGCCTGCCCGTCCGCCAGCATGGCCTTGTACTCGCTGCGGTCCGCGGGCTTCAGGAATTTGTAGCGCAGCCGCGCCCGGCCTGCTGCCGTTTGGAAAATATCCACCATGATGCCGGTGGGCATGCCGTCCGGCGTCATGTAGGAGTAAGGGTAGCGGTCCGGGTTGACAAGTACCGTGAACGCCGTGTCTGCGTCGTTGCAGGCGATGACATAGTTTTCCTCGGCGTCGGTCAGGTAAATTTTGCTGCTGGTATGGCTGCCGGTGTAGTATTTGTTGAACAGGGTCGTGCGCCAGCTGGGGTCGTTGCGGTTGATTTTGCTGATGGCATCGTTGACCAGCTGCTGGGTGACGGTGTCATCCTTGCGCATGGCCATGTAAATGCTCTGCTCGTCGAAGGTGTCAATGATCCATTCGTTCTTCGTCTCGCGCAGCCGGTTGGAGGCTGCGGCGGTGATCTCCCCGCTGCGCAATGCACGGGACAGCTCCTCGTCGGTGTCATAGTACACCGGGGTGTAGCGGAAACCGTGCTCCTCGGCGTAGGCTAGAAAGCTCTCATTGCGGCCATTGCCGCTGCGGCTCATGCCGACAGTCATGCCGTCGAAGGTGTCGTAGTCGCCGGCCACAATGCTGCGGTTGCCGGCTTTGACGGTCAGCATCGTTGCCACCGTGCCGATGGGCTCGGCGGAAAAGGCAAACTGCTCGTCGCGCTCCGCGGTCCTTCGCAGCACCGGGATCAGGTCGATCTGCCCGGCGGCCAGCTGCTGCATGGCCTGCTGGGTGTTGCCGTTCAGGCAGGAGTATGTAAAGGTTACGTTCTCATGCTGGGCAATGTCCTGCAGCAGCTCATAGGCGTAGCCGCTGCGGCTGCCGTCTGCAGCGGTGGCCATGTAGCCGGTGTAGGGGTAGAAGCCGACGCGCAGGGTGCGCAGGGTGGTCCGGCCATCGTCCGCGGCGTGCACGGGCATGGCAAAGCCAAGCAGAACGCTGACAGCCAGGCTGAACAACAGCAGCATGGCTGCCCCGCGTCTGCTTACGCCGGGATTCTCCTTCTTATTCATCGAAAACAGCTCCGGTCTTTTTAGTGCGGCAGCCGGGCAGGGATGCAGGACCCGCTGCGCCGCACGTATATTTTGCAGGCATGGCCCGGGCAGCTTTCGGTGTCGTCTGCCGCGGGCATCATCTCGGATATTTTTACAGCTCCCGGATCGCGGCCAGCACTTCCTCATGCGCGGCCACCACCGGCGGCCAGAGGCTGGCATCCTCCAGCGGCTTCGGGCCGCGGACGGCGTCGCAGAGCGTGGCGGCGGTCTTATACAGGCGGTCCATGCCAAGGTTCTGGGCCACGCCCTTCAGCGTGTGGCTGGCACGGAAGGCCAGCTCCCAGTCCTGGGCGGCCAGCGCGTCCTTCAGCTGGCTGAAGCTGGGGTCGCCGGGGTATTTCAGCACAAACTTTTTGATGAGTGCCTCGCTGGGCAGTCGGCTGATGGTTGCCTTGTAATCGCCGCCGATGCGGTCATAAAATTCCTGCAATGTCATAGGGGACCTTCTTCTTTCTTACAATTTATCGGATTCCTGATTTGGCTTTGGTTTTTCTGCTTCTTCTGCGGAAAATGCTGCGGTGATACATTTGTTCCGGCACTCCTTGGCCTGATACAGCAGCTTGTCCGCCTGACGGATGCCGGGGTCAAGGGGGCAGGCACCGTACACACCGCCGATGCTGACCGTCAGATGCAGGTCGGGGTATTCGATCATGTGCAGCGCCTGCACCGTCGCGCGGATCTGCTCAAGCCGCTTTATAAAGACATGCTCCGGGATATGCGGGAAAATCAGCAAAAACTCGTCGCCGCCGTACCGCACCAGTGCATCGTTGCGGTTGCGCACGCAGGCCGTTACCGCACTCACCAGAATGCGCAGCGCGTCGTCGCCGGCCTGATGGCCGTAGACGTCGTTGATCTGCTTGAACTGGTCAAGGTCCAGCATGGCTATGGCATCCACTTCCATGAGCTTCCGCAGCTGCTTCTCAAAGAAGCGGCGGTTATAGGCGTTGGTCAGGACATCATGGTAGAGGTCATGATGGTAGTCAAAAAACTGCTCTGCAGGGTCGGCCTGCCCGGCAGCGCCGATATACGTGGGTACGCTGTCATCGCTCCAAAGGGAGCACAGGCGCACGTGATGCCAGCGAAGCTCGCCGTCAACGGGCAGCAGCATCGAAAGCTCGGTGTAGGGGTGTTCCGCGCTGGTGGCGCGCAGCGCCTTCTGGATGCGCGCAATATCCGCAGGGGCAAACCCGGTTTCCTCGACTTCATCGGGCAGGTGCAGATCTTTGGGCACGCCTATGTGCTCCGCCGCCCACGCCGAGAAGGAAAGATGACCGGTGGGCTCGTCATAGTCAAACTGTATGCAGCGGACGCTCTGGTTAAAGAACCGCCCCTTCTGCTGCAGGCGGGACAGCGACTGCGCTATATGCTCCTGCCCGGGCAGTGCGTTCTCCCGCAGGAGGGCATCGGAAATATGCTGTGCGTCTGCCAGACGGTGCAGCTGGCTGCCGGTACCCGAAGCAATGCTCAGCTCGGCATGCAGCTGCGCGCCGCACTCGGTCAAGCATTCCAGCAGCAGCGGGTTGAACTGCCCGCACTCCCCGTTCAGGATCATCTTCACCGCGGTGTCGTGGTCGAACGCTTTTTTGTAGCAGCGCTCGCTTGTCAATGCGTCGTACACATCGGCCATAGACACGACCTGCGCGGCGATGGGGATCTGCTCGCCTTTAAGCCCGTCCGGGTAGCCGCGCCCGTCCCAGCGCTCATGATGCCAGCGGCATATAGCGTAGGCCGTTTTGACAAGGTCGGACTCCTGCTGGAACGGCAGCTTTTCCAGAATCTCCGAACCAATTGTGGTGTGGGTTTTCATGACCTCGAATTCTTCCTTCGTCAGCCTGCCGGGCTTGTTCAGGATGGATTCGGGAATGTTGATCTTGCCGATGTCATGCAGCGCCGAAGCGGTGCTGATGAGCGAAATATCCGCGGCGGTCAGGTGGTATTTGTCGGTTTTCTGCACAAGCGTGTGCAGCAGAATATCGGTGGCTGTCTGGATATGCAGCACGTGCATACCGCTCTCCCCGTTGCGGAACTCCACAATATGGCTCAGTATGTTGATCATCGTGGAGTTGCTTTTCTCTTTTTCATAGACCTGCTCGGCCACAAGGCGGACAAGCCGCTTTTGTTTGGCGTAAAGCATCAGGGTATTGATGACGCGGCGGCGCACGACGGCCATGTCAAACGGGCGGCTGATATAGTCGGTAGCGCCCAGATCATAGGCGCGCTCGACGTAGCTGGACGCATTCTCCGCCGAAATCATGATGACGGGGACCTCGTCGATCCAGTGGTATTTGTTCATCATGGCCAGCACTTCAAAGCCGTCCATCTCGGGCATCATAATATCGAGCAAAAGCAGGTCGATGTCCGTCGCGGACTGCAAAATGGCCACAGCCTGTCTGCCGTTTTCCGCCTCCAGCAACTCATAACCGTCACCCAGCATCTCCGTCAGGATGGCGCGGTTCATCGCGGAGTCGTCCGCAATCAGGATTTTCTCTTTATCACTCATGACTTCACCTATAATTACAAGCGGAGCAAACGCGCGGTAAAAATGTACATTCTCCAATACTTTATCATTATAGTATAATAGGAACCGCAAAAGCAACCAATTTGTGCAAAATAATCGAAAAATGTTCCCAAAGCGCAAAAAAGATGGAAAAATGTGCCAAAAGGAAAAAGCCTCCCTTGTCAAAGGGGGGCTTTTGGCGTAGGGGCCGGGCATGCCCGGCCCGCAGCCTTGCGGCAGGCACACCGTACAAGGGCAGCCGCGCAAGGCCGCGGGCCGCGACATAAAAAGGCGGGTGCTCCACCTGCGTGAAGCATCCGCCTGACCCCATAATTATTTTCTCTTTCTCTTAGCAGCCACGGCCCCAACCATGCTCACCGCTGCGGCGGCCAGCGCGGGGTAGAGCACCAGACAAAACGCCTGATACCACGTCGGCACAAAATACTGCCATACGGCGGGCAGTGTGTCGGCGGCGTTCAGCGTGATGTCGCTCATTGTCAGCGTCACGGCCTTGTTTTCCTCGGGGCTGCAGGGGTCGAGCCGCAGCGCGGCCAGACTCGTGCGCGGCAGCGTGTAGACGTACTGCCCGCTTTCCAGACTCTGCGGGAACACCCGGCGGTCCGCGGAGTAATCCTCGCCGACCTTTGTCGTGTAGTACAGGCACATTTCACGCGCCTCACCGTCAAATTCGGCGGTGTAAGAAATCGTGCGCACCACGCGGCTGCCCACGTCCTCCAAAATCATCTGCGGGTCGCCGTCCTGTGTCGTCAGCGTGCCGTCCGCGCCCTGCACAAGGCCCACCAGCTGCCAGTCGGTCACGGCCATCGTCTCCTCGGCCAGACGGCCCTGTGCCCGGGCGGCGGCGTCACTGCCAAAGTGCACCGCGCCCAGCACCAGCCAGACAGCCAGCGCCAGCAGATACGCCGTCAGCGGCAGCGCGCCGCGGCGGGAGAACCAGTTTTTCAAAGCCTTCACTGCGCGCTCACCTCCATCGGCATCGGGGCAAAGCCCGCATCGGTCACGCGGTACAAAAGCGTCTCGCCGCTCTGCGCCGCCGCCAGCTTGTCGGTAAACAAATCGGCGTAGCTCTGCACAAAAATATCGTCCAGCGTCTGGATGTACAGCACCGTGCAGCCATTGCCGCGCACGATGTCGTCCAGCTCCTGCGCCGTAAAGCCGTGGTAGTAGGTGTTTTTCACACCCTCGGCGGGCTGCAGCTCCGGCAGGCCCAGCTCGCCGCCGCCGCCGATCATCTTTGTCTCGCCGGTGTCGGGGTCGGTGGTAACGGTGCCGGAATAGTCCACCAGAATCGGGTAAAAGTCAAACACGGCGCTGAACCAGCCCTCGCCGTTGTCGCCCTGCCCGACGTAGAACACGCGGTCATCGGGAGCGAGGTAGCTGCACACCAGCTCGGCCTCGGCGCGCTCGGCGCGGCGGTCGGTGAACTCGCTGTCGGCAAAGCCCAGCACGCTCAGCTGCGGCAGAATCAGCTGGCTCTGGCGGAACAGCATTCCGCAGGCCAGCGCCAGCACAAACAACTCAAACACAGCGTGCGGCTGGCGGCGGACCGCAGTAAAAACTGCTGTAGGGCCATCGGCCCCGCCCTTGACTGTGATCTGCGGCAGCAGCGCTACCGACAGACACCCCAGCGCCAGGATGAACCAGCCGATGTAATAGCTGTAAATGTAGCGGTTATAGTCAACCAGCTGTTCAGCTTGGAACGGCACAAAGATAAAGCCGTAGCTCAGCGCCAGCATGAGGTTGTAGCCCAAAAAGCAGACGCCGGACAGCGCACCGATGACCGCGATGCGTGCCTTGAGCCGCCGCGAGGCTGCAGCCAGAATCGCCACGGCAAACACGATGGCAATCAGTGCGACCACATTGCGGCCCTGCCCGATCATGCTCAGCTTGCCGTCACTCGTCCAGAACTGGTGGCCCATGTCGGCCATCGCAGTGCGGAACTGTGCCTCACGCTCGGCGTAAAAGCCCTCCACCGGCTGCCCCAGCAGAATTTTAATGCCGTTGACCACGACGGCGGACAGCGGGGCGCTCGTCTCGCCAACGCCGGAATCACTGGCGCTGCGGCTGACGAGCCAGCCGACATAGCGCACATTCCACAGATAGTAAATTGCCATCGGCGCGGCAAAGCAGGCAACGCTGAACCCGGTGCGGGGGAGCAGACCGGCCTTGAAATCGCCGTCGTCGGCAAACAGCCACTCGTCCACAGCCACCAGCCCCGCCGCCACCAGCGCCAACACAAACGTATTGGCCTTGATGTTGGCAGACAGCGCCAGAATCGGCAGCACGGCCCACTTGGGGGCTGAATTTTGGCGCAGCGCCAGCCACGCGGCCACCGCCCCGCCGAACACCAGCCCCGCAGGCACGTCGCCGTAGCTGGTCATGTAGGTGGTCGTCAGGTAGATCGTGTGGTTGTAGTTCGTGAAGAAGAACGGCACGCACCACAGCACGGCGGCCATCGGTACGGCCACGCGCCATTTTTCCCGCGGGACAGCCCCCACAACGGCGGCAAACACGGAAAAATACAAAATGTCATAACCGACGTAAATTTTCCAATCTGCATAATCGCCGAAAAACTGGAAGAAATACGCCAGCAGCGGCAGGCCGGGGTTCTGGGTCGCGGCCCAGGGCGTGCCCAGCTTGGCGGTGGCGTACAGGCTGTCGTTGACCTTCGTGATCTTGACCGCCGTTGCCCACAGGCTCAGCTCGTCAAAGTCCGTCGCCATAGGCTGCCGCACGAAAAAGTAGACCGTGAATGCCAGCGCCATGCCCCAGAAAAGCACGCTGCCCGGGGTGAAAAGGCGCTGCGCCGCGCCGGTGCTGCCCCTGCAGGACGCCGCGACCCAGACGCCGCCCGCCAGACAGAGAAGATACAGCAGCCACGCGGCGGGGTAGAGAACGCCCGCCATTGCGGCCAGTGTCAGCACCGCGACGATGACGGACAGTGCCGTCAGTGGTGCGACGGATGCGGGGACGCGGCATTTCAGCGTCAGCACCGCGCAGCCGCAGAACAGCGCCGCCACCGCCGCCAGTACGCAGAGTAGTTCCATAGGGTCAGCTCCTTTACGGGGAAATAGTAGGGGAGGGATTCATCCCTCTCGTGAAGTTTTCCATTGCCGCACACGGGCACGGAGCGGTCAAGACCGCTCCCTACAGGGCACCCGTAAACGTTAGTCCGTAGGGAGGGGTCTTGACCCCTCCGGGGAGGTCTCCGCCAGCGCACACACCCCGGGAGGGATAAATCCCTCCCCTACGGTTCCCTCTTTATAAAGAAGGAACAAACCGCGCTCGCCATCGCCGCCGCCACTGCCGGCACAAACGCCAGCACCAGCCACCAGCCTGCCGTCGGGACAAAGCGGGTGTACCATGGGCGCGGGGGGTTCAGATCAATGCCGGTAAACAGCGTCGGCACGCCGCCCACGCTGTCCGGGTCAATGCGCAGCCCCGTGACCCACTGCCCGCCCAAATCAAACGTGTAGACGCCGGGGGCTGTGACCTTGGCGTAGACCTTCTGCGCCTCGCTGTAGTCGGTCTGGCCGGGCTTCAAATAGTACAGCGCCACGCCGCCCGGGGGGAGTCGGTGCGCCGCGTCCAGCACGGCGGTCTCGACATACCCCTGGCCCTGCCAGTAAATATGCGGGTCGCTGTCGGTGGAAAGATACCACGCCGGGTCGTCGTCCGGCGGCGTCCACCATTCGTTGGACGAATAGGGCGCAAAGCTCTCGGTCACCAGCTCGGCGGCGTCCACGTGCGTCTGGGGCATCTTGCCCTGCAGCTTGTAGTTCAGCATGACGCCGCAGCCGACGAGACACCGCACCACCCAGAGCACCGCCGCCAGCAGATACGCCAGCAAAAGCAGCTGCCGCGCCTTCAAAAGCGGTTTACGCATTTACTCCACCCCGCTTTCTGCCACAGCTGCCAGCTTGAACGGCACTGCCGCGTCCGCGCCCTCAAAATGATAGAGCGCTGCGGGCATGTCGTTGGTCAGCCCGCCCTCAAACAGGGGGCTGAATTCCCGCTGCAGATAGTCGTCCGCGCGGTCGATCAGGATATAATCGCAGTCCTTCTCGGCCATGTAGGCGACCAGCGTGTCCGGCACGCAGACGGCCTTGTAGTCGTAGAGCGTCCAGTTTTCGCTCTCGACCAGATTCATAAAATCGCTGTCCCAGCGGTCCTGCGTCTCGCCCAGGCGGCCATAGAAGCCGCCAAAGCCGTTCACGACCTGCGCGGTCAGCTCGTACCGATAATAATACCATCGCGTGGCGTCGTCGCCCTGGCTGATGACCAGCACGCGGTCCGGCCAGCCCAGCACGGTGTTCATCGTGTCGGCGCGGTTCTGCACGTCGGCGCGCAGCGTGTACAGGCTGTCGGCACCGGACCAGAAGCCCGCCGCGGGCACACCGCGCCAGCAGAATACGGCAAAA
>ERZ772865.510-NODE-510-length-44671-cov-21.436122_pt1 | contig 44671 bp, 32 predicted proteins | sample MGYA00512133_ERZ772865 | MGnify/ENA primary metagenome ERZ772865 (study PRJEB29015, sample SAMEA2737722) | human gut metagenome | biome: human gut; feature: human-associated habitat; material: faeces | place: China | collected 2012 ...
AGCCGCCGGAGCGGTGCTTGAGCCGTTAGGCGGGAATTGTGCGGTATTGCCTTAACATATGTTACTTTATTTTTCCCTTAGCTGCTCTTCCAGCCCGGCGCGCGGGGTAATATAGACCGTTGTATAATCGTTATACAGCACCATGCCAGGGCGGGCGCCGTTGGCTTTCCAGATGTTGCGCACCTCGGTGGTATCCACCGGCACCTTGGCACCGCCATTCTGGCTGGAGTGCAGCACAGCCAGCTCTGCGGCCTCCTGTTTGGTGGTGTCCGGCACATCCTCGCCGCGGCTCATAACCACCGTATGACTGCCGGGGGCTTTCTGTACATGGAACCAGACATCCTTGCCGCGGGCAGTGTGCAGGGTCAGCTTATCGTTTTGCAGGTTGTTGCGCCCGATCAAAATTTCAAAGCCATCGCTGGAGCGGTAGCGCAGGAAATCCGCCGGTTTCTGTTTGCGTTCCCGCTGCTTATAGTATTTCAGGTAGCCTTGGCTTTTCAGCTCGGCGCGCACTTCGTTCAGGGCCTGCTCGCCGGGGGCAGTCTCCACCTCATACAGAACATTGGCAAGGTATTCGATCTCATCCTCGCCCTCGAGCAGCAGCTTTTTCAGCATCTGGCCGGCGGTCTGCTTCTTTTTATAATCGCGGAAGTATTTCTGCGCGTTCTCGTTGGGTCCAAGGCGGGGGTCCAGGCGGATGGTCACATCCTCGCCGGTATAGTAGTTTTGCACGGTGGCCTGGCGGTCGCCTTTCTGGATGGCCCACTGGTTGGCCTGCAGCAGCTCGCCGTACAGGCGCAGGGTATCGGCTTTTTCACTCTGGGCCAGTTCCTCCCGCCGGGCGGACTGTTTGCGCACAGCGCGTTCGTACAGGTTATGCACCGCTTTGTACAGCTCGCGGCTCTTCTGCTTCAACCGTTCGGCGCGGTCCTTGGTGGCGTAATAATCCTCCAGCAGCTCGCTGTAGGTGGGGTACTGCGTTAAAATGGCCGCACTGCCGTACTGCTGCGGGATAAAAAAGCTGAACTCTACCGGCTTGTTCACACCGTCCGGCTGGGGGATGCGCACCGCCGTGGGGGTGCCGCCTGCAGCGTGTTCATCCTTCAGGTTTTCGATTGCGGCGCACAGGGCCTGCTTCTGCGCTTCGTCCAGGTCACAGGCCAGCAGGGGCGTTTCGCCGCCAAAGGCACGCCACACAGCCTCCCGCGCAACAACGGGGCCGACACCGCCAACCGCTTTGCCCAAAGCAGAAGCCACCGGCAGGTCTTTTTCGCAGGCAGCGGCCACCATGGCGGCGGCGCTGGTTGCCAGAAAATCCGGCTTATTGGGTTTGGGCGGCAGTGTATACGGCAGTCCGGGCAGCAGCTGGCGGATCTCGCTGTCCTCAAAATCCACGCGCTTGAGGGCATCGATGATCTTGCCGCTCTGGATCAGCACCAGGTTAGAGTAACGGCCCATCAGCTCGGCAGCCAGGGTATTGGTTACCAGGTCGCCCATCTCATTGGTGCACAAAAAGTCAAAAAACACAATGCGATCGCCGGGTTCCATATGCAGCCCTGTCAGACGGCCGCCGGTCAGGTGTTTGCGCAGCAGCATGCAAAAGCCCGGCGGGGTGAGCGGGTTTTCAAAGCTTTCTTTGGTCAGGCAGACACGCGCCGAGCCGCTGCGGGCAGACAGCAGCAGCTTGAACGTCTGGGTGCGAGTGCGCAGGGTCATCAGCACTTCATCCCGCGTCGGCTCAAAAATTTTATCAATTTTGGCATCCAGCAGGGTGCTGTTCAGTTCATTTGCGACCAGCGCAAGGGTCGCGGCATCCAATGCCATGGTGGTACTCCTTTTCTTTTGGGGCAGGGTTTTATGAAAACGACAGCATTCTTCTCACGCGGCAGGATGGGTTCATCCCACCCCATAGTGTTCAGCCGCCGCAGGGGTTACAGGTAGCTGTAAGGGTCAACATCGGCCAGGCTGGGGGCCACAGTAACTTCTTTGGGCAGGCGCTCGGTCAGGGCATCCGTCAGGGCAAACACCACCGGGTGTTCCGTTCCCCAGTGCCCGGCAACAACCAGGCCCACGCCTTTCTGCTTTGCCAAAATGGCAATGTGGTGGGCGGCTTCGCCTGTCACCAGGCAGTCTGCGCCCTCGTCAATGGCCTGCTGCAAATAGCTGCCGCCTGCGCCGCTCACTTCGGCCAGCTTTTCTACCGGGTGATCGGCTTCCACAAACTTGCAGTGGGTGTGCAGCATCCGGCTGCAGGTTTCGGCCAGCTGTTGGGCCGTGGTGGGCACGTTCAGCGTGCCGATGCGGCCGCAGTTATCGGCGAAATCACGGCGGTTCTCAATGCGCAGCAGGTCTGCCAGCACATCGTTCACACCGCCGGGAGCGGCATCCAGATTGGTATGCATGCAGATGGCCGAAATGCCGTTCTGCAGCAGCATTGCGGGCACATCCTCCGCCGTCACGCGGCGCAGCGGGTCAAAGATGACCGGGTGGTGGCTTACAATCAGCTCACACCCGCTTTCGGCGGCATCGCGCACCACATCGGCGGTAATATCCAGCGCCGTCATAATGGAGGTGACCGGGCGTCCGGCATCCACCAAAAGGCCCACGTTATCCCAACTGCAAGCCAGCTCCGGCGGGGCGATCTGTTCCAGAATTTCCAGTACCTGCTGTACTTTTACGGCCATAGTCCATCCTCCATTTCCTGTATCAGGGCATCCACCCCATCCGCCTGCGGGCCGGGTGCAAGGCCCAGGCGGTATTTTTTCAGTTTGACCAGCTGCTGTTCACGGTAGGCCTGGGCTTCGGGCTGGCCCTGCGTTTTGCCGCACAGGCAGGCAAGGCCGGTGGGCTCCGCTGCCCGGCCGGTATACTGCGCGTTGATTACGGTATACAGCCGCCCGGCTGCACGGCACAGTGTCTCGCTTTTTAAGGCAAAGCCGCGCTGGGCAAGGCCCTTGCGCAAAATGCTGTGCTTGGTGGCGGGTACAAAAACAAAGTTATACTGTTCGTTCCTCACCCAGGGGGCGGCATCCAGAATTTCCAGCACCGTTTCGGCCCCCATGCCGGCAATGATGATCTCCGTTGCCTCCCCCGGCTGCAGCACACTCAAGCCGGAACCGAGGCGGAACTGGATCTTATCCGCCCAAGGGGCGCAGGTCATGCGGGCTTTTTGCAGCGGGCCTTCCCGCAGATCACATGCAAAAACAAGCGGGCAGCAACCGCTGCCCGCCAGCCATGCACTGAGTTTTCCATGGTCACACCCAATATCGGCGGCAATATGGCCGGGCCGCACATAGGCAGCCGCGGCGGCCAGCCGCGCATCCAGGTGCGGCACAGGCTTACAGGTGTGCAAAGTAGTCATTCAGTTCGGCGCACAGTTCGTCGGGGTCCACACCGTGGACCATGCAGGCCTGCTCCACGGTCTCACCATGGGCAGCCATGCAGCCCAGGCAGTGCATACCCGTGTTCAAAAAGATGGGCACGCAGCCCTGGGAAGGATCGTTCTGCAGGATTTCGGCAATGATGGTATTACGGGTAACAGTCATGGTAATGTTCCTTTCTGCATTATACAAAACGTATAAAATGATAATTTATGACGGCATCTGGAAGGTCGCGTACAAACCCGCGCCTTGCAGAATGACGAACGATGTCAGGCAGAGCATGGCAAATACCGCCTTGCGCTCTGCGGGCTTTTGCACGGCAAAGGTGCGGTTGTGGTGCACCAGCGCCAGCACCAGCGGCAGCACGGGCAGCCAGTAGCGCCCCTGCAGGCCAAAAATAGTGGTGTAATTGATGGGGGTCCAGTTGAGCGCCGTGACGAACGAAAGGGCAATCACGCAGAGAACAATACCCCAAACGCCCGCTTTGGTGCGGCGGCCCAGAGGTACGGTCTCACCCGCCTGCGGCAGCGCCGCGGCCAGCAAAGCCAGGATAAAGCCAACCCCCAGCACCCAGCTGGCATCCACGGTATACACAATGGGTTCGCCCAGGGCAGTGCCCAGCACGCCCTGCACCCACTGCGCCCCCTGCGCACTGAAAGAGCGCAGCAGCAGTTTGGCCGTGTTGGGCAGGTTGCGGCAGATATACCCGGCGGAATAGGTGTAGATGGAATCGCCGTTTTCCTGAATGGAGCCAACCAGCTGTTCCGGCGTTAAGCCGCCCCACATGTGGGTCAGCTTATACAGCCCAACCGGGATGGCCAGCACCACAACCGCGGCAATGGCACCCAAAAAGATTTTCTTCTTTTTGGGGTCGTGGCGGATCTTCCAGTACAGCAGCGCCAGCAAAGCGGCACCAGCCGCGGCGGCACCACCGGCGCGCAGGATGCCCACGGTATCCACATCGCGGGCTGCATACAAAGCAGCGCCCATATTGACCTGCACCCAGCCGATAGCGGCCAGCACCAGCGCCAGAACTTTGGCAATGGGGCCAACCGGCCAGCGCTTGCCGGGCAAGGCAAGGTTGGCATCGGGAATCATAAAGATCAGCAGCACGGCGGGCAGATAAATTGCCTTGGCCGGGCCGATGAGCGCCGCCAGCACCACAGCAGCCACCGTTTCCGGCCAGCGGGCCGGGCGGGTGCGCAGGGTCAGGCAGAGCGCAGTAAAGCAGAAGAGATACCCCAGCACGGCGGCGTCCGCCGAAAGGCTGCCCGCCAGCTGCAAGGGCTGGGCCAGCAGTGCCACACCGGCAAAAATGCCGCGCAACCGCTGGGGTGCAATATTGACCGCAGCCGCAGCCAAAGCCAGGTACAGCGCCAGGTTGCACAGCCGCCCCAACAGCAGCATGCCATGGAAGCCAAGCCCCATCATGCGCGCCAGCGTAATGCCGGCAATCTGACCCAAGTAGAGCGTATTGTTGATGGGGTCCGCCGTTACATAGGTATCGGAGCTGACAGTCGTTTCACCGCTGCAGCCCGCATCTCCCAGGTGTTCCAGCATTTCCTTGTAAGCGTAAATGCCGATATCACCGGTATGATTTTTGAAATAGGGAGCATCGCAGCTGCGCACCAGCAGCATATCATCATCGTCCGCCACCGGCTGGCCCAGCAATGTGCTGGACTGGCGGTAGCATTTGGCCAGGTGGGTGTATTCATCGGGGCCGACAAGGGGCGGCGTTAAAAAGGCAAACGCCACGCCCAGCACCGCACCGCACACCAGCACCACCTGCCACAGCTTGGCGCGGTGGGTGAGCAGGATAAAGCCCGCCACCACCGCCGCAAAGGTCAGCACGCCCAGCAGGCGGGAGATCACATGGGACCAGCTGCCGGAATCATTGACGACATACTGCAATGCCGGATGCCCGACGATGGAATCCGTTGTGCCGTTTGCATTCCGGCGGGTCATCTGCTGGCTGGTGTCGGCATCCGTCCAAAGGCCCAGCATGTGGTACACATCCCAGTCATCGCCGGGGGTATACCACAGGCGCAGGGTCATGTTGGGATTTGCCAGGTCATAGTCCGCTTCGGCATCGGCTGTGCCGGGGGCGGTATAGGGCGCATCAAACGTGATGGCCGCAAAGGTGTCATCTTTAATGGTAATGCAGTCCAACTCACCGTTCGCCACGGCGTTGCCATCGGCATCCAGCAGTGCAGCGTACAGGGTGCCATGCCGGAACGCCCAATTATGGGTGGTCAGGTCCAGTCGAACCCCGTAAATGCGCTGCCCGCTTTTGAGCGGAACGGGCAGGTACAACCCGGTTGTGCCGTCATCCTGCGTTGCAGCGTCCGCCGTGGCAGGAATTGCAACGGTACGGGTATAATCATCGTTGACGATTTCATACACCGGCTGGTTATCCACCCGCTGGCCAAGGTCAAACCCGGCCCACGCGGCCACAGCGGCGGCAGCCAGCGCCACCAGCAAAGTCAGCCACAGCAGGCGGTGCCGCTTGCAGAAATCTTTGATTTTTTGCATGAAGCCCTCCCCTGCTTTAGGTTGCTTACAGACAGTTTTATTATACATGATGATTGGCGAAAGTGCAATATTAGCCTTACTGCACTTTACTTTTCTCATTTTTCCTCTATCTTTTTAGGCTAGAGAACGATATCATCTATGTAAAAATCACATAAAGAGGTCGTGATATAGTTGGATTACGAATTTGCTTTTATTAATTAACTGATACAAAAACACCCCCGTCTGCATTACCAGGCGGGGGCATGTTATTGCATTACGAGAAACGGTCGCGCAGGTTCTTGAAGAAGCCCTTGCGCTTTTCGTAGTTATCCTCTTTCATGCTGTCCTCAAAAGCTTTCAGGGCTTCGCGCTGGGCGCGGGTGACCTTTTTAGGGATCTCAACATCGACGATCACATACTGGTCGCCGCGGCCGCGGCCGTTCAGGTACTGGATGCCCTGGCCGCGCAGGCGGAACTTGGTGCCGCTCTGGGTGCCTTCGGGGATATGCTGCACAATGCGGCCATCCACGGTGGGCACCTCAACGTCATCGCCCAGCACAGCCTGGCTGAAGGTGATGGGCACATGGATGGTAACATCGTACCCGTCACGCTCAAACATCGGGTCGGCCTTAACGGTAACATGCACGATCACATCGCCGGCCGGGCCGCCGTTGGAACCGGCATCGCCCTGGCCGCGCAGTGCAATGTTCTGGTCATCATCAATACCAGCGGGGATATTGATCTCCAGGCTCTTGCGCGCGGCAGTCTTGCCGGTGCCGCGGCAGGTCTTGCACGGGTTGCGGATAATGGTGCCGCGGCCGCCGCAGTGGCTGCAGGGCTGCTGGCTCTGCATTACGCCAAAGGGGGTGCGCTGCTGTGTTACAACATAACCACGGCCGCCGCAGTCGGGGCAGGTTTCGGGGCTGGTACCCTTGGCCGCACCGGTGCCGCCGCAGTCGGGGCAGGTATCCTGGCGGTTGATGGTGATCTTCTTGGAGCAGCCGTGGGCGGCTTCCTCAAAGGTCAGGATCACGCTGGCCTGAATATCATGGCCCTTGCGGGGTGCATTGGCGGTGCGGGTGGAAGAACCGCCGCCAAAGCCGCTGAATCCACCGCCAAATCCGCCGCCAAAGATATCGCCAAAGATGTCGCCCAGGTCCACGCCGCCAAAACCACCGCCGAACCCGCCTGCACCGCCGCCGTTGGCAGCCGCATAGTTGGGGTCTACGCCGGCAAAGCCGAACTGATCATAGCGCTGGCGTTTCTGCGGGTCGGAAAGCACATCGTTGGCTTCGTTGACCTCTTTGAACTTTTCCTCGGCTTCTTTATCGCCGGGGTTCAGGTCAGGGTGGTACTTTTTGGCAAGTTTGCGGTAGGCGCTCTTGATCTCGGCATCCGTGGCGTTTTTGCCGATGCCCAGCACCTCGTAATAATCTCTTTTTTCTGCCATATGATCACACCTTTATGTGTTGAAGTAAGTTGACTTTTATTCCTTTCCCCTATGGGAACAGCCGGTTCTTTGTCCGTAAGGGCGTACAGCCTGTGCCTGCAAGCGGCAACGTGATTTCACTGCGGGCACACGCTGTGCGCCCCTACGGACGGGACGCAGCTTTGTGGGCTTAACCCCACAATGGCCGCCGCCGGAATTGCCTGGCGGCGGCCTTTTGGGTTACAGGGATGTTTCCCTGTTTATTCTGTTATCTTACACCTCGTGGAAGTCAGCGTCAACAGCACCGTCATCCTTCGGGGCGGAACCGGCATTGCCCGTGGGGCCCTGCTGGGCGTCAGCACCCGGCTGCTGGCCCTGCTGCTGGGCAGCCTGCTGGTAAACCTTCTCGCTGATGGCGTAGAAAGCCTTCTGCAGGTCGTCCTGCTTTGCCTTGATGGCCTCAATATCGGTACCATTCAGGGCTTCCTTCAGGGCGTTCAGCTTAGCTTCGCACTCGCTCTTCTCGGACGGAGAGACCTTGTCGCCCAGCTCGCCCAAAGCCTTTTCGGTCTGGAACACCATCTGGTCGGCGTTGTTGCGGGCATCAACATCTTCGCGGCGCTTCTTATCCTCAGCAGCATACTGCTCGGCATCCTTAACGGCCTTGTCGATGTCATCCTTGCTCATGTTGGTGGAAGCAGTGATGGTAATGCTCTGCTCCTTGCCGGTGCCAAGGTCCTTAGCGCTTACATGCACAATGCCGTTGGCATCGATATCAAAGGTAACTTCGATCTGGGGCACGCCGCGCGGAGCCGGAGCGATGCCATCCAGGTGGAAGGTACCCAGGCTCTTGTTGTCGCGGGCAAACTCACGTTCACCCTGCAGAACGTTGACTTCAACGCTGGGCTGATTGTCAGCAGCAGTGGAGAAGATTTGGCTCTTCTTGGTGGGGATGGTGGTGTTGCGCTCAATGATCTTGGTGCAAACGCCGCCCAGAGTCTCAATGCCCAGGCTCAACGGGGTAACATCCAGCAACAGCAGACCCTTAACGTCGCCCTGCAGAACACCGCCCTGGATGGAAGCGCCGACAGCAACACATTCATCGGGGTTGATGCCCTTGAACGGCTCGCAGTTCAGTTCCTTCTTGACAGCGTCATAGACAGCGGGGATACGGGTGGAGCCACCGACCATCAGGACCTTAGCCAGGTCCGAAGCCTTCAGGCCTGCATCAGCCAGAGCCTTGCGGACAGGGGCCATGGTGCGGTCAACCAGATCAGCGGTCAGTTCATTGAACTTTGCGCGGGTCAGGGTCATATCCAAGTGCTTGGGGCCGTTGGCGTCAGCGGTGATGAACGGCAGGTTGATGTTGGTGGAAGTGGCGCTGGACAGCTCGATCTTTGCCTTTTCAGCAGCTTCCTTCAAGCGCTGTGCAGCCATCTTATCCTTGCGCAGGTCGATGTTGTTTTCCTTCTGGAAATCCTCAGCCATCCAGTCGATGATGCGCTGGTCGAAGTCATCGCCGCCCAGGTGGGTATCACCATTGGTAGCCAGAACTTCAGTAACGCCATCGCCCATCTCGATGATGGAAACATCGAACGTACCACCGCCCAGGTCGTAAACCATGATCTTCTGGTCGGATTCCTTATCAATGCCGTAAGCCAGAGAAGCTGCTGTCGGCTCGTTGATGATACGCTTTACGTTCAGACCAGCAATGGTACCGGCGTTCTTGGTTGCCTGACGCTGGCTGTCGTTGAAGTAAGCGGGAACGGTGATGACAGCCTCGGTAACGGGCTCGCCAAGGTAAGCTTCAGCATCAGCCTTCAGCTTTGCCAGGATCATAGCGCTGATCTCTTCGGGGGTGTAATCCTTGCCGCCGGCGTGAACCTTCTCGGCAGTGCCCATCTTACGCTTGATGGAGGAGATGGTGTTTTCGGGGTTAGTGATAGCCTGACGCTTTGCAACCTGGCCTACCAGACGCTCGCCGGTTTTGGTAAAGCCGACAACAGACGGGGTGGTACGGGCACCCTCAGCGTTAGGGATAACAACGGGCTCGCCGCCCTCCATAACAGCTACGCAGCTGTTGGTAGTACCAAGGTCAATACCAATAATCTTACTCATAATATAAAACTCCTTTCATATTCCTCTTTCAGGAAACATGGAAATGTGAATGTCTTAATTTATATCTGAACGGGCTTTTGCACCCGGTTCATGCTTTGTTATTCGGCCACAACCACGGTTGCATGGCGGATGATCTTATCACCGATCATGTAGCCTTTCTGGAACACGCGCACCACAGTGCCGCTTTCCTGGCCATCCTCTGCCGGAACCTGCTGAACAGCGTTCATAAAGTTGGGGTCAAAAGGCTTGCCCATGGATTCGATCTCGGTGATGTTCAGCGTTTTCAGAGCTTTTTCGGCTTTGTCCAGCGTCATCACAACGCCCTTTTTATAGTTTTCGTCGGTGCATTCGGCATTGGCTGCCATATCCAGCGTATCCAGAATTGCCAGGATCTGGTTGACCGCGTGGGAAACACCATCGTTGAACTTCTGGTCAGCTTCGCGGGCGGAACGCTTGCGGTAATTGTCATACTCTGCAGCGGTGCGCAGCATCTGGTCTTTCAGCTTTGCGTTGGCCTGCTCGGCGGCTTCCAGCTTTGCCTTTACGGCTTCCAGCTCTTTGGATTTTTTGCCGAACCAGTCTTTCTTTTCGGTCTTTTCTGCAGCGGGTTCAGCTTCCTGCTTATCGGATTCTGCCGCGGGCGCTTTTGTTTCAGCAGCGGCCTGTTCCTGTTCAGTTTCAGGCTGCTTCTTTGTTTCTTCGCTCATGTCTGCTCCTCCTTTTTACCGGACATTGACTGCCCTAACTTAATTGCAAAATAATTCAAAACGGGGATCAAGTGTTCGTACTCCATGCGGTTGGAGCCGATCACCGCCACCGTGCCGTACAGCCCGCCGCCCGCAAGGTAACGCTTGCTGACGATGCAGAGGTTCGGCATGGCGGGCTCGATATCCTCGCCCAACGTGGCGGTCACTTTGCCGCTGCCCGGTTCGATCAGGGCGCGGGCCGCTTCGTTGTCAGAAAAAACTTCCAGCAGCGCGCCAAGGTTTATGCGCACATCCGGCATCTTGGCCAGGTACTGCACGCCCTCCAGGTAAAACTGCGGGCGGGTGCGAACCAGCGCTTCGGCGGCGAACACCACCGGCGCCAGCCTGCGCCCGGCGGAAAGCACCAGGCTTGCCGTCAGCGATGGGGTCAGATCCTCCGGTGCCACAAAGGTCAGGCTGCTGTTCAGCAGGCGGGCCATCTCATCGGCATCCTCCCGCGTCAAGCCGGTGTGGATACGCGCCACACGGGTGCGCACACCGCCGGAGCTGGTAACCGCCAAAACTGCGGCGGAATACCGCCCGACCTGCACGACCTCAAAATGGGCGATGCACAGATCCTCGGCCTGCGGGGTGGTAGCCACTGCGGCACAGCCGGTATAATCGGCCAGTGCGCGGGCGGCGCTCTGCGCCAGCTTTTCGGGCTCAACGTCCATATCGGCAAACAGCCGGTCAATGTTTTCGCGGTCCGCTGCGCTCAGTGCTATGGCGGCGGGGGCTTCCAGCAGGTGGTCTAGGTAGTACCGGTACCCCTTGGGGCTGGGCACGCGGCCTGCGCTGGTGTGCGGCTGCTCCAGCAGGCCAAGCTTTGTCAGCGCGGCCATCTCGTTGCGGAGCGTTGCGCTGGAAAGTGCCATGTCAAAGTGGCTGGCCAGCAAACCGGAGCCGACCGGCTCGCCGCCGGTAGAATAAATGGCAACAATCGCTTCCAGAATGCGCTGCTTGCGTGCATCCATCGTCATGCTGCCCTCATCTCCTTGTTTGCTTTTTCTTGTTTAGCACTCTCTCTTCCTGAGTGCTAAATTTATTATATCCCAACTCTTTGTTCTGTCAAGCCCTTTTCATAAAAAGTTTCAAACTTTAACAGATTTGACACAAACGCCGCGGCAAAGGGTGGTTTTTGCCCTCCGCCGCGGCGTTTTTCTGTTATTTTATCTTGTTTTGCTGCCCGCCAGGCAGCAGGGTGATGCCGGCCAACGGTTCATTCTTCCATCCACTTTGCTAAAAATGCCGCGGCAATGTTTACTGCGCGGGCGGTCTCGGTATCAGGGGCTGCATCCTGCGGGCGGCCGGTCAGCAACACACCGCCTTCCACATCCCCCTGCACCACAATGGGGCAGACGCACAGCAGCACCGTTTCCCCTTTGTCAAAGGCCGTAATGCGGCGGGCAGCGGTTTCCGGCGCGGTGTAAGGGCCGCGCATGGCCAGCAGCCGGGCGGCGGCATCGCTGATCTGCCGCCCCAGCAGCTGCCCTTTGCCCGTGCCGGTGGCGGCCACAATGCTTTCCCTGTCACACATCAGCACAGGGCGGCCCAGGTTTTTGGCCAGCACCTCGGCATACACCCCGGCCAGTTCGCCCAGCTCCACCAGCGGGGAATATTTTTTGAACACCACCTGCCCATCGGCAGCGGTAAAAATTTCCAGTGCATCGCCCTGGCGGATGCGCTGGGTTCGCCTGATCTCTTTGGGAATGACCACCCGCCCCAGCTCATCAATCCTGCGCACGATTCCTGTTGCTTTCATTGGGGTACCCTCCTGCCCTTCCATATTCTGTACAATATACCTATTATATGGAAAGTGCGGCGGTTTATGTATGGTTCGTGCCTGTTTTTTGTCAGTGCTTTATCCAGCCCTGCCAGCAGGGCATCACGCTGAACGGCTTGGCAATGTGGGCGTTCACGCCTGCTTCAAACACCTTTTTGCGGTTCCCCTCAAAGCCATCTCCATTTTGGAGATATTATAACGGAACGCCGCGTAAATTTCAGGATATTGGTTTCCTGCCCGCCAAATAGCCGCCCGCACATTGTCTGCAACCTTGCCGCCTGTACTATCCGGGTGGTATACTGATACCAATATATTTTGTGTGCCCCGCACACAGGGAACGAGGCTCCGCTATGGCTGAACTGCTGCAAACCACTCTGTGCTACCTGGAACAAAACGGCTGCTATCTGATGCTGCACCGCATTAAAAAGAAGAACGACGTCAACCACGATAAATGGATCGGTGTGGGCGGCAAGTTTGACCCCGGCGAAACTGCCGAAGCCTGTGCCATGCGCGAAGTGTGGGAGGAAACCGGCTTGACGATGCAATCCCCCGCCTACCGCGGCATTGTGGATTTTACTTGCGAGCCATGGCCCGCCGAGCGGATGCACCTGTACACCTGCACCGATTTTACCGGCACGCTGATCGACTGTAACGAGGGCACACTGGAATGGGTGCCCAAACCCGAAGTAGAGAACCTGCCGATCTGGCAGGGGGACAAAATTTTCCTTCGGCTGTTGGCGGAGGGCGCACCGTTTTTCCATCTGGAGCTAACCTATCACGGCGATACCCTGGTGCAGGCGGTGCTGGAAGGCGAGACACTGCCCTGCGGTTGAACAGCCATTATAGTAAAGAAATAAAATAAAAGCATGTGCAGTTTTTCGGGCTTTCCCAAAAACCGTACATGCTCTTGTTTTTATTGGTTATTTCAGCAGCCCGAAATGTTCCAGCGCATTCCAGATGCCGTCCTTATCCACATCGGTGGTAATGTAATCCGCCGCGGCACGGGCGTCTGGCCAGGCGTTGCCCATGGCAACCCCGATCCCGGCAAAAGCAAGCATCTCGGTATCGTTGCTGCCATCGCCAAAGGTGATGCTGTTTTCCCGCGTAAGACCCAGATGATTGAGCGTTTCCTGCAAGCCGTTCACCTTGCCGCCGGTTGCGGGCAGGATATCGACAAATTCTTCGCTCCAGCGCACAGCGCGGCAGCCGGGCACGTGAGCCATGAACTCCGGTTCCTGCTCGCTGCTCAAAAATGCGCTGAGCTGATACGTCGGGTAGGTAAAGCAGCGCTGGGCCGGATCGATGGTTTCCTGCGGGATCTCTTTCAAAAAGTTTTCACACAGGGCATTGGTGCGGTTCATGTAAGCGATATCCGCTTCCACAAAGGAAACCGCAATATCTGTTTTTTCCAGCCAGGGCAGCAGCTCGCGCAGTCCCTCCTGCGGCAGCGGGTGAGTGTAAAAGCAGCCGTCCTTATCCCGGCAATATTGGCCGTTCATCATCACCATGCCGTCAAATTCAAACGGCAGATCCTTTTTCAGGTAATGCAGGTGGTACGGCGGGCGGCCGGTTGCCAGGTAAAGCTGCACCCCTTTGGCGCGCAGAATGTTGAGCGCCGCCACGGTGGATTCCGGCAGGTGGTGATCCGGCGGCAGCAGAGTGCCGTCAATATCAAAAAAAGCAATGCGAATATCTCTGTTTTCCATGTTATTATTCCTGTTTCAGTTGTCGGCCCATCATTGTAGCCAGCGCATCGCGGGCGGCCAACCGACCGGACAGAATATCATCCACCGCATTCACGATGGGCATTTCTACCTTATACTTTTTCGCCAGCTTGCAGGCTGCGGGCAGGGCATTGATGCCCTCCACCACCTGACCGACCTCTTTTTTGGCGGTTTCCACATCCTTTCCGCGGCCAATCAGCATGCCGGCATGCAGGTTTCGGCTGTGCATACTGGTGCAGGTCACGATCAGATCGCCCATACCGGAAAGCCCGGCAAAAGTTTCGGCCTTGCAGCCCATGGCCACACCCAGGCGGGCCAGCTCGGCGTTGCCGCGGGTGATAAGGGCAGCCTTGGCGTTATCGCCGTAATCCAGGCCCATCGCAATGCCAACAGCCAGCGCGATCACATTTTTGACAGCGCCGCCCAGCTCCACGCCGCGGCGGTCGGTGTTGGTATACACGCGGAAGGTGGGGGTGGTAAAGATCTGCTGCACCTTGCGGGCGGCGGCTTCATCCGGGCTGCCCGCCACGATCAGGGTGGGCATATCGCGGGCCACTTCCTCCGCATGGGTGGGGCCGGAAAGCGCCACCACATTGCAGTGGGTGTGTTTGCCATCCGCGGCCAGCTCCTGCTCAATGATTTCGGACATCGTCATCAGCGTTTTTTCCTCCACGCCTTTGGCCACATCCACGATCAGCTGCCCATCCGGGATATGTGGTGCCGCCTTGCGGGCGGTGGAACGCACAAAAACCGAGGGCACCGCAAACAGCAGCACATCACGGTCGCCGCAGATTTCTTCAATATCCGCGGTATAGTGCATATCGGCAGGCAGGCACATGCCGGGCAGGTTGGGGTGGGCATGGGTCACGCTCATGGCTTTCAGTTCATCGGGCAGGGCGCTCCACATGGTAACGTCACAGCCGTTTCTTGCCAGCATGCGTGCCAGCGCGGTTCCCCAGGTTCCGGCACCCAGAACACCGATTTTGGTTTTGGTCATCGTATTTGTTCTCCAATCGTTTATGGGCAATACCGCATAATTCTAAGTGCCGATACGGCGAGCGAGGTGCGGCAGATGCCAAGCCAAAAGCGCAGATAATACTGGATGTCTTATCGAGCATTTTGGCAACGCAGATGCCGTGCCGCAGCTGCCGGAGCGGTGCTTAAGCCGCAAGGCGGGAATTGTGCGGTGTTGCCTATGGTATCAGGTACGCCTTCAAGCTACACCTTAAAAGTGCCCCGTGCGGTTAAACTGTTTCCACCTCTCAATCAAAGAGTGGCGGCGCGGATCCGGCTTATCCGGCAGGTCCAGCGTAAAGCGCTCATAGCAGTTCACAATGCGTGTCTGGCCGTACTGGTGCTCCCGCGGGATGTTGGCTCCATAGGTCAGGTGGATATGCCCGTGCAGCATCAAAGCCGGGTGATAGGTATCCAAAATTTCATTGAACACCGTAAACCCGCGGTGCGGCAGGTCGCTGAAATCCCCATAGCCGTGCAGCGGCGCATGGGTAACAAGGATATCCACCCCGCCCGCGCGCTGGATCCTGCTGCGCAGGTGGCTGATGCGGCGTTTCATTTCCGCTTCGGTAAACTGCCAGGCACCGGCGCGGTAACGGCAGCTGCCGCCAAGGCCCACAATGCGGTAGCCCTTGTACCAGTACAGGTCATCGTCAATGCAGATCGCACCGCGGGGCGGTTCTCTATCATAGCTGGCATCATGGTTGCCGTGTACATAAAGCACCGGAACCGGCGCTGCATCGGACAAAAAGTTCATATAATGCAGGCTCAGATCCCCACAGCCGATGATCAGGTCGATATCGCGCAGCTTGCTGGGCTCATAGTATTCCCACAGGTACTTGCTCTCTTCGTCTGCCACTGCCAGAATTTTCATAGATCGGCCTCTTTCTCTGCAGGGAGCCGGTCGCGGTGGATGCCCTGCATGCGGTACATGGGGCGGGCACAGTCGATCAATTCGTCAAATTCCGGCAGGTGGCCCTCCACTGCATCGCACAGCCAGTCCATATGCAGGATCTGCTCCGGGGTAAAGCCGGTGCGGCCCTCGTTCATCACAGTACCGTTCTGCGCGGTAATATAGCAGGCAAACGGGTCAATGCTGCCCGCAATAATGCCGCTGCGCAGGATGTTGGCCAGGTGGCGCACATCATGGGGCAGCTCGCGGCTGAGCAGCACATCCATCACACCGCTGTTCATGCCCCACCAGTAGTTGACGGCAGTACCGTCGGTGCCGGATTTATCGCGGGTCCAGCCGCCATCCAGCACGGTGCGCACCACGTTTTCATAGAACTGGCCCCAATGCCAAAACGGCGAAGCCAGATCCATCAGCGTGCCGCCGGGGCTGATGCGGAAAGTTCCGAACTCTCGCGCAGGGCGGAACGGCGTGGGGGTATCGCGCCCCGAGACCACTGTGATGCCCTGCTTCTGGAAGGCCTGGATCGGGTCCCCCGGCAGGCAGGACCATTGCAGGCTGACCTTAACGCGCGGGTTGACCATCCGCGCGCCAAGGGCAAACGCATTGATGTTGGCCGGAACGCCAAAGGTGGGCGTATCCGCCACATAGCCCACGCGGTCCTCCCGCGCCACAGCGGCAGCAATGGCGCCGGTGATGAACTTTGCCTCATACACGCGGCTGTAATAGGTGCGGATGGAAGCATACGGCATATCGACCGAGCAGTTCAGGATGCGCACATCCGGGTGGCGCAGCGCCGCGCGCAGCGAAGCCCCCACCAATTTTGGCGAGGTTGTAAACACCATATCCGCGCCGTCCTGGATGGCTTTTTCCACCAGCTCATCGGCATTTTTGCCCGGCTCTGCGCCATGATAAGCCACGGTTTCCACCTTGCCGGCAAACACCTGGTCCAGCTGGGTACGGCCAAACTCGTGCTGGCTGGTCCAGGTAGAAGTTTCCGGCGTGCGCTCGTTGACAAACGCTACTTTCAAGTGGCTGGGCTCACTGCGGATCCCCGGCAGGATGCGGTCCAGCAGGCTGTTCTTTTTGGCCGGGGCGGACGGCTGGGTGCTGAGCTTGACCGGTTCCGGGCGCTCCAGCGCCAGAACGTCATCCCACACAGCGTCAATAGCTGCGGCAAACTGGGCGGGACTATAGGTTTTCAGCTCATCCAACTTATACAAGCGGAGCAACAGCAGCATAACATCCGCCGGGGTGGTGCGCATTTTATCACCGCCGTGGGCATTATAAGCCTTGGTGATCCAGTTCATCAGGCTGACAACTTCCGCCTTATCGTCTGCGGTCCACTTTTCATCCGGCGCTTTGCCCAGCGCTTTCTGCAAGCGGGCAAAGCTGCCCTCCTGCGTAAAGTGCAGCCGGTACAGCCCGCACAAAGGGTAATACTCCATGAACTCGTAATATTCACGAATTTCCGGCGTATCATTGAACTGCGGCACAACGCGGGTAACGGTGGCAAAAATAGAATCCGCGCCAAAATATTTCAGCACACTGACACGCTTGTTGCCCTCTTGGACATAAAAGCGGCCCATGTACTCATATGCTTTAATGGCATCGTGGATGCCCTCTTCCACATGGGCCATGCACAGGGAAACCCACTTGCTGGCAAACTCAGTGTTTTCGGGCAGCAGCGGCATAAAGTTGGAAGCAAACGCCGGGGTGCGGCCGGTGGTTTTGGTGCCTACCACATAATCCAACGGTATTTCAATGGTGCCAAGCGGTATCTGGCTTTCGGTATCTGTTTTTTCCAGCAGTTCATCCAATGCAGGCAGATAGGGGTATTTGCCTGCCGCTGTCTTTTCACGGTAATCGCGCACGCCCAATCTTTGAGCGCGGTTGTATTCTTCCAGGGCTTCTATACGCTGCATCCTGTGCCTCCTCCTGCTGTTGTGGTTCCGTCATTTTTTCTTATTCTGTGGGCATGTATGTTGTAATTATACCATATCCCGCAGGGCTTTGCACCCTTTTTATGCCGGAAACCGGCATCCTGCCCGCTTGACATAAATTTTACACAAAACCTGTGGTGCAGGTCTTGCGGCATATCGCGGATTCTTGTATAATAAAATTCGTATGCGAATTTGACATCAATCAACTGCGAGGTACTGGAATGCTTAAGAAATACCTGACTGTATTTTTTGTTTCGATGGTTCCCCTGATCGAACTGCGCGGCGCAATCCCCTATGGCGTAATTTTTGGTCTGCCGCTGTGGAGCACCTACATCATTGCCATCATCGGCAACATGATCCCGGTGCCGTTCATCTTTTTGTTTGCGCGCAAGATCCTGGAATGGGGCGCTGACAAACCGGTGATCGGCAAGTTTTTCACTTTCTGCCTGGAAAAAGGCCACAAGGGCGGCCAAAAGCTGAAAGCCACCGCCGGCCGCGGCCTTTTTATTGCTCTGCTGCTGTTTGTGGGCATTCCCCTGCCCGGCACCGGCGCATGGACCGGCACCCTGGCCGCCAGCCTACTGGATATGGATTTCAAGGAAAGCGTTCTGGCCTGCATGGGCGGCGTTCTGCTGGCAGGCTGCATTATGGGCGTACTGAGCACTTTGGGCATTTCCGCTTTTGGTGCAATCGCCGGTTGATTTTTTCCCTGATTATATATAACAAAAAGCAGCCTCCGCGGGGGCTGCTTTTTGTTATTATTTTACTGGGCCGTCTCTTCCTGCCTGCTCAACAGGATGCGGTCATTATCCAACCGGCGGCCCACATTTTTGGCGAACTGATCCAGCAGGCCGTCCACCGTGGTGTTGGCGCGTTCTCCCCCGCTGATATCCAGCACAATGTGGCCGGAATCCATCATCAGCGTGCGGTTGCCCAACTCCAGGGCGGCGTGCATGTTGTGGGTAATCATCAGGCAGGTGATGTGGTTTTCGGCCACAATTTTCTTGGTCAGCTCCAGCACCTTATCTGCGGTGGCGGGGTCCAGGGCCGCAGTGTGCTCGTCCAGCAACAGCAATTTGGGGGTAACCAGGGTGGCCATCAATAGGGTCAGCGCCTGGCGCTGGCCGCCGGAAAGCAGGCCGACCGGCTGTTTCATCCTGTTCTCCAACCCCAAGCCCAGCTGGACCAGCCGATCGGTAAACAGTTCGCGGTCCGCCTTGGTAATGCGGGAAAACGGCGAAGTATGGGTGGAAGCGCGCAGATAGGCCAGGGCCAGATTTTCCTCAATGGTCATGTTGGGGGCAGTACCTTTGAGCGGGTCCTGGAACAGGCGGCCAATAGCCTTGGAGCGGCGGAAATCCGGCTGGAAGGTCATATCCACCCCATCCAGCAGAATGCTGCCGGTATCCGGAATAAAGCTGCCTGCAATGGCATTGAACAAGGTGGATTTGCCCGCGCCGTTGGAACCCACAATGGTAGCGAACTCGCCGCTTTCCATATGCAGATTGATATCGGTCAGCGCTTTTTTCTCGTTCACCGTACCGGGGTTAAAGGTCATACTGACATGGTTCAGATCAAGCATGGGTCTTGCCCCCTTTCTGGCTGACGGCACGGCGGCGGCGCAGCGCAAGGTTCTTTTTCAGGGCCGGGGCCGCAATGGCCAGCGCCACAATGACGGCAGAAATCAGCTTCAGGCACTCGCTGGGAACATTGGCACGCAGGGCCAACGCAATGATAAAGCGGTAGATCACGCTGCCCGCCACAGCCGCAGCCGCTTTGACCCACATACCGCCGCGGCCAAACAGCGTTTCGCCAATAATCAGCGAAGCCAGACCGATGACCACCATGCCAGTGCCCAGGTTGATATCGGCGGATTTCTGGTACTGAGCCAGAACCGCGCCGGAAAGCGAGGTCATGGCGTTGGAAACGCAAAGGCCCACCGTGATGGTGAACGCCGTGTTGATGGAGGAAGCGCGCACCATATCCGGGTTATCGCCGGTAGCGCGGATGGAAAGACCAAGCCGGGTGCCAAGGAATAAAATCAGCAGCGCACAGGCCACGACTGTGACCGTGACGGCAATAATGAGTTTATAGGGAGATTTTTCGCCAAACAGGGCGCGGGCCATAGTGAACACTGTCTCAGTTTTCAGCATGGGAACGTTGGAAGAAAAGCCCATGATGGCAAGGTTTACGGTGTAAAGCCCGGTATTGGTAATAATACCCGCCAAAATGGACGGCACGCCCAGGTGGGTTTGCAGGAACGCGGTGACAAACCCGGCGCAGGCACCGGCCAGCATGGCCAGCACAAAACCAAGGAACGGATGCCCCGCCACTGCGGCGGTAGCCGACACGGCACAGCCAAGGGTGAACGCGCCATCGGTGGTCATATCGGCAATATTCAGCACACGGAAGCTCAAAAACAGTGCCATGGCCACAAGGGCGTAAATAAAGCCCAGCTCCAATGCACTTTGCACAATGGCAAGGGTAAACATAAGCGTTGCTCCTTTGCATGTAAAAATAATAAGTAATAAAGAATAATGAATCATTGCAGTGTGCCACCCACGGCGCTTTTTTAATCAGGTATGCAGCCCCGGCGGGATTTTTCTCTCGCCGGAGCTGCATTCCTGTTTTTATTGTGGTACTGCTGGCACCACACCTGCATTATTCTTTTTCATTCTTCTTTAGGCAATACCGCATAATTCTAAGTGCCGATACGGCGAGCGATGTGCGGCAGATGCTAAGCCAAAAGCGCAGATAATACTGGATGCTGCAAAGGTGAGCGCCGCCAGTGGCGGAAACAGCGAACCGAAGCAGGGGCAGCGGTCGCAGAGTGCGAGGGGCTTTTGCCCCCGAAGCACGATGCGGGTACCGCAACCCGACATTATCGAGCATTTTGGCAACGCAGATGCCGTGCCGCAGCTGCCGGAGCGGTGCTTAAGCCGCAAGGCGGGAATTGTGCGGTGTTGCCTTTATTCTTTTAGGTTCTTACTGCTGGGTGGTAACTTCCACAACCTGGCTGGCCATATTGCTGAAAGCGGCGTAATCAATGCCCAGAGCGGCGGCAGTTTCGGTGTTGACGGTGATGATGCCGCCATCCATTACATGGTATTCAGGAACGTTGCCACTTTCCAGGATATCCAGCACCATATCAGCGGTGTAGGTGCCAAGTTCGGTATAGTTGACTCCGCAGGTTGCAAAGGCACCGGCGGTAACAAAGCTGTCGGCACCGGTGTAGAACGGGATACCCGCTTCAGTCAGCGTCTCGGAAACAGCAGCTGCGGCGGCCATAACCACGTTATCGGTCGGGGTAAACACAGCGTCAGCCTTGCCCACCATATTGGCGGCGGCGCTCATGATTTCATCGTTGGTGTTGCCGGTGCCTTCCACATAAGCAATGCCCTTTTCATCCAGGTAAGCCTTTGCTTCGGCAATGGGGGTGGTGGAATTGGCTTCGGAATTGGAGTACAGCAAGCCAACAGTCTTGACATCCGGGTTGATTGTCAGCATCATATCCAGGATGAACTGGGTGTTCAGCGCGTCAGAAGTACCAGTGACATAATCCAGGCCGGTGAGGTCTGCAGCGGCAGGGTCGCTGATGGCGGCGTACACAACAGGAATCTGATCTTCGGCGCAGGCATTGGCCATGCACTGGGCTGCCAGGGTGGCAATGGGCACCACCGCATCATATCCATCGGAAACCACCTGGGTGCCGATCTGGTTCAGCGTGGTAGCGTCGTTCTGGCCGTTAAAATCTTTGTACTCAATGGTAATGCCCTTTTCGGCGGCTTTGGCGTCCAGCTCTGCTTCCACAGCGGTGCGGATCTCATCCAGGCTGGCGTGGTCCAGCTGCTGGACCACCGCAATTTTGTAAGACTTTGCGGTATCATCTGCGGCAGCAGCTTCGCTGCTGGTGGATGCAGCGGTATCGGCGCTGGAGGCAGCGGTAGAAGTGGTGGCGGCGGTGGAACCGCAGGCGGCGAGGGTGGCGAGCATAGCGGCGGCGGACAGAACAGCAACAAACTTTTTCATGGTAAAAGCTCCTTTTTATCATTCACATTTAAGGTGTATCGGCGGTTTGTTCCCGGCAGTGCCGGGGCGGGCAATCAGTTTGCCCGGCGCCATCGCTCCCGCATGGTGGTAATGCTTTGCTTTTTCATGGTGTTACTCCTGTTTGTGGTCTGTGCCGGGTATAACAAAAAGCCCTTGCACAGAAATAGCTTTCTGTGCAAGGGCAGATCAATCAAATAATCTGTGGTGCCACCTTGCTTGCTGTGCCATAAACTGCACAGCCGCTCTGCGGAGAACTAACATTCCCCTGCCCTGTAACGGAGGCTTCCGTCAACGGATACTCAGCCCAGCTTTTCCCCGTGCCCTCGGCGAACCATTTATCCACTCCGCTTACCACCCCGTTCCCAGCATCGGGGGCTCTCTGTGCGTGCGCCTGTGGTTTTACTTTCGCTTCATTGGTTTAAAGTATTTATAACACAAAGGCGCGGCCTTGTCAACGGGGAATTTTAATTTTCTGTGTCAAAAAGTACAATCAGTTTTTGGCAATAATCCATAAGCGGCTTTTCTTCGGCCTGCACTTCGGGCTTAATCAGGCCGTTCTGCTCGGTGTAAGGGGTGTCCTCGTTGTCCAGCGCCAGGAACAAATCCGCCCCTGTGGCAATAAATTCTTTGCCCGCAGCTTCCGCCAGCGCGGTCAGGTCGTAATAGTCGTTCTCGGCATCATCGCCCAGCAGGCCGCTGCTGCCGCGCTGGGTATAGATCGTCAGCATGGAGCAGACTTCGCCCTGCACGGGGGAGCCTTCGCCGTTCAGCAGCATGCCGAAACGGCTGTAGTTGGCAATATAATTGCCGTCCTTCCAGGCACTCTGGGTCACATGGCCGTTGCTCAGCTGGCCAAAGAATTTATCGTCCGGGTACTGGCGCAGCACAAAGTTCATGTTGTCCATCATGGCAAGGTCGTCGCGGTCCAGCCTGCCCTTATAGGTTGTGTTCACCTGCAGGTTGGCATACAGCTGCTGTACCTGGGCATAGGCATCGCCAAAATAGTCTGCCATCGCATCTGGCTGTTCCTCCATAGCGGTCTTGAACAGCTGCAGGGCAGTCGTCATATCCTCATCCCGGAGGGCCTGCACAAAGTCCGCAATGCTCTCTGCCGGTTCGATCTCCGTATCTGCCAAAGCCAGCAGGCCATACATCGAAACTACGGTATTGCGCTCGGTGCCCAGCCCTGCCACATGGATAGTGCCGCCCTGCTGGCGGTTATACTGGTACAGCCAGCGCCAGTATTCGGCTTCCGCATCCGCACAGCTGCCCTGCAGCTTCAGGTAGTGGTTCAGCCAGTTTTCATCGCCCGTGCGCAGGTACTGCTCCAGCACCTGGGTTTCACCCACGCCGGTTTCCACCAGCTGAACATTCACCCCCTGCTGTTCGTGCAGGTACTGGAACAGCGCCTTGCGCATGGCAGTGTTCTGCGGCTGTCCGCGGGTCTCTCCGGCCAGAAACACGCGGTAATCCGCATTACCAAAATCGGCATCTTCCAGCGGGTAATCCCAGTAAATGGGTGTCGTGTTGTCTTTCAGGTAGGTGTGGACGGTGTCATTCTTTTTGCTCTGCACTTCCACGGTTTCGGGCACAGCGGTTTCCTCACCGTCAGCCGTTTCCGGGGTAGCGGTACCGGCGGCAATGGCTTCCTCTGCCGTCATATCAGTATACAAAAAGTTCTGCAAAACCGCAATGTTGGCAGCCCAATCAGGATCCATCATGGGGCGGTCATCCATGCCGTTGCGCACGCCATAGGTGCCCTGCACCGGCAGGGTCATCTGGTCTGCTGTCACGCCCAAAAAGCCCGGCAGCTGCACCATCAAGGCAGTGATCTCAGTTTTTGTAAAGTTGGTCTGCACCACCGGCAGGGCGGCGTCCAGCAGGTCGTTCAGCTCGGTGACCGAAGCGCTCTTGATCCGGTCCAGCACCGCCTGGATGACGGTGCGCTGGCGGGCCACGCGGTGCCAGTCATCATCAATGGCGCGCAGGCGGGCATACTGCAATGCGGTATAGCCGTCAAAGTGGTTCCAGCCTGGTTCCACCTTGTTGACGATCAGCATCGAGTTGGAGGGAACCTCCCAGTTCAGCGCCTTGGCTTCGTCCTCAGTCAGGTTCAGGTCGATGCCGCCCACGGCATCCACAATCTGAACAAAGGAGTTAAAATTGAACCGCACATAGTGGTCCACCTGCACGTTGAAGCAGTCTTCCACCGTATCCATCGTCAGGCGGGCACCGCCGTAACGGAAGGTGTGGGTGATCCAGTCGTACTGGCCCTCGTACCCATCCAGCAGAATCGGCACACCGGTGGCGCGCTCAATGGAAACCAGTTTGATGGTATCGTCCTTGATGTTCAGGGAGCACAGAATTAAACTGTCCGCGCGGGCATCGGAGCTGAACTCCGTGGTGGCTTTTGTTCCGTCCAGCTCGTTCAGATGGGTAAACGCATCCCAGTCGTTCACGGCATCGGTGCGTTCATCAGTGCTGATCAACAAGATATTCAGCACATCTTCGTCCGCAAAGGGGCTGCCCTCCGGCATCTCCATTTCGTCATTCGTGGCCTGGGTCAGGCCGGTGGTATCCAGGTCCTGGTCCTCCTCGGCATCAACGGTGCCAACGCTGTCCACCGTGCCGTCATCGTAATGAATCAGATCCAACTTGCCGTTAATGTACAGCACCGCCAGCAGCACCAGCACCGCCAGCGCCGCAGCAAACACCGCCAGCAGTTTCAGCCACAGGGGACGTTTCTTTTTGTCCGGCGTTTCCGGTGCTGTGGTTCCCGGCTGGGCCGCATCCGCGGCCGGTTCGCTTTCCGGCTGCGTCTGCTCCGGCTGGGCCTGCTGCTCCGGGGCAGCAGACTGCATCTTGTTTTCTTCGTCCTTCATAACTACTTTCACCCTTGTTGTTTTTGGCCGCGCAAACGCCGCAGGCCCGTCCGTATCCCACAGGAATAATAGAGAAAAGCCAGCCCCGCAAAAATGCTGACCGTTAAACTGCGCCAGGTAAACCACCCGTGCTGGATGGAATGGGTGCGCAGCAGCGCCAGCCACACCGGTGCCATCAGGGCGGTAAGGCCAATGGGCAGCGCGCGCAGCAAAGCTTCCTTATTGCGCAGGCAAAGCAAAAACGCCGCAATGCACAAAATAACCACCAGCACCACCGGCCACAACAGCCCGCGCTGGCTTAATGTATCCCCCACAAAGCGGAAGATGTTCCCCCAGCTCAGCTCCATGCCGTGCCAGGTATCCGCCGTGGTGCGCACCCCGGCCTGGTGGATGGCATCGCCGATGATATCCTGCCCGGTAATCAGGGTGGCCAGCACCCATTTCAGGCCCCAGCACATGGCATAGCCTGCCCCCCAGCACAAGCTGCCGCCGATGACCGACAGACACTGCCTGGCACCGGATGCCGCCCGCTGCGGCAGGCAGCACAGCCACACCGCCACCGGCAGCCCCAGCGTGATGATGGGGGTGACCAGCAAATCACAGAACGCCGTACAGGTACCCAGCACCACCAGGGCAATGCTCAGCTGCCCGGCGCGGCGCGGCCTGGCCAGCACCCACGCGCAGCCCGCATACGCAATACAGAAAGTGGTAAAATACTGCACCTGATGCGGCACCCAGAACACGGTAACCGCCAGCTGGCTGACGGCAAACCACACCATGGCCCGCAGCCCACACTGCCGCCGCAGCTGCCACAAAATAACCGCCAGCAGCGCAAACAGCACCAAATACTGCACCACGCGCACACCGGTGATGGACATAACGCAGAGCAGCGGCCGCAGCCAGATCAGGTAGCCGTGCCAGTACCGCGCATAGGAGAACGGCACCAGCTGCACTGCCTTTTGGGCACCGGTGGCCAGCGGAATGGTGCGCTCGCAATAGACAGCAAGGTCACCGGCCATCGTTTCAAAGTTATCCACGTTATAGGCCGTTGCGGTCATCATGGCGGTCAAGGGATCCTGCTCGCCCATGGCGGCCGCTTCAAACAGCATGATGGTATCGGTATAGTTATCCATCTGGAACAGCTTAAAGCCGAAATATTCAGGGTAAAGCCCCTCCTGCTGGATGGTTTGGGCTGAATCATACACATGTTCCAGCACCGGCTGGGCCGGCAGCGCGCACGCCCCCAGCAGCAGCACAAACAGCACTGCCACCGTGGCTGCAAACGCCGCCAGCAGCTGCAGGGGCGTGGTGTGCCGCACCGTTGGGTTTGCTTTGATTTCCTGCATAGCATTCCTTTTCTTTTGGGAAGATTGCGAAAAAGTTACAACTCTTTTTTGGTTATTATACCGTATTATTCCGCCAGTTTCAATAGCGCAGAACTGCCGAAAGTTGTGAAATCCCCATCACAAAATTTGCACATTCCCGTTACCGGGCGTCCGCCTGGCGCGAAACGGAGAGCACAATGCCCATTTCGCCCAGCAGCATCATCAAGCTGGTACCGCCGGAAGAAAAAAACGGCAGGCTGATGCCGGTGTTGGGGATGGTGTTGGTAACAACGGCAATGTTCAGCACCGCCTGCAGCACCACCTGCACCACAAAGCCAACGGCCAGCAGCGCACCGAATTTATCCCGCGCGCGCACTGCAATGGACATGCCGCGCAAAAACAGCAGCAGGAACAGCACCACCGTCAGAGCCGCGCCCACAAAGCCAAGTTCTTCACACAGAATCGAAAAGATAAAGTCGTTCTGCGGTTCCGGCACATAGAGGTATTTCTGGCGGCTGTTGCCCAGCCCCAGCCCGGCCGCACCGCCAGATGCAATGGCGTACAGGCTTTGGATGGTCTGGTGGCCTTCGCCCAGCGGATCGGCAAAGGGGTCCCGCCAGGAGGACAGCCGCCCCATGGCATAGGGCACCAGCTCCGGTAGCAGCACCACCGCCGCCGCAATGGCCCCGGCCCCGGCAATGCCTGCCAGGGCAAACCACTTTAAGCCCGTGCCGCCCACAAACATCAGCACCGCGCCGATGCCCAAAATCAGTAGCGTGCCGGACAGATGCGGTTCCAGCAGCATCAGCACCGTAACCGCCCCCAGGATAACCATAAAGGGCAGCACCCCGGTTGCAAAGGTCTGCATCCTGTCATGGTTGAGGGAGATGATGTGGGCAAACACCAGCACTACCGCAAACTTGGCGATCTCGCTGGGCTGCAAGGTGCCCAGCCCCGGCAGCACGATCCACCGCTTGCAGCCGTTGTACTCCGGCATGAAAAGCACGATGGCAAGCAAAAGCAGCGAGATCCCCAGCATCGGCCAGGCCAGCTTGTGCCAGACGTGGTAGTCCACCAGGCTGGCCGCGTACATAGCCAGCACGCCCAGCGCCGCAAACAGCAGCTGCGGGCGGATGTAGGTGTAGGCGTCGCCGCGGCGGTAGAGCGCCACCGCGTACCCCGCGGAGAACAGCATGATGAGCCCGTAGCTCAACAACAGCAGCAAGATCAGCAGAAACGGTATGTCGAATGTCGGCAGCGATGCCGCCCGCGCCCGAATCCTTTGTAGAAGTGCAGCCATAACAAAGCCCCCTGCGCAGAGTGTACGCAGGGGGCGGCGGGTTTATGCTTTTGTCAGCGGTTCAAATCAAGGCTCAGCATCGTGTAGCCGTTGGCGCCGCTCTGGATGCTCTGGCCAATGGCCTCATAGCAGGCCTGCAGGACCTCCATGTTGGGCTGGGGCGCGTCCGGGTCGGTGATGGTCCCGGTGGCAAGGGCCTCGTTATAATTCTCAATAATCTGGGCACAGATGCGGCGGCGATCCCGCAGCGGTGTCAGCAGGTTGGCCATCCACTGCTGGTACATACCGTGGTAGTCGCTGCCGTGGTCAGCAAACAGAAAGTAATATTCCTGCTCGACCTCCATGGGCGACGCCTGGCGGCTGTAGAAATCCCCCAGTGCCTTGCGCTTTTTATCGGTGGAGTATTGCAGGATGTCCGACAGTCCATTGAGGAAAAGCTCTGGGTGCCGAATCCATTTGGAGTACGGCTCCACCTGCACTTTTAGTGCATCAAAGACGGCCAGAAAATCCTCAAGCGCGATCTTCATCTCGCCCTTTTCCCATTTCTGGATCGTGCGCTTATCCCGGCCCAGGCGGTCTGCCAGTTCCCGCTGTGAAACACCCGCTGCCTCCCTCGCAGCGGTCATTGCTTCTGCCACACGGCATCGATATGCGGACATAATATCTTCTCTCCCCTCAAAACGCGATTCACCGCCGGAAAAACAGCAAAGCGGCGGTGCAAAATGCGCCGCCAAAATTCCCGGCACTGGTTGTGTACTTTGCACACCGGGATATGCTATATTGTGAAGGGCGGCATCCATAAGTACACTAACACTACCATAATTTTACCCTAGTTACCATTTTTTGTCAATATATTTTGTTATGTAACATAGCAGGAGTGGGTGAAAATCGTGTATACCTATCGCGTTGTCTGTCAAAAGCTCTCCGCGCCCGAGCTCGGGCCCTACACTACCTACGGCATTCTGGCCGCGCGGGACCTCCGCGGTTGCCAGCAGGTCGTGCAGTTTATCTCCGACGTATCGTTGGACCGCGCCTTCGTCGAGGCCCTCGCACGCCGCTGCACCGCCGCCCAGCTCGACCCCTGCCACCTGCTGGACGTGGTCGAGGATGCCATCAGCGGGTAAAGCCTTCCGCCCCCAAAGGCTCCGACCAGGGGCGAGGTGCGCCCTTTTGCCGGGTGTCCTATAGCGCAAGGGACACCTCTCACATGCTGTTCCCGGCAAGCGCAGTCCTTGCCCGGGTGTGTTTGCCGTGCGCCTTTTTATGCGGCCACCGCAACTTGCTTGTCAGCTCCTGCTCATACTCCGGCGTGTCAAAAAATCACATTCTTGGCCTATTGAATGTGTAGGGGCGACCATTGGTCGCCCGCCGACTTGGCACGTCCAACTTGGCGCAGCAGCGCCTTTTCCGGGTAAGTTTTTTCACAGGCAACCGGGCACGGGCGAGCAATGCTCGCCCCTACAAGAGTTTTTTGACAGTCTGCATACTCAGGGAAGATATAAGATTCCATCTTCAGCTTGAACATTGGTGTGCCTCATAAGCTGACCCCCTGCCCTTTTGGGCTCCGGATAAGGATAAAACCGCAAGCACACACGACCAAATTCACGGACATTCCCGTTGAATTTGTGTTGTGTTTACGCTTTTTTTGTGGCGATTTTTGCGCAACAGTTGCGCAAAAACATCAGCAAAACTCTAACAAGTGCTGGGCGGTGTGTATAATAGCTGCCGAAAGCGCTTGTCATTGTGACGAATTCGACAAGTCAAAATTTTGCAATCTGCCAAAAGTCACTTGCTTGAATGTAGCCGTATTGAAATTTTCATCCCAAAGTATTATACTGCTTTTTATAAAAGGCACACAACAAACATACCGTGTCTTACTTTTCCCGACGTAAGCGCAAATGTTTGCACATCGGATTATATTCTCAAAAAAGACTGTAAACACAGCTCAGCTTGTGGAAAAAGTCCGTTTCCGTGCCAGATGTGCGCAGCGCATAAAATCGCGCCGAATGGCGCGCGTTCCCCCGATATATCGTGAGAACACACATATACACATATATAGAAAAGGAGTCGAAGCAAATGACGAAAGCATTTTCTATCCTGCACCGTGCGGCGGCACTGCTTGTCGCCCTGTGCCTGCTGGTCGGTATGGCTCTGCCGGTTTATGCAGCTGAGGATGGGGCTTTATTTTTTGACGCAGGTTCGGAAACGATTCCGACCATTCCTGCCGCAGACACGTCAAGCGAGGGTGTAGAACCTGCGCAAGAGCCTATTGTATCCGACTTGGAAACGATTCCGGATGAAGGAGATACCCCGCCCACTGCGAACGAGCCGGGAACAGAAGCGGGAGACACGGTAAATAATGCAGCAGCGGTTCCGAACAATGACGGCAAAACCCAGGAAGCGGCAGAAAATCAGACTCCCGCCGCCGATACGGACACCGCCCCTGCCGACCCAGCCTTGACGAACAAAACCCCTGCGGACACTTCCGATACGGCTGCCGCGCCAAACTATGCCATCAACGCAGAGGAAACCACGGCGGCAAAAACCAACACAGAGCAAGATGTTCTTTTTGCTGACGGGGACAACCCCAACGAAGAAGATACTATGCCTGCGGATGATTCGCCTGACAACGATGACGCGAACACACCTGATACGATAGCGGACACCAGTGTATCGACGGGCTTTATCCCGGCTACGGCAACCATTTATTTTGAGGATGACGGCACATACGATAGTAAATATCACGGAAATTGCACCATGCGTTTCCTCGGGTTCACGGGTAACGGTAAGGATGCCTACATAAACAAAGTCATGGAGGATACCGAAACCACAGTAACCGGCGAAGATGGGACAACAACCCACAAAATCTTCAGAATCACGCTGAATTCTGCGGACTATCCGGCGGGCGGGTTTTATCGAATCGCCTTCCAGTATTATATAGACAATAACAATACCTGGAAAGAAGAAATCAACGCCTTTGGCAGGGACGATGGAGTCAATAATGACTACCTGACAGCGATTGACCTGCTTGCCGGCAAAAAGTTTGTCAGAAAAGGCACTGAAGCAAGTGATAAAGACGGCAATCATTTCAACCAGAATCAAAAATACAACCCCGCCCAATGGACGCGCGTGGAGTACTATTACAAGGGCACGCCGCTTTACTTCAAAAATGCAAGCGACACCGCGCTTACCAACGTAACCGCAACATTTTACAAGCTGGAAAACGGCGCCCCGGCACCAACCGACAGCCAAACGATTGGCACGGTGGATGCGGGCAAACTTGCCGCGCAGCAGATCCTGATCCCCGACAATGATTCGCGGTTTGTGCAGTTTACTTGGAACAATGGCCAAAGCGCCCTGTATGATTTCACCACAGACTTCACCACATCCCCCTACGAAGGTGCCCGGGAACTGGACTTAACAACCCAAAATTGCTATGTCCACAAAGATACTGGTGACACTTGGGCAAGTACGGCCAGTGATTTGCTTACCAAGGGCAAAACGATTTACTTTGACGCCACGCTGTCCGAGTACAGTTATAAGGGCGAAGGTAAAGAGATAGAGAGGGCCGCCATGCCGGGCGACGACGGAACCCTGTACTGTTTGCTGACGGGTTCAGACGGCGTGGTCAAATCGCTGCCGATGACGCAGGAAACCACCGCCACCGACCCCGACGACCCCTCCCCCGACACCCCCGCCAACCGCAAGCTGTGGTATTGCGAGATTCCTGAGGGCACTTACACCGCGGTGCAATTCTCCACAACGAATGAACAAAACGCCCCCGCATACAACAAGACCCAAAAGTACAGCACGGCACAAATCCCCCCAACTCTGCAAGCACCCTGCTTCTTTGCCGACGACGGCGACCCGTCGGCCTACATGGGCGGCAGCCGTGACGGCTACTGGGGCGAGAAAGCCTCTGTCCGCGATGCCGAAAGCGGCAAAAATACCACCGTTGTGGACATTGATAACAGCGGCACTTTTACCCAACAAAAGGATACAAAGTATATCACCAGCACCCTGTACGATTACTACACCGACTACGAGCTGAACGGCTTGAACCGCGACAGCGCCCCGACTGTTGACAGCGGTTCCCAGCGCGGATTTGTCACTTTTGAGCAGTTTGACCGCGCCCTCAGCAGTGCTTATTCGAAAAGCGGCAATGTCAAATACCCGCTTTACACCGGGCATTTCGAACCGACTAGCGGGGCGCTTTTCGCGACTGTTGCCGGTGGTATGAATCTGTGTGGCTGGGGCGATCCAAACGGCGATCCAGCCCAAAGGGCATTATACAACACCTTTATGGCGGTAAACAACTCCGCCTATAACGATAAGGGTGACCGGCTAACTGATGACTCCAACAACTACGTCTACGACCGCACCTTCCAAGGTCTTGTAGAAGACCATACCTCTGACAGTACGGCAAACGGTCTGCCGCTGTTAAGAACCAAGGATCCCAACACAACAAAAGTGCTGGTTGACCCGCACTTTAACGAAGATTTCCTGCAAGGCGACAACAGCTTTAACACCGTGCTGGGCAAGGTGTATAAGGATGTTTCCTTCCCGTTCACAAAGGATGCGGTTTTTAAAAGTGGAGATACCAGTGACCCCGAACAATACGCCAATTATTGGTACTATGACAGCAGCAAAGCCTCGCTGTATCTGAAGCAGGACCAAACCAACGGCAAGTATTATCTGGAATCCCACAAAGATAATGGCAAACCCACCACGCACGACAAATCAAAAAACATTAATCCATCAAGCGGCGCCACCCACGGCTTTTTTCCGTTTAACGAAACGGTTCCCAGCAATGCCAATGCCGCCCAATACAACTACGGCTTTGGCGCCAAGCTGCAATTTGACTTTACGCTTACAGACGACGGTCAGGTCGTTGCAGGTAATGATTCCAACACCAAAGTCCCCATCAAGTTCTTCTTCTCCGGTGACGATGACGTGTGGGTCTACATTGACGGCAAGTTGGTTCTGGATGTCGGCGGTGCGCACGGCAAAGCGTCCGGTCTGCTGGAATTTGGCAAGGACAACACCGTAACCCCCTACGTCAGTTCCAACAAGAACACCGACAACGACAACACCATGGCTTACACGACTGATGCCAACAACAAAACCGTCTACTTCAACCAGAACCCTATCAAGTTCACCAAGACGACAGACAAGCCCACCCAATTGGACAAAAACCGCACCACCCACACCCTGACCATGTTCTATATGGAGCGCGGTATGTGGGACTCCAACATGGCGGTGGCGTTCAACTTCCCCGACAGCAACCAATTGCAGGTTGAAAAGGAGGTCAATGTCGACAAGGTAAACGAAGAGTTCAAAGGTTTATTTACAGCTAAAGATCAAAAGCTCTTTACCTTTACCCTGCAAAACTTGGCTACGCATTACGGCGCAAAACCAATTGCTGACAACGGCACCCCCAAACCCGTGGAAGTCGGCAGCAATTTCACCGCCAGCAGCAGCGATACTGACAAAACAACCATGAAAAAGGACGAAGCTCCGTCCGACAGCGACAGCCAAGCATACAAAGACCAAACCGTAAAATGGTACGCCCAAGGGTATGATAAAGGCAGCGAACACCGCGACCTGCGCTACGGCACTATGACGCTGGAAAAACCGCTCAGCATCGAAAAACGCGACTATCTGTCCTTTGACGTTTACGCCGTTGGCGGGGACGGTGACGGCGTTCTGTCCACCAACTACCTGTATCTGACCTTGGTGGACAGCAACGACAAGCAGATGGGCTGCGATGCCAACAGTCAAAAGTCCTATCTGAACACCATGCTCAGCGGCAGCGTTGTGATGAAAAACAACCAATGGGTCACGGTCAAGCTGCAGCTGGACAAAATGCCCGGGTATTCGGACTTTGACCTGACCAAACTCACAGAAATCCGCATTGGCGATGACTACGAGCGTACGGTTTACTTCCGCAATTTTGTTTTTACCGCCAAGCCCGTGGCAAACAAAACGGTGGGCTTCTCGGTCGAGCAAGCGGATATCCCGGACTATGGCTCGGCGGAAAGCAATACCTTGAAGCCCGCCAGCGGCGCGATATTTACGTCCAGCGTAGCGGGCAGTGGCGCGCAAGCGGTGGACACCGATGGCACGTTTGATTTGCAAGCCGGCGAAACCGTGACCTTTACGGACCAGTTCCGCCGTGGCAGTTATATCTCGCTGCAAGAGACGGAAAACACCGCCTTGTACGACACCCGCTGGGAGGTGTACGAGAACGGGACGTTGGTCAACACAGCGGGGACAAGTTCGTCTGTAAGCGGCACAACCACCTTCCCGCTGCAAGGCGACAACACAAACCCGGAGGACGGCAGAACCGAAGCGAGGGACACCACATCAACAGACAACAGCTACGACGGCAACAAGCCCAAAGGCACGAATACGCTGGTGTTCCGCAGTTACGCCGCGCCGGAAGAAGAATTCCCCGAATTGAAGGTCAAGTTCATTAACACCGTCAAGGTCGGTACGCTGGTAATTAAAAAGGAACAGCCGACCGACGAAACACCGCTGACAGGCAAATACACGTTTACCGTCACCTTCAGCAACGTTGGCGGTATCGGCTTGGGCAGCGCGGACAGCGTACCACAAATGACCAATACCATTCCAGTTGACGGAAGCTGGGAAATTACCGGCATCCCCATTGGCACACGCTTCCGGGTAGTTGAAACGCCCGCCGCTGACAGCAGCCTGAAAAGCGTAACCTGTACAGCCACTGACGCAAAGTTCGACGTGGACAATGGCGTGCGCGGCACGGTTACCAGCGATACGACACCCGTCACCGCCACCTTTACCAACACGGCACACCAATTGATGGATATTGAGGTGGAAAAGCAGTGGAAGGATGCAAAGGACAAACCGCTGACCGATAAACTGCCGGATATTTGGGTCAAGCTGGAGCGCCGCCATGTGAATGACACAACCGGCGCGTGGCAAGACGTGCCGTCTATGGACGCTGTCGAGCTAAAATACGACTATATGTCCAAAACGTGGACGCACACGTTTAAACGTCTGGACAAGACGGATGTCAACGACGGCAACACCCCCTATGTGTACCGCGTGGCGGAGTGCGCAAGCGATAGCGGCGATTATAAGGCAGAAGGTACGGTTACGATTGGCACATATACCTACACCGCATCGCAGACAACCGACAGCACAACCGGCAAAATCACCCTGATCAACAAGCGCACCGACCCGAAATTTGCCCTGAACCTTACCAAAATGGGCATAGACGGTGAAACCACTCCCCTGCTGGACGGTGTGGAGTTCAAGCTGGAAAAACTGAACGATGACAACACCACGTTTGTAACAATCGGCACAGGCGTGACGGGCAGCGCAAGCGCGGGAACAGGTCAACTTACCTTTGCAGACCTATCCCCCGGCGAGTACCGCCTGACCGAAACCAAAACCGCCGCGGGCTACACCCTGCTGGCCGAGCCCATCGAATTTACGCTGACAGCGGACGGGCAATGCCGACGCGATGGCGCGGCGTTTGGCGCGAAAACCACAGATGCCGACGGCGTGTGCAACATTGCCCTGACCATTTACAACCGCAAGGGCTTTACCTTGCCGCATACGGGCGCGGACGCACCCAGCCTGTGGCTGCTGATAGGTTTGCCCGCACTGGTGGCTGTGCTGCTGGTGTTGGTATTCCGATACAATAAGAAAGGGGGCAAACATTCCTGAACCCCCTAAAAAAGCCCTCTACACAAAACAATATAGAAAGAAAGAGGTATGCAACAAGATGAAACTGAAACGTTTATTTACCGCAGTCCTCAGCGCCGCCTTGACCCTGAGCCTCTGCGCCATGCCCGCAATGGCGGAAGGGACGAGCAATAAAAGCACGTTTGATCCGAGCATTACAAGTGGCACATTGACCATTCACAAATATGAACAGACATCTGAACAGGCGGGAACAAATAGTAAGGGCACTCCGCTGGACGGTGTTGAATTCACCGTCTACAAGTTGGCAGATATTGCGCAGGAGAATAACAAGCTGGTTTACAAGCCTGTTGCTGCACTCAACGGCACTCTAACCGATGCTGACTTTAATAACGACGCAACCGCAACGGGTGCTATTGATTCCCGCGCATTATATGCCACGATTCAGCAGGAACTGGATGCTGGTAAAATTGACTTAAACACGCTCACGCACAAAAGCCAGACTACTGGTGAAGATTCTACGCTCGGAGCAGGTACGGTCAAGTTCACCAATCTTGACCTTGGCATTTATATGGTCGCTGAAACGAAAGCGCCTTCTCAAATCTTGACCAAGAGCGCAAACTTTATCGTTTCAATCCCTATGACAGAAAAGCAAACAGACGGAACCTATACTTGGAACTATAACGTAGTTGCAGAACCGAAAAACGCCCCTACTTATGGCGGTGTCACGCTCATCAAAACAGGTCGCGTTGCAGGTCAAACGGGAAGTGGCACGGGTATTTCCGAGGTGCTTTTCCGCCTTGACATTCTAAATGGTGCTGCGTGGGAGCCAGTTGACCTTAGCAAGGTAACCATTGCAAAAGGAACCAAGGTACAGACATCCTCTACAACCGGTATTGAAAACAAAGGACAAATTAAAACCGCAGATGATGGTTACATCAACATTACAACCGGTCTTGCCCCGGCGACCTACCGCTTTGTTGAGTTGGAAGCCGTGGATGGTTATATTGCTGATACAACGAAAGCCACGGAGTTTGAAGTTTATAATGATGCCGGTGCCGGCCTTCTGAAGGTCAAGATGGGTACAGATGACAATGTATCCTCCATTAATATCACAAACGAACGTCCCGACCTTGAAAAAAATATTGTAAAACGCAATGGCACTCCCAGCGCCAACCACGATGCTGATTATGGTATCGGCGATAATGTCCCCTACACCTTGACGGTCAAGGTTCCCGATACGATTGCTTTCTTGAATGTTTTTAAAATCACCGATGAAGTGAAGGCAGCGGAACTGTATTACAACAAGGATTTTGTTCTGACCTACAAAGATGATGCTGGAAACACCCAAAAGCTTGATGCAAAATACTATGAAATCACCTATACAAATGATAATAAGGAAACTACGGATGGTGCTCGTACCTTCACCATCGATTTTAAACCCACTGGTGCGGGCAAAGGTCTGACGGATGCCTTTAAGGACAAGACAATCACTATCAAATATACTGCCAAATTACTGCCGGGCGCAAAAATCACCAATGAGGGCAATATCAACTCTGCCAAACTGGAATATTCCAACAAGACCAATAAAACAGTTGATGGCACCGAAACCCCTGACCAAAAAACAAATGAAATTCAAGATGCTGGCGTTGTATATACCTTCCAGACGGGTATCCATAAAGTCGATGAAAACGGTACCCCACTGAGTGGTGTTACATTTGACCTGTATAAAATGTGTGATGACGACGACCAGCAGTATACACAGGATGGAACTCCAGCAGGTATCATTCTCAACGGGAAAAATCTCCCCTATATAACGGGTGCTGCCAAGCTGGGGCTTGACAGTGGTGAAAAATGGGTCAAGGTTGGCACATTGACATCTAATGCCGATGGCAAGGATGCGATTAAGGGTCTGGTAGATGGAACCTATAAGCTGGTTGAAACCAAAACGAAGGAAGGCTACAACCTGCTGAAAGAACCTGTTGATGCCACACTGACGGTTAGTTATGTGAAAAACTGGACAGAGACTAATTCGTATGTGGATGGTAAATTGGTCAAGCGCACATTCAATACGAGCGGCTCCGCATTTAATGATAGTGATGCTTCCCCTGAAATTAAGGTCGTCAACCGCAAGGGCTTTACGCTGCCTGTCACCGGCGGTTTCGGTACGCTGCTGTTCAGCGGTATCGGTGTGCTGCTGGTTCTGGCGGGCGTCGGCGTTCTGTTCAGCCTGAAAAAGAAATCCAACCGTGCGTAATGCACACCATCCAAACACCCACAGCAAAATAAACGGGTAATCCATAGGGGAAGGGCCGGAAACGGTTCTTCCCCTATGGGCGGTTGTGGCAGTGCGTCAACCCTTTACAGAAAGGCTCTTTGCAATGGAAACCACCGTCAAATTAAAACTTGGCTTTGCTGCACTGATGATCGTCTCCGGCATCGGCGTGGCCATGTACCCCGTTGTCAGCAACGCGGTGGCACAGCGCCACGCAAGTTCGGTCATTGAAAGCTACAACGACAACGTGCAGTCGATGGACGCCGAGAAAATCGACGCCGCCAAGGAGGCTACGCGCCGCTACAACCAACAGCTGAACAATGCCATTGACCGCGACGCGGCGGGCGAAGCGGACGACATCGGCACAAGCTATGTGGACATGCTGGACGTGGGCGAGAGCCTTGGCTACATTACCATACCCAAAATTGACGTAAACCTGCCCATTTATGAGGGCACAAGCGACGATGTGCTGGTAAAGGGCGTCGGACATCTGGAAGGCTCCAGCTATCCGCTGGGCGGCGCGGGCACCCACAGTGTGCTGACGGGGCATCGAGGTCTGGCCGAGGCGGTACTGTTTACCGACCTGGACAAGCTGGGCGAGGGCGACCGTTTTTACCTCCACATCATGGACGAAGTGCTGGCGTATCAGGTAGACCAGGTCAAGGTCGTGGAGCCGGAAAACACCGAGGATTTGGAAATTATCCCCGGTGGGGACTACTGCACGCTGGTCACCTGCACACCCTATGCCATCAACACCCACCGTATGCTTGTGCGCGGCGCCCGTGTGCCGTATACCGGAGAGGACGAGCAGCCCGACACGCCGCAGACCGTGCAGTACCAACAGCTGAATACCGGCAACGTGGTAAAGCGCATTGTGGACGCCTGGCCGTGGATCAGCGTGACGGGCAGTGTGGTTATCGGCGGCGAGGCGCTGCTGTTGCTGCTGCTGTTGCACCGCTGCAAAAAGCGCGAGGAGGAAGACTGATGAAACGCCTGTTTCTGCAAATTTTTGCATGGCTGGCAATTTTGCTGGGCGTTGGGCTGATGCTGCAGCCCACGGTCAGCCGATATCTGACGGAGCAGAAAAGCACAAAAACCGTGCAAAAATTTGTGCAGGCCGCCGAAGCTGCCGCCCCCGCCACGCCCGAAACCTCCGCCGCCGAACCCGCGCGCGCCTACCCCGAACTGTACGACGCGTTTCTGGCCTACAACCAACAGCTTTTTGCCCAAGGCCAAAGCGGCCTGAAAGACCCCTTTGCCTACGAGACCCCCGCCTTTGACCTGACGGGCTGCGGCTTGCCCGACGACGTTATCGCCGCGCTGTGGATACCGCGTCTGGACTTGGAACTGCCTGTTTATCTGGGGGCCAACGCGGCCAACATGGCCCGCGGCGGCGCACTGCTGGGGCAGACCTCCATGCCGCTGGGCGGCGAAAACACCAACACCGTCATTGCCGCCCACCGCGGCTACTACGGCGCGGAAATGCTGCGCAACGTGCAGCAGATACAAATCGGCGACAAAATTACCCTGACAACGCCGTGGGACACGCTGGTTTACCGCGTGTGCGAGCTGAAAATTATACAGCCGGACGACATAAACGCCGTGCTGATACAGCCCGGCCGCGACCTGCTTACCCTGACGACCTGCCACCCCTACACCCAAAACACCCAGCGCTACCTGGTGATAGCCGAGCGCGACCCCGACGCAGAGGCCGCCACCCATGCGGCAGACCTGGCCGAGTGTGACGAAACCTGGGACGCCGCACCGCGCCAAGTGACGGTGGAGGCCGACGGTACCTCCGCGCTGGAGGAAGTCACCCCCGAAAGTATCACTCCCCTGCCCCACGAGGGCGGCGGCGAAAACGCGGGCGGCGCGTACTCCAACTGGGTGATTTGGCTGGAAAACAACGCCCTGTGGGCGGGATGCCTGCTGATTGCCGCCGTGATCGGCTGTATGCTGATTTGGCGCAGGCATAGAAAGGATTGACCCATGCAGAATATCAACGAAAAGGCGCTGGCCGTTACAGCCGAGGTAAGCAAGGCGGTGCTGGGCAAGCCGGAAGTCGTGCTGAAAATCATGATGGCGATACTGGCCCGCGGCCATGTGCTGATTGAGGATATCCCCGGCGTGGGCAAAACCACGCTGGCACAGGCGTTTGCCCGCGCTATGGACCTGACCCAAAACCGCGTGCAGTTCACGCCGGACGTTTTGCCGTCCGACATTGTGGGGTTCTCGCTGTACCAAAAGGAAACCGGCAAATTTGTGTACCACCCCGGCGCGGTGATGTGCAACCTGTTTTTGGCCGATGAAATCAACCGTACCAGCGCCCGCACCCAGTCCGCCTTGCTGGAAGTCATGGAGGAAAGCGCCGTCACGGTGGACGGCGTGACGCGCGTTCTGCCGCAGCCGTTTACCGTTTTTGCAACGGAAAACCCCGTCGGCTCGGTGGGTACGCAGATGCTGCCGGAATCCCAGCTGGACCGCTTTATGGTCTGCGTGGTCATGGGCTACCCCGATGCGGAGGCGGAAATGGAGATTTTGTCCCGCCAGCCGCGCCGCGCCCTGCTGGACCGTGTGCAGCCGGTGATGGACAAAAACGACCTGCTGGCTATGCAGCAGCAGGTAGACGAAGTATATATGAGCGATGAAATCAGACGGTATATCGTGGAACTCTCCCGCGCGACGCGGCAGGACAGCCGCCTGACGCTGGGGCTTTCGCCCCGTGCGTCGCTGGCAGTGGCCGGTATGGCGCGCGCGGCGGCTTTTCTGGGCGGGCGCAATTATGTGGCCCCGCAGGATATTACCGCGATTTTTGCCGATGCGGCCCGCCACCGTCTGCGCCTGACCGAACAGGCCCGCACCGGCGGCGATACAGTGCAGAATATCCTTGACGATGTTCTGCACACCGTGCCGCGCCCCCGCCCGGAGAAACCGTTCCATGGCAGGTAAGGTGGGCTGCGCGCTGCTGCTGGCCGTGCTGTTTGCCGCGGCAGCGGTCAGCCGCACGTCGTTTGCGGTCTTTTTGGCGTCACTGGCGGTGCTGCTGGTCGGCTTTTTGGCGTGGTATGTCCGCACGCTGCGCAGGGATGTGACGGTAACGCTGCAGCTGCCTGCCCGCCCCGTGCACCCCGACGAGGATTTTGCCGTACTGGTGAAACTGCACAACAACGGGCGGCGGCCCATGCCGGAGCTGCGTGTCGTTTTGCAGGCCGTGGACGCCGAAAGCGGAACGGCCATTGAACTGCCCTGCGGCGCGATGCTGGCCCCGCATCAGTGTGCCGATTTGCGCGTGACCCTGCGCGCAGCAAAAAGCGGTCTGTGGCGGTTCCGTGTGCGGGAAGCCACCGTGCGCGACCTGTTGGGGCTGTTTGCCGCGCACTGCGCCGTGCCGCCCCAAAGCAGAGAACTGTGTGTGCTGCCCCCCGCCGAGGGCGAGGACGACGGCGCAGGCACAAAACCGCAGAACTGCGCCGAAAAAGTGACTGCGGCGGGCTGCGATTTGACCGACGGCGTTTATGATCTGCGCCCCTACCGTGCAGGCGATTCACCGAAGCTGATCCACTGGAAACTGACCGCCCGCGTGGGCGAGTTGACCGTTCGCGAGCCGTTGGGCGCAGCCTACCGCGCTGACCCTGCGGGCAGCGTTTTGGCAGAGGGGGCCGACGCGCCGCAGCAGTTGCTGCACTTTGGGCAGGCCGCCGTAAAGCGGCTGCGCAGATTGACCCGCCGCAAGGACACCGACCCCGCTACGGGGCTGGTATTTGTGGACCGTGTGCTGCTGCCCCGCACCAAGGCCGCTGCCCACCCCATGGCGGAAGCGGCGGCGGATCTGCTGATTTCGGAACTGCTGGCCTTGGGCTTGCTGACGGCACTGAACGGTGCGTTTGCACTGGCATTGCCGATTTGGGTGTGGCTTGGCGTGGCGGCACTGTGTGCGGCGTGGCCGGCACTGCACCACGTCTCGCTTTCCAAGGCGGGCCGTTACGGCGCGGCGCTGGCGCTGGCCGTGGGGTATCTGGTGCTGCTGTTTGCCGTACAGCAGCCGTTTTTGGCCGGTGCGGCACAGTGCGCGGATGCCGTCAGGCTGTGCTTGAATACACGCTTCAACGCAAATTTTGTGGTGTCCACCTCGCCGGTTTCGGCGCAGATGGGCCTGTTTGCGCTGCTGACGGCAGTGCCGTTTACAATGTTTTTGGCCACGCTGACAGCCCGCCACACCGACGCGCTGCTGCTGGGGGCGGTGCTTCTGCCGATCGTGGTGTTCACGCTGTTGGCGGGGACGGGCCGTGCCGTTTTGGGCTGGCTGCTGCTTTTGCCGGGCTGGTTGGGAAGCTGTGCGGCGGCGCGGTCTCTGGTGCGCAAACGGCTGTGGCGCGGCAAGGGTTCCGCTGTCTATGCCGCCAACCTGCAGACTCACCGCACAAACCAAAGGCTGGCCGGTGTCGGCATGGCTGCCATTTGCGCGGTGCTGTTTTTGCCTGCCCTGGCACTGCGCCCCGTGCTGATGCTGCCCTTGAACGCACTGCAGCCTGTGACCGACAAAGTCTGCGCGGCCGGGCTGAGCGCGGCGATCGAGTGGTTGCCGAAAATCAGCGGCGGGGCACTGAATTTCCATGTCAGCGCTGCTGCGGGCGGCGTGGAGGACGGCAGCCTGACACGGGGCGACGGCCTGGCGCTGACGGGGCTGGAGGATATAATGGTCACGACCGACGCCAAGCCGGAGGAGACCGTCTACCTGCGCGGGTTTATCGGCGTGGACTATGACGGCACAAGCTGGCAGGCAGGGAATGCCGCTGCCTTCGACAGTGCCGCAGCAAACTGGAAAACCGACGGCGACGGGCGGCTTGCCATTGCGAACCTGCCGTTTTTGCGCGCGGCATACAGCGGCGCACAGCCGCAGCAAATGACCGTACAGCGTCTGCATGCAAACGATGCCTACACGTTTGCGCCGTACAACGCATATTTTAACGACTACTACACGCCGGACGGCGACGGAGCCATAGCGGGGCAGACCGTGCAGGACGATATGTTCTACTATTTTCCGCGCAAACAGGCAGAGGAGCTGCTGGAGGCCCGTGACGATGATGACGCGGGGGTGCTGGACCGTCTGGAAAGCGCCTACGCCGCGTATGTTCGTGCGCGCTGCCTGGATGTGCCCGACGGTGCCGGGTACGATGCCATAGACAAGGAACTGGCTGCGCTGGTGAAGGAGCGCAAACTCAGGGATGATGACATCGATGGCCGACGCGCACTGGTGCGCAGCTGGCTGAACGAGCACTGCCGTTACAGCGCGGACGCCGAGACACCCGACGACACCGACCCGCTGCTGTATTTCCTGAGTGAGAGCCACACGGGCAGCAGCACACAGTTTGCCTCGGCAGCGGTGCTGCTGTGCCGCATGGTGGGGCTGCCCGCCCGATATGTGGTAGGCTACGCCGCACCGCAAAGTCTGTTTACCGCTGCGGGCGACGGCAGCTGCCGTGCCGTTTTGCAGGACGATAACGCCCACGCCTGGGCAGAGATTTACCTTTCCGGGCAGGGCTGGACGCCGCTGGAGGTCACCCCCGGTATGACAGCCGAACTGACCGAGGGCGAGCTTGCCGCCGATGCCGCACAGGCAGGGCAAAATGCCGCAGACAGTGATACACCTCTGCTCGCGCGGCAGGAGGCCGACTCCCCTGCTGAAACGCCGCAAAGCGTCCCGCTTTTGTGGGTGCTGCCTACGGTTTTGCTGCTGCTCGTCTTGGCCTTGGCACTTCTGCGCCGTGTAAGGCGCACACCTTTGCAGACCGTACAGGCAGAATTTTGTGCGCTCCATCGCAAGATGCGGCGCTGCGGGCTGGCGGCGGAGGTGTCCTCTGACGAAGCGGCATTTGCGGAATTTCTGCAAACGCATTGCCCGCAGACGGACCGCGAAACCGTGCAGCACCTGCTGGATGCCGTACAGGCGGCACAGTTTGCGCCCGATCCATGCACCGCCGAAACCGCGCAGGAGATACAGACCCTGTGCCGTAAATTACGCAAAAAACTGTGCAGACGAACGGTGTGAGGGCTGTGCAAGGGGAAGCTTTACGCAAGAAATAATTGACGATTCGGCAAAAAACGATTATGATAATGGTAAATACATATCGGAGATGAGAAACCATGCCACCTTTGCCGAAGAACGACAAGCCGATCGATATCACGCAAATCGCGCAGGCGCTTGGCGTATCCAAGACAACCGTGTCCCGTGCCATATCCGGCAACGGGCGCATCAGCGCAGCAACCTGCCAGCGCGTGCTGGACTATGTAAAAGAGCATAACTATACCCCCAGTATGATGGCGCGTGGGCTGGTGAAGCGCTGCTCCTACAATATTTCGCTGGTGATTTCCACGCAATTTTCCGACTTTGAGCTGCCCTTTTTGCGCAAGGTGATGCGCTCTGTCTATCAGGTTGCCGGGGATTCCGACTACGATGTCCTGCTGACGCTGGTGGGCGAAAACGAAACGCGTCCTGTGGAACGACTGCTGGATAACCGCAAAATCGATGGTCTGATCTTGACCCGCACACTGGAGCGTGACCCCTTGATCCCGCTGCTGAAGGCGCGCAAGGTGCCGTTTGTCGCCATCGGTCAGCCGGAGGACGATCAGGTACTTTCCGTTGACCATGACCAGGTGGGCGGCTGCCGTGAGATGACCAGTCTGCTGCTGATGAAGGGCATGAAGCATATCGCGCTGCTGGGCGGCAGTATGCTGTACACCGTCAACCAATCCCGATTGGAGGGCTTCCGGCAGGCTTATGTCAAGATGGGGCAAAAAATTGACGAAAACCTGCTGTTTTTGGAGCTGGAAAGCGACGATTTGCGCATGGAGGCTGTGCAGCAGGCTGTAGAGCGCGGGGCGGATTGCATCCTGTGCATGGACGAACGGCTGGCACAGCTGACGCTGAATATGCTCAAGCAGCTGAACCTGCGCGTGCCGCAGGATATCCGGCTGGCGTCGCTGTATGATAATGAGAATCTGGTCAATACCGTGCCGCCCATCTCCGCCGTGCAGTTTAATGCGGATATCCTTGGCTTAAAAGCAACGCAGCAGCTGCTGTGCGCCTTGCAGGGACAGCCTGTTGAAACCCGCATGGAGTTGGGTTACCAGGTAAGCCTGCGGGAATCGACGCAGACGTGAAATCCGAGCGCACACCGAGGGGTGTGCGCTTTTTTGTCTGACCCATCAAACCGTGTACATTTTCAGGAAAATGTACAAAATGGGGCAAAATAAAACAAAAAGTCCCGAATTGCAGATACAAGCAATTCGGGACTTGATAGGATTTATAGAAGAACCTTAACTATCAGGTCTTTCCAATTCCCCGGCCAAAGTACGTAACCACGCGAATTTCGACAGGCGCGAGCCTGTTCGTAATTCGACTTAATGGTTATACTCGCTGGCAAATCAGCCGCGAGGCGACTTGATGGCTGCCTGCTTATTGGGTCGTCATCATAGGTATGTACCCAAAAGCGCGTACTGTTTGCATCCTCAAGTATCCTATTGACGGCCCCATCCCCTTTCTTCGCTTTTGTTTTTCCCGGCATGATTTTTTCCGCCGAAATCGAATGGTA
>ERZ772865.537-NODE-537-length-43545-cov-6.960612_pt1 | contig 43545 bp, 40 predicted proteins | sample MGYA00512133_ERZ772865 | MGnify/ENA primary metagenome ERZ772865 (study PRJEB29015, sample SAMEA2737722) | human gut metagenome | biome: human gut; feature: human-associated habitat; material: faeces | place: China | collected 2012 ...
TTCGTGACGGAAGGATACCAGATAGTTGTTGACCTGATCTGCAAGAGTTCTGCATCCTTCCAGTGAAGCCAGTTTCAAAGGAGCAACAGGAATCGACTGAATGAGCGGTTCTAAGTTTGCCATATTTACCTCCTAATGCCGCAATTGCCGCATATCTTAAAATTTAACCCATGGATGCTTCGCATTTTGTGCATCCTTATCATGTTAGTTATAACATTTCGGAATTGGTGCGTCAAGAAAATTGTAGTATTTTGTAAAAACTATGTAAAATCACTTTTCATGGAAAGGAAGTACAAAATGGATATTGGAAATAAAATCAAGGAGCTGCGGATTCTCTACGGTCTCACCCAGCAGGAACTGGCTGACCGTCTGGAATTATCCAAAGGATTTATCTCCCAGTTAGAGCGTAATCTTACATCTCCTTCCGTGGGTACACTTTTAGATATTATCCAGTGTCTCGGCACTACGCCGGCAGAATTTTTTGCAGATGATGAACCTGCACAGCTTGTCTTTAAAAATGAAGATTATTTTGAAAAAGAAGATGCGGAACACAGGAGCTTAATCGAATGGATGGTTCCCGGTGCCCAGAAAGATATGATGGAACCGGTACGTCTGACGCTGAAGCCCGGCGGCACATCAGACATCTATCTTCCACATGAGGGAGAAGAATTCGGCTATGTACTTAAGGGCTCCATTAAAATCATATATGGTACCCGTACTTATACTGCAAGACAGGGGGAGTCTTTTTATCTTAAGTCCAATAAAAAGCACCATATCGAAAATACCGGCAGGAAAGATGCCGTTCTTATCTGGGTTACAAACCCGCCAAGTTTTTAGGAGGTTATGATGGGCAAGAAATTAATACAATTAGAAAATATTACCAAAACTTATGACGGAAATATGATTTTGGATGACTTAAATCTTTATGTAAAGGAAAACGAATTCTTAACACTGCTGGGACCTTCCGGCTGTGGAAAGACTACTACCCTGCGTCTTATCGGTGGTTTTGAGACACCGGACACCGGACGTATTATTTTTGATGGAAAAGATATTACTTCTCTTCCGCCAAATGAGCGTAAATTAAATACCGTATTCCAGAAATACGCACTTTTTACCCATATGAGCATTGCAGAAAATATTGCTTTTGGGTTAAAAATCAGCAAGAAAAGCAAGGCTTATATTCAGGATAAAATCAAATATGCCTTAAAGCTTGTAAACTTAGACGGTTATGAAAACCGCAGCATTGATTCCTTAAGCGGTGGCCAGCAGCAACGTATTGCCATTGCCCGTGCCATTGTAAATGAACCAAAGGTGCTCCTTTTAGACGAGCCTTTGGGTGCACTGGATTTAAAAATGCGTCAGGACATGCAGTACGAACTGATTCGTCTGAAAAATGAACTTGGCATTACTTTTATCTATGTTACCCACGACCAGGAAGAAGCCCTTACCATGTCAGACACCATTGCTGTCATGAATCAGGGCTATATCCAGCAAATTGGTACTCCGGAAGATATTTATAATGAGCCGGAAAATGCATTCGTTGCCGACTTTATCGGAGACAGCAATATCATTGACGGTATCATGATTGAGGATAAATTAGTCAGCTTCTTAGGCATCAAGCACGAATGTGTCGACACCGGTTTTGGTAATAATAAACCGGTAGACGTAGTCATCCGCCCGGAAGATATTGAGATTGTAGAAGCCGGCACCGGTTTTATGGATGGTGATATTACTTCTGTTATCTTCAAGGGTGTCCACTACGAAATCGAAATTATGGCTGGCGGATATGAATGGCTTGTTCATACCACCAAATATTTCGAAACCGGAAGCCATGTGGGAATGAAGGTAATTCCTTTCAATATCCAGATTATGCATAAACCGGAATCCAGTGACGAAAAGGCGGTGGAACTCGATGCATAATGCCAGAAAAAGACTTTTAGCCGGACCTTATCTGGTCTGGATTATTGGATTTACTGTACTTCCGATTCTGATGATATTATATTACGCATTCACCAACAGTGACGGTGGTTTTACCTGGGCAAATATTGCTGCAATTGCAGACCCGGTACATATAAAAGCACTCCTGCTTTCCTTAAAGCTTGGTATCTTATGTACAATTGTCTGTCTCCTGCTCTCCTACCCGCTTGCCATGATATTAAATAGTCTTCATATCAAGCATCAGAGCTTTGTGGTATTTATCTTCGTCCTGCCAATGTGGATGAATTTTATGCTGCGTATTTTAGCATGGCAGATGTTACTTTCCAATAATGGAATTATCAATGGATTTCTTTCCATTTTCGGCATCCCGAAGCTTCATATGTTAAATACCCAGGGAGCCGTTGTATTTGGCATGATTTATGATTTTCTTCCATTTATGATTATGCCGATTTACAATTCCATAGTACGTATCCGCAAAGAAACCATAGATGCGGCAAGGGATTTAGGTGCCAACAGTTTTATCACCTTCTTCCGTATCATTCTGCCGCTTACTTTGCCTGGAATTGTCAGCGGAATTATTATGGTATTCGTGCCGGCACTTACCTCCTTTGTTATTTCAGACCTTTTAGGTGGAGGTAAAGTACTTCTCATTGGAAATGTTATTGAGCAGTCCTTCATGCAGGGTTCCTACTGGAATTTAGGTTCCGGACTTTCCATTGTACTTATGATTTTTGTTTTAATCAGTATGGCATTTATGAATCGTGCCGGTGAATCAGGAGGGCATGCAGTATGGTAAAGAAAAGTTTATCAAGAATTTATCTTACAATTATTTTCCTGTTTCTGTATCTTCCAATTGGAGTTCTGATTGTACTTTCCTTCAACAACTCCCTCTCCCGTGTAAAATGGGGCGGATTTACGACAGAATGGTACCGCAATCTTGTTTCTGACCCGACTATTATGAATGCCTTTTATACCACGATTCTGATTACCGTTGCATCTTCCGTGATTGCTACAATAATCGGAACCATGGCAGCAATCGGAATCAGTGCCATGCGGAAAAGAAACCGTCAGATTATGCTTGGTGCAACTAACATTCCACTTCTGAATGCAGATATTGTTACCGGCATCTCCCTGATGCTGCTTTTTGTCCGCTTTACAGAGCTTGGAACATCAACCGTATTGATTGCACATATTACCTTTGACATTCCATATGTCATTTTAAATGTACTGCCTAAGCTTTCCAACACCTCATCCCATACCTATGAGGCCGCCAGAGACTTAGGTGCAACACCACTTTATGCATTTTTCAAAATTGTATGGCCGGATATCAAGCCTGGTGTATTCTCCGGTTTTCTGATGGCCGTGACAATGTCCCTAGACGATTTCTCCATCACCTATTTTACCAAGGGTGCCGGTGTCAATACATTGTCCACCATGATTTATACCCAGCTGCGTAAAGGTATTATTCCTGAGATGTATGCGCTATCTACTATTTTATTCTTCCTTGCACTGGTACTTCTTCTGATTATGAATTACCGCAGTGTCAAGGATGCGAAAGGAAGGTCTTAGGAAATGAAGAAATTCTTATTTTCATTTATGCTTATTGCTGGTCTCCTTACTCTTTCCGGCTGTGGACAGAAAGAGGATGAAAATGCACTTGTTATTTTAAATTATGGAAAATATATAGAGCCGGATGTTATCCAGCAATTTGAAAAAGAAACCGGTATTACCATCAAATACGAAGAATATGAAAGTCCGGAGGAAATGTATACCAAATACAAAGCGGGTTCCATCAAATACGATTTAATCTGTACCTCCGACTATATGATCCAGAAGCTTATCAATGAAGGTGAAGTCTTAGAAATGGATTATGATAATATTCCACTTTACGAAAACATCGACCCAACCTATGTGGAATTTTCCAAGGCCTTTGACCCGGAAACGAAATACACACTACCTTATTTCTTCGGCACACTTGGTATTCTCTACAATAAAACCATGGTAGATGAAGCTGATATGGACAGCTGGAATGTTCTCTGGAATCCGAAATATAAGGGACAGATTATCATGGAAAATTCCGTCCGCGATACCTTCGTTCCTGCACTCCGGCTTTTGGACTATTCCATCAATACTACGGATGAAGATGAATTAAACGAAGCACTTTCCATGCTTTGTGACCAGAAAGATTTAGTCTACTCCTATCTGGTAGATTCTTCTGCCGATGAAATGATTGCCGGAAATGCTGCCATGGCTCTTATTTATTCCGGAGAGGCTGCCTATGCACAGGATTATAATGATGATCTTGATTATGTGGTTCCGAAAGAAGGTTCTAATATGTGGATGGACTCCTGGTTCATTCCCAAAACCTGCCAGCATAAGGATGCTGCAGAACAGTTTTTAAATTATCTCTGTCGTGAAGATATCGGTATGGAAAACTTTGACTATGTCTGGTATGCTACACCAAACACCGCTGTTTATGACGAACTGGATGAAGAGGTTCAGGAAAGTACTACTATTTTTTCTGATCAGGAAACTTTAGAAAACTGTGAAATTTTTAACAGTCTTGATGTCCCGGCTACAGAAACTTATGACTATCTCTGGAAGAAATTAAAATCTTACTAAAATATTCTGGTCTCTAAAAGATTAGAAATTTTTTAGAAAAATTTCATATTACGTTTCTTGTTATTCAAGACACAAGATGATATATTGAAAGTCCATTGGAATAATCCATGGACTTTCTTTTCTATTTATTCATTTTTACCATTTCTAACCAGGAGGTCTTTATGACATATCAACAATTTCTTACTGAAATCCAGTTACAAATTCATTCTCTGTTTGATACAGATGTTACGATTCAGCTGCATAAAATCCAAAAAAATAATGGCGTTACTTTGGATGGACTCACTATTCTGCAAAAGGGCTGCAACATTTCTCCCACTATTTATCTCAATGATTATTACAAAGAATATCAGGCAGGAAAAAGCATACATAACATTATTTTACATATCCGGGAAATTTACCGGGCTTACCGTCCCAGCAGCTCTGTCGATGTAGCATTCTTTACTAATTTTGAAAATGTACGGCACCGCATCCTCTTTAAACTGATTCACTATCAGAAAAATGAGGAACTCCTCAAAGAAATTCCTCATTTTCGTTATCTTGATTTTGCAGTTGTTTTTTATTGTCTTTTATCTAGTTCAAGTCAGGGAAACGCCACTATTCTGATTCGTTCCACTCATCTTTCCTACTGGAACGTCTCCGCAGATGCGTTATATTCTTATGCCTTAGAGAATACGCCGGCACAGCTTCCTGCTGATTTTGAACCATTAATGCCATTACTCAATAAGCTTATGCCAATGCCCTTTCCTGCAGATAGCATGGAAGAAGAATCCGAAACACCGCTTTATGTATTAACCAATAAAGCCAGACTCTATGGTGCTTCCTGCATTCTCTATCCAAATCTTTTAGATTCCATTGCAGATAAGCTCACATGTGACTTCTATCTGATTCCAAGCAGTATCCATGAATTTCTGATTCTTCCTGTTCTGCCCGGAACCTGTATACAGGATTTAAATGCTATGATTCATGAAGTAAATTCCACTCAGGTTGAGGAAGAAGAAATCTTATCCGATCACGCTTATTTCTATTCCCGCTCTGAAAAGCTTCTTACTTCTATGCCATAAGAAAGGACTACAATCTAGCATATAATTTTTCATATTCCTTTGCAGAACTGGACCAGGAGAAATTCTGCTCCATGCCACGTCTTGCGATATCCAGCCACCCGGTCCGGTTCTCATGGAATACCTGATATGCATAAAGAAGACTGTCACGCATTTCATGAGCATTATAATTTGAAAAAGTAAAACCTGTTCCGGTATGCTGATACTCATTATATGGCTCTACGGTATCCTTTAAGCCACCGGTCTCGCGAACCACCGGTACTGTTCCATAACGAAGGCACATCAACTGGCTCAGACCACAGGGTTCAAATAAAGATGGCATCAAAAAAGCATCTGATGCTGCATAAATTCTATGTGCTGCTTCTTCGGAATACATAATATTTGCCTTCAGTCTGTCCGGATACCTGCTCTCATAATAACGGAACATATTCTCATAACGTTCCTCTCCGGTTCCTAAGGCAACAATCTCAAATTTACCGGAAGAAAGCAGTTCATCCATCATATAATCTACCAGTGCAAATCCCTTCTGCTCTGTCATTCTTGAAACAATTCCAACTAACATCACATCATCCGAATACGGAAGATTCATATCCTTTAAAAGTGCCTGCTTATTTTTCCGCTTGCCCTCTTCTAAATCATTGGCATCATATAAATAAGCAATCTTTGGATCCGCTTTCGGATTATATTCATTATAATCGATTCCATTAATAATACCGCTTAATTTATAGCTGTTACTGCGAATGAGACCATCCAAGCCTTCGCCACCATCCGGAGTTGTTATCTCATAAGCATATGTAGGACTTACCGTTGTTACAGCATCTGCATATACAATACCACCCTTCAGATAATTGCCCTCTCCATAGGATTCTAATTTATCCGGTGTAAAAAGAGCATCCGGCAATCCGGTAATATCTTTTACTGCTTTTAGATTCCAGCGCCCCTGGAACTGTAGATTGTGTATCGTAAATACCGTTTTCATATTCTGGTAAAAAACATTTTTCTTATAGATATTCTCCAGATATACCGGAACCAGTCCCGTCTGCCAGTCATGGCAATGAATAATATCCGGCTGGTAATTCATATGCGGCAATGCTTCTAATACTGCCTTTGAGAAAAATGCAAATTTTTCTACATCTTCGTAAATATTATTATACGGTCTGTCTCCCGCAAAATAGAATTCATTATCAATAAAATAATACTGGATTCCATCTTCCTTTGCCTCCAGTATTCCTACATATTGTTTTCGCCAGCCCAAATCTACATAAAAATGCAATATATGATGCATTTTCTTACGCATATCCTCACGGATACACATATACTTCGGCAGCATGACGCTGACTTCATATTCATTTTTTGAAAAATATTTTGGCAGTGAACCTGCTACGTCTGCAAGGCCGCCTGTTTTGATAAATGGAACTGCCTCTGATGTAACAAATAATACCCGCTTCATTTCTGTTACCCCCAAATCTGATACCCTTTTTACAAATACGCAACGCTTTCTTTCGCAGTGCATCTCGAAAACCCTTGGTTTTCTCGATGTACGGGCATTCGCCCTATCTACGCTCACACTCGCAAATCCGCTGCGCTTTCTTTCGCAGTGCATCTTCGAAAGCCTACAGTTTTCTCGATGTACGGGCATTCGCCCTATTTACGCTCACACTCGCAAATACGCACTAACGTGCTCTTCATTCTGCTTCGCAGAATATTTGCTCGTTAACGCCGCAAGAAAAACAAATGTCTGCTCTGCAGCCGCTTGTTTTTCTTATGCGTCTATTATACCACGTTATGGGGGAGCGGAAAATACCTAAAATGTCTGATTCAGATACTATATTTTGCTGCCATTTTTTGTAGAAACCACCCTTTTAATACGCTTTATATTCCAGGCGGATTCTGTCTGCAATCAGTGCTATAAATTCTGAATTTGTCGGTTTACCTTTTCCATTGTTTATCGTATACCCAAACAGCTCATCAATCGTGTCCATTTTGCCACGGCTCCATGCCACCTCTATTGCGTGGCGGATAGCACGTTCTACGCGGCTGGCTGTTGTCTGATATTTTTTTGCGATTGTCGGATAAAGTATTTTTGTAATGGAGTTAAGCATTTCAATATCATTTACCGACATAATAATTGCTTCACGCAAATACTGATATCCTTTGATATGTGCCGGAACTCCTATTTCATGTATAATATTTGTCACTTTACTTTCCAGATCCTCCGGTTTTGCCGAAGGCTTTTTCTCATATGCTCCGACTTTTTTTGATTCCGCAGCATTCATTCCCCGGAGCACTCTTGTACTTTTTATCCGATTGATAATCATATCATTATCGAAGGGCTTCATAATGTAATAATCCGCCCCCAGATTAAATGCATCTTCTGTAATCCGGTCCTGTCCTACCGCACTGATAATAATAAAACTAGGACATTTTCTTATGGATTTATCTTTTTTTACTTTTTCTAACAGTGCAAGTCCGTCAAGTTTTGGCATAACTATATCCAATAAAACAACATCCGGCTGTTTATGTTTGATAATCTCATATGCTTCGACCCCGTTCTTTGCCGTACCAACCACCTGCAAATCCTTATCGCTGGCTACGATTTCATCTAAAAGCTGTACCATTCTCTCGTTATCATCTGCAATTGCTACATTTAATTTTTCCATGTCAAACCTCCTGCCGTTTCCACTCTTTTGTACAAAGATGAAACTACTTGTATTTAAGCACAACTTTTCTGTCGTTTCAAGCTAAAGCGTTCATCTTATTTCGACATCAATATTGCCCGGAAGACAACGGCTGCCTTCTTCCCCTTATACATTTTGTATCATAATTATATCCTGATATAAATTATGTCGAAACATGTCGTTAAATTATAAACTGTTTTTTCTTATGGATTCGACGTTTTCCCCACTTCTAACTGTTCCTTATCATATAATTGCCTCTTATGTATCCTTTCTCAATATTTCCAGGTACTCTTCATAGGCAAATACTCTATTTCTTCGTGCAGCATTGGTTGTTTCCTGCAAAATACCAAGTTCCATAAGTTTTTTTACTGCTGCAGCTACCGTGTTATAACTAACCTCTAATTCTTTTGCAGTTCTTTTAATATCAATAATCGGATATTGCTCAATATAATCAAAAACAGCCCGTAAATTATCTTTACTACGGTTTGTCTTTGGAAGTCTTTGTACATTTGTATCATGTAATGCAGTAAGACGATTTATTGCCTCTAAAGAATCCGATGCTGCCTTACTTACTGCTTCCCAAAAAAATCGTATCCATTGTTCAAAATTTCCACTTCTTCTAACCTCACTGATTCGATCATAATATTCTATCTGATTCTTCTTAAAAAAATAGGATATATAAATAACCGGTTTTGTAAGCAGCCCCTGCTCCATCAAATATAAAAGTATCAATAGTCTTCCTATTCTTCCATTTCCATCAGTTCATGTCAAGTATGGGACAAAAAAAATTCAATTCTTTGCGATGCCCTCAAATCCCCATATTATAAGCATTTGAATGACATTTATTCCATACCTGCACAGAACTCATCGAAGTTTTCAAACATGATTTCCAGTTTGTCAATCTTCTTCTCAGTATAATAATGCCCACAGTACCATTTTTGATAGGACAGCTTTGCGTGTAGTTATATCATAGCTTCGATTACCATACTATACTATACCAAATCAGAGTCTTTTTCTAATAAAAGATTAGTAAGCCTCATCTGTGCTGTTTCTGGGTTCTTGGAATACAGCCTTACAATGTCTCCCATATCATTTAAGGCATTAACGGTGTGAGTGATTTCTCTAAGGAACATAATCTCATTGTATTCCTTATTTGATTCAAACCCCATTGTCTGAGCAAGTGCCTTATTGTCTGCACTCTCTTTAAAATTCTTACAGGCAAACTGGAATGAATCCACAAACAACTCATATTCCTGTAACATCAGTAGTAGCAAGTCTTTGGAAAAATCATTTTCAGATTGTTTCATATCATAAGGGAGCTTGCTCAAAATAGAAGTCATAACATCACGAATTTGTAATTCTCTTTTATCTGTAATGTCTGTTTCGTATTCGTCAGTCTCACCTTTTAGCCATTCCACGGATACATGAAGTGCATCTGCCAGACCCTCCAAGGTCATCTTCTTAGTGTTATCAATCGTTCCTGCTTCATACTCTGAATTGTGGATGCTGTCACACCAATCTTTTCAGCGACATAAGGCTGGTTCAATCCTAACTCCTGTCTACGGCTTTTTGCTCTGCTACCGATTATCTTTCGCAATTCCTTGTCTTTTAACATACTGCGAACCTCCTTTTTCGGTATATCAATACCATACCACATGACAGAGAGTTGCAATACGCAATCTGATAATTCATTACGAAACAGCATAGTGTTTTTACAAGACAGACACTATTTTAAAATCATTATATTCATCAGGGAGCATTTAAATCAGATCTAATCATATATTCATATTATTAGGTGTTGGCATATAAACCAATATGATTGAGGCCGAAAAGTAAAAGCCACTCAATGTGAGCGACTTTTACTGAATTATAGATAGCACAATAAAGATTATCTGTAGCTTATACTTTTGGGGTTAATACTTTTCACTATTTTCGCTAATATACTTTAGTGTTGTCGTATCCATAGCATCCAAAGAAAATTCCCCTATAACTTCACCTGAAAGATTATATAGTGGAATCGTCTGAGTGTGAAATGCTTTCTGGGAATCGCTTATAGCATCTTCTAACGAATCTGGAACTGGCGACAAGTCTTCTGAACGAACATATCCCTCCTGACTATCTGTTCCAATAGCAGATATTAAATCAGGATCTTCTCCAATACTAGCTGACAATAGCCCTGAGCCATATGTCTCTCCGTTTTTATTAGTTTTATATCCTTTAGTGCCAAGTGCTTTTGGTACTGATGCATTAGGTGATTTGTTAGCTGTGTATGTGGTATATCCATTTCCATTATAAAAGCTTGCCTTGGTTTGAGAATAAAAGTACCCTGACGAAGTTGTTCTTGGCGAATAGGCATATATATTTATAACCGCAACATCATTATAAACTGTGCTGCTTGCATATTTTAAAGTTCCCGATGAGGTATATAATCTGGCTTGTGCTCCCATGTATCCTGCAGGAGCATTTTTATCATTTGATGTTTTTACTTCGGCTACTGCTTCAATAGTATTTCCAGATGTAAAATATCTGTTCCATACGCTCGAACGATATTTATATGAATACCCATTTACGGTTGCATACTGCCAACTTGAACTCGTATCTGCATAGGCAGTGATACCTAAACCGAGAATCATAATGCAACATAATAGCACTGAAGTTGTTACTTTCGTAAATTTCTTGTTCATAAATCCACCTAATCCTTTCTTAATGTGTTGTACGATACTGGAATGAATTGATATATCTTTATTGCGCTTTGCTACCATCATTTAATACAAATGTACCGATTTCTTTTTTTCCATTTTTATCATATACCTTTAATACTCTATTTCCCTTATCATCCAGAGCATTTTCCAGCGTATCTGCCTTTTCTGCATCTAAATCTTTTCGGTAGACATACCCTATATTCCCCTCCTCTGATACTACCTCTATGAGATCTGCTCCTAAAATATCCGGTCCATATGTTAAGCCAAATTCATTAGTGTTCAATTCATTTAAATTTGATATGTCATTTTCACTGAATCCATACTTGTTTAAATCCTGCTCAAGTTGTACCATTTCTTCTTGTGTATAAGAGCTGTTTTTAACCTTATCATAAAATACCTGAGATACTTGATATGCAGCATATACAGTAACAGGAATCATTGAAATAATAAGTAACCATACAACCGTATTTGCAATAATTATTTTCTGAGCAACTTTCGATTTGAGACATTTCCCCTTTTTAATTTTGTTTATGCAATCAGTTGATGGGGATAAATATAAACTTGTTTCTTTATATATCTCCATTTTTCTTTCAAATAAGTCATCCATCCTAATTTGCCTCCAATTCTTTCTTTAATTCTTTTTTTGCACGTTCATACCATGTTCCGACAGTTGACTGTTTTTTGTTAAGAATTTGTGCAATTTCTTTTAATGAATAGCCGTCCAGATAGTGCAGTTCAATAACAATCCTGTATTTTTCAGGTAGTCTATGAACCATCTCCCAGATTTCCTGTTCTTCCTTTGTAATATCTGGAATATCTTCAACTATACCATCGACATTCCTATGCCAAAATGAATGGACATAATTCTTAGATAAGTTTATTGTAACTCGTAGAAACCATGCTTTTTCATGTTTTGTATCTGCAAAAACAGGTTTCTTTGTCAAATATTTATAAAATACCTCCTGCATTATATCTTCTGCATCACTTTTGTTTTGGCAAAAACTATATGCATATCGAAATATGATATCGTTATACCTAGTAACTATAGCGTCTAAATCTTCAATTGTATCAGTCATATGTTCCCTCCTTTATAGTATAAACAATCGGGGGAGCTTCTTTTGCTCAATTTTTTTCCAAATTTTTGAAAGAGTTGAAAGTTATGAAAAGTTTACGAAAAGTTTTATGAAAAAGTTTTATGAAAAAGTTTTATGAATTATTTATGTTCAAAATCAAGTGAGTAGTACGATGAAATTTTCAGACAGATGCCAAAAATTTATATTTATTATATCACTGTTCCACACAGAATAGTGTGCCTGTCTCATGTAGCAACATAAATCAGGAACAATAGATATTTTAGAACTTCATACGAAAAAGAGAGTCTCGAATGACAGAATTAAAGTTTTCACTCTCCACTCTCCAAATTTATACCATTAACTTATGCTTATGAACGCTGCAACAATCTTTGTGTTCTGCTCCGAATAAAATACTTTATATCATCTTAAACTGTAAATGACTGCCATCATACTCACGAAGCCTTACATTGTTGAATGTCTCGTTGTAATAGCTGACATACTTCTGTCTACGCTCCGGGTCTTTGAATATCCATTCCTTGAAAGCCTCCTTCATCAGGTTCTGCTTTTCCCTTGCAAGCATGGTCTCATTTTTGTTGACTTCATAATGGTATTTGCCATCCCCGTCATCAATACGATCCTTTACTGTTACAGTTCTAAGATTCAGCGTATTCTCAAAAATAGAATAAGCGTCCATCCGGCTTGTACCATAAGTCTTGGTAGCTGCCACTGAACGCTTATCTAATGATTTATTTTCTATAAACCATTCCATATTCACTTTGTTAAGATTAAGCTGGATGCCGGAATTATAATACTGGCTTCTTACTGCCTGTGCTCTTCTTGGTGTGCCTAAAAACTCATAAATGAATCTTTCATAATCCTCTACTCTTGGAAGTATCATTCATAACGGTTGCAGTATCCCCAACGCCATATTTGACCATATAAATGGTGACAATATCATTGAAGTTTCCTGCACTTTCCCCTTCAAAATCCACATACACAATCTGCCCGGTATCATATCCCGTGTGTTCATTTGCCAGAGTGTTAATATCTCTGTTAAACTCCGAGACATAGGCACTTGTTACCGTAGTGACCGTATCCCCCGACTCCAGCGGCGGGAGGAAAAAAGCAAATGGCGAGTTGTAGAGAATAGCAATTACTGCTACTACCGGAAGAACTGTTACCGCAATTAGTAATACAAGCACCAATAAAAATCCTCCCACTGCAACCATAATCTTTTTTATAGGTAGTGCCATTTTGTTGACAAACAAGTCCTTAACCAGCTTTGCAAAATTGTCCTGCTGTTCACCTTCTGCTTTCATCTTATCAAGAAAGAACTTGATTTTTCGGTTTCTGCTGTTTCTCTGAGCATCCATCTTATCAATCTTATCTCCAACCGCCTTACCCACAGCAATACCAATCAGAGGAGCATACAGACCTGTCTCTGCTCCGGCTGCTGTTCCTGCAACAGTGGTTCCAACTTTTGCTGCTACTTTTGCGCCTTCCTTTACCGCTGCCTTAGCAGTCCCTTTGGATGCCTCCTTTGCAGCGGTCTTAGCAGTTTCTTTTGCTGTTTTCTTGGCAAGTTTCTTTCCGGCTTCCACCTTTTTGATACGCTTTCTTTTCTCAGCCAGTGCCTTTCGCCTGAAAAGTTCTGCTCCCTTGGATGCAGTCCCCGTTACCGGTCTTGTTACAACATAAGCAATATTTACCGCATCCTTTACTTCCTCACCGCCTTCCATCTGACTTAACGCCGTCTGTGCCCCGGCTGCTCCTGCAACCTTAATGGAAGAATTCTTTGTCTTAATTGACTGCTTGGATTACTTTAATGCTACCCGGTACTGCCTGAACATTCCCTTCTCTGCATTATCAACCGGATGAATCGTACTTCTCCGAAACTTCTTGTTTTCAGTAGTTGTAATCTTCGACCCTTTAATCTTCGGACTTCGGTCAACCGTATAGATGTTGGAAGCCTTGATGGAAGCTTTCTTTGGTTCATGTGTATGAAGCTTTGCTTTCTTCTTGGTATGAATAACCATAGGCTTGTCATCGACCTTTTTGATTTTCAATTTTCTCACCTTCTTTCTACATCCATTACCCAAAAGGGAAAAAAATAGCCATCTGGATGGTTAGTCCAAATGGCTTATGTAAATATTTCTAAATCTATCTTCACAATATAATATTATATAGGTATATAATTTGTCATTGTTTACCACCAATAATATTATCAATCTTGTCAGCAATTTCTAATGCTGCCTGTTTTCTTTTTGAAGCGCTTGTATCTGATGGGATAACCCCAACCAACTTGCTCTTAAACCAGTTCATAAATTTTGAAACATCCTGTGAATAGTTATTAATCCTACGATATTCCATACTTAACTCAACCTTATTTTCGAGTGAAAGTTTTTCAATAGCCTCTTTGAGGTTTTTAGCTTCATTCTCCCAAAAGCTAATAATTTCAATCCTATATTGCGGATCAAAAAAGCTATATATTCTATCTTTGGTCTTGGGAAGCGATATGATGACAGGCAATGTTCTTTTTGTAAAGTTATCATCTTTTAAAAGTTGAGTAATCTCATACATACAATTATTCCTTCGCAAGTATGTATCCGAAACAATAGGAACAACAAAATCTTGATTCCTAATTTCATTCATGAACTCATCTATGCTTTCATAGTCTCCAATATTTCTTATATCTCTTTTTACATCATAGCCACACGACGAAAGGTAACTATCAATAACATCTACAACTCTCTCGTCTGCATCTGTATACGAAATAAAAATAGTTTTTCTTCCCATAACAATTTCTCCTATAATTAATTTTTTATTTTCCATGCATTTTGATAGATACTTATACATAGAATGATTATTAGATATTTCAGGAATATAATACTTATCAAGCATTTCATTTTTCTGAAGTAAATATAATACTTCACAAACTTCGTTCGCCATAGTAATATCATTCCAACGTAGTATCGCATCAAAACAAGAAGCAATAAGCTTATTGATTGCCATTCTTTCATCCAAATTCAACAATGCGTTTGTCTGAAGCTTTCTCGCTGTCACTAGCAAACCTATATCTAATGCCCCTAATCGTCCTGTTTCTCGACTTATTATCTGCAATGCTTCGATATTAATTTCAGAAAAACCAACACAAAAAGAATAAAGTTCATCCACCATTGAGTCAATGTCTGTTATATTAACTTTATCTATCATTGCTGGTCTTGAAAACACACGAATCCAATCAGAAAGTCTTGCTGTATATCTCGATATTTCTGGAATTATAGGATTACCAGAAATCTGGCTCATTCTCTTTAAAAACTGATTCATTCGATTTCGTTCATCTCTATTAGGTTCTATTTCTGCATAAGAGAACGAATTACTTGATACATTCTTCCATTTGTTTATATCGATAAGAAATGCAAAGTAGAATTTCTGCATTTCAAGAAGCAACTCCTCAATTCCCTCATTAACAAAGAGGTAATATCCCAAAGCATCTATCCACATAAATTTTCCATTATGAGCAACTAATGCATCGTTATATGGTGATGCTTTCGGTTCATGAAGTAATCTAATAGTTAATGAATTTATATAGTCGAAATCATCCCGACTTATTTCTTGACTAGCAATAGTAAAAATCATTGATGGATTGATTCCTGAATCTAACAAGTGATCAACAAGCTCAAACACTGGATTGTAGTAATCTTTACTTGATATCTCTGTTTTTAAATCACGATATGAATCGCTATCTTTAACATCATTTAACGTAATTAGTGGAATATTCACTATTCCTCTGTTACCTATTTTTTCTCTAATTCTCGGAATAAGAGGACATATCCAAATTCTTTCATTTCTTTTTTGTGTAACACTTTTTATGAAATTAATGCCTGCTGTATCTGGTCGTAGTGCAATAATATAGGTGAATCTAATCGTCCCCGTTTCGGTTTTCAAACTACATAAAAAATTTTTTTCGCTATCACTTAATTCAGTTCCTCGTATAAAAAGAACCAAGGGTGAATCAAGGGTAAATTCTCTATAGATGTCAATTAATTCTGTTATTGAAAACTCCTTAAGTATATCTTCAATCTCATCAGTAGTGAGCTTAATATGGAAATCAAAAGCAATGCGGCTCGAAATAGGGAGTTTTTTTCCTCTTTTTTTTATTAATAGTCTAAGATATTTGCGCTGGTCTAGAATATTATTTCTCCTCAAATACTCATAAATTCCATGCATCAAACAATTTTTAACCAAAGATGCAGAATGAAATTGTTCTCCATTTGTAATGATCACATGTTTTTGGTACTCATAACCATTAATTTCTTTTAACAATTTATACTTGCCAAAGCCTTTATTAGCAACGATAAAGACAATATCATTATTTACATCATCAGTAATGACTTGTTTTACCATTCGCCGTATCTCATCTTTTGTAACAAACAAGTTCCTTCTCCTCTCTTGAAATATTTTTAATTATTCATTATGATTTTTCAATATAGAAGCAGAGACATCTCACTCACTTAAAAAATATATCCAATTAAAAATATAGTGACTTATATAACTACGCAATGTCAATTCCGATACAATTATCAAAAGCATAATGACCTTTAATAATTTATTTCCCGAAAAATTTAGTAAATCTATTAATCAAATATTTTTCCATATCACATACTGCCATACGAATATTCTTACAATATCTAACTTTAAGCTATTTAATCTCATAAACAGATAGAATGTCTTCTCTCACCAAAATCCTTTTTTTAATTTATTTTCTTCGGTTTATCGTTAGTAAAACATGATTTCGTATGCAAGGTACAACCGCACCTTGCATACATAAATATACCACAAATTTCAGTACCATTCTACTTGAATTATTCTATTTATCTTTGCTGTTCCTTAGCCCTCTGTTCTGCAATTTTCTCATGGATATTGGTGTTATACAGCTTATAAAGGCTCGTATCCTTTCCAATCTGATTATCGAATGGAATTACTACATTACCGCACTTTAACAGTCCCATACCGGACTGGCTGTTTGTTACGAATCTAAGCTGTGCATCTGATACTCCAATAACCTCTGCCATCTTGGAGCTGTCTGTGTTTGCCTGCTTAAGAAGTGCCACAAACTCACTGTTTGCAAGCATTGTTGTAGCTGTATAATTCTGTAAAAGGTCGATAACATTCTGCGTGATGCCAGTGCAAAGACCACCCTGTTTTCTTACTTTCTTCCAAAGCTGCTGTAAATACTTAGCTGAATACTCGGAATTTAATAGCACATGAAATTCATCAATATAGAGCCATGTTGCCTTGCCCCTCTTTCCATTCTCCACAATTCTCTGCTGGATAGACTCCATCATAACAAGCATTGTAATCGGACTAAGCTCCGTTCCAAGGTCTCTGATACCATATACAACAAATCTGTTATCCACATCCACATTTGTCTGATGATTAAAAATGTTAAGTAAACCATTTACAAAAAGCTCAAGGGATAAAGCAATCTCTTTTGCCTCTTCCTCCGGCTGTGCCATAAGAATATCATAGAAATCACTCATAACCGGAATATATTTCTCCCTGCTTCTTGCAATGTCGATATACATCTTTCTTACGCATCGGTCAATAATGGACTTCTGACGGGAATTGAGACTGTCTCCGATACACTGCTCACAAAGACCAAGCATGAACTCACCTTTTTCCCTTACCCAGCCCTTTGTATCGTTCTGTTCAAGATTCCATACATCCATGGCAAGAGGATTCACATAGTTGTCCGTGTAAGTGGACATATTGATGACCGTGCCGCCATAGGTTGTCGCAATATCAAAGTATTCGTTCATAGGGTCTATAATTATGATTTCATCATCGGTAGAAAGAAACACCTGCCCCATTGCAGCCTTACAGAAGAAGGATTTACCGGAACCCGGCACACCGAATACAAACCCATTTCCATTGATAAGCTTCTTTCGGTTTCCGATATTGATATTCTTGCTTACCTGATTGATACCATAATATACACCACCCTCATCATTAAGCTCCTGCACATTAAATGGCATAAGCACCGCAAGGGACTGTGTGAGCATGGTTCTCATAACTTCCTGCAATCAGAATTATTACAAGGACTTCAATTAGCACTTTGCTCATACAATCTCTTCCTTTCAAAACAAAAAGTAGGACTATATCAGCCAAACGGAATATCTCCGTGTTAAATGCTAATTTAGTCCTACCTAAATAAAATCTATTAAATTGTCACCTCACTTGGGTGCACGAACCACACTCAGGTCATGACTCCTGAATTGTTGATGCAATGTTTGGATTTCGGTTTGATTTGTCAGTGCTACCTTATCATATGCCGATTTTAGGTATAAAAAAACAAGGACTAAATTAGTGCTAACCCATTGATTTTACTGGGTTTTTCTAACTTTGTCCTTATTATAACATGGTCATCCAGAAACGGATGTATTGTTTCAAACTGATAATGAATTAAAGCAACTCTGATTAACGGATCATAGTCTGTATTCTCATTTATATATTTTTCCAGATCCGTCATTGCATTCTGCATATCTTCAACATTAGGAGGAATATATCTTGCATCTTTCAGTGCACAGTTAACTGGTCCAATCCAATTTTGAGAACACCTGAATTCTCCCGGTGTCTTATCCTGTCCACGGACTCCATCCATTAACACCTCATGTATTTCCCTGATTAATCGACAGCATAACGGTAATTCTTTAAGACGATTCAATGCATACTGTGTGGCTTTCACATAATTAATAACATCCGAAACATCAAGATTTGCATTTTCTTCCACCTCAGGCACAGGCGGTAGAGGATTTGGTCTAAAGGACTGATATGCAGCCGCTCCCGTCAAATTATTGTGATACATTCCTGCTCGATTCATATATTTTTCACCTCTTTTTAAAATAACTACATTCAGTATACCCCCTCTTATTTCAAAAAGTCATTATGTTTTTGAAATATGTTTTCATATCTTCACTCCGTATTTCAAAAATTATTTTCTATCCATCCATCATGATTTAACATATCCTCAATAAAAATACCATACCCCTTCTTTGCATCATCGACGAACACATGGGTAACTGCACCTATCAGCCTTCCGTTCTGGATCATCGGGCTGCCGCTCATTCCCTGTACAATACCTCCGGTGCTCTCTAACAGTGCCGCATCCTCTACTTCAAATAAAATACTTTTGTTCTCCTTATTCTTCCGATAATTAACTTCCGTAATTCTTATCTTATAATGCGCTATCGTTCCGTCGATATCACTGATAATTTCTGCTTCTCCAGGTTCAATATCCTGCTTATAACCAACCGGATAAGCTACGGCATGTTCCAGCAAATTATTTTTTTCATGTAATGTTCCATAGATTCCTCGTTCGCAGTTCTCCTCAATATCTCCCATACAATATTTTTCTTCATAATTAATGACTCCTGATAATTCACCCGGTTTACCGGATTCTCCTTTTACGATTCCCACCAGTCTGCTGTTATAAAGTTTTCCCGTCCCCACTTCCAGCATACTTCCGGTATCCATGTCTGTTACCGCATGTCCCAGTGCCCCATAGTTTCCATCCTGGCTGATATAGGTAAGTGTTCCGATTCCTGCCAGATCATCCCTTACCCAGACTCCTAATTTATACGTTTCTTCTTTTGACAATTTCGGCTGTATATATAATTCTAATGTTTCTCCATTTCGACGTATCCGAAGCACTAAAGATTTTCCTTCACATTTATCGACAGCATCCATTAACGCCTCCTTATTTTCAAGCTTTTTTCCATCTACTGCACAGATATAATCTCCACTCTTTAAAACATTTTGTGCCGGTGCATACAGTACTCCATCCATCCCTTCAAAATTTCCCGTTCCGATGACAAAGATGCCATCCGTCTGCACATAAATACCAATATTTTCCCCGCTGGCATAGACCTCCTGTTCCGCTACAATATCTGCCTGCACCTCTTTTATTGGTATAATTCCAAAGAGCTTCGCTCGTAAAACAACCGTATCTGAAGCCATATCTATTTCATTTCTTTCGGCACCGGCCTTGTCCATGCTGCTTTGCAGCTGCTGATTTTCCATTACAGATGTATCGATAAATCTCTTTCCGGAATCCCGGCATTCGAAGGTCACCGGCATGGAAATGTCCAGTTTACTTAAATCACCATCGATAAGTTTTACTTCATCCGGAACCATATTTAACATAAGCTGGTAAGCAAATACCAGCCAGACAATCACTATAATCTGCCATATATTTTTTATGCTTTTTCTTATTAATCTCATCCGCATTATATTTTCCTCACTACAGGCATAATAACTACAGGAAACTCTCTTTACAGCTTTCCCGCGTAAAATAAAAACAGGATATTCATTGAATATCCTGTTTTTATTATGTGTATTATTGTTTGATTCAATCGTTTATTTTTTAGCATTTTGTGCCAGGTTAAGCATTTCTCTTGCACTTTCCAATACGGTGTCTGTAATCTTCACTCCACCAAGCATTCTTGCTAATTCCGTTACCTGCTCATCCTCGGTGAGTCTTCGTATCGTAGAAATGGTTGTCTCATTTTCTACGGATTTTTCAATACTGAAATGGGCATCTGCCATTGCAGCAATCTGCGGCAGATGTGTGATGCAGATTACCTGATGATGTTCTGCAATCATATGCATTTTTTCAGATACCATCTGCGCCGTCCTTCCGCTGATTCCTGTATCAATTTCGTCAAAAATCAAGGTTTCTATTTCATCATTTTTAGCAAGCACTGTTTTTAATGCCAGCATAATTCTTGATAATTCTCCACCGGATGCTACGCTGCCAAGTGGTTTTAATGGCTCTCCCGGGTTGGTTGCAATGACAAATTCCACTTCATCAAAGCCATCTGCTCCAAAAATCTCTTTCTGTTCAAATTTCATTTCAAAACGAACATCTAGGAAGTTCAAATCTACTAACTGCTCCCTGATTTTTTCTGCCAGTTCCTTCGCATATTTTTTGCGGATTGCAGATGCTTTTTCTGACTGCTTCTGCAATGTTTCTTTTAATGCATTTTCCTGTTGCAGCAGTTTCTTATGATACATATCAAAATTTTGTAATTTTTCTGCCTTTTCCTGCTTTTCCTCTAAGGATGCTAAAATTTCATCTATCGTATGACCGTATTTTGCCTTCAGATGATTGATTTCATCCAGACGCTGTTCTGTCCCGGCAAAAGTCTCATCATCAAATTCAGCCTCATCCATATAGTCTGCAATTTCCCGGTTCAAATCATTCAAAAGATTATCAATTTCCAAAAGTTCATCTGCCATCCCACGAATTGCATCATCATAATCTGCCACAGATGACAATTCTCTATGAGCTCTTCCGGTCAGCTCCGATGCACTGCCGTCTTCCATGCTGAGTAATCCATGGGCTGCATGAATTGCTTCCATAATTTTCTTTCCGTTCAGAAGCTTCCGGTATTTTGTTTCTAAAACTTCATCTTCGCCAGCTGTTAATGCAGCTTCTTCAATTTCATGGATTTCATATTCTAAAAGAGATAATTCCCGCATCCGGCTCTCTTCATCCAGAGAAGCTTCTTCTAGCTCTTTCGTAACTTCACGGTACTTTTTATAAGTTTCTTTCAACTCACTTTTGATGTCCGACAGTTCATTTCTTGCATAATCATCAAGGATTTCTAAATGCTTCTGTTTCTTAAGCAGCGACTGGTGTTCATGCTGTCCATGAATATCAATCAGCAACGCAGAAACTGCTTTCATCTTTGATGCCGGAACACTTTCCCCATTGATTTTGGCGATGCTTCTTCCTCCAGAAATCTTTCTGCTTAAAATCAGCATATCATCCTCCGGATAAACATCAAGCCCGGAAAGTGCTTTCTTTAAAGCATCTGATTCTACATCAAAAATCAGCTCCACAAAGGCATTCTCCTCATTATCCCTTAACATCTCTTTGGATACTTTTTCTCCCAGAGCCAGATTAATGGAACCAATGATAATTGATTTTCCGGCTCCCGTCTCTCCGGTCAGGATATTTAAACCTTTTTCAAAATCGACTTCCGCCTCATCAATGAGTGCCAGGTTCTTAACATGCAGGTTTCTTAACATATTTTCTCCTTCTACTCTCTCTCGTCTTCCACTCTAATCTTCCATAATCCGGCGAAGACGTCCCATTAACGCCGTGGTATCCTCTACGGTACGGACAGCGCACATAATTGTATCATCTCCAGCAATGCTTCCTACTATTTCATGGCAATCCATGGCATCCAATGCTGCCGCAACTGCCATTGCCATTCCGGATACCGTCTTAATCACAAGAATATTCTGTGCCATATCCATAGATACAAAACCATCCCGGAATACACGGACATACTTTTCTGTCATGTCCTCCTTATTTTCAGATAAAGCTACATATTTCTGACGGCCATTGCTCAATGCTACCTTAGTCAGTTTTAACTCTCTGATATCCCGTGAAACCGTTGCCTGTGTCACATGATATCCTTCCTGCTCCAACTTTGCTGATAATTCTTCCTGTGTGCCTATCTCATTCTTCTGAATTAATTCCAGAATCTTTGCATGTCGTCCTATCTTCATTACAGTCCCTCCTGTTATGTATAATTCTGCATCTTTTTCCGCAAAATTTCAAGGAAACTAATCTTACTCAAACGAATAATCCCTACGGATTCTTCTGCCTTATGCACTACAATCTTGTCACCAACCTTAAGTTCCACTCCGGAATCTCCATCGAAGCTCACTTCCACCTGCTCATCCCGCTGGCTTCTCCGCATGCCTACTTCAATGGTAATTTCATCTTCCGGTCCGATTACAATACTCTTGGAATTCAACGTATGTGCATTGATTGGTGTCAACAGCAAAAGGTTGGCTTTCGGATCCACAATAGGGCCACCTGCCGACATACTATAACCGGTGGAACCGGTTGGTGTTGCCACAATAATTCCATCCGCCTTAAAATTATAGAGATACTCTCCATTTACATAAACATTCAGATTCACAATCTGAAGTGCTCCCGTACGATGGATGACCACATCATTTAACGCAACCCTCTGAATCTTCTCTCCGCCACTTTGTACGGTATATCCATCTAAAAGCATTCTCTGCTCTATGGTATAACGGTCAGCCATCAATTCATCAATTGCCGGGAATATCGTATTCTCTTCTACCTCACACAGATATCCAAGCTTTCCTAAATTAATTCCCAGCAGCGGAATATTTTTCTTTACCAGATTGCGTGCCGCACGAATTAATGTTCCATCTCCACCAATAACAAGCACCGCCTCGGTTTCTGTTGGAATTTCTTTTTCCACTGATTCCGCTTTTTCTTCCTCAAAGCTGGCAAAATAATCACAGGTTCCACCCTTACGCCTGATGTAATCTATAATCTGATTGGTAAAAATAAGTTCACTGTCTTTTTGTGCGTTTACAATTATGAAAAAATGCTTCATATATCTAGGACAATGATGTATGTGCCGCCTCTACGATGGCATCCACATCAATGGTCTCCTCCTTCTTGCTCTCGCTGTTTTTCTCAATATATACCAGATATTCAATATTTCCCTCCGGACCTTTAATCGGTGAATAGGAAAGATTATGAACGGAAAATCCATTTTTCAACGCAAAATCAATTACCTTATGGATGACTTCCTCATGTACCTTTGGGTCACGGACAACACCTTTTTTTCCTACTTTTTCCCTTCCGGCTTCAAACTGCGGCTTAATCAGGCAGACCATTCTTCCACCGTCCCGCAGCAGCTCCCTTGCCGGTACCAGCACCTTGGTAAGAGAAATAAAAGATACATCAACGGATGCAAAATCAAGGACATCTGCAATATCTTCCGGCGTTACATAACGGATATTGGTTTTCTCCATGCAGACAACCCTTGGGTCATTTCTTAATTTCCAGGCAAACTGTCCATATCCTACATCTACAGAATATACCTTCACTGCACCATTTTGCAACATACAGTCAGTAAATCCGCCGGTGGATGCGCCGATATCCATGCAGACCATTCCCTCTAAAGAAATATCAAATTCCTTCATTGCTTTCTCTAACTTCAGTCCACCACGGCTGACATATTTTAATGTATTTCCCCGGACTTCAATCTCTGCCTCTGTATCAAAATTTGTTCCTGCTTTATCCTCTCTCTGTCCATCCACAAAGACATTTCCTTCCATAATCATAGCCTTTGCTTTTTCCCTGGATTCTGCCAGCCCTTTTTGTACCAAGAGAACATCCAATCTTTCTTTCATCGTTCTTATTGTGCCTTTCTGTCTATAATCTTACCGATAATTCCATCTGCATCGATTCCTGTTTCTTTGCGAAGAAGTTCTACATTTCCATGCTCTACATATACATCCGGTATTGCAATATTTAAAACCTCCATGGAACCATCTCCATTTGTATTCATAAATTCCAATACATGCTCTCCAAAGCCTCCGGATTGCACATTTTCTTCCAGAGTAACCAGAAGCTTATGATTCTTCTGCAATTTAAGAAGCAGCTCTTCATCAAAAGGCTTCACAAATCTTGCATTAACAAGAGAACAGGAATAACCTTTTTCTTTTAATTGTTCCCTTACGGTAAGTGCTGTCTTTACCATGCTTCCTACTGCCAAAAGTAAAATTTCACTTTCTTCATAAAGAACTTCTGCCTTACCATATTCTAACGGTGCCCGGTATTCCTTTAATTCATCAAAGGCTTCGCCTCTCGGATATCGTACTGCAATCGGTCCGGAAAAATCCACGGCATATTTTATCATATCTGATAATTCCCACTTATTCTTAGGTGCTAAAATTGTCATATTCGGCAGACAGGAAAGATACGATAAATCAAAGATTCCCTGATGAGTCTCTCCATCACTGCCCACAAGTCCTGCACGGTCAATGGCAAATACTACATGCAATTCCTGTATACAGACATCATGCAGAATCTGATCATATGCTCTTTGCAGGAAAGAAGAATAAACCGCTACAATCGGCTTTAAACCGGCCGCTGCCAATCCTGCAGCAAAAGTCACTGCATGTTCTTCTGCAATTCCCACATCAAAGAAACGTTCCGGGAACATATTCCGGAATCTTTTTAGTCCGGTTCCATCTGCCATTGCCGCTGTAATGGCAACCACTTTTTCATCCCGGTCGCCCAATTTACGCATAACCGTAGAAAAAATATCGGTATAATTGGCTTTTACCCGTTTCACAAGAGGCAGTCCTGTCTCAACATCAAAGGCTTCCGTTCCATGAAAACGTGCCGGATGGCGTTCTGCCGGAAGGTATCCTTTTCCTTTTTCCGTAATCACATGTACCAGAACCGGTCCTTCCACCTTAGAGGCTTCTTTGAATAATTTCACCATGGCAGGAATATTATGGCCATCTACCGGTCCTAAATAAAGGATTCCCATATTTTCAAAGAGCATGCCCGGAATCACAAGCTGCTTGATTCCATTTTTGGTCTTACGGATTTTCTCAACAATACGTTCTCCATATTTCGGAATGCTGTTCAGGGAATTCGTAATACCATTCTTTAATCCCTGATAAGATTCTGCGGTACGAAGTCCGCTTAAATATCTGGATACACCGCCGACATTTTCCGATATAGACATCTTATTGTCATTTAAAACAATAATCAGATTTGACTTTAATTTGGATGCATTATTCAATGCCTCATAAGCCATTCCGCCAGTCAATGCACCATCTCCGATAACAGAGATGACTTTGTACTTTTCTCCGGTAATCTCCCTTGCCATAGCATAGCCTAATCCTGCGGATATGGAAGTCGAACTGTGTCCCGTATCAAAGCAGTCGCAATCACTTTCATGACGTTTGGGGAATCCGCTCATGCCGCCGTATTTTCTCAGTTCATCAAAACCGGCTTTTCTTCCTGTCAGTAATTTATGGGTATAAGACTGATGTCCTACATCCCAGATAATTTTATCCTCTGGTAAATCAAAAGCAAGATGCAGTGCCATGGTAAGCTCTACCACGCCAAGATTGGAGGCAAGGTGCCCACCGGTTTTTGATATTTTGTCAATCAAAAAAGAGCGGATTTCCTCTGCCAGAATCGGAAGTTCGTTTTTATTTATCCTTTTTATATCATTTTCATGCTCAATCTTTTCCAGCACCATGTATCTTTACTCCTTTGGTTTCTGAAGTTCTTATTTTTCCCTATGAATCAGATATTCTACCAGATGAATCAGAAATTCATTTTTTACCACCAGTGATTCTAATAAATTCACTGCATGTTTTGAATATCGTTTCACATCTTCCTGTGCTTTTTTCAATCCCTCATATGTAACATAAGTTGCCTTTTCGTTTTTGGCATCACTGCCAACCGGTTTTCCAAGCACTTCCTGATTACCGGTAACATCTAAAATATCATCCTGTATCTGGAATGCCAGACCAATCTCTGATGCCGCCTCTTCGATAATCTTCTGCTCGCTTTTCGTGGCACCTGCAAGAATTGCACCGATTAACATAGACGCTTCAATCAAAGCACTGGTCTTTAATTTATAAATAAAATCTAACTGGTCTCTGGTAACAGACTGTGTTTGATCCGTTTCCACATCTACGGTCTGTCCCCCTACCATACCATAAATTCCGGCTTTCTGTGATAATACAAGCAATGCCTTTGCCACATTAGGCGTCTGTTCCGTCTGTAATGCTGTCAATGCTGTCTCATAGGCAAAATTCAAAAGACCATCCCCGGCAAGAATTGCCATAGCTTCTCCATAGACAATATGCGTTGTCTTTCGTCCGCGGCGGTATTCATCATTATCCATTGCCGGCAGATCATCATGAATTAAAGAATAAGTATGAATCATCTCAATGGCTGCCATGAATGGCTCAATTACCTCTGATTTTCCACCAAACATGCGGTAAGTTTCCAACATCAGCATTGGTCTTAACCGCTTTCCTCCTGCAAGAAAACTATAATTCATGGCTTCAATTACCTGCTTCTGATAGCCTTCTTCCTCCGGAAGATATTTTTTTATGATGTTTTCAATCTGTTCTGTCCGCTTTGTAAGCTCTGCTGTCATATCCATTAAAATTCCTCCAGCATTCCCTGTTCATTCAACACTAACATTTTCTTTTCAATCGAATCTATCCGCTCACTGCAGTGTTTCAGCTTCTTCATGCCCTGCTCATAGCAGACAAAGGATTCATCCAGAGAAATGTCTTCCTCCATATGTGCAATCAGCTGTTCCACTTCTGCAAATAAATCCTCTAAATTCTCATTTTCTTTTTTTTCCGTTATATTATCTGTCTCATTTTCATTGATTGTATAATCTGTCATCTTCCGATTTCCTCCTGGCATATGATTTCTTCTACTCTTGCCTTAACGGTTCCGTCTTTTACACTGATCTGCAATTGTTCTCCTTTTGAAACCTGTGAAACACTTTTTAAACCATTCTGCCGGCTGTCAGAAACATATGCATATCCCTGTCCCAATCGTTTCAATGGCGAAATATCATCGAAATGCTGGGCTAACATCCGAAGTCTTGCCTTATTCTTATCTAACTGCTGTGTCATGCCATGCTCTAAGCGAAGCTGTAATTCCCCCAGATACTGTTTCTGACTGTTCAGACGATATACAGGACTCTGTTGCATTAATCTTGCCTTCAGTGTCTCCATGCGTCCCTGTATCACAGCAATTTTACTCTTCATGCTGCGCATCAGATGTACCCGGTCAGTCTGTATCCGCTGTAACATCTGATTCCTGTCATATACCGCAAGTTCTGCTGCTGCAGACGGAGTCGGTGCCCGCAAGTCTGCCACATAATCCGCAATGGTGTAATCCACTTCATGTCCCACTGCAGAAATAACCGGTGTTTCACATTCAAAAATTGCCCTTGCAACAATTTCTTCGTTGAATGCCCATAAATCCTCTATGGAGCCACCACCACGCCCCACAATGATAATGTCCAAATGCATGGCATCCAATGCATGAATCCCATTTACAATGCTTTCTTTGGCACCCTCACCCTGTACCAGTGCCGGATATAGAATAAGCTGCACATAAGGATTTCTTCGTGCAGCAATATTACGGATATCCTGTATTGCAGCCCCGGTAGGTGCTGTAACAATTCCAATACGTCCGGCATACTGCGGAATCGGTTTTTTATACTCTTCCGCAAACATGCCCATTTCCTCAAGTTCCTGTTTCAATTGAAGAAATCTGGCATATAAATCCCCTGCACCGGCAAGTGTAATTTCTTTTGCATATATCTGATATCTGCCATCACGTTCAAATACTTCAATAGAACCTGTTACCTCGACTTTGTCGCCATCCTTCATACGAAAGGATAAACCACCCCGGTTACCGGCAAACATAATTGCACTGATGGCACTGTTATTTTCCTTTAAAGTAAAATAAATATGACCGGAGGAATGATATTTACAATTCGATACCTCACCCTTCACACATACCTGATGCAGGACAAAATCCTGGGCAAACATATTTCTGATGTATCGGTTAATCTGGGTTACCCCATATACTTTCTTTATCATGCGATTTTTGCCAATACTCCGTTGATAAATGCCGGTGAATCATCTGTTCCATATTTTTTTGCCAGTTCTACTGCTTCATTGATGGCTACTCCGGTTGGAATATCCTCTTCATATTTCATCTCATATACAGCAAGACGAATCAGGGTCAGATCAACTTTGCCCATACGGGTTGTTTTCCAGCCTTTGGATGATTCATTGATAATCTTATCGATTTCCTCTAAAACAGCAATAATCTTATTAAATTTGTCTTCAATATAACTCTCATCCGGCTTCTCAATCGGTTCATTCTCTTCGATAAACAGATTCATCTGCTCTTCGTATTCCTTCTCACTATGAAATTCCACACGGAATAACATTTTAAATATCTGTTCTCTGATTTCTCTCCTGCTCATGTTGTATCCTTTCATTATTGGTCTTCCATGTAACTATAAAAAAGAATGCTTTAACAGCATTCTTTATTATACTACATCTGCGGTTATCACAAAAGTTTTATTTCGTATTTTTCATGTCAACCGTTGCAATTCTGACGTTAACAATTGCTACGGATAATCCTGTCATAGTCTCAATTGCAGATTTTACTTTCTCCTGTACCTTCTCAGATACTTCCGGAATAGAATAACCATAAGAAATATTTAAAGCTACTTCTACGCTGACCGTTTTCTCTGCCACTTCTACCTTAACACCCTTAGATAAATTCTTCATTCCAAGTTTGCTCACCAGTTCATTGGTAATATTGCCAGCCATGGATGCAACTCCTTCTACTTCTGTTGCTGCAAGTCCTGCAATAATAGCAACGACCTCATCTGCCACATGTACTTCCCCAAGGTTATCTTCTTTTATTTTAACAACTTTTCTATTATCTGCCATCGTTTTGCCTCCTACAAAAATATTATGTGGTTATTATATCAGATAATTCATTTTTTGAAAACCTTTCCGCATAATATTGTGCATTTTCCCTGCGTAAAAGTTCTAAGAAATCTCTGTCCGGAATCGGCTTGGAATAAAAATATCCCTGCAGATAATCACAGTGCTGTTCTGTCAGATAATCTACATATTCCTGGTTTTCTACTCCTTCTACCACAATCTCAAGCCCAAGTTCTTTAATCATGCGGATAGTATTACGCAATGCAATCATTGCCTTTTCATTTTTAAATGCTTCCCACAGGATGGTTTTATCAATTTTTACGATACGGAATGGAAACCGGAACAGATAATCCGTATTGGAATATCCCGAGCCATAATCATCCAAAGAAAACTCAATGCCCTGCTTATGCAGTATCTTGATATTGTTTTCCAACATATCACTATGGGCTGCCGCTGTCTCAGTAATCTCAAGATTGATCTGGGCTGGTGCCACATGATACTTCTTCATTATTTCCGTCAACCTCTCGGCAAGATTTTCCTGCATACACTGCACCACAGACAGATTTATTTCTATATACTGTAAGCCATAGTCCGTAAGCTGCTTTTCCTGGATAAAACGACAGACTGTCTCAAATACAAATTCTCCAATCTGCATAATCATTCCGCTCTTTTCTGCAATCGGAATAAATTCTTCCGGAGAAATGTAGCCCATACTCTGATCTTTCAGCCGGACCAGTGCTTCCGCAGATACGATTCTGTTTTCTGTCACCGAATAAATCGGCTGGTAAAAGACTTCGAAACCTTTATGGTCTACTGCATCATTCAAAAGTTTCCGGATACGAAGTTCCCTCTTTGGCCGGTCAATATCCATCTCAGCAGTCTTTAATACTACATTTCCATTTTCAGATGATATTGAACGCATATACTGGATATAGTCAATTAATCCATTCAGATTATTCGTATCACGCGGACACACAATACTGCTGATATGAATCCGGAATTTTGTCTCTACACTGCCGGAATGCCATGGCTGTTCAAACCGGTTCAGAATCTGCCGGATCAGTAAGGAAGAATCAATATCCTTCTTCTTCCGGTCTAACGCCAGCACATATACGCTCTGTGAAAACTGGTAAATACGTGAATTGTCGATAAGCTTACGAAAAAATGCCGCCATTTCCTTCAGGAATTCATTGACGGAATCATTTCCCAATGTCTGCCGCATCACCTTTAAATTATGCACTTTAATGACAAGCATCGGAAAACGCTCACTTCCTAACAGGCGTTCCTCTGACTCTTTTAAAAATGCCCTCCGGTTCATAATTTCAAGCTCCGGCACCGTATATTCCTGTGGTCTTTCCGAAGAAATCAGATATAAAAGTACACACATTGCCATTCCAAAAAACTGAAACCGGAAACCCGGAAATGCAATATGAAGCACCAGTGTAAATACACTTACAACTGCAAATACAGTCGTAGAGAATAATAATTCAAAGCTGAGCCTTTTCCGGAAACGAACCAGAAACACTTCCCCCATCAGATAAAAATAAATCATACAAAGGTAGAATAACATAATTCCATTCTGTCTCTGATAGCTGCCATCCGTTCCCACTTTAAAAAGATATGGTATAAATAACTGTACTACCAGCAATGCGATTACAATCCAGGCCGGTACAAACAACCATCCCTTTTCCTTCCGGATAAAGCGTTCCACTCTTCCTGTCAGGCACAGAATATACAAAAAATAAGCTGCCGCTGCCACAACCTGTCCTAAAATACAGATATAGAGCAGGACTGTAGTTCCTGTTTTTCCAAAAGTAATTCCCTCCCAGAACAGTAAAAAGTCGCTGGTAGACACAACAAGCAGAGCATACAACATTACGCGGTATACCCTGCTTTGAAAATTGTCACTGTATTTTCTTAAATGATAAGCAACTAATGCAGTCAGAAGAACAAATGCAGCCGCAATATCGTAGTATACTAAATGCTCCATTCTTATCCCTCACACTCTGCATAAATATTATCTGAAAGATATTTTACATCACTGAACGGTTCCTGCTCTGTTGTTTCTTCTGCCATTCCTGCCGCCTTTATCTTCGTCAGTTTGTCGATATAAAAATCCACAGCCTTCTTTGACTCTTCGAAAGTATATAACGCTGCCGGGGAATTCCATTCCCTGATATAAACCTTGTTGTAGTCAATATAAGCAATCATGGCAAAATCGCCGTCTTCCGGGTTTAGAAATGTCTTCTGCATGGATGCATGCATATCACAGCCACGGATGATTTTATCCTCTTTGTTTTTCTTCTGCCCGGTTACAGCTTTTGCAGACTTCTCTCCGGATTCCGTTTTATTTCCGGATGCCTTCTTTTTCTTCTGGTCTTCTTCCACCATCCGGTCTATGGCATCTGCTGCACGATTCATTGCTTCGAAAATATCAAGTTGTCCCTCTACACCTTTTTTCTCCGTTTTCATTGTGCCCCCTGTATTTTCTTAAGCCTTTTTCCAAAAAGAAATCTGCTTATTTTCCCACAATTTTTCTGGTATTGATATAATCATATGGTGTCTGCTGATACACATAATAATTCAGCCAGTTTGCATATAACATATTACCGTGTGAACGCCACTGCAGTAATGGTTTTGCATTGATATCATTGTCCGGATAATAATTCTCCGGCATGGCAATATCCATCCCTTTCTGCAGATCACGCTTATATTCCTCATCCAATGTATAACGGTCATATTCCGGATGTCCCATCACAAAAATTTTGCGTCCCTCATTGGCAATTGCCAGAAATACACCTGCTTTTTCTGATTCTGCAAGAATGGTAATATCCTTTACCTTCTCAATATCCTCTTTACGGATTCCGGAATGTCTCGAATGCGGTGCCATAAAGCGGTCATCAAATCCCCTTACCAGTGGTACTTTGCGGTTCTTTACCTGATGTTCGAAAATTCCAAACATTTTCTCATCCAGCATATATTTTGGGATACCATAGTGATAATAGAGAGCAGCCTGTGCACCCCAGCATAAATGCAGGGTTGATGTTACGTGGGTCTTAGACCACTCCATAATATCACAGACTTCCTTCCAGTAATCCACCTCTTCGTATTCCATGGTTTCTACCGGTGCACCGGTTATAATCAGTCCGTCCAGATTCTCATCCCAGATTTCATCCATTGTCTGATAAAAATGATTCAGATGACTCATGGATGTATTCTTTGATTCATGGGATGATACCGTTAAAAAGGTAACATCAACCTGTAATGGTGTATTTGCAAGTGAACGCAGCAACTGCAGTTCCGTTTCTTCTTTTAATGGCATCAGATTCAGTATTCCAATCCGGATTGGGCGGATATCCTGATGTTCTGCTCTTCCCTCATCCATAACAAACACATTTTCCCTTTCCAGAATCTCTCTGGACGGTAAATCGCTCATTATCTTAATCGGCATATTATCTAACCTCTTTTCATCATATACACATATCTCATTTCATAATACCTTAATTTTACGAATACTTCAATATGCAATTCACTTTCCGAAACGTTCCACAAACATATCTTCAGAAATAATCGGAATGCCAAGACTCTTTGCTTTCTGATTCTTTGATGATGTGGATTCAATATCATTATTCACAAGATAATCTGTTTTCTTAGAAACACTGCCGGTAACAGAGCCGTTCTGGCTCTCCACATACTCTTTAAATTCGGTACGGTTTTTAAACTGATGGACATCACCGGTAATGACAAAGGTAAGTCCTTCACAGGTTCCTCCCTCTGTCACCTTCGGCTCTACTTCCGCAATGTTTAATATTTCTTCTAATGCAGCTACCGTATGACGGTTTTGATTCTGTCTGTACCAGTCCAGCATGGAAGTCGAACGCTCCGGTCCGATTCCGTCAATATCCTCAAATCCTTCCCCTGCATGCAGTTTCTGAAAGAAACCTCCTGTGCCAAGGGCAGCAATCATTTTCTTTCCTGCATCGGTGCCAATCTGCGGAATGCATAGTGCATAAATAAAATGTACCGGATCAACGTTTTTGCTCTTTTCAATTGCCTGCAGCATATTGTTACAGGATTTCTCGCCAAATCCGTCTAAAGAGCGGATTTCATCCGCATGATTTTTAAGAGTATAAATATCTTCAAAATAATGGATATATCCTAAGTTCATAAACTTTAGCATGGTCTGTATGGACAATCCGTCAATGTCCATGCCAGGCTTGCTGACAAAGCGGCTGAATTTTTTTACATGCTTTGCGGTACAGTCCGGATTCGTACAATGTAAAGTCTTTGTTCCGCTGTGTTCACTGATTCTGATTTCCGTTCTGGCATGGCATACCGGACAGAATTCCGGAATCGTAAAAGTTCCTTCCTTTTTCTTTACGCCGATACATTTTGGAATAATCTTATTTGCTTTAATAATATCAAGTGTTGTCTTCCCATCTTCTCCGATTCCAAGACGTTCCATTTCACTGATATTGCAAAGAGAGGCGCGGCTTACGGTGGTTCCCTCCAGTGCAACCGGCTCAAATACTGCTACCGGAGAAATGGTAGATGCCGCACAGGACCACTCTACATATTTTAATGTGGTCTCTGCAGAGACATCCTGCCATTTAAACGCATAACCGGCTCTTGACGCATGATGTCCGGTAACATTACCGGTCTGGGCATAATCATTATCTTCATAACAGATAACCAGTCCATCTACCGGAATATCCATTTCACCATCTTCTACCTTCTTTGTCCAGCGTTCTACAACTTCCTCCAACCCTTTCGCATCGGTCAATTCATGTGCTACTGTCGTAAATCCAAGCTTCTCAAGATAATCCATCCGTTCTCCCCAGGATGACATTGTTTCATCCAGATGCACCAGTGTAAATGCATAAAAATGAATATGGCGTTCCTTTACTTTATCAAGATTGCTCTTATCCAGACCTAAAGTGCCGGATGCAAGATTTCTCGGATTGGCATATTTTTCATCATCATCTTCAATGGTATCATTGATTAATTCAAAATCTGTATAGGTAATAGCCGCTTCGCCACGGACTACCAGATGTCCCTTATATTTTACAGTCTTTGGAATCCCTTCAATGGCATCCTTCATAAATGTGATATTGCTGCCGACGGTTCCATTTCCTCTTGTTAAAATCTTAACAAGTTTTCCGTTATCATAAGTTACTACCAATGTTAATCCATCCAGTTTCCAGGATAACCAGACTGGTCTTTCTCCCGCCCACACCTGTAAATCAGAAATCCGTTTCGTCTTGGCAAGGGAAAGTGCCGGATATTCATGCGCTTCCCGTTCACCATTGCTTTCCTCAAATCCGGCATTCTGTGTCGGACTTTCCGGCAGAATATATCCTGTTTTTTCTTCTAACCGGGTCAGTTCGTCAAACATGCCATCCCATTCATAGTTTGACATAATTTCATCCTGTCCATTGTAATATGCTTCGGACGCCTCATTTAACGTTTTTACCAGTTCCTCGATTCTCTTCTTCTCATCCATGGATATGCTCCTTACCCTCAATCTATTTTGGTATTACTGTTGTATTGCTGGAATTTAAAATGCGCCGGTTCAGCTCAGTCCACTCTTCCGCCGTTACTCTGCGGTACTTTCCTTTTTTGAGACTGCCCAGTTCTATATTCATAATGCGGACTCTCTTTAATTTTACTACTTTATATCCGCAATACTCACACATCCGGCGGATCTGCCGGTTATACCCCTGGGTTAATATGATTCGGAATTTACGCACATCCAGTTTTTCTACTGCACATGGTCTTGTAACCACACCAAGTTCTTCCAGTGGAACTCCCCCGGACATTTTCTTTAAAAATGTCTCCGTTATGTCATGATTTACGGTAACTTCATATTCCTTTTCATGCATATTCCCGGCACGCATCATCTTATTTACAATATCCCCATTATTTGTCAATAATATAAGTCCCTGGGAATCTTTATCCAGTCTTCCTACCGGATAAATACGTTTCGGATAATGAATATAATCAACAATATTGTCTTTTTCGTCTTTTGCAGCAGTGCAGACAATGCCCACCGGCTTATTAAATGCAAGAAGAATCATCTCCTCTTCTTTTTTTATTTCTTTTCCATCTACGCGCACTCGCTGTCCCGGCATCACCTTACAGCCAACAGAAAGAACTTTTCCATCTACCGTAATGCGTCCCTGCTCAATCAGACGGTCAGCTTCTCTCCGGGAACAATATCCTGCTTCACTTAAAAATTTATTGATTCTGACTCCGTTTTCTTCCATCGATATTTTCACCCTGTGTAAATTTTCTCGCTGCCCGCGGAACAAAGAATGTGTCTTGGTGCATCCTCGCGGAGCGTTTTTTACTTTACAGGAAAGCAATTTCCTGTAAAGTAAAAATAACGGAGGTCCTAAGACCTCCATCTATTTATTATTTTAAGAACTCTGTCTTAACATATCCTTCTTTATCTTTCCAGGTGACTTTTGTCCACCCTTCTGCATAGCTCATCTGAACAGTAACAGAATCTCCTGCATAAGCAACTCCAACCTTGGATGCGGTCTCACTCATAGAGGAACGGATATTAACCGTATTGGTTAATGTAATCTTAGTGCCCGCTGCGATTCCGCTGGTGTCTGCCGCCGGCTCCTGTGCCGGTGCTTCTGTTGAAACATAGTCACTCTTTACATATGCCGGTGTACCATTGTAATCAATGCTACTCCATCCATCTTCTGTCGTACCGGTTCTTGTCAGTGCAGTTCCCTTTTCAACTGTTCCAAGCAATGCTCCGGACTCATTCGGTTCCTGTCTGACATTTACTTTATCCAGTGTATATACCGTCTCCGTTGTCACTTCCGGCTCAGCTGGTGTCTCTGGTTCCACCGGTGCCTCTGGTTCCACCGGTGCCTCTGGTTCCGCCGGTGTCTCCTCTGTTGCCGGTTCTTCCGTTGCCGGCTGCTGCTGTGCCTGTGCGATTGCTGTTGCCCATGCATTATATGCATCAGCAATTGTAACCGTTACCATATTAGAAAGATTTTCATCTGAAGCAATTGCTTTTTCATAATTTGCCTGTACTTCTGCCTGTAATGCAATGACATCTTCCTGTGTTTCAAAACTACTGATTAAGTTTTCCACATTATTATCAGTCGGCTGCTCTTTATAATGACGGTTAAAGCTGCTGTATAAGTTGTCAACATAAAATGCCCCCTGCTCATTCTTCTTTACATAGAAGAACTCCATACCAGGTGCTGTAGTATCTACTCCTGCGAATTTCAAATCCAGCGTTACACAGACAAGATAAGAATCTGCTTCTAATCCTGACTTGGTATAACATTTGATATTCTGATAACTCTCTGCATACTGTGACATCATGGTAATCAGGCTCTGTTCATTCTCGGAAACAGGTGTTGCATAGGTCTGTAATGTTGCCAGATCACCTGCCGCATATGCATTGTAATAATTCTGCATCAGGGTATTGATTTCCGGAACGGCATCTACCTGAAAGCTCTCTGATTCGGTACTCTGTTCCGTAGAAAGTCCATTATCTTTATCTTTATTTCCACTGCTGAATTTTATCATTACTACTGCCAATACAACAAATAATATTACTGCAGTAAAATATTTCCAGTTCTTCTGAAAGAAACTACTTATATCATTCTTTGATATCTTACTCATTTTTTCTTTGATTTCTGACGCTTTCATATCTGTCCTCCTAACCTTACCCGTGACCCCCCAAAAAAAGCATGCTTTGTGAGCTGCCCGTGTAAATAATGAAAAACGTTTCTTATAAGTTTTGCGGGACATAAATCCCGCAAAAAAATGTGTTAATATAAATTATAAAATGCACCCGGCGGGAATCGAACCCGCATTATCAGAGTCGGAGTCTGACGTTCTATCCATTAGACTACGGTTGCAGCTTATTTATACTAACACATCTATATAAAAAAATCAAAGGTTTTATTTAAGAAGCTTCTTCAAACTGGGAATTATAAAGCTGTGCATAGAAACCATTCTTCTGTAACAGTTCTTCATGATTTCCCTGTTCAATAATATCACCATCTTTCATAACAAGAATCAGATCAGCATCACGAATGGTAGACAGACGATGGGCAATAATAAAACTTGTTCTTCCTTTCATCAGGTTATCCATAGCCTTCTGGATTCTGTGCTCTGTTCTGGTATCAACAGAAGAAGTTGCTTCATCTAAAATCAATACCCGGTTGTCTGCTAAAATGGCACGGGCTATGGTAAGCAACTGTTTCTGTCCCTGGGATACATTGCTGGCGTCCTCATTTAATTCCATATTATAACCACCCGGCAATGTCTGGATGAAATGATGGGCATGGGCTGCTTTTGCTGCTGCAATAACTTCTTCGTCCGTGGCATCCAGTCTTCCGTAACGGATATTTTCCATAATAGTACCTTTAAATAACCAGGTATCCTGAAGTACCATGCCGAAGGCATCTCTTAGCTCCCGGCGGTTATAGTTTCTGATATCATTACCATCTAATCTGATGCTTCCACTGTTGACATCATAAAAACGCATCAGCAGCTTCACCATGGTAGTCTTACCGGCTCCAGTTGGTCCTACAATGGCAATCTTCTGTCCCGGTTCTACCTTTGCTGAGAAATCATTAATGATAATCTGATCCGGATTGTATCCGAAATGCACATGGGAGAATTCTACTTCTCCACGAACATCCTTTAATTCCACTGCATTTTCTGTGGTCTGGTCTTCTTCCTCTTCACCTAAGAATTCAAAAACACGTTCCGAAGCTGCGGTCATGGACTGTACCTGGTTAATGACCTGTGCAATCTGCTGGATTGGCTGAGTGAAGCTCTTTACATACTGGATAAATGCCTGAATATCACCAATTCCGATTGTCCCGTTAATTGCAAGCATTCCACCGGAAATTGCCACGCCTGCATAGCCAAGGTTACCGACAAATACCATAACCGGCTGCATCATTCCGGATAAAAACTGGGATTTCCAGGCAGACTCATATAATACATGGTTTGTATTATTAAACCGTTTTATGGTTTCCTTTTCTTTATTAAATGCCTGGATAACTAAATGTCCGGAATAAGTCTCTTCCACCTGTCCATTAATATGTCCCAAGTACTCCTGCTGGGTACGGAAATATTTCTGTGAAAATTTTGCAATTGCTGAAACCATCAACGCTGAAATCGGAAGAATTACTAATGCAATCAGTGTCATCAGTGGTGAAATAGAAATCATCATCACAAGCACTCCGATAATGGTTGCCACGCTGGTAATAATCTGTGTCACACTCTGATTTAAGCTCTGTCCCAAAGTATCCACATCATTGGTAATACGGGAAAGAACTTCCCCATAAGTTCTGCTTTCAAAATATTTCATCGGCATACGGTTGATTTTTTCAGAAATCTCTTTACGCATACGATAACAGATTTTCTGTGTGATTCCAGTCATAATAAACCCCTGAAAAAAGCTGAATACCGCACTGATAATATATAAGCCAAGAGTAAATAATAATATCTTTCCAATCAGTGTAAAATCAATTCCACCGGTTCCTGCTACTTTATTCATCAGACCGTCTGCCAATGCCGTAGTAGCTTTACCCATTACCTTTGGTCCTAATACCGAAAATACGGTAGAACAGATTGCAAGTATCATAACTGCAACAATTCCAATTTTATATTTTCCAATATAAGAAAGAAGTTTCCGGAAAGAGCCCTTAAAATCTTTTGCTTTTTCACCCGGCATCATTCCACCGCCCATTGGTCCTCCCGGACCTCTACGACGTGGTGCACGATAACTTTGCTCATTACTCATGTTATTTTTCCTCCTTTCCCTCTTCTAATCCCAATTCCTTTGCGGATAACTGTGACTGTGCAATCTGCTGATATACTTCACAATCCCGTAATAATTCTTCATGAGTACCTTTTCCGACAATCTTACCTTCATCCAATACAAGAATCTGGTCGGCATGTAAAATGGTACTGATTCGCTGTGCCACGATAATTACACTGCTTTCTTTTGTTTTTGACTCCAATGCTTTACGCAGTGCCGCATCGGTCTTCATATCAAGTGCAGAGAAACTGTCATCAAAGATATAAACATTCGGATTCTTTGCGATTGCTCTGGCGATGGATAATCTCTGTTTCTGTCCACCGGAAACATTCGTTCCACCCTGTGCAATCCCGCTGTCATATTTTTCCGGCTTTTCATTAATAAATTCTGTTGCCTGTGCAATCTCTGCAGCCTCTTTCATTTCTGCTTCCGTAGCTTCCGGTCTGCCAAATTTCAGATTGGATGCAATGGTTCCTGAAAATAGAATTCCCTTCTGTGGTACGAATCCGATTTCATCTCTTAATTCAGCTAAGCTTAAATTCCGGATATCCACACCATCTAAGGTAATCTTACCGGCTGTTACATCATAGAATCTCGGAATCAGATTAACCAGCGTTGACTTTCCACAGCCGGTACTTCCGATAATCGCTGTTGTCTTTCCCGGTTCTGCTGTAAAATCAATATCTTCCAGTACATCTTCATCCGCACCCGGATAACGGAAGTTTACATGATGGAATTCCACTTTTCCGGTATGTTTTTCAATTGTTTCTTTTTCTGCCTTTTCTATAATAGAAGAATTTGTAGTAATAACTTCATCAATCCGGTCTGCTGCAACACCGGCACGCGGCAGCATAATAGACATCATGGTAAGCATCAGGAATGCCATAACAATCTGCATGGTATAAGTAATAAATGCGGTCATTGCTCCTACCTGAAGCTGTCCGGCATCAATACGATGTGCCGATACCCAGACAATCAGTATGGTTACTCCATACATAATAAACATCATGCCCGGCATCATAAAAGTCATGACACGGTTGGTAAATAACTGTGTTCTGGTAAGATTCCGGTTTGCTTCATCAAACCGCTCTTCTTCCTTTTTTTCTCTTCCAAAAGCGCGGATTACGGAAAGTCCCGTAAGAATCTCTCTGGATACTAAGTTCAGGGCATCCACTAACTTCTGCATTATTTTGAACTTCGGAAGTGTAATGGACATCAACACCATAACCAGTCCGGAAATTACCAGTACTGCCATTACGATAATCCATTCCATATGTGCTCCGGTCTTTAATACTTTATAAATTCCACCAATTCCGATGATTGGTGCATATAAAAGCATTCGAAGCATAATTGCTGTTACAAACTGAATCTGCTGAATATCATTGGTGCTTCTTGTAATTAAGGAAGCGGTAGAGAATTTATCCATCTCAGTATTGGAAAAACCTACTACCTTACCAAAAATTTTCTCTCTTAAGTCTCTTCCGACTCCTGCGCCGACTCTGGATGCAAGATATCCGACTACCACTGCAACTGCCAGCATGAGCAATGACATAGCTGCCATCTTTCCACCCTCTGACCAGAGATAATTCTTCTGGATATGCTCCACATCAAGTCCTGCCTTTTCGTCACAGGATGCTGCATATGCTGTTCCCATGGCATGTAAGGTACTGCTTCCCACAGAATCTATCATATTTTCCATATATTCTCTGGACTGTTCTATACCATCCTGCGTCATTGCACCGCTTGCAATCAGCTGCTTCATCATCGGACGCATATCCACATAAGTTACCATTTCGCCATCATCATTTTCCGCTTCATATGTGGTCAGTTCCATCTGCATCATCTGTCCGATTTCTTCAATGGACATCTCATCTAAGCTTTCTTTGGTAATCTGGTTCTGCGGATTCTGCTCCAATGCTTCCGCAATCGTATTCTTAAAATCCGTTTCACTCATATTTGCCATACGGTAAGTCAGTACGATTGGTGTCAATAGTTCATCATCCAATGTTTCTAATGTCTCTTTATCCGCAGTACATACATAAGTATCGTCTTTTTTTTCATAGACCGCTTCAAAAGTATCCTTTTCACCATCTGTCATAAAAAGTTCTGCCATCTGATATTCTTCCTCCGGCATCTTTTCCGGCAAAATATGTTTGATTCCCTTATTCTGGATTCCTACATCGATGATATCGGATGTATATTGTGGCAATGACAAATCGCAATAAGCCTGCACTCCAAGGAGGAGAAATATTACCACGATGATATGCCAGTACGGGAGCATATTTTTAAATAGTTTCCGCATCTTTCCTGTTCCTTCCTTTTCTATATTATTTATAAAATATTTCTATTTTAATTGCTGTTTCAACTGTCTTCTCTTTTCAATCTCAAGCTCTGCTGTCTGCTCTAATTTATTCAGATAGCCAATCAGCCTGTTCATATCTTCTTCTCCCATTTTCTCCGTAACCGACTTTAATAATTCACTCAAAATCCGGTTGCATTCATTTAAAACCTCTTTTCCATCCTCAGTTACTCTCACATAAACATTCCGCCGGTCACCCTCACACACCATACGTTCGACATAATTTTTCTCTTCCAGGGAACGAAGTGTCCGGGACACCGCCGGTGCTGCCACACGCATATAACGTGCCACTTCCGATACCGTAACCTTTGCATCTATCGATTTGCTATCCGGCTCTTTGGCATCTGTCTCTTTGGTAGCCATCTCTTTTTCTTTGCGGCAATGCTCGATGGTCTTTAAGGTTCCCATTTCCACGGATGAGACCCCCGGCAGAATTGATGAGATTTTCAAACGATGAAAACGATTAAATATGGAAAATATTTCATTTCCACAACCCTGCATCATTTTCACCTCGCTTTCTTTACATTTTATATTTTCTATTTGTTTAACATTGTTAACTATTAACATGTGAAAACAATAATAGCACCATGATTAAGATAGGTCAATTAAAAAAGTATAAAATTATTATTAAATCATATCATTGACAGTTAAAAACGAATCTTATAATATAAAAAAAGCAAGTTTTTTTTACTAAAGGAGACTAAAAATATGAGTTTTAATTTTTTAAACCAATTACCAAGTCCGGAAGAAATCAAAAAAGAGTATCCTCTTCCGGAGAAACTGGCACAGATAAAAAAAGAACGGGATGCTGCAATTCGTAAAGTCTTAACCGGCGAAGATGACCGTTTCTTAGTTATCATCGGACCTTGTTCCGCTGACAGCGAAGAACCTGTCTGCGACTACGTCAGCCGCCTGACCAAAATTGCAGAAGATGTCAAAGACCGTCTGATTATTATCCCTCGTGTCTACACCAATAAGCCAAGAACAACCGGCGAAGGCTATAAAGGTATTGCTACCCAGCCAGACCCTGAGAAAGCTCCTGATATGGTTGCCGGACTGATTGCAATGCGTAAGCTGCACATCCGTACCATTGAAGAAAGCGGTCTGACCCCTGCCGACGAAATGCTTTACCCGGAAAACTGGAGCTACATTGATGACCTGCTCTCCTACGTTGCCATCGGTGCACGTTCTGTAGAAGACCAGCAACATCGTCTTGTAGTCAGTGGGTTTGATGTTGCATCCGGAATGAAGAACCCGACCAGTGGTGACTTCTCCGTTATGCTCAACTCCGTATATGCTGCCCAGCATCCACATCATTTCGTATATCGCGGATATGAAGTAGAGACTCCTGGTAACGACTTAACTCACGTTGTTCTCCGTGGTGCTGTAAGCAAACATGGTAACAGCACACAGAACTACCACTACGAAGATATTATGCGTCTGATTGAAATGTATAATGAACGTGACCTTAAGAATCCAGCTGCTATCGTAGATGCAAACCACTCTAACTCCAATAAAAAATACTTCGAGCAGATCCGTATCGTCAAAGAAGTGATGCATAACCGCCAGCTCTCCCCTGAAATTCACAAGATGATTAAGGGTGTTATGATTGAAAGCTACATTGAACCGGGCAATCAGAAAATCGGCGAACACATCTATGGTAAATCCATTACTGACCCATGCTTAGGCTGGGAAGATTCCGCTCGTCTTATCTATGACATTGCAGAAATGAATAAATAATAATTTCATCTACAGGAGCGTTTTTTACTTTACAGGAAAGCAATTTCCTGTAAAGCAAAAAAGGGGCAGCCATTTTTTAAGAAAATGTACCGACCCCTAAAAGTTAGACCAAAAAATCTAACGATTGGAGGTAGGTATTTTTATGTCTAAATATAGTTATGAATTTAAAAAGAAAGTTGTAAATGCTT
>ERZ772865.557-NODE-557-length-42532-cov-33.606446_pt1 | contig 42532 bp, 35 predicted proteins | sample MGYA00512133_ERZ772865 | MGnify/ENA primary metagenome ERZ772865 (study PRJEB29015, sample SAMEA2737722) | human gut metagenome | biome: human gut; feature: human-associated habitat; material: faeces | place: China | collected 2012 ...
ATTCCACATAATTGTACTTTTCATTGATGATCTCTTTTTCAAAGCTTCTCGGAACAATATTTCCAAGATCGATCGGATGATCCTTCATGACTTCTTTATCATATTCAAGCATCTTGATCGCATGCCAGCGCAGATTTGTGAGGTCCGGATATTTTTTCCGGAGCAGGTCTTCAACCCGCTGGATCCTGTCCTCATTCTCCCTGTCATAATGGACGATCACGCCCTGCGGACCTTCCTCATAGTGATGTACGACCGCATGCATCAGCACATCCAGTCCCGTCCGCTTTCTGGCGGAAACCGGAACGACCGGAATCTCCCCTAACATCTCCGGAAGTCTGTGAAGGTCGATCTCCATTCCGCGCTCCTCGATAATATCCATCATATTGAGCGCCAGAATGACTGGTTTTTTCAGTTCCAAAAGCTGCAGTGTCAGATAAAGGTTTCTCTCCAGAGATGACGCATCCACGACATTGATGATCACATCCACATCATCTTCCTCGATACACCGTCTTGTAACGAGCTCCTCCATCGTATAGGAAGTCAGGCTGTAAATTCCGGGCGTGTCGATCACATGGATCTTTCTTCCCTTGTAACTTGTCTCCCCTTCCATTCTCTCGACGGTAACACCGGGCCAGTTGGCAACCTTTAACTTTGCTCCGGTAAAGGCGTTAAACAGTGTGGTCTTTCCGCAGTTTGGGTTTCCAACAAAGCATTACTTATGTGATCGATAAGTCTAAGCTTGGTGATACTGAATTTGACAATCTGCTGTTTTTATGGTATGATGAAGAAAATGACAATTTTGTTGAGCTGGACACTGTGCTTGATGAGGATAATTCAACTGTAAGCGTGGAGACTACACACTTCAGTAAGTATATGCTGGTGGACAAAGTAGAGTGGTTCAATGCTTGGAAAAAAGCTTCACTTTATTTTGAAGATACCTACGAACCGCTTGCTACCGTGATTTGTTACGACTGTTCGGGAAGTATGAGTAGCAATGACCGTACCTTTAATTATAATATATATAACGAGGACGGGACGATAGCTTATTCTTATCCTACCTGCTACAGAAAGCTTGCAATAGATAATTATATAGATTCAATGACATTGACTGACAAAACGGCTCTGATCAGTTATGAAAGCTCTGCTAAGCTTGTAAGCGGTTTTTCAAATGATAAGGATATGCTAAAGAGTGCAGTAAAGCCATATAATTCAGGTGGCACAAATGCACAGGCTGCCGTTAAGATCGCCATTGATGAATTGGAAAGCGTTGAACATTGGTATACCAGACATATTATTCTTCTGTCTGACGGAGATGTAAATATATCAGAGGAGTATATACAAAAGGCGCAGGATAAAAAGATAAAAATACATACGATTGGTTTAGGTTACGGTGCAAGCAACAGCAGGCTGAAATCATATGCCGAGTCTACCGGAGGACAATTCTTTGCGGCAGCGACTGCCGAGGAGCTTGAAGCTATTTATAACGATTTGTCAAGAGATAATCATTTTGATCTTCAGAACATGGAGGATCTGGACGGCGACGGTCTTCCAGATGAATTTGAGGTTTCGGGATTGGTTGTTTCTAATGCACAGATTTTCTATACCGATCCTGAAAATCCGGATTGTGACGGGGACGGATTGCTTGATGGAGAAGAAATTTCAATCGAAAATCCTAAGTTTGTAATCAAAAAGGATTCTACAGGCGGCCATGCGGAATATTCTTCATTAGTGTTCAGATACAACTCGGATCCTTGGAATGAGGATACTGATGGAGATGGGTTAGATGATGGCAGCGATTTTGACCCGATTCATCCTGCAACTGATGACCAATTAAAAATTATTGACTTTTTTGATTCAGCTGAACTTTTTGAAATACAGTATTTGGCACAATTTTGTGAAAGATTCGAATGCTCCCCAATTATTGCGATAGATTACATAAATGTTTATCGCAGACATGCTGATTATGCGATTGACGAAGTGATTGAGGATTTAGCGTCATTAGGGTATAAATGCGATAAAGCTGCATTCCAAATTTATTATACAGAATATTTTAATTATAGAGACGAAACTTCTTGGTCTCAGATAATGAGCATAGGTTATACAAGTTGGACACAATCTTTTCAGTTTTTCTTATCTACTTGGGTGTTAGAAAATGCTTTTCAGGCTAAGAACACCAAAGCTGTTAATTCTTTTGAATTATCTAAAAAACAGCAAGCTGCATTAGATGATATTTCTAAAATATCTCAAAAAGGCGATATTGTCAAAATAGAATCAGCTGAAAAAGTAAACAGCGAATTTAAAACCAATTCTAACTACAAACCACCCTATCAACCTGGGACAAAGACCATAACCGTTAAACTTAAAGAAAACACAAAATTTGTTAGGGTTTATCGAGAGTCTGGAAAACTAACCGGAGGTTGGGTAATGGAAGCTGAGCAAATTGAAGGTCTAACACCGTCACAGATAAAAAACAAATTTGCTTTGGAGTATGAACCTAAATATATTTGTGATGTTGAAATTCCTGCAGGAAGTACTGTTCGTTATGGAATCGCCAATAAAATAATAAATTGGGGGAACGGCGGCGGAACTCAATATGATTTAATGGGTCAGTTTATTGGTAATTTCACAAACGAACGATTATTATGATATCGGAGGTTAACTATGCCTATTTTAAAAATACATAAAAATGCATTGTATGTTAATAACGAGCTGGTAAAATTTCAGTTTGAGATTGATACTGTCCTTGTTCTTGATTCACAGGTAATTGTACTAATAAAAACTCCATATGACATTGATAATAATGATAATGTTTACTCAGTTGATTTTCATGGTAAAATTACTTGGCAGATAGAATCAGCAAAAAAAAGGTTTCCAAAGCTGCAATACACTCCATATGTTGGGCTTTCATATAAAAATGGCAGTGTGATTGTCAATGATTTTTACGGTACGGATTTTATCGTAGATATCAAAGATGGTAGACTTTTGGAGAGAAAAAGCGGTTCGAGATTTTGAAGTGGCATATATTGCATTATGAGGAAGGCACTGTTGGTTTTAAAGTAGCAGAAAAGTATCAAAAAGCTAAAAATGAATTTTGCAAATCTGGTGCGGACTCAAAGACCGGCATTATAAATATAGGAGGTATGGTAAACGGTCATATGCCGGAAACATATTACTTTTTAGCTAATGATTATTTACACAAATTAAAAGCGAGTTGATTTTATGAAAAAGGGAAAAATCATGTCGATGATAGTGCCAATTATTTTTGTCATTATTCCGCAGATTATTGTAATTATTGCATCATCCTTTATGAAAAATGATCAATCTATAATTTTGAATATAGGAGGGAGCATTGGTATTATATGTGGATTACTTGCATTAATTTTAATCTATCAAAATAAAATCAATGTGACAGGACATATTATTTCAATATTGATAGTTATATTAATTTCATTGATCATAACTTGTTTATCGTTCTTTGCACTTTCCTTTATAGGTATAATTTTTGGTGCAATAATAAGTACGGTTGTGTCAAATATGTTTTTGCTATTTAAATGTGATCCAAAGTCATTAAGGGAATCAGTGATTTTGATGTTGATTAATCCAATAAATTACGCCTTATTAGATGGCATAGCCTGCATATTAGCAGTAATTATGTTTCCATTAAATATTGTGATTTAATATCAAATATTGTATACATGATAAAAGTAATCGCTGTACAGACTAAAATCTGTGCGGCGATTTTTTATGTCTGTCGATCTGTAATGAATGGATAATAAATATACAGCTAGCAATACGTAGCGAAGGTCAGCATTTTACTTAAAATTATTCGCTTTGTGTTGTGCAACCATACAAATTTTTCAAAAAAATAAAAAAATAAAGTTGTAGAAACGCAAATTCATTGCCAGTAATAGTAGAAAAATTCCTTGTGTAAATGTGCTCTTTACCATTTCACTATAGGTAGAAAGGTAAAAATCAATATTTTTCATATTGCTATTTGTGCAAGTATACAAAGTTTATAAAATCACAAAAATATTTCCCTTACAAAATGTGATTTCATTGCCAGTAAATACAGAGGAATACAAAAGGACTGATGAATATTGATTTAAACAAAATGCTTAGCCCATCAAATATCAAATTGTGTAAGCCTACAAACTTTTTTATAAAATGCATAAAAGGAATATTTTGTTCGGATATAGTATAAAGGGGTTAAAAAGTATCTTAACAATTTAATCCCACGCAGGAGAGATACTCGGTTGCGATACCCTCCGTGTCACACAGGGATACCTTGAAGATAACATACTAAGTAATATTAATATAGCAGAAGAAAGAATGTATATTACTAACGAAGTGGAAAGACAGATAAAATAATGAGCGTGACAGTAGTGACAGTAAAAATTCTACTGTCGTTAGTGTCAACGGAGCGCATAAGCAACACCTTGCAAACCCTTGAAAATGCTTGGTTTATGGTGCAGACAGCAGGTGTGACAGTAACTGAAAACGGGCAAAGTTACTGTCAACCAAAATCGGCAAACGTAAGCCGATTTGCGGGCTTGGATTTTTTGTCGGGTAAGTTTAGCAAAAGCATTTCAAAAGCCGACACAAGCGATTTGTTAGCCGCTGTGGGCGATATGTGTGAGAGGTTTTAATTCTGATAATAAAAAGGCAGTTGTTAATCTGCACAAATACCAGATATGCAGCAGTTAAAGCAAAGTAAAATATTTCATTGCAAGTTAAAGTTTCGGGGTCGTAGCCCCCTAAACGTTCACAGCGGACGAGCAAAGCTCGCCGCAAAAATGCCGAAAACACGCAGTTTCAGCAAAATGATTGTGCATAATTTTTATGGGGTCATAAATTTGAGCTTTGAATGATTGAGGGGTCGTAAGTGCAGAAGACTGCACAAAATCGGCATATTTTCAGGCGTTGTAATTGGAAAATGTGAATTTACGACAAGAAAAAAGCTGTATATTAAAAAACAGTTAAGATGGTGCGTAACTAATTAGCACCATCAAAATTTAAATATGAAAGGACTGAACTGATTTGTTTATACGAAAATTAACAATCGACGTAATGAAACGGAGCGTGATAAGCGAATGGCAGAAGAAAAGACTAAAAGATACAGCCTTGATAAACCTCTGTGTCAGGACAACACAGAGGTGCAGTCGGCTGAATATACCGATCACTACATCAACGGTGTGACCTATCGTGTGTGGTCTGCATTTGAGGGTAAAACCAATGTAGCTGATAGTCTCAGCAGACTAATGTTTCGCAAACTGGAATCAGGCGAACAGGTCGGAGAGGTAGTCGATGAATTTCAAAAAGGAATAGAGCGTATCAATAACAGCTCCTTAGTAACAATGTAAAATTTCAATAATCGGACTTAGCAACATTCAACAAATATTTTTACAGACAGCGGATTTTACTGGCATTTACAGCATAGTTGTGATATACTTGTGGAGCGGAAGATACCGCAAGGCTTATTAAATCCGCTGCTGAGAAAGGAGTTACTATGAAAAAACAGCAGCATTACAAGGCAGCACTTTATTGCAGACTTTCGGTTGATGACGGAAACTTTGGAGGAAGTGTTTCTATCGAAACTCAGAAAATTCTGCTTGAGCAGTACTGCAAAGATCATAAAATTACAGACTACAAATTCTATTGTGATGACGGTTGCAGCGGAACGAACTTTGACAGACCGTCCTTCAAAAAAATGCTTTCGGACATTGATGAGGGCAAAATCAATCTTGTTATCGTCAAAGACCTTTCTCGGTTTGGACGAAATTATGTCGAGGCAGGTATGTATGTTCAACGGTTTACCGACAGCAATATCCGATTTATTGCGGCGGACGATAACTATGATTCTCTTGTGAACAGCGACGATTTGCTGTTCCCGATAAAGAATGTAGTCAACGAAATGTACGCTCGTGACGTTTCAAAAAAGACCAAAGCGGCGAAAAAAGCTAAGGCGAGGGACGGACAGTTTATCGGATCAAAAGCTCCGTTCGGCTACAAGATAGACCCAAATGACCGTCATCATTTAATCGTGGACGAGCCTGCCGCACAGGTTGTTAAAAGAATTTTCAGACTTGCATCAGAGGGTGTTGGCTACAACAAAATGGCAAAAATATTTAGAGAAGAAAAGGTACTAACTCCCATTGCCTACTTCAACCTCAACAATCCGGATTACTTCAAATCGGATTACTGGCGCAAGGAATTTGACTGGCACGTTACTTCAATCCGCGCGATACTCAACAATGAAGTCTATCTAGGCAAGCTTGTTTACGGCAAGCAGAGAAACAAATCCATGAAAAGTAAAGAAAAGGTACGCAATCCTAAAGAGGATTGGATCGTGGTTGAAAACTGCCACGAGCCTATCATTACGCAGGAACTGTGGGATACGGTACACAAAATTCTGAATGCCAAGCACCGTCCTGCAAAGGCGGGAGAGGTTCAGATGTTTGCCGGACTTCTCTACTGTTCGGATTGCGGTCATTGCCTGACTTACTCGCAGAAACAGCGTAAAGACGGCAGTTATCACGGAGCGTACTCCTGTTGGATGTACAAAACTCACGGCAAAGAATACTGCGCTTCGCACTACATTACGTTTGATACAATTTACGAGCTTGTACTGATCGACATTCAGCGTAACTTGTTTCAGTACCGCAAAAATACGGATAAATTCAAGTCGATTTTAAGTCGGAAATATCAGTCTGATTCACAAAAGCAAGCGGAACAAATCACACTCGAATATGAGCAAAAGCAAAAACGCTGTGAGGAACTGGATAAGATTATCAGCCGACTTTATGAGGACAATGTTCTTGGGAGGATAGGCGATGAGAGATATGAGTCTATGTCGCAGAGTTACGAGTTGGAACAGGTGGAAATCAAAAAGGCGTTACCTATTCTCAAATCGAAAATTGACGAGTTGAAAAGACAATCAGATTGTGCGGATAACTTTATTAACGTTATAAAAAAATACACCATAATCGACAAGTTGGATGCCGCAATACTAAATGAGCTGATAGACAAAATTGTTGTTCATCACAAAGAACAAGCTGAGGACGGAAGAACATTTCAGCAGATTGAGATTTATTACAGATTTGTCGGAAAACTCGGCACGGAGAATGAATTATCCAAGGCGGCATAACCGTGCAAATACAGCGGTTACACACGAAAAATCAAAATACGATATGACGTCGCTTTATCGACAGCCCATGGTCGTCGGTTCGAGTCCGACTATCAGCTCCACCGTAGCGTGGTCTGCAGTTTGCCCTCCGATCCATTTGTATGGGTCGGAGGGTTTTGTTATGTTGGCAGCATAGGACATGGTGCAATGGCTGATATAATAGTACAGAAAAAAGGACTGCTGCGGTCAGGCGGCGGTCCTTTTTGGTATTATTCTTCGATTTGTTTGCCCAAGAACATTGCGGCGGCTTTGGCGAGCATGGATTGTTTATCGGTACAAAGCTCGGTATCGTCGGTAGCCATGAATGCCACTGCGCCTGTTATATCGCCGTTTGTGAGGATAGGGGCGATGGTGAGGGCGTGGGTGGTGATACCCTCGACGGCTCTAAGCGGCTCGGCTGTGGTATCGGTATAGTCAAAGGTTTTGCGGTTTTCCAAAAGCTCCTCCAGGGCAGGGGAGAGGCGGCGCTGTGAATACTCTTTTTTCGGCACGCCTGACACTGCCACGACGTGGTCCTTATCGAATACCACGGCAGGCGCTCCCCCAAGCTTTGAGATGACTTCCGCTGCCTGAGCTGCGCCCTCGGACATTTCGTTTATGGCAGAATATTTTTTGAAGATGACCTCGCCGTCGGGATTGGTGTAGATCTCGAGGGGGTCGCCGTTACTGATAACGTTGACACTAAGATTCCTGCCTCTGCTGTCCGTTACAGCAGCTGCAAGCTGTCCGGCTGACTTTCCGATCTTAGTGCCTTGATTAAAATTTTCGGCTGATCCATCTGCTCCGACTGTCACAAGCTGCTGCTCTGTAAGCGTGCCGTATTTCAGCAAACAGTCGATATCCGCTTTGAGATGAATTTCAATTCTGTTTTCAAAGACCACTATCTTGTCAATTATAAAATTCAGGTCGTTCTTGTCAAGAGCGGGCTTGTTAATGATGTCATCGAAAATCTCCAGCACGGTTCTGGCGGTGCGGTTCACTCTGACAACGGTGTTGTGCTTGTCGACTGCAAGCTGCATCTGATTTTTCAGTCCCTCGATACGCAGAGTAAGCTCGTCTATCATCTCGGTGTAGGTCTCCTCGATTATCTCCGCACGGTCGGGGTGTTTCATAACATCCCTCGCCTGCTGTCGGGTGAGCATTTTCATTTCCGCCTTTGCGTCCTCTATCTGCCCCTTTATCACGTCAACGGTGGACTGACTGCTTTTCGTTTCAAGCTGTTCTTTAGCAATGGACTCCTGCAAACGGTCGATCATCTCTGCGGAGTTGTCACGCACCTTTTTGATATAGCTTTTCAGCAGACCGTCCAGCATATCAACTCTGGTATGGTGCGAGGTACAGCCTTTTGTTCCTCGCTTGTGGTAGGTTCCGCAGGTGTAGGCAGGAGCAAGATCGTTACGGCTCATTGCGAACATGGGTGAGCCGCAGTCTCCGCAGAAAAGATAGCCCGAGTACACATTGTCGTACTTTTTCACTCCCCGATAGTGAGAGGTCGTACGCTTCTTCAGCTGCTCCTGAGCCAGAGCGAACACCTTGTAATCGACGATAGGAGTGTGATTATTTTCAAATACTATGTGGTCTGTTTCGTCCTGCTTGACCTCCCCGCCGTTTATCTTCTTACGCCTGTACTTGCCCTGACGGAGCGTGCCGATATAAAAATCGTTCTGCAATATCTCGCTGACGGTGATGATACTCCACGTCTGCTTTACCTCACGCTTGCACTCCTCGCCTTTAGCCTCCCTGCGCATTTTTTCGCACATTCTAGGCGTGGGAATATGCTTGTCCGTAAGATAGTTGGCAATTTTTTTGTATCCCCAGCCGCTGTTGTACCTGTCAAAAATATCTCGGACAACCTCCGCCGCAGGTTCGTCAACCTCGAACTGCATGGTCTTGTTATTTATCATAACGTAGCCGTAGGGCACAGCGCATATCCACTTGCCCTCCTCCTGACGACGTTTGATGACCGATTTGACCTTTTTGGACGTATCGGTAACAGGCATTTCATTGATAAGAAAGCGGAACTGAATTGCCGTCCAGTCGTCATAGGTAGGATAATCAATGTTATCGCCAATCGAGATAATCCTCATTCCTGCGTCACGCAGATCTTCCAATTCCACCAGTCCCTTGCTGTTTCGTCGGGAAAATCTGGAGAAGTCCTTGATGATCAGAATATCGTACTCTAATCGAAGCATTTTCTTTCGCAGCTCCTGATAGCCCTCACGCTGTTCAAACGTATATCCCGATCGGTCACGGTCCTCATAGAAATCAAGCGTGCTGTCTGGAAACTTGCGTTTCACAAAGTCGGCTATGATAGCTTTTTGGTTTTCTATCGAGGTGTTGTCTCTGTCCATTTCCTCGTCGACAGAAATTCGGCAATAGCCTGCTATGCTGTACTTTATGCTCATTGTTTCACCCTTTCAATGTTGATTATTTTTTCGGTTCGGTTTTACCTTTGCGAATACTTACAATGTTGTCAGAAATATTCGTTTTAATTTATATCAATATTGTATCATATATCTTTCAGAATTGCAATAGGCAAAGGCAATAAATATCCGAGTGAAGATTTTATGACTTTGCCGCAATTTATGTTTTTTTACGTCAGTTATGTACGGTGCGCCTGATTGCGCACCACAAATCATAGGCAGAGGTTGTGCTCTATCAATCCCTCCGTGCAGTCAAACAAGTCGTTGTCCCCCGACATAAATACGGCAACCTTGTATTTTTTATCGCTGTACTTGTCTGCAGTATTCTGCACGAATTCGCTGATACTATCGTCCTCCTGCTCCTGATTTGTCAGCCAGATCTCTACGATCCGCTTATTTTCACTGACGTTAATTTCCAATAGGCAACACTCCTTTTGATTCATTTTTGACTTTGGGATTTAAGTTATTCAATTTTGAAAAATGCGGCAATGTCCTTTGATTTTCTGTTACGACTCCTGAAATCACACCGATTTTACGTGATTTTCAGTACTTACGACCCCTGAATTCTTCAAACCTCGAATTTATGACCCCATAAAAATTATGCACAACAATTTTGCTGAAACTGCGTATTTTCGGCACTTTTGCGGTCAGCTTTGCTGTCCGCTGTGACTGCATCGGGGGCTTACGACCCCGATGCTTTAACTTGCTTTACAATATTTCGATTTGCTTTAACCTCTGCATATCGGTGATCGTGCAATACTGACAGGAGCAATTTTTACCGGACTTTCATTCTCTCATCAGAAATCACCGTTAACCGCCTCGGACGTCGCACACATTCGGCGTGTATGGGCTTTAACCAACATAGGTGGGGCAAGGATACCGCCGAGAATCGGCAGGCTCACACGGGCGAGATTTCGGCGTTTCTTGCCGTGCGCAGTTCGTTACTCACCGCAGAGCATTCAATCAAGCGACTGGTTTCGTTACTTACCTCATCACAGAATTCAGCGTCTATAATATCATCTTCTTTCATAGCCTTTTCATAAAATTTCGATATCAAATCTGCCGCCTTATCAGGATGGTCCAGACAGTAGTTCCAGAACTGATAACATTGTATTTCCATTAGCTTACGCTTAAGCTTTTCGGGATTGCCGTCGCACTCCGCAAGAACCTTCGGCGTAACATAAAATCCGTACTTCCTTATCGTCGGGAGCACCTCGTCGCATATCCAAGCACGAAACTGTCTGCCGATCGGTAACCTTGAATTGAAAATCAGCGAATACAGATCTCCCTCGCTGATATAATTCTTCACGATAGTTTTTAACGGACTTTGCGGATGCGGAACAGTAAGCTTTATTGGCTCGTCGCAATGGTCTATGATAGCTTTTCTCGGATTGTGATATCCGAGAACCTTTGCACACTCCGATGCGGGAAAGTACAGCTTTCCGTTAACTTCAACACACTCAAGCTGACCGAACTCTGTGTCCGCAAAAGGATTACCATCAATTATCATTAATTTTTTCAACTTCATAAAAATTCCTTTCCATAGCAGAAAAATGAAAATCGCAGATGCGCAATTTGATATTCCGCCTCCATTTCGTTACGCACCTACCAATACTTATCTCTACTATACATTCTTTCTTCTGCTATATTAATATTATTAGTATGTTATATTAAAGGTATGTCTATGTGACACGGAGGGTATCGCAATTTATGTAATTCTGACCGCGTTGCCAATTCGTTACATACCACATTGAATTTATTTAGACAACAAAAAAGCTCGCACATATTTCAAGTTCACGATTAGTGCAAAAGGATATAATTATCCCGTTGCTATCAAAATCGTGCCTTAAATATGTACGAGCATTAAGCTCTAAAAGTATTTGCCGATATGTTTATGTAAGTAAAAGGCACTTATTTATTAAATTGTAATTTTATGTTAAATGCTGTTGTTTCTATTTGATATTATAGCATTAGAACACTCGTTTGTCAAGGGCTGATAAAAAACTTTTTGGCACTCCAATATTTTTATTCTCGGAGAGCGCTTTGTTTTGAACTACAAGTATATCACACAATGCTACAAAATTCAGTAACCAACTTAAAGCATAAGCAATAAACCTTTAAAATGGACTTGACTTCTCCCTAAAACAGAGTTAACATACGACAAAATGTGCAGTATACGCCGAAATTATCTTATAATATACCACTATAAGAAAAAGAGCCCCGCAATCCCCGATAAATCAAGGCTTTGCGGAGCTTTCCGACCACAATTCTGACCAGAAATAAAAAAGAAAAGCTAAACATAAGCATACAGTTTTTCAAGCTGTTTACGCTTCATATCCATGTTGGAATGCACATATCTTTCAAGAGTAATTTTCACGCTTGCATGACCCAGCAGCTCACTGACCGTCTTTACATCAATCCCAAGCCGAATGCACTCCGTAGCAAAGGTATGCCGCAGAACATGAAAATTCTTATACGTTACACCAATGTGTTTCAGAAAAGTTTTGTACCTGTACTGATAAGTCCTCGGTTCGGTATAATTCAAAGAGCAAGTCAGGAAGTAGCAGTCAGGATTGACATTTCGTTTGATTTTAGCAATCTGCGACAGCATAAAAGTCGGAATAGGAATATCACGGATAGACTTTGCACTCTTAGGCTCATCGATTATTACAATAGTTTTAGGACTAATTCCGTTCGGATTTTTAATCCGCTGGAGCGTTTTCCATACATGAATTACCTGATTTACAAGGTCAATATCCTGCCATTTCAAAGCGCATATCTCGCCTATTCTCAGACCCGTATAAAGACACAGCAGAACGCCAAGTATTTGACAGTCATCACACAAAGCATTTTGACGGATTTTTGCCATTTCAACGCTTGTAAAAACCTCAATTTCCTTATGTTCCGATTTTGGCAGCGATACATTTTTAGCAGGGTCATCTAGCTTGTATTCAGTTTCTCCGTATGCGAATACAGATTTCATCATGATCAGAATTGCCTGCACGCTCCTTGATGAAAGCCCTTTTCCGTCATCTCCGCCGCATTCCAACAGTTCGGACACATAGCGATTGATTATAAATGAAGTCACTCTGCCAACACGCATATCTCCGAACGGCGCAGCGATGTAATTCTGATACATAGTGCGATAACTGACATAGGTTGATGATTTAATGCTATTTTTGCGACTTGCAAGCCATACCGAGAACAGTTCTGATACCGTTATCGGATCGTTTTTCGGCAACAAATCAACTTTAGCAAGCTGTAGTTTCTGCGAACATTCCACATAGCTGTAAGCGTAAACAGACGAATACTTTGCTCTACCGTTTTCCATGTAACTTGAAATATACCTGCCCTCCCAGCGACCGTCCTTGCGTTTGAATATGTTTTTTCCTCGTCTTGACATGGCGAAACCTCCTTAAAATATGTACTTTAAGTATACACCCGTTTTGACGAGATTTTTGACCAGAAATAGAAGAAAAAAGAGTTAAAAACAGCCTAAAATCCTTGATATTTTGCAATTAAATATACAGATTGTGAGATTTCGTTCGTTGAATTTGTACAAAACATACAGTAAATTTTGTCAGTTTTAGTCAATCCGTGGATTGATTTTTTTTTCTTATAGTGGTATATTATAAGATAGGTATAGACACTTAGATTTATTCAAGTGAAGGAGCTTTATTATGTTTTGCAAAAAATGCGGAAAGAAATTATTAGACAACACAGTTATTTGTCCCGTTTGCGGAGAACCTACGGGAATGCAGCCGACGCCTTTCCCTCAACCAAAACCTACGGGAATGATGCCGCCGCCTTACACTCCACCAAAACCTACGGGAATGATGCCGCCTTACACTCCACCACAGCCACCCATTCATCCGGATCCTGCCACTCAGGTGAGTTATTGCCGTAAATGCGGTGCTGCTTTGCCTTATGGGCAGACTCTATGCAGCAATTGCCAAGCAGGTCAACTAACCGGGCAAAACCCGAAAGTAATAACATTTATGATCTCACTCTTATTATTCTATATGAAAGGTGAGATTAGAATGGAACAGAATTTTATTAAAACCAAACTTCCGAATGCGATTTTATTCATACCATTTGGCACTAAACGAAAAAGTATTCCTATTAATCAAATTTCATCAGTCAATTCAAATTTCTCATTGAATCCAAAATCCTTTATTTACGGACTTGTTGCTTTAATTGCTGCCATTATATGCTTAGGTGGATCTCCTGCATGGGGAATTATATTGTTATTACTGGCAGCATTGTTTATTATAGATTCTTTTACAACAATGCTTGTCATAGAAAAGACATCGGGAAACGTAGAAGAAATTCCATTTTACATTATGGAAAAAACAAAATGTGAAAACATTGAAGAGATGATAAATCAGATTATTTCTCAAAGAATGTATTCAACCATGCAAAATAATTTTTAGGAAGTGACCAGCTATGTTTTGCAAAAAATGCGGAAAGAAATTATCAGACAACACAGTTATTTGTCCCGTTTGCGGAGAACCTACGGGAAAGCAGCCACGCCCTCAACCACAGCCACGCCCTCAGCCGCAGCCTGCTCCTGCCCCTCAGGTGAGTTATTGTCCTAAATGCGGTAATGCCGTTGCACCTAATGCGGAATTCTGTCTACATTGCGGATGTGTTTTAAATAACTTCAACCCTCAAGATGGAGGATTTGCAGCAATAATGAAAACTAATAAAAAACGTAATATACTTATTGCTATTATATTAATGTTGTTTATTGTTATAATTGCTTTTATTTTATTCAGGATATTTGAGAGCAACGAGAGTAAGATTCAAGGAAAATGGTTGCTTTATTCTGATGGTACCGAATTGGTAGATAAAGAAGATCAAGTGACTTGGGAATTTACCAATGGAAGGTTACTCATTTCCGGTGCTTATTCCGAGGAAGGCTACTACTCAATCGATGGTGATACTCTTGAAATATATGATGATGATTATAGAGTAAGTAAGTTACTTGGACATTCTAAAAGGTATGTAATTGAAAAGCTTTCCTCCAACAAATTGATTTTGAGGAAAATAAATACAGATAGAACGTATGTTTTTAAGAGGTTATAACTATGATTTGTAAAGAATGCGGCAATAAAATAGATGATAACTCAACTTTTTGCAAATTTTGCGGATACAAAGTATCTGCGGAATCATCTTGCCAGAAAGCGTATTTAAATACCCCAACCGAAAACAGTTCTGCAATAAAGTCTAAACAAGTGAAAAAAAATATTATAATATCACTATCCTCTATTATAACTGTATTAACTGCTATAGTTTTGATAACAGTTATTATTAAAATACATAATAAACAAGAAAATATTGTCACGGATGACGATTTATCAAAAACAGAGATTGGATCTGGTGTTACTGATAATGCTATTAAAAGCAAATCAGCCAAATCAATAACAGATTCTAATACAAACGTTGAAATAGAGTCTGAAAAAACAGACTCAAATAATAAAACCTATGAATCGATTGAATTCATTGGAATCGATAATTATGACGACTGGTCAGCTGCAAATTTTTATGATACTGACGGAAACGAAGTAGAGTATATCGATAACAAATACTTTTCTGATTTCGAAGAAACAGGTTGTTCAATAACTGTTACTTTAAAATATCTTAATACTGATTATTATGTATTTGCACCCAAAGATGCTGTAGATTGGAATGCTCTTTATAAGCTTGACGGGAATTACATAACCGGTGTACCTACGGCAGCAGATGCAGTCAGCATTAATAATGAATCATATACTTTTCCAAATGAGATCAGTAATGACATTATTGAAAATACAAGAACATTTATACAATCAGACGGTTTTTTCTGTTTATTTGACTTTAAGCCTGAGACAGTTTCTTTCAATCTTTCTGCAAAAGCCATATCTTATCTAAAAAACAACGCTACTATAAACGATGACAATACAGAATATGGTGGGATAGTATTTCAAATGTACGGATGTATTATTACTGATTTGGTAATTGATGTGCCTCTCTCAGTTAATGATGTAGGTATGATTATAAAATCAAACCAGTAAATATTCTAATTATATATAACAAATTTAGGAGGACTTATTATGCCAAAATTAAACCAAAGAGATTTCAATGACGAACCGGTAAAATACGTTACGGAAAAACACGTTGCCTGTGTTTTTCTATTGGATACGTCAAGTTCAATGAACAGCAATGAAGCAATAAAACAGCTTAACGAGGGACTCAGAGTATTCAAGCAGCAGACCCTATCAAGTCTTGATACCCATGCAAAGGCTTGTATTGATGTGGCTGTTGTTACGTTCGACAGTGATGTCAAGGTAATTCAGGATTTTGCTCCGGTAGAAGAAATGGAATTACCTGAACTAAAAGCATATGGAAATACTGCTATGGGCAAAGCCCTGGAAACTGCAATGGATATGGTCACGATGCAAAAAAATAAATACAACTACGCAGGAACACCTTATTTCAGACCTTGGATCTTTTGCGTAACTGATGGTGGTCCAAATGATGATTACCGTGAGTCAGCTGAGAGATTAAAGTGGATGGAGAATAACGGAAAGGCGATTGCATACTGTGTTGGCGTGGACGGTTTTAGAGCCGATATTATGAAACAAATATTTGATCCAAATAATATATACGGATTAAAAAATTGTGATTTCACTGGGCTGTTTAAATTTGTTTCATCCAGTCTGGATGCTTTGAGAAACAGTACTGAGGAATCCGGTTCGTTAAATATTCCTGCACCTGATACAATGTTTAAGGTTCCGCTTGATTGAGCCTGCGGAAATTTTTAAAGATATGAAATAGATCGGAAGATACACTCTGCTGATAAAGGAGTAAGTTTGTAAGAATGATTGGATATTTTAAAATTTCGGCAATAGGAACAGCACATTTAGAAAATCCTGACGGTGTATGTCAGGATTATTCTGATGTGCTAAAGCTTGACAACGGATATACAATAGCTGTAATTGCCGACGGTTTAGGCAGTGCAAGTAAATCGGATATAGGTGCAAAAGTGGCTGTGAATTCATTCTTGGCTTACATAAATTTGCATATTAAAACCAAAAAAAGCGATAAGTTTTACATTGATCTTATATCACAGGCATATCAAGAAGCATATAACAACGTAATGAATACTGCCGAAGACATGAAAATAGATTTTTCGGAATATAATACAACCCTCACTGCTGCGATTTATAATGGTAAAAACTTATATTACGGTCAATGCGGTGACGGCGGTATTATCGTTTTAACGCCGAGCGGTAATTATGATTGTGCAACAGAAGTAAAAAAGGGAGAAGCATTCAATGAAACATATCCGCTCTTGGGCGGTCCCGACAATTGGTCCTTTGGAAAATATCCCGACGAGGTCTGTGCATTAACGCTTATGACAGACGGCATATTTGATATTGTGTGTCATCCTCTGCTTGCAAATGAAGCTCAAAAAATAAATATTCCATTTATCCGCCGATTTATGGACAGAAATATTCTTAGGGCAAATAACAAAACTGATTTTGAAAATCTGCAAAAAAGCATATCTAAATTTGTTTCGGGAAACGGCTTGCCTAATGTAACAGATGATAAAACTATCGTAGGATTGATAAACACTGATATTTTAGCAGATTTAAAAGACGAGGAATATTACAAGGAACCTGATTGGGATAAGTTAAACGAAAACATGAAACGCAAACTCCGTGAAGGCCGCAGACCTACTCCTATTGATATAAAAAAGCCTACAAATATAATCAAAGTAACTCCTACTGGTGAAAGCATAGTAATTAATGATGAATCCAGAAAGTTAAAGAAAAGATTACAAAATTCGTATAGAATCAACCGCCAACTAAGGAAAATCGTTTTGATACAGCTGATAGTGATATTAGTGCTTATTATTATTTGTTCTATCTGTATTGTTTTTTTAAACAAAGGTAACGTTCAGGATACATCGAAAAAGAGTATGGAATCTTCCAGTATAAGTAAGGATAGCGCTTACAACGGCAAACATACGCAGGGAAGCGCTATTGCGGATGATGATACTTCTGATCATGCAGATGATTCTACACAAAGCGATAGTATGGCGTCAAATTCTGAAAATGATAAAGCTAAAGATAAAGCTATAAAAGATGCTTTACCAAGAATGAAACAAGCTCTCCAAGAGGTGGGAACATCGACTCATTTTACTTATATTAATTCAGAAGCTGTTGATGAGCACTATAGTAATATAACGGGGGGTTCCAGCAGTGGCTTCTAATAATGATAGAAGAATTTATTACGATTTGAATAGCGGACAAAAATATGTATTATTTGAAGAAAGCATTACTTCCGGCGGCGAGGGCAGCATTTATAATATAGAAGGTATGCCCGATTTGGTTGCAAAGATCTATCATGAAAAGAATCGTACCGAAAACAGGAAAAATAAACTTCTGGCTATGCTTGAAACAGATTCAAATGACTTGTCTGAATGTGCATGGCCTCACGCCATTCTGTATCAGGATAACAATTTTTGCGGATATGTAATGCAAAAAGTGTCAGGGTTAAGCAGCTTGATAGATTTTTACGTTTATGATAACAGAAAAAAATATTTGTGGTCACAATATGTAAAAGTGGCAGAAAATATTGCTGCCGCCGTGAATAATGTTCACGACAGCGGACATATAATCGGAGATCTGAACCCAAATAATTTCATGTTAGATGTGAACACTGGTCGAGTTATGCTTGTAGATACGGATTCATATCATATCAAAAGTAAATCAGGAGAAATTTTTCCATGTACTGTAGTTACTCCGGAGTTTATTCCTCCTGAGCTTCAGGGTAAAACTTTTGATGAAAATAATGCACGGAATATGTTTAACGAAAGCACAGACAATTTTGCTCTTGCAGTTATTATTTTCAGGCTTTTAATGAACGGCGTTCATCCTTTTTCATGCGTTGTTACCACCAAAGAATCTATGAGTAATTTCCAACCTGTAAAGAACATACAAAATGGATATTGTCCTTATTTTACAAAAAGTAATATTAATGGGAAAATAGCAAAAACGCGCTATTCACCTAATATAGGTATTCTTCCGAGAGATATTCAAAAGCTATTTGAAAGAGCATTTATTGAAGGTCAACAAAGCAAGAGCGCCAGACCGAGAGCAGACGAATGGTTTTACGCACTTGATTCTTTAAGTCAGAGATTGTGCAAATGTACCGACAATCCAAAGCATGAATACTTTATAGGACTAAGCAGTTGTCCTTGGTGTAAGCTTGACATGGAAATAAGAAATAAATCAAAGCCAAATCCGGGAGATTTGAAAATTGACGACGAATGGGAGGAATTTCGCAGGAAGCAAAATAAAGAAAAAGCATCAAAAGATGAAATAAATAGGAAAAAGGAAGCGACAAGAGCATTGATAGCTACGATTCTCATAATATCATTTTTTTTAATACTTGCTTTGATTGGTATTTATTCAGATGAATCCTCCCCAAATTATGCTGAAAATGTTACTGATACATATAATTATTACGATGATACTATCGACAGCAGTTTGTATAAAACAAATTCGATTTTTACTCCGATGTCAACTATAGATAAAAATGAATTGTCAGAAAATAAACAAGAAATATCAATTGAAAATATAGAAACTAATGTTGATGAAATATCAGCTTACGCTGAGATAGACTTTGACGAGGAGGTAATTTGGGATGTTCCCGAAACTATCTCTTCGTATGAGTCGTCTACAATACCTGCACCTACCCTCAGTTTTAGTGTTAATATTTATGATATCGATATATCTTTTGATTCGGACGCAACGGTTTATGACCTTATCGCAGAAACGGATTGCGATAAAGCTTATGTAGATCCATTTTCTAAAAATGGTATTGACTTTTATGATAAAGAAAACGGTCATGCGACCGTAAGCCTTTTCTATGCAGCTCCATGTTCAGGAAATCTATTTATAAAAAAATCAAATGGTGAAGTTTTAAAAAAAATCCCGATAGATATAGCGTGGAAAGACTGTGAATTTGTTTCAAGTAACGAAGATATTATAACATTTGGTGATGAACAGTTTGAAATAAAGTCTACAGGCAAGTTAACGATTTCTTATATTTATGGTGATGATGTTGTAGCAGAAAAGGAAGTTGAAGTAATTTAATACATATTAAGGCGTTGATTATAGATGATTAATACAGGAGTGAGATAGTTTATGTATTATGAATGGTTATTTTTTTAATAAAAATGGTACCTTTATAGCATACTGTTATCCGCCGGAAGATTCCTTTTTATCATGTCAAATTCCGAAAGGAAGCGCAAAATTCGTTTATACGGCATTTGACAAACCCGAAGACGGAACGAGATCGCTTCTGACATTAAAAAATGATGAGCAATATATTATAAAAATTGATTATAAGACAAAAACGATAGAAGTATATACGGAAAAAAGGAAAAATACTCAACAAAGCCACAATTTCAAAGTAATTCATAGGAAGTGACATACAATGAATAAAAGATGCCCTAAATGTGGGAAGCTGCTAAATGAAGATGCGAGAAGCTGTAATATATGCGGATATAAATTTAAAATTAATATACCCTACGATCCCATTGTTATGAGGAAATGCAGCAAATGCGGCACCGGATTTACCATTCACAGCTCTAACCCAGGAAAATTATGCCCCAATTGCATGGAAAATAGGTCTAAAATAAATTCTTCCCGGAAGAAAAATCGTGTTGGGAAAATAGCTGCTTGTGTTTTTTCTGTTGCAGTTCTGGGAATAGGAGCTTTTTTTGCATATAAATATCTATCCTCAAATAAACCTACTGTTCAACAAGTCCAAACCGCTTATGAAAGCTATGAAAAGGTAAACTCTACTTTGAGAGATATAATATCCGATCCTGATTATAAGAATGGATCAGAGAACGACAAAAAAGAAAAAATCGAAAATGCATTAAACTGTATGGTCGAGGAATCAATGATCAGCGACATTGACTACAGTGAAGATACTATGATTTATGAATATGTCTATAACGATGGCTCTTTGGGCGGAGTAATGCTGGAACCTTTTGACGAGAGTGTTAATGGAATAGCAAAAAACTATGCCGATATAGATCAAAACGGTCAAATCAAAGCAATCGATAATAAAGTAGCCTTTGATTCGGAAAAATATTCATACAGCAAAACTGATATGAAAGCAAAAGTAATGTATGGTCTTGGATACGATGATATGCTTGAATTGTTAAATCAGCGTTCAGATGTGTGGACAAGCGAAAAGCTTTTAACAGATATCGACACAGATTGTACTGTTGCAGATTTTGCAGAGGAATTGGCTGGATATGATTTTATTGATATTGAAGAGCATGGTACACTTTATAATGATACTCCTATTATATGTACAAAGGAAGTTGTGACTGAACAGAATATCGGAGAATATTTTGATGATATAATTAACGGTAATATTATTCAAGTGACATATGATGACGATAGCTCCGGAAATACTTATTACTGTATTATGCCGTCCTATTTTACATCTCACTATAAAAATAACGAGCTTGAAGGATCAATAGTATTTTTAGGTTCCTGTAAAGCATACATAAACGATAAGCTTGTGAATGCATTCAAAGACGCAGGAGCATTAAGTGTAATTGCAAATACAGAAACAGTATATACATATTACAATTACTATATTCAGGACGCATTTGTTTATAGCTTAATGTGCGGAGACAGCATAGACGAAGCCCTTGATTTTGCAACAGATATCTGGGGTGAAAGTGATATAGAATGGGCTGATATGTATCTAACCGATAATGAGATCAAGCCAGAAGTTGCTACTCCCAAAATTGCAATAGGAGGTCAAAATAAGCTTGTTGAAGTAAATGAAAACACATCTCAACAAACGCCGGAATTCGTTGAAGAAATATTAAGCTGGTCGGAAGAACATGAACCTATGGACAGCGGTACCGGTTGGCTTGATTCATATGAAATGTATAAAGGTTATATTGGTCATAATTATGCTGAAAAGGATGAAATGTGGTTCCAGGATCTAACCGGAGATGGGGAACCTGAACTTATTATTGGCGGATATGGACTTATGATCGGACAGGAGGAGCAAAAATGCTTCACTGTTTATGAAAAAGATAATGGAATTATTGCAACGGGAGAAGATCTCTATACCGTATGGAGTAGTAACAGAAGTGATTATGGACATGATGCGTTTACCTTTACTCCATATAAAGATTCAAACGGAAAAATAATATTGGCAGACGGACAATTTTATGCATACACAGGTACAGATCTTCCTGAAGATGCAGGCGCATATACCTTAAATGAAGTTGTTTTAGGAGAGAACGATAAAAAAGTAAGGTGTACCGAGAAGATATACTTTAATTATGACGGTGAAAATAAAAAGTATTCTTCATTTAAAGTAGGAAATGATGAAACTACATCAAGTGAAGTCATTAATGCATATAACAATTATTTTGCAGATAAAACTCCTTTAAAAGCGTCAGTTAAAACTATAAAAAAGCTGGATTATCTAAAAATGACTCAGGAAGAACGTAAAAAGGCATTGACTGAATCTTATTATGCTTTTAAATATACCGAAGATAAAAGCATTAGGCCTCCGCTTAAAGATATGATCGATAGTATTCCTAAAGACAGTTCTGATAAAAAGGACACCGATAACATAGAAAAAAATAAAAATCCCGACGATGGTAAGAACACTGATGTTAAAGATATATACAGTGCATATCTTGACAAATTATCGGAATTAAATCAACAATCTTCCGTAGAACCCGCTTACGCTTTATTTGACATAAATAGAGATGGTACAGATGAATTGATTTACATATATGATATAGCAGCAGCAGCCTCAAGGTTTCATGTATATGAATATGACCCTGATGATGGATCGGTAGTATCTACAGGTGATAGTGATACTGGCTGGGATGATCTGTATTATTCAAAAACGCTCAATTGCCTTGTAAATTATTATTCTCATGGTTGTGATGTTAATGCAAATACACCCAGTGGAATAATAACCTTTCTTACAAAGTATTCCTTGTCTAATGGTAAATTAACGTCAGAGGAAATTTATAAAGGAGATGCACTTGAATTTTCTGAGAATGAATATTCATATTACAATTTTTACGAAATAACTATTGAGCAATGTAATGGCTGTACTATTGATGATTTAAAATCAAATGCCGAAAGAAATAAATTTTGATTGATACGGGTTGAAAAATATAAAGGAGGTCGGTAATATATGGACTTAAGGAATTGCACAAAACAAGAATTGTCTCAAATGCCTTATGAATATGTTCGTGAAGCATATTATCAGCACAACCCGAACGCTGTATGGATATTAGGAGTATTTTTTCGTTACGGAAAAAATGGTGCACCTCAAAACTATGAGAAAGCAAGACAGCTCCTTGAAATAGCTTACGAATATGAAGGTGCAGGATCGGGATTTATTTTGGGGAATATATATGAAGAAGGACTTGGAACAACTGTTGATCTAAAAAAAGCAGAAGATTATTATTGTGCATTTTCTGAAGAAACGCATGATCCAACCGGATACTCAGCCGCAGCTTTTTTATATCTGAAAAATGAAAACTTGCCGAATAGAGATGAAAAAATTCCGGAGTATCTAAAGAAAAGTGAGGCATTAGGCGGATGTCCATTATCAGATACGCTTATTGGTCAGTTATATATTGCAGGTACACCAGACTTTCCGAAGGATATTAATAAAGCTGTATTTTATCTTGAACGTTCAAAAAATTATAAAATACTTGGTGATTTATTTTCAGATGAAAAAAATATTGAGCCAAATTATAAATTAGCAAGCTATTATTATGAGCTCGGAATGTCGGATAATATGGATTGTTGTGCAAAATATGCATTTTTAAATTTATATTATGGTTCTATAAATGAATCGTGGACAAATGTCCCAAAAGGTATATCAGTAGCAAAAAAATATTTAAAAACCAATAATAATTATGAAAGTTCATTTTTTATTTTAAAAGCAATGTTTCTTTTTTTTGATAAAGCGAAAAATATTGAAGGTCTTGAATTGTGTACTGATTATTTATATATTATTGGTGAATGTAATAGTGATTCTGAAGATAAAAATCAATTATATTATTCAATTATTGATTCATTAAGTGATCTATATATAAATGAAAACCATACGGATAAATTAGATGGTCTTTTATCAAAGCTTTCTAAAATGACTGACGCTTATCCTCAGATTGCTGAAATCACATTTTATTTAGAAGGCTTATTATGTTATAAACACGGTATCTTTTGTTTAAATATAAATGAGATTTCAATGGCTTATGATTCTTTTGATTCAGCATATAAACTTGGGTTTGAAGATGCAAAAAAATTTTTGATCAGATTCAAAAGGGATATTTTCGGAAAATTAAAATTCAGATAGGGAAATGATAATTATGGATTATGTAGAAATGAATAAATGCGGTTCCTGTAAGTATTATACTTATGAGGGGGAATATAAGAAAGGCTATTGCAGTTGGTATAAATCTTATTACTATGCAGATGACTCGTGTAGCCATTGGGAAGAGGGAAACATATCAAGCACCGGAGGATGTTTTTTAACAACAGCTTGCTGCGAACATAAAGGCTTACCTGATGATTGCTACGAGCTAACAACATTAAGATCTTTAAGAGATCATTATATGAAACAGTCTGTTTTCGGAAATGGGTTAATAAAAATTTACTATGAAACAGCACCTGCAATTATAGAAAAGATCAACAAATTAGATAGAAAAGATGAGATTTACAATGAAATCTATAGTAAAATCGTTTATATCGTAGATCTTATTGAAACTAAAAAATACGACGATGCTGTATGTGAGTATGTACGTATGATGTTTTGGGCAGAAAAATTATGACTCGTAAAATTAATAAATAGTATACTAAAAGACATTTTCAATATAGTGACGTATCCATTAGGTCCTATTTCGGTTCTGAAAAAACAACTGTGTAAATGCGTATAACACCCAAAATAAAATCAATACTATATTTGCAGCCAAATAGGGCAACGCTGAGGAGCGACCCTATGCAAGCTGCGAGATAAAACGGTGGAAAGCAGCGGCAGCAATGTCGCTGCTTTTCGACCCTCTGAAAAAAAAGTCTGTAAAAAGTCAGTCAACTGTGGTAAAATAGAAATAACACAGGAGGCTGATTTTTTATGGGAAGAAGAAAAAGAGAACCAATGAGTGAAGGAAAAAAGAACATCATCGGAATGCTGCTCAAGGAGTATGATATCCGGTCAGCAAGGGATATAGAAGATGCTCTGAAGGATCTTCTTGGCGGCACTATACAGGAAATGCTTGAGGCAGAGCTGGATGAACACTTAGGGTACAGTTCATATGAACGCTCGGACAACTCCAATTACCGTAATGGAAAGAAAACAAAGAAGATACGTGGAAATTTAGGCGAAACCGAGATCGAAGTACCACAGGATCGAGACGGAACATTCGAGCCTAAGGTCGTAAAAAAGCGTCAAAAGGATATTTCAGGTATCGAACAGAAGATAATATCGCTGTACGCAAAGGGCATGACAACACGCCAGATAAGCGATACCATCGAAGATATTTACGGATTTGAGGTCAGCGATGGTATGGTATCCGATATCACAGACCGTCTCCTTCCGCAGATAGAGGACTGGCAGAAACGTCCGCTTGATGAGGTTTATCCCATTGTATTTATTGATGCTGTACATCTTTCTGTACGAGAAAACGGACAGATAAAAAGCTTGCAGCGTATGTTGTTCTTGCTGTCAGTCTTACAGGACATAAGCAGGTATTGTCCATACATATCGGTGAAAACGAGAGTGCAAAGTACTGGCTTGGCGTTCTGAACGAGCTAAAAAATCGTGGCGTAAAGGACGTCCTCGTGATATGTGCCGATGGTCTTTCGGGTATGAAAGGAGCCGTAACAGCGGATACCGCCGTCTGAACAAACAGAGAAGCGTATTTCCGAGCGATACGGCGCTGTTGAAGGCTCTGTATCTTGCAACTCATAAAATAGCGAAAAAATGGACTATGCCACTGAGGAACTGGTGCAGAGTTCTTGGTGAGCTTGAAATCATGTATCCCGACAGGCTTGGCTGAGCGAGCCGCTGAAAATCAGCCTGATTCCATTGCGCTGTGCTCCACTCCATCAGGCTGATTTTCAAAAAGAACCTTGACAAATTACAGTACCCATTGTATACTGTAAAAAATTAGAGTGGCAAATTTTATGCCACTCCCAACTAATGTTTTTATCACAGTTGATTAATTTACAGAGATTTTTTCGCAGAGCCAGCTTCGCTCACAAACGGTAAAAAATGCGTGTCTGCACTATCCGTCCGGTTTCCGTTTTACTTTATGCACAACCTATCCGTCAATCTCAAAAACGCAAGCAGAAAATATAATAAAAACGCACCAATTTCAAAACGGAGTTGAATTTTTTTGCTGTAGCATAAAAACACAACCGCTGTACTTCATAATAATTAAGAACACTGCTTATCATCCAAAGATCCTATGTAATACCTCTACTACATCATCATTTTTAAGTCCATAGCTTTTCAAGGAATTGCTGTCAAATGGGTCTTGCCCCAACAAGCCAATAAAAGTATCAATATCTAATTTAACTTTTGCAGGTAATTCTGATATGCTTTCAAGTACAAGTTCAGCAGCTATTCTCAAAATGTCCTTTTTGTGTTTCTTGATATCGCTGGAATCAACAGATTCTCCATTATCTTTTCTTTGTTTTAAGTCAAGATATGCCTTTGCTTTAAACAAAATAAGATACTCGGGACGAAGAACAGATAACCCATTTCTCACAACTCTTCCGTCCAGCAAGGCTTGGTAATACTCATCATCAAGCAGAATTGCTGACAGACTTGAAACAGAATCATCTATGTGTATTGGTGTGATCCCTGTCATTTTACGAAGTTCAAAATTATTCCTACAAAACAGTTCTATCATTTTAGGATAGGTATCATCTTCAGGTTTATCAAATCTGTAAAACTGCGGCTTTTGTACACTTGTTGTCTTATTTCGGTATCTCCCGTTCTGAATAAATTTCCAGAATCTTTCTCCAAACTCAGGCGTAAGAGCCTCGACTATCAAAACCATATCCAGATCCCTTGTTGCTCTGAAAGTTGCGTCATTGCTTTCAAATATAATATCACAGGCTGCACCGCCTATAAGCACATATTGTTCTTCGTAGTCGGCAAAATAGTTTCTGAAAGTATCTAATCCTTTTACCACACATATTCCTCCAACATCTCGTTTATAGATTTCATTACTCTTTCGTCCTGCAATTCTTCATCGGTCAATGACAGGGATGCGCTTAGTGGGTCTTGTATCGGCTTATGGTTATAGTCAATGAAATAGCCCACTTCAAGAACTGCACAGCCAATAGCTTCTCCTTTTCGAACTTGCTTCAGCTTTCTTACCCCTGTGTCAGATAACTCTTTTTTTGTCACCGCATAGGTAGTGTAAGCATTATCAGAGAGCAATGAATACTCGCACAGAGCAGTGATTCCTGCCTTTTTGTCTAAATATATATCATTCGGAAACTCGTATCTTCTAATAACAGGGCTTCTAAGAATGTGCTGAAGCTGTTCCCACAGCTGCTTTATATCAGACGGAACGGTAACAGCTCTTGCTTTGCCCTTTGTATCAAGGATATTGACATTCAGATATTCTATTTCATCAAAGCACCTGCTCGCAGACGTTTTGGATACGCCCAGCTTTGTGGCAGCTTCTGATACTGTTACCTTGTTCCACCTTTCATAGATTGCCATAAGTATTAGCTTTTGCGTCAAGTACGAAATAATATCAACAGGTGCAATATCACGTTCACCTGAATTAGACAGCAGGCAGCCTATAAACGGCAAATAAACCTGCTTGCCTTTCAGTACAAATGGGATGCCGTCCTCGACAAGTTTTTCCTTGATATAAGGGGTGGTCGATTTAAGAAATATTGCACAGTTAAGTCCTGAAATATTCTGAACTTTAGCTCTGTCCTTTCGGAGCGCAATAAGACCAACATCGCCTTTTGGTTGAATTGCAAGCCAGTCTATTCCGTTGATTTCAACATCAAATAGATCGTATCTCCCTTTGAAAGCAAGCGGCAATCGGTCGTATAGGTCATTATTCTCTTTTATTTTAACGTTTTGTCTTAACGTTTTTTTTAGGTATTCTCTCATATGCTCACCTTTTAAATCTATAACGTAATTTAAGTTACAGATTTAAAATAACACATTCTTATCAAAATGTCAAGCTGTTTATAGTTTTTGCTTTTAATTTATTTTATGTACAGCCTGTCCGCAATTCTCAGCAGACACATACAGCATTCCAGTTCGTAGTTCAACGTTGTCTGTAACGGGTCGCCCTCACGGATACGCATGGTGCGCCTTATTTCTTTAGGTATGACAACTCTGCCGAGATCGTCGATCCTGCGGACAATTCCTGTTGCTTTCATATTTATGACCTCCGTTGTTTTTTCAAAATTGCAGTAATATTATTTGCAGAGGTGGGGAATTTATGCAGGAAAAAAAGCAAATAACGTGTTTTGCGGTCGTTGACAAAGTTTTTTTGTGTGGAGATATAGCCTTCACCATGTAATAGAGCGCACGAAAAGACCCGCAAATTGAAGTTTGGGACATATAACTATTGGAGAGAAGACATATAGATATCAAATACATTTAAAATGTCATAATAACATTACGAATTTTACACGAATATTAAAATTATGATATAATTTCCGGCCATATAGTGTTACGATATAGTTGCAAACAAAACTAGAATCAGAAAGGACGGTTAAAAATATGAGAAGATTTAATGGCTATATGCACGGCATCGATATCGGAGGCTGGCTGTCACAATGCGATTACAGTAAGGAACATCTTGATAATTTTATTACAGAGGAGGACATCAAGCGTATAAAGGGCTGGGGCTGCGACCACGTTAGAGTGCCTGTGGATTATAATATCTTTCAGGACGAAAACGGCTTTATAGAGAGCGGCTTCGACTATGTTCAGAAGTGTATCGATTGGTGCGGAAATAACGGTATCAATATGATACTTGACCTCCATAAGACAATGGGCTTTTTCTTTGACAAGGCTCAGGCTGAAAGCGGATTCTTTGATAACGCTGAGCTTCAGCAGAAATTCTATGACCTTTGGGAAGAGTTTGCAAAGCGTTTCAGCAAATATTCTGACAGGGTCTCTTTTGAACTTCTCAATGAGGTAACTGACCCTAAGTTCAGCAAAAAGTGGAATGCTATCGTCGAAAATGCCATAAAGCTTATCAGAAAATATAGTGCTGATATAAATATCATTGTGGGCAGCTACTGGAACAACTCTATTGATTCAATGAAAGATCTTGATAAGCCTTATGACGAGCATATAGTTTATACTTTCCATTGCTATGACCCATTTCTTTTCACTCATCAGGCTGCCTATTGGGTAGATGAGATGCCAGAAGATTTCAGGATCGATTATCCAGGCAGCGTCCCAAAATACAGAACTGAGATAAAGCGTCTTGGTCTTGAATATATGCAGACATACGAGGAAGTCAAGACAGAGAAATTTACGCCTGATTATTTTATGGGAAGATTTGCTGAGGCTGTAAGGGTCGCAGAGGAAAGAAATGTTCCTATGTATTGTGGCGAATATGGTGTTATAAATCTTGCATCTGCTGAAAATACTCTTAACTGGTACAAGGATATAAGCAGTGCCTTTGAGAAATGTTCTATCGGAAGAGCGGCTTGGTCATACAATGGTGTTGACTATGGCTTTATTGACGGACATCTTGACAGCGTTCTTGATGAACTGGTAAAGTATCTTTAATAGATCATTTCTTCATATAACTCCATTTTTGGACAAGCTCGGTCACGTTTGCCGAGCTTGTTTTTTTTATGCTTAGTTTCATAAATTGATGTTTGCTCATAAAATTCTATTTACGATAATTATTTGATATAAATAATTGAATATTGATATATTAGTTTTGAAACAAAGCGTATAATATAAACATATTAATTCATAGTCACTTTCTTATAGTAACTTCCGAATAAACAGACCTGCTTGAATATCAAGTGGGTCTGTTTTCATATATTTATAATCTTTCATAAATTTGATATTAAACACTTTTATGATATTTATGTTACGTTTTTGATATAAACAAAACGTTTACATGGTTATAATATATACAGAAACAACAAAATAAATTGCTTTTAGCGAAAAATTTTATTGAAAAATAGGAGGAAAAAGTTATGAAGATCAAAAGATTTGTAGCAGGTCTTTCAGCAGCGGTTCTCGCAGCAACAATGATGTCAGTTTCAGTTTCGGCAGCAAAGCTTGGCGATGTTGTTCACCCGTCAGAGGAGGACTCAAAAATGAATGACTCATATTACTCTATCGGAGCAATGGGCTTTTATATGGGTCAGGACTGGACCTGGAATCAGGGCGACTGGGTAGGCATTGATGATGCTGGCAAGATAACTGTTGAATATAAGATAAGCAAAGTTGTCACCGACAAGACAATGTCAGGCAAGGGAACTCTTGGAGATATGGGCGTTATGGTGGCTAATCTTCCTGATGGTGTTTATCCTGTGGACGTTAAGATATCTGACGCAAAGTTCGTTGCCGAGGACGGCACAACAACGGTTTTTGATTCGATTAATTCTATCACTTCATTGGACGAGGACCCAGAGGGTGGAATAAGAATACATATCAGACCAACTGACGAGGTCAATGAGGAAACAGGCGAGGTAACAAAGAAGGCTTGTCCTGAGGTCGCAGGCTGGGAGAAGGAAGGCGCTTTCAACGGCGGCACACTTTCAATGACGCTTGATTTCGGTGTTGTATCTGCCGAGGGCGGAGAGTCAAAAACAGATGCTTCAAAGGCAGATTCAAAGTCTGATGCTTCAAGCTCAAAGGCTGATACGTCAAAGAAAGACGTTTCTTCATCTAAGGCAGATGCAGGCAAGACTTCTGCAGCAGCGGCTACATCTTCAAAAGCATCTGACAATACATCTAAGGCAGCAGAAACAGGTGCTGCTGTTGGCGGAGCACTTGCTGTTATCGCTCTTGCAGGCACAGCAGTGATCGTTGCAAAGAGAAGAAAGTAATATTCGGAGGTATGGCTATGAATAATGCAAAAAGAGTTTTAACATTTGCCCTTGCGGTTTGCTCGCTTTCAGCATTTGCTTCTTGCGGAAGTTCAAGTGATTCATCAAGCAAGGTAGTTGACAAAAAGCTTAAGGAAGATCAGCAGCAGATAGTTCAAAGACTTGCTGATGATATGAAAGATGTGAGAGATCTCAAGAGCAACGAAATAAAGTGGTTTTCACATTGGGATATCAACCCTACTGAGGCAGAGGACAAGGAGATAGGTGCTGACCTTGCTTTGTTCAAGACAAAGTATAATGGTAAGATAAACTGGGTGCAGACCACTTGGGAAACTAAGTTTGACGATCTTGCGGCACTTGTAATGTCAAATGATTCACCTGATTTCATCGGTGCTGATGATATGGACGTTTTCCCTAAGGGTGCTATAAAGTCAATGATAGAGCCTATCGACGATTATATCGATCTTTCAAAGCCTCTTTGGACAGACATAAAGGGTGCGACAGATCAGTTTATGCTTGGCGATAAGCATTATGTGAGCGTTATCAGAACAGACCCTGCATATGTTTTTGTATACAACAAGCAGACAATGGAAGACAACGGCTATGACGATCCTGCTGAGCTTTTCAAAGAAGGAAAGTGGAACTGGGATACATTCACAGAAATGTGTCTTGATTTTACTGACGCTGAAAGCGATAAATACGCTCTCGATGGCTGGTATTATGAAAAAGCTCTGCAGCAGTCTTCAGGTGTGCCGCTCATCGGTATCACAGATGGCAAGCTTGTAAATAATATTTCTGACCCTATGATAGCAAAGGCTCAGAATATGATGTATGAGCTGCAGAAGAACAATGTTGTTTATCCAAAGCACGAGAATAACTGGAAACTCAGAGGCGACGCAGAGGGCAGCGGAATGGCAACAGGTCTGACGCTTTTCTATCCTATCGGACTTTGGGCACTTGAGAATGCTCCGTCAACAACTGTAAACTATGGCGATGTATCAAAGGGTGAGGTAATGTTCGTTCCTGTTCCTTGCTCAGCTGATAGTGATAAACAGTATATCCCTTCAAGAGTACACGGCTTTAGCATTGTAAAGAACGCTCAAAATCCTGAGGGCGTGGCAGCTTTTCTTGAATGCTGCCGTTATGCAGAGCTTGACGAGGCTGCACATCAGATAACCCTCGATCAGTACAAGGACGATTACGGCTGGACAGATGAGATGCTTGAAATGAGAGAAACTATCTATGATCTGTCTGCACAGAATCCTGTATTTGACTTTGAACAGGGTGTATCTGCCGATCTTAACTCTATTTGCGATACTGCAATAAGAGGAACAATGAATCCGCAGGAGTCAAAGAGCTGGTCACAGGTCGTTCAGGAAAATGAAAAGGCTATAGATTATCTTATCGACGAGGCTATGACTTCAATGAAAGAGGCTAAATAATATCTAATTATCAGAAAAAAAGGGCGGCAGGGTGATTTGCCGTCCTTTTTCTATAAATATGAGGCTTTACTTGTGTCTGTAAATATGATATAATAAGCTAAAAAGCAGGGGGTGAAAGCTATGGAAATAAACAGAGAATTGTCTAAGCGGCAGTTTATGCAAAAGGAAAATGACTATCATCATTCACCATATGAAACGGAACTGGAATTCTATTCTGCGGTGCGGGAGGGCGACCTTGAAACGGTCAAACGTTTGTATACGCCGCTGGATACAAACGGAAAGGGCAGACTCAGCAAAGACGAACTTAGAAACGTCAAGTATCATCTTGTCATAACCATAGCTATGCTGTGCAGGTTTTGCATCGAGGGTGGACTTGACCCGGAAACTGCATATACCATAAGCGATATATACATTAATAAATGTGATGAGTGTCGCAATGAAGAAAGCGTTATGGCTGTACACAAAGAAGTCATCGTTTATTATACAAAGCAAATGAAAAAGGCTGCGTCACAGAACGTTTACTCAAAGCATATCCTTATGTGTTTTGACTGCATTTTCGATAATATTTACAAGGGCGTGACCGTCAATCAGATAGCTGATGAACTAAACATAACGCCTCAGTATCTTTCAAAGCTTTTCAGAGAGGAAGTTGGCGTAAAGATCTCTGATTTCATTATGTCAAAAAGGATACAAGCGGCTGAAAATATGCTGAGATATTCTGAATATAGTCCGCTTGATATAGCCAATTATCTTGCTTTCAGCTCGCACAGCCATTTTATTGCCTGCTTTAAGAAACAGACAGGACTTACGCCGAAACAGTATAGAGATCAGTTTTTCCGTGCAAACTGGAACAAGCATAGCACAAGCAGATCGAAAATATAAGTTGATATTAATATTATAACATTTGCATTACTTTTATGATATAAATATCACATCTGTTGAATTATAATACTTATAGAAGATAAAATTCTGATATTTATTCGGAGGTAATGAAAAATGAAAAAAGTTTTGGCTATGTCGATTCTCACAATGATAGTTATGTCTATGGGTGGCTGCGGTGCTTCATCTGACAGCAGTTCTTCGCAAGATGTCAGCAGCAAGGCGGAAACGGAAAGCAATTCTCCATACACGGTTGAGGCAGATTTCAGCAAGGGTGCGTCAAATGATTTTTCCATTTCAGCAGGCTGGTCAAATGGTGATCCGTTCAACTGTTCGTGGAGCGAAGATAACGTAACTTTCAATGACGGAAAAATGCAGCTTACCATTGACAGTATGGGCGATTCCGAAGCGTACAGAGGCGGCGAGTATCGTTCAAAGGAGAACTATGGCTATGGACTTTATGAGGTATCGATGAAAGCCATAAAGAATGACGGCGTTGTATCATCGTTCTTTACATACACTGGTCCGTCGGAGGATAATCCTTGGGACGAAATAGATGTTGAAGTCCTTGGCAAGGACACAACAAAGGTGCAGTTCAATTACTACACCAATGGTGTTGGCAAACACGAATACATGTATGATCTTGGATTTGACGCTTCTGAGGATTTTCACACTTACGCATTTGAGTGGAAAGAGGACGGCATAACTTGGTATGTTGACGGAAAGGAAGCATACAAGGCAACGGAAAATCTGCCTGTTACGCCTGGTAAAATAATGATGAATGCGTGGAACGGCATTGGCGTTGACAGCTGGCTGAAAGCCTTTGACGGTACAGTTCCGCTTACAGCGGAATATGAGTGGGCAAGGTTTACGGCAGAAAAGTAAAGTGATCCGCATATTACGCTTGCTTTTATGTTTTGATTTTTTTGCTTAATGATATTGATATTTGAACCGACCCCATTTGCTAGGTCAAAAAGTCTAGCGAATGGGGTCGGTTTATTTTACAAAGACAAACTCATATATTCACTCTTCTCAGAGCCTGACTATTTATGATATCATGAGTATATTTCTGTATAGGGGTGTTTTTTTGCTATAATTTTCATTTATATTCTCACATCTCAACTTCTCGGTTATACGCCTCAGCCCCCTCGACATACAGTGTTCTCATTTCTTCAAACGAGTCGCTTGGGGATAGGATAACGCCGTCTTTGCCGAACTTATTGAAATAGTATTTGACTTGGATAGGCTGGGAGATGAACTCGTTGACAGCGTTGGGCTTGGGCTTTTCATTGCCTTTCAGTATGGGGCGCTGATAGAGTATTTTGCCGAACATTTCAACGCCTTTTTCGGTGAGGTACACTTTGGAGATATCGCTCTCATCACTGCCAAAACGTGGGTCGCTGAGTAGGTGCTTCACGGACTTGACGTGACCCTCTTTCAGCCGTTCGTATTCGGTGACGGAGGAGTATTCCTTTTGGCTGAGCTTTTCTGTGATGCTTAGTCCGCTCAATCTGCTTATGCGATAGCTGTCGGCTTTGAACTCTTTGCCTGCGCTTTTTTCGTCGGACAGGCAGACAAGATAATTATACATCTTATATTCGTCGCTGACGATACGGTAGGGGATAAGCCTTATGCGGCGCTTTTCACGGCTGTACATATTAGAATATGCGTAAATGAAGCTGTAATATCTGCTGCCGTTTTGTTTGATGACTTCATTTATTTTTATGATATTGTCGGCGAAAATGAGCCTTTCACGTTCGCAATCTGACAGCAGGGCATAGTCCTCATACACGGCTTTCAGGAATCTTCTTAGGGTCGAGCTGTACACCTTGTTTTCATAATAAAGGTCATCACTGCTCAGTGTATCGTAAAGGTCACGGCATATGCTGAGCCTTACTCGCACTGCATTTTCGGTCTTGGTCTTTTCGTATTTTGCAGAGAGCTTTGAGATAAGATAGCTTTTTATTATCTCCTTGCTTTTATCATCAAGGCCGTCATCGATCTCCTCAATCTGCCATTTTACGAATGCGTTCAGAAGTGGGATACCATTATATTTATAGTTATCGTCACTTTTGTATTTTAATGATGCGATATATGCTGAATCAAATATACTTGTGAGAAATGAGGACATTGATACGCTGCCGTTAGGGGAAAGGCTTGTTTCAAATATGGACTTGTCCTTGATAATGACGGAATATGCAGAGGGTGAGAGGGGTATGGATTGCACCTCTGCGATATATGTTGCATTTTTGTCACGCTTGGGCAGAAATGTGCTTGGGGTCATGCTCATTTTTATCACCTCTTGTATCAATTATATCACAAATGTACTTTTTGTCAATATTATAGAAAATTATTTTGCTGAAATTGTGACATAAATGCCGTAAAAACGTGATAAATGTGCAAAAACATAGACAAAAAAGTTTTTGAAAATTACACTTTTGTTGACGATGATAAGGTGGTATAATGTATACAGAACAAAGGACGGGAGGTGATAAAAATGGGAAAGACGATCCTTACGGCTATCATTGTAGCTGTACTTGACTGCGCTATCGCAGCTGTCAAGGAGATTGGGGAATGAGATGAAATAACAACAGACGGGAGGTGATGAAAATGCTTTATGTAAAACAGCCACTTTCTATTGACATTTGTGTCTGAAAATGGTATAATATTTATGTATTAAAGCGTCGATAAGATAAGTTTGGTGTTTTATCACAGAATATCATTGATTATTTTGTCAACTTTGACCTACTATACTGGTGCGAATTTGCACTAGTCTAAAACTGTCAATTGTGTTTTGTCTATGTTTGATACCTACTATACTGGTGCGAATTTGCACTAGTCTAAAACCAGCATTATTAAAGCCTAAAAGTTTTGAAACTACTATACTGGTGCGAATTTGCACTAGTCTAAAACTCGTGATATTCGATAGAGCTGTCATAATCCTACTACACTAGTGCAAATTTGCACTAGTCTAAAACTCGAGCACTGCCTGCTTGATGGACTTTTGAGCTACTACACTGGTGCGAATTTGCACTAGTCTAAAACGTTATTTACCAATCAAGGCATTATAAATTTCTACTATACCGGTGCTTTTCGCACTAGCTGGCAAAGTCTAACATCAAAATCAACAAATAAAAAAATCCCTTAACGCTCAATGCGCTAAGGGATAACTAATATAAGGAGTGATATTTATGGCAAAAAAGAATAAAATGAAGCCTAGAGAGCTGCGTGAGGCTCAGAAAAAAGCCAGACAGCTCAAAGCGGCTGAGATAAATAATAACGCTGTTCCTGCAATCGCTGCCATGCCTGCTGCAGAGGCTGCTGCACCTGCGGCAGAGAAGAAAAAATCCTCCGTCAAGGCGGCAGGAATGAAGTCTATTCTTGTCAGCGAAAATAAAATGTACATAACCTCTTTCGGCAAGGGTAATTCTGCTGTGCTTGAATATGAGGTGGATAAGGTGGATGATAATGACTACAACAAAACTCAGCTTTCCTCTAAGGGCAGCAGCAATATCGAGCTTCATGGTGTAAACGAAGTAAACATCACTTTTTCAAGCAAGCATGGCTTTGAGAGCGGAGTGGAGATAAATACTTCAAACCCTACTCACAGAAGCGGTGAAAGCTCGCCTGTAAGAGGGGATATGCTGGGGCTTAAATCGGAGCTTGAAAAGCGCTTTTTCGGCAAAACTTTTGATGATAATATACATATCCAGCTTATTTACAACATTCTGGATATCGAAAAGATACTTGCAGTGTATGTGACGAATATCGTTTATGCACTGAACAATATGCTTGGTGTAAAGGGTTCTGAAAGTTATGATGATTTTATGGGGTATCTTTCTGCCCAAAATACTTATTATATTTTTACTCACCCTGACAAAAGTAATCTTTCCGATAAGGTAAAGGGTAATATCAAGAAAAGCCTTAGCAAGTTTAATGACCTGCTGAAAACTAAGCGTCTTGGCTATTTTGGTCTTGAAGAGCCTAAGACGAAAGATAAAAGAGTTTCGGAGGCATACAAAAAGCGTGTTTATCATATGCTTGCAATTGTGGGGCAGATAAGGCAGAGTGTTTTCCATGATAAGTCAAATGAGCTTGATGAGTACCTTTACAGCTTTATTGACATTATTGATTCCGAATACAGAGACACTCTTGACTATCTTGTAGATGAGAGATTTGATTCTATAAATAAGGGCTTTGTCCAGGGCAACAAGGTCAATATCAGCTTGCTTATTGATATGATGAAAGGCTATGAGGCTGATGATATCATACGCCTTTATTATGATTTCATTGTGCTTAAATCTCAGAAAAATCTCGGTTTTTCTATCAAAAAGCTTCGTGAGAAAATGCTGGACGAATACGGCTTCAGATTTAAGGACAAGCAATATGACTCTGTGCGCTCAAAGATGTACAAGCTTATGGATTTTCTGCTTTTCTGCAACTATTACAGAAATGACGTTGTCGCAGGCGAAGCTCTTGTGCGCAAACTGCGTTTTTCAATGACCGATGATGAAAAAGAGGGGATATATGCTGATGAAGCGGAAAAGCTTTGGGGCAAATTCAGGAATGATTTTGAAAATATCGCCGACCACATGAACGGTGACGTTATCAAGGAGCTTGGCAAGGCTGACATGGATTTTGATGAGAAAATTCTTGACAGCGAAAAGAAGAATGCGTCTGACCTTTTGTATTTCTCCAAAATGATATATATGCTCACATATTTTCTTGACGGCAAGGAGATAAACGATCTTCTTACAACGCTTATCAGCAAGTTTGATAACATCAAGGAGTTTTTGAAGATAATGAAAAGCTCTGCTGTTGATGTTGAGTGTGAGCTTACGGCGGGCTACAAGCTGTTCAATGACAGCCAGAGGATAACCAACGAGCTTTTTATCGTAAAGAACATTGCTTCCATGAGAAAGCCTGCGGCTTCAGCGAAGCTTACGATGTTCCGTGACGCACTGACTATACTCGGTATAGACGACAATATCACGGACGATAGGATAAGCGAGATTTTAAAGCTTAAAGAAAAAGGCAAGGGCATACATGGTCTGAGGAATTTCATAACAAACAATGTTATCGAGTCCTCTCGGTTTGTATACCTTATCAAGTATGCGAACGCTCAGAAGATAAGAGAAGTGGCTAAGAATGAGAAAGTTGTCATGTTTGTTCTTGGGGGTATCCCTGACACGCAGATAGAACGTTATTACAAGAGTTGTGTGGAATTTCCTGACATGAACAGCTCTTTGGAAGCAAAGCGCAGTGAGCTTGCGAGAATGATAAAGAACATCAGCTTTGATGATTTCAAAAATGTGAAACAGCAGGCAAAGGGCAGAGAAAACGTGGCTAAGGAGAGGGCAAAGGCTGTTATCGGGCTTTATCTTACGGTCATGTATCTGCTGGTGAAAAATCTTGTAAATGTCAATGCAAGGTATGTTATTGCGATACACTGCCTTGAACGTGATTTTGGGCTGTATAAGGAGATAATTCCTGAGTTGGCTTCAAAGAACTTGAAAAATGACTACAGGATACTTTCACAGACGCTTTGTGAACTTTGTGATAAGTCGCCGAATTTGTTCTTGAAAAAGAACGAGCGGCTGCGCAAGTGCGTTGAAGTTGATATCAATAATGCAGACAGCAGCATGACAAGAAAATACCGCAACTGTATTGCTCATCTTACTGTAGTTCGTGAACTGAAAGAATACATAGGAGATATTCGTACAGTGGATTCTTACTTCTCCATTTATCATTATGTTATGCAGCGCTGTATCACGAAAAGGGAAAATGACACAAAGCAAGAAGATAAAATAAAGTATGAGGACGATCTTTTAAAAAATCACGGCTATACGAAAGACTTTGTAAAGGCTCTCAACTCGCCGTTTGGATACAACATTCCGAGGTTTAAAAATCTTTCAATTGAGCAGTTGTTTGACAGAAATGAATATCTTACTGAAAAGTAGCGTGGTGTAGATACCGCCGCTCTCTTGGGGGACAGGTGGCGGCGGTGATATTCATTCTTGTAAAAGACGTGGTGGATATTCTGTTTGATCTGTTTTTTGGAAAGAAGAAGTAGGACAAGTGAAAATCAGAGTGCTGTATGCAATGTGGTGCGGATATCTACAAACGCTTAGCAGCATAAAGCTGTTGGATAAAGACGGCGAGATATCTAAAGATGTAACAACTCATATCACAAAAGAAGAAGCCAAAAAGCTGATGAAGCTCCTTAAAAAATTGAATATTTTTTGATTTTCTACCTCATCAGCGTCATTAGGGGAATAGCCCCAATCGTCTGTAGAAGCGATAACAACAGTATCGTTCTTAAAGTCAACTATAGCGCCAACACCATATGTAGTAATAAGCTGAGTTTTTCTTATATCTCCAACGGAGATCTTTTTGTCTGAATATGTTGATATGTCATTCTTCTGCATAATCTCTTATTCTAGGCTCGATACTTTCGACACGTTCAAGCATGGTTCGTTTTATCTGCTCTATATCTTTATCATCAGCAGTTTTTCGACGATGGCAGCAAAAACCCAGCTCTCACACAGAAGATCGTGGACAGCGTATCGAGGCTTTCTGAGAAGGATCAGAAGCTTGTGTTGGAGATTTCGGAGAGGTTGGGGAAAGATTGAATCGATAAAGTGCCTTAATGCTAGTCATAAGGCACTTTTGCTATGTGGAACATACAAAAAAAGAGTTACGCTTTTCGGTTTCTCAAAGCATAACCCTACTTTTTTAGGTAATACAAAAACTCCCCCTGCGGCGTTAAGTTCTGATAATAAAAAAAGCCATGACGGACAATGCCCGTCACGGCGAGTGACTGGTCGAGGTGACGGGACGTTGAACAGTGGGTTCAAGCCTGCGTTTCGACCAAAATAAAAAGGGTTACGCTTTTCGGTTCCTCAAAGCATAACCCTTTTTACTGGTCGAGGTGACGGGACTTGAACCCACGGCCTCTGCGTCCCGAACGCAGCGCTCTACCAAACTGAGCCACACCTCGAAATACCACTGTAATATTATATCACACCCATTAAACCTTGTCAAGGCGTTTTTTTCTGTTTTGTATCCTCTTTGCTCTTTTTTACTGCGTTGACCTTTGGTGTATGACGAATTTATTAAAATCATTCTCATTGTAACTTATTTTCATTGACATACGCCTCACGTTGTGATATTATATATATAAAGGTGTTCTCGTTTAAAAGTTTTTGTATGAGGTGATGAAATTGATGAATATGAAGAAAAGAATGTTGAGCATTGTCATGTCTGGCGCAATGGCTGTTTCTACTGCTGTGTCTGCTGGATCGTTCAGTGCCTTTGCCGTGGCGCAATGTGTTGCGTATTCAGGCTCTAATGTGAATGCTCAGGACTATGTGCAATGGTCTGACACAGTGAAATCTTACCTGACAGTGTGCGACAACGGCAATTATATGCGTGTCCAGTCAGGCGCTATCGAGGGCAAGCTCCTTGTGGAATATTACAGCCCTAATTTTGAACCGCTCAGCACTAAGCTTATCGACAATGAACTGCCGATTTTTGGTGCTTTCTATGACTCCGGCAATAATTATTATGTCCTTAGCGGTCAGGAAAATCCGAAACAAAACGACTCCCTCGAGGTTTTCCGTATCACGAAGTATGATAAGAATTGGAACAAAATAAAGTCCTGCGGTCTGTATGGAGCTAACACTACAGTTCCATTCGATGCAGGCTCGGCAAGAATGACCCATAGCGGTGACCACCTGCTTGTGAGAACCTGCCACGAAATGTATAAATCAAGCGACGGCTATAATCATCAGTCTAATGTTACCATTGAAGTCGATATACCGTCAATGACTATCACTGATTCGTATACCGGCGTCATGAATGTTGAGTATGGCTATGTGAGCCACTCCTTCAATCAGTTTATAAAAACCGACGGCACCCATATAGTCGCCCTCGACCATGGTGACGCTCATCCGCGTTCTGCTGTTCTGGTGAAGTATAATTCTGATTTTACCACAGGCAAATTCTTCCCAAGCTATTATGAAAAGGGCGGCAATATCGACGTTGTAACATACCCTGAATATACCTCCGGTCACTATAACTATACAGGTGCGGCTATAGGCGGCTTTGATGTGTCATCATCAAGCTATATAGTGGCACAGAGTACAGTTGACCTTGACTATATCAATACGTCAAAAACACGAAACGTCTACGTTTCCGCTGTTTCAAAGGACCTTTCCACAAACAAGCTCAATAAGATAACTTCTTATGCAGAGGGTACAGACTCGGCTTCTGCTCCACAGCTTGTGAAGATAAATGATAACAGCTTTTTGCTATTGTGGAGCAGAGATACAAAGGTAAGCTGTGTGAAGCTAAACGCTGACGGCACAGTAAACGGCAGTATACACACCTTTGATGGAAGCCTTTCAGATTGCCAGCCTGTTATCAAAAACGGCAGAGCAGTTTGGTATGTTTACGATAAAAATAACGTGACCTTCAACTCCCTGAACCTTTCAAATCTTGACGATATAAAGACGGTTGACGTCAAAACAGGTCATGACTACGAAACAAAGTACGCATCAAAAACTGATGGCACTGTAACACAGACCTGCAAGTCTTGCGGCTATGTGAATAAGTTCACAGTTCCGACCTCTACCACTGTTTATTGGCGCACAGACCTTTCGAATACGACCTTTTCAAGCGTATTGAGCAAAACTCAGTTCAGTGCGGGCGACAGCATTGATTTCTGGCTTTATGACGATACAGACTACACAGTTGAATTTTCTGATCGCAGTATGGTAAGTGTAAATAAGCTTGAAAACTATGCTAATGATATCAGACGTATCACATTCAAAAACGGCGGTTCACTCACTGTAAAAATTTATCCTACATACAATCCGTCTGTAGCAAGGACATACAAATTAACCTGCGGATGCACGAGCCACACATATGGCAGTGCTGTTATCACAAAACAGCCGACCTGCACATCAGAAGGTACAAAAACAAAAACTTGTACGCAGTGCGGAGCAACAGTAACAGAAACAATTGCAAAGCTTTCCCACAGCTACACAGCCACAGTTGTTGCACCTACTTGCACTACTAACGGCTATACACTCCACAAGTGTTCTGTTTGCGGTACTTCATACAAGGATAGCACAACTAAGGCAACAGGTCACAGCTACGGAAATTCTGTTGTAACAAAACAACCGACTTGCACATCAGAGGGTACTGCTATAAAGACTTGCACAAAGTGCAATGCGACAGTTACAGAAACTATACCAAAGACTTCACACAAATATGCTGACACAGTTGTTGCACCTACTTGCACTACTGGCGGCTATACACTCCACAAGTGTTCAGTTTGCGGTACTTCATACAAGGACAACACAACAAAAGCAACAGGTCACAGATACGGAAATTCTGTTGTAACAAAACAGCCGACTTGCACATCAGAGGGTACTGCTATAAAGACTTGCACAAAGTGCAATGCGA